>Ga0105347_1000834_pt1 | contig 13952 bp, 12 predicted proteins | sample EasRivMeERMLT890_FD_89677 | JGI IMG/M metagenome (GOLD analysis project Ga0105347, IMG submission 89677) | Soil microbial communities from meander-bound floodplain in the East River, Colorado, USA - East River MetaG ERMLT890 | ecosystem: Environmental > Terrestrial > Soil > Floodplain | place... | reverse complement strand
CCCCCCGGCCATGTTGACTTGATCCCTTGAAATGTTTACCACGTAGTTGCCGTGGGCCGTATTCTTATTAACTGCCTTGTTGTGCTAAGTTTCCTTGTCGGAGTTGCGCCGGCTAGCGCTGTCGTCCTCCACGAACTAAGCGAGCGGTCGAATAATCCTGAGACTCCCCTTGACCGCGAGGAGGCGGTAGCGCGCTCCGCCGTGTCGCGCGCGGCGTCAAAACGGGACGGCAAACATAGCGCAGTCGATCTTCCGGGACGAATGATTACCATCCCGGCGGCGACGCAATCCATTTCTTCGGTGCTACGTCAAGCGCCTTCCGCCAGCTCTCCGCCTCATCTGCGTCAGCTCTACGGCGTGCTGCGTATCTAGGCTCGTCGCCGGTCGTTCTATTTTTTGTCCAGGCGCATTCCTGCGCCTGGCTAGCTCATTCTTTCGGAACGGAGACCTAATGGATTCGGATCGTTTAATCCTCTGGATTGCCTTTAATGTTTTTGTGCTTGGCATGCTGGCCATCGATCTGGGCGTGTTTCACCGCAAGGCCCATGCGGTTTCACTCAAAGAAGCCGGTACTTGGAGCTGTGTTTGGATCGGCCTGGCGCTGGTTTTTAACATCGGTGTCTATTACCTCTGGGGGCAGGAGAAGGCCCTGGAGTTTTTGACCGGCTATGTCATCGAAAAGTCTCTCAGCGTCGACAATCTATTCGTCTTCTTGATGGTCTTTCAGTATTTCAACACCCCGGCAGAGTACCAGCATCGCATCTTGTTCTGGGGCATTGTCGGTGCCCTGGTTCTGCGCGCGATCTTTATCGCCACCGGCTCGGCGCTACTATCGAATTTCCATTGGATGATCTACGTGTTTGGCGGCTTTCTCGTGGTCACTGGCATAAAAATGTTCTTGCAGGGCGATGAGAAACTCGAGCCGGAGAAAAATCCGGTGGTGCGGCTGTTTCAGCGCATGATGCCGGTGACCCATGATTATCACGGTCAGAGCTTCTTCATCACCAAGGACGGGAAGCGACATGCCACGCTGATGATGGTCGTGCTGATCGTGGTTGAGACCACCGACGTGATCTTCGCGGTCGATTCCATACCGGCGATCTTCGCCATCACCACCGACCCGTTCATCGTCTACACGTCCAACGTCTTCGCCATCCTTGGCCTGCGCGCCCTCTATTTCATGCTGGCGGGCGTCATGGAAATGTTTATCTACCTGAAAGTGGGTCTCTCATTCGTGCTGGTTTTCGTCGGGGTCAAGATGATGTTGGTCGATGTCTACAAAATTCCCATCGGCGCATCCCTCGGAGTAATTGGCGGGATACTCTTGCTGTCGGTCTTAGCATCCCTGTTGTCCCATCGCCGCACGGTTCAAAGCAGCAGCGACGAGCCCCTCTAGACCGGCGGGGCGTCCTGCGTCAGGCCGTCAAGCTGCGGTCCAAGCTTGTGTTTCCCGAAGATAGGACTTAGCTTAGCGCCTGGAGGGATTTTCCATGCTGACGACCAAAGCAACTCGCCAGATCGCGGCGCTCTTGATTCTTGTCGGCGCACTCGTTCTCATGCGAGACCCGCTAGGCGCCCAATCGCCCGATGTTGAAGTCGCCAAAAAGGAAGGCAGAGTAGTCGTTTACGGCACGACCGTTCCCAACGTCATGACGCCGATCCACACGGCCTTTGAGAAGCGCTATGGCGTCAAGGTCGAGTACTGGCGCGCGTCGGCCACGGCTGTCGCCGAACGGGCGATCGCCGAATGGCGCGCCGGCAAACCAGGGTTCGATGTCATCTTCGCGATCAACGGCACGGTCGCGCTGCTGAAAGGCGAAAACGCCCTGGCCAAGTTTACCGCGCCGGCCGCGGCCAAGTTTCCTGCGCAGTTCAAAGACAAGGACGGCATATTGACCGCGTTCCGCCATACACCGATCAGCCTGCTCTACAATACCGAATTGGTGAAGCCCGCCGACCTGCCCAAAGGCTTCGACGACCTGCTCGATGCCAAATGGCAGGGCAAAATCTCCATTCCCGATCCGTCGCGCCACACCAGCACGGCGCAATTTCTCTGGAATCTGCAGAAGATCAAAGGCGAAAAATGGATGGACTATGTGCGCGCGCTGGCTAGGCAGAAACCGTTTCTTGTCGAATCGTTCGCGCCCTTGCCGCAAGCCCTTATAAAAGGCGAAGCTCAAATCGGCATCACCTACGCCCAATACACCACACAAGTTAAAGGGCCGCTGAGCCATGTCGTATTCGACAAGGTATTCACCGACTCCACCGATTTGGCTTTGGGCGCCAAGGTGGCGAGCCCTAACGCCGGCAAATTATACATTGACTTTCTCTGCACTCCGGAAATCCAAAAGGTCATCGCCGAAAGCGGCGACTTTCCCCTGGCTCCGGGTGTCTATCCCAACGTCAAGGACGCCGAGAAGGTTGTCGCCAACGCGATCTTCATGGACAACCCGAGCGAAGAAGAGTTCAAGAGGCTGCGAGCGGAATTTCGCAAGCTTTTCTTAGGGCAGTAAAGCCGCTTCGACAAGAGCTTTCACCCTGCCAGCGGCGCCGGGTTCAGTTTGAATAGTCTATTCACCAGCGGCTTGGAGCAGAACGGGTTCATCCAGCAGAGTCGAACAATCTCGCCCGATCCGACCCTTGAACGTTTGAACCTTGAACCCTTAAACGGGCATTTACAGAATAACCCCGTTCGCCCGCAACGCCGCCTGATACCGTTTGGGAATCTCCGGGTCCTCGTTTTCGTAGGGGATCATCCAGCCGCCTTCGTCGACGCTGCGGAAGACATCGTCGTCGGTCTTCTGGTGCGAGACTTTGAAACCCAACGGATGGATGCGGCTGCCGTAGCGAACCGCCAAGTGGCGCGCCGGTTCTTTGCCGGTGTTGAAGTGCTGGTGGAACCAGTCGCCCGGCGGGCAGTAGATGCTTCCCTCGCCCCACTTGATGTCGATCACCTTGTCTTCGTGGCCGTCGGTGTAAGGGTGCATGCCCCATTGCTTGTGCCATAGGAGCACGTTGCCTACCGACTTGGTGCCGACGATGATCGCACCCGGACCATGGTGGTGCGCTTTGTGATATTTGCCCACCGGCCACTCGCCCAAGTGGCCAACCAGCGCATTGCCGGCCATCTCGAATTGCGCCAGGCGCAGACCGGCGCCTTTAACTTCGAGGCTTTCCAACATCGCCGCGTTGATGTCGGGGATAAAATTGGTCTCCCAGATATTGATCAAGCCGCTGACGTAACGCTTTTTGCCGACCTCGAAATAATCCTCTTCGCCGTAGAATCGGTCTTTGAAGCTATACGGGCAATTGAAAACAAAATTCTCATCGCGGTAGATGTCGAAGGCCAACGGCGCGTTGGTCACGGCGAGAAAACGCACCGGCTCGCGCGAGCCATTGACCAAACGATGGGTCGTGTTCATGGGCGGCGCGAAGAGACTCCACTTATTCCATTCGAACATTTTCTTGTTGCCGTGATCGTCCCACAGCTCGGTGGCGCCCTGGCCGTTCAAGATGCAAATGACTTCTTCATAGAGATGACGCTCGGGCTTGAGCGCATCGCCCGGCGGGATCTCGCCAATGTAACCGCCGGTGATCCCCTGCATGCCATGAAGGTGAATATAAGCGGCTTTACCGCCCATGCGCGCGTAAGGCGCGACTTCGAGCGCGCGCAGATCGGCCATGCCGTGGCCGGTGTGAATCGGCAGCCCCTGGCTCTGCATCCAGCGAACGTAACCGGTTTTTTGATTAAGTGGCGCGATGTCCATCAGTTTCTCCATCAGTAGGTTAATACTATCGACCCGCGAACTCTGTGATCGTTAAAGGCCCCAGGTTGAGACTTCAAAGCGAATTCGGACTGAGCGTCGAACACTTGAATTTTGAACCTTGAACACCGGCTATGCAGGCTTATGCCAAAACTCAGGATTCCTTTTAAAAATGTTCTTGGGAATCTTGGCATAGACCAGATTGACGATATCGACCGCCTCGCCGATGCCGAGGTCGACCGCCAGGCTCGACAGCGCGTAGGCGTCCGCTGCGCTCAGCCCTTTTTCCTCCTGGAGAAAATCGACCGCTTCTTGGAGCGCGATTCGTGTGGCGACGTTGAGATCGATGTCGAGGCCGGTGGTCAGATAGTCCGTCGCGGTTTCGACCCGCGGCTGCTTGATCCTCTTGCCTTTGTGCACGATGAATTGCAACGTCGGCTTGAGCGAGATTTCAATGGCTCCGCCGTCCACTTCGCCGTCGCCCTGCACCGCGTGGCCGTCGCCGGTAAAGAATTGCCCGCCCTTGTTGAATACCGGTAAAAACAACGACGAGCCGATGCCGGTGTACTTTAGATCGATATTGCCGCCCCAGGCGCCCGGCGGCGTCGACGACACCATCCCCAAACTCGTCGGTGGCGAAACCGCCATAATGCCCATGAATGGATTGAGCGGAATCTGAATGTCATCGGAAAACAACGCCACGCGCCGCTCGAGATCGATGCGGATCAGTTTCGCCGCGGCTTCTCCGAGGAGCTTGGGCAACACGCCTTTGCCGGGCCCGGTATTGTTGACGCCGTAAGGCACGCGAAACTTGATGTCGTGCACACGGATCTCCAATGTGTCACCCGGTTCCGCGCCCTCGACATAGATCGGCCCGGTGAGGATATGCACGCTGGCGCCCTTGGGGCGCTTGACCTCGGCGTAAATGTTCTTCGCATCGGCGAGAACTTCATTCCCGGGAATCCCGTAACCGGCGAAAAACTTCTCGGGATCTTTGTTCGTGGTCAACCCTTGGTGCGACAACGCTTCGATCTCGACGATCTGTCCCGGCTTGATTGTCAACGCCGGCGGCAAATTCGCCGCAATATAGCCCCACAAAATCGTGTCGGGCGTCGATTTCAGAGTCGCGTCGGGCTGAACGGCACGTTGAATCGCGGTTTCACTCATAGTTGCTCCTATTCCCGGCGAAGTTATCCGATCCAGCGAAAGACTGTCAACGCGGGATAAGACGAATGTTCGGAATTCACCGCAGAGACGCGGAGAACGCAGAGTCAAAAATTTTTGAACCTTCCCTCTGCGCCCTCAGCGCCTCTCCGGTGAGTCTTGCCGAATCCTAGACGAAAAAAAGGCGGTGAAGTCGCAAAAACTCCACCGCCCCCCACAGGAAATATTGAGCAACTAATCGCGGATCGCCAGCGCGCCGCCATCAACCGGCAGGTCGATGGCGTAGATGAACTCCGACTCGTCGGAGACCATGAATACGACGGCTTTGGCGATATCCATCGGCACGCCGCGCCGGCCGGCAAGATTTTTCACGAAACGATTTTCCGGCACGTCTTGTTGACCGACCGGGGAGCCGATGCGATTGGGCGAAACCGAGTTTACCCGAATGCCTTCCGGCGCCAGCTGCACGGCGATCGAACGGGTCAAGTTCAACACGCCTGCCTTCGCAGTGGTGTAGGCGGTAGCCTCTTTACGGCCCCAGTGGCCCGAAGTCGAGGCGATGTTGACGATCCGGCCCTTGCGTTTTTGCTCGATCATGACTTTGGCCGCGGCGCGGGTGCAGTACCACACGCTGCGCATGCACACGTTCATCGTCCGGTCCCACTCTTCTTCGGTGATGTCGAAAAGGGTCTTATGGTCGGTCCAGGCCGCGTTGTTGACCAAGATATCGACGCCGCCGAATGCCTTCACCACGGTCTCGACCATGCTGTTGACGGAAGGCGCGTTAGCGACATCGCAAACCACAGAAATCGCTTTGCCAGGATTCTTGGCATTGATCTCACCGGCGACTTTGCTGCCACGCCCCGGATCTAAATCGACAACCGCGACCTTAGCGCCTTCCTCGACGAATAGTTTGCACACATCTTCGCCAATATTACGCCCCGCGCCGGTCACGATCGCCACCTGATCTTTGAGTCTCATGATTTCCTCCGATTGAATTTGTTCCCTGCTGCATATCAAAAGGGTTGTGAAAGTTCCAGATCATCTGGCTTAGAGGCCATATCGCACATGCCCCACCGCAGCAAGGCTGCGTGACTAGAAGATCGCCCTCGGCGATCCCCGACGCGTGTTCTGTGCGTGAATCTAACAGTGGCCCGTCAGAGGCTCACCTTCTCGGCGTAAAGATCCTTCAAAAACTTGCTGCTCTTGAGTTCGTCGAAGAAACGCGGCTCGATGATATCGGCAGGTTTGAGCTTGCCGGCGCGCCGGTCCGCCACTGCGCTGACGTCGATAATGGCCTGAAGCGATTCATTATTAAGCTCGGGTAGCGGTCGAAGTTGGGCAGAATAGACATCATACATGGCGTCGACGGAGATTCCCTGAGTGCCGGGGAAGTATTTTTTCAAGATCGCCACGCTCTCGCTACGTTTCGAGATAAAATGATGGATCGCCGCCGCATATCCTTTCATAAAACGGCGGACGACCTCTTCGTCCCGCTTGATAAACGAGCGCGTCGTCATCAACAGGTCGGTAAGCACAGGGACGCTTTTGACGTCGATAATTTTGATGCCGGCTTTCTTCGCTTCGGCGGCGATATCTTCCCGAAACGGCACTCCCTGCACCAGATTTTTCGATAATGCCAATGCCCGTTGCGGCGCCAAGCCGGCCGCCACCATTTCAACATCCTTGGCCGGATCTAAGCCGGCGCGGCGCAATATGACGCGGGCAATTAGATCCGAGCGCGCGCCGAGAGCGGAGACACCGACTTTTTGACCCTTCAAATCCTTGACCGATTCGATGGACGATGCCACGCCCATGCCGTATTGATCGAAGCTGACATGGGAACCGACGACCGTGATATCCGCGCCGCTCGCCATCGGTTGCACCACGGCAAGCGGATTGCCGAAACCGATGAGCAAATCGACACCAAGCAGAGACTGCACACCGGCGCTTAGTGTGTCGCGGATAGGCAGCTCTTCAACGTCAAGGCCATGCTGTTTGAACAATCCGGCGTCGACACCGATGTAAGCCACCGCCGTACCGATTTCCCAGCCGGCGTAAGCCAAGCGCAGTTTCTTCGGACTATCAGCAGCCCGCGAGACGCTAGCGGCAAAAACAACCAATCCAACTGCCAAACCCATCGAAAAAATTCGCGGGAAGTTAAATTGTCGAAAAATCATCATGCGGCATCATAGCCCACCGGAACCGACGCGCCAAGAGGCCGGCGCCTGCCGTCGCCAAGAAGCGGCAATCATTGGGACGCTATCGATCACCAGGGCGATCTATAAAATCTGCCAATGCCGGGAACGCTTTTGCGAGCGAGTCGGGTGGCGCCGCGCCATCATCGAGCCCCAGCGCCAACTTGAGCATCAAGGCATTGGCCACCGCCTGGCCACGGGCGTGGTTGTTGAAAAAAATGTAGGACTTGGCGGCCGGCGCTTGGCCGCCAAGCTGCTTCAGTTTAGCCGCGAGACGACGGATGTTGTCCGGCTGGTAGAAGTAATCGTAGCGCTCCCAGGCGCTGTCATGGCGCCACCACTTTTCTCGATTGCGCCCGTGCAAGCGCAGGTAGTTGAGCTCGCCCTGCGCGGCAAGCTCCTGATGGAGCGAAGAGGGGAACTTGGGTTCGTCGATGAACGCCCAGGTAGCATTGAATTTACCCAGTAGCGCTTCAGTCTCGGTCCGCCGATCGCTCCAACTTTTGTGGCGCAGCTCGACGACTTTGGGCGCCATGGCAATGCTCGACAGTGCCAACTCCAATCGTTCAATATTGGCTGCGTCACAAGCGAAGCTCGCGGGATATTGAAACAGCAGCGCGCCCAATCGTCTCGCCTCCGCCAAAGGGGCGATGCCTTCACTGAAGCGCGCAACATCAGTCTTGTCGAACGCCGTCCACTTGGCTGCCGGCAGATTGCCGTCGCGGCCGAGTTCCGTCGGATGAGTAAACTTTTGCCAGACTTTTGCAGTGAAGATTAAGTCGACGGGAGTCTTGGCGAGCCAGCCGCCCGCCATCGCTGCGCTTGCCGGCCGGTAAAAGGTCGAATTGATCTCCACACAGTTAAAATGCGCGGCGTAGAACTCCAGCTCGTCCACCCGCTTGCGGCCGACCTTGGGATAGAACACGCCGCTCCAGCCGTTGGGCGGCAGGGCGGGATAGGAATAGCCGCAGGTACCGATAAAATAGCGCGCATGAGTGGTCATCAAAAAAACTCGTCACCTATTGCCGGCGCAGAAAACGCCTCTGATATCCCGATCTTAGCGAATTCAAAGATTTGCAACGCCAATTTTTTTCATCTAGGATATCTCCAGTTTCACGCCCATGGCAATTCCGCGCTAGGTATTTTGGAGGTTTCAAGTTCATGGCAACGATGATCGCTAACGATTGTATCAACTGCGGCGCCTGCGAACCCGAGTGTCCCAACAACGCGATTTCCCAGGGTGACCCGATTTTCGTCATCGATCCAAAACTTTGCACGGAATGCGTTGGCTTTCACGACTACGAGGCCTGCGCAGCGGTTTGTCCGGTCGATGTCTGCATCACCGATCCCAACAATGTCGAATCCGAAGAGGCGCTGATCGCCAGAGCGCGCCAGATTCATCCAGAGACGGATTTCGGCGATAGTTTCGAGTCGCGTTTTCGCAAAGGTCAAGGAAAGTCCAGCGTAACTCCTGTGGCCGCGGCTCCAGCCGCGGGTGCCTCGGCCGGCCCAAGTGCGGCGCAACCAGCGGCCGAGGCCGGGGCGGTATCGGCATTCGTCGAGGCCGATGTGAATTACGTCGAGCTGCCGCCCATCGACTCGTGGAACATTCCGCTGCGTTGCTACAAATGCAACGGCGTCCAGGAACAGAATGTCAAGAACTTCACCATCGGCAACGTCATCTTTTGCCCGCACTGCCACAAATCGACGGTGGTGCGTGACAATTTGAATTTTCATATCCGTACGCTGCTCAAAGACTCCTACGACAAATGGGAAAACGAGCAACGAGAGTTCGTTGAGCGGCGCGAGCATGAGCTGGCACAATTCGTCGAGCGGCGCGCCAAAGACGCCGCAGCCTTCGAGGCGCACCAGGAACGCGAGCGCGAGCGCATCCGCCAACAACTCGATGTCATCGGCGACACCTACGACACCGCCGGCAAACCTTACAAGAAGGGTTCACGCTTTAGCTGGGGATGATACCACCGCCCCATGTTCTACTCCTGGCTCCATTTGATCGCCCTGGTGGTCTACCTGGGCGCGGTCCTCGGCTTTTGGCTCATGCTGCTGCCCGCGGTAGCGGTATTGGAGAAGCATGACGAGAAGGTGCGATTCTTCGTCCGCGGCTTGAAGTTTTACAACCCCCTCCAGGTCGGCTCCCTGGGCATCATTTTGTTTACCGGAGCATTCCAGCTCACGGAATTGAAAGCGGCATACCGCGAAAACTTTTTCAAATATCTCGAATACAACCTTTTCATCAAGTTGATCTTCGCCTTCCTGCTGGTGATGTTCAGCGTCTACCAGGCGCTTGGCATCGGCCATCGTTTCGTCCGGCGGACCGAAGGCGGCGACGAGGTCAATCCCGAGCAGCTGCGCTCGATCATCAAGCGCATGACCAGCGCCAACTGGTGTATCCTCTTATTTGCCGCCATCACACTCTGGCTTGGGCTGCGGCTTCACCCGTAACCGGCGATGGCAAAACAGTTCTGACCAGTGCTATGACGCGCTTAGCACCCATTAAATTTTGAGAGGAAGGTTCAATGGCTAACAAGAAACTTCGGATCATTTACCGCTCCAATTCCCACGCACCGCTTTGGCTGGTCGCCGATAAATCCGGATCCTGGCAAAAGAACGGTCTTGAAGTCGACACCTCCCCGCAACTCATCCGCGAAAAAGCCGTCGAATCGCTCAAGAACGGCAGCGTCGACTTAATCTCCGGCAATCATCATAACCTGTACGTGCGTAACGCCAAAAACGGCGAAGACTTCGTCCACCTGGCCCAGCCGACCAATAATTGGACCGAAAACAAACTCGTTGTCCGGCCGGGGATTCACTCGGTGCAGGATCTTAAAGGCAAAAAGATTGTCGCTGACAGGCTTACCTCCCACGCTGGCCTCAACATCTGGCTGTTTTTGAAACAAGAAGGATTGGATGTCGACCTTGGCGACGTCGAACTTGTCGAGTTGCGCGGTTCGTCCGAAGATCGCTGGAAGAAGGTGTTGAGCGGCGAATACGACGCCACCTTCGTCACCATCCCGCATGACAGCCGCGCCGCGAAGGCCGGCGCCCATGTCATCACCGTGCGGGCGATCCCGATGATCCGCGGCGTCACACTGACGACCACCACGAACTTTGTCAAAACTCATCCCCAAGAGATCCGCCTGCTGACCAAGGGATTGGTCGACGCCATCCACTTTTTTCTCACCCGCAAGCAAGACACCTTGGAGATCCTCAAAGAGCACGCAACCCCGATCTTGAAATTGCAAACTGACCAGGAAGTCGAAACGCTCTACGAAGAGTGGGCGCAATCTTTGGAAAAAAAGCCCTATCCGTCCCTCGAAGCGATTGCCAACGTCTTTCAACTCGCCGTGCGGCGCGATCCCGAGATCGCCGGCTTCAATCCACTGGCGCTGTGGAACACGCATTTCGTGCGTGAGCTGGACGACAGTGGTTACATCGATAAACTCTATCAATAAACCCGGACACCGCCGCGTCTAGGGATAAAATCCAACCTATAAAAAAAGGCGGAGTCAATGACTCCGCCTTTTTTCCATGCCCCCAGTTTTTCTTACAAAGAAACTAGCGCTGGGTGATTTTTTCTCCGGCTGGCTCGGTCGTCGTCTGCGACGAGCGCGGCGCGGCTGGCTGCTGCGGCGCCGGAGCGGCCGCCTGAGACGTGATGCCTTCGCGATAGACCAAGATTTCCACGCGGCGGTTCTTAGCGCGGCCCTGAGCATTGTTGTTTTCCGATACCGGGGCGCTCTGGCCGTAAGACACCGGAACGACCTTCATCGGGTCCATGCTCTTTTTCGTGATCAGATAACGGCTCACCGCATCGGCGCGCTTCTTGCCAAGTTCATAATTGTACTCTTCACTGCCGACGCTATCAGTATGGCCGGCGACCAAAAAAATCGTCCCGTCCGCACCGGCGACATCGCCCTTGAGGTCGCTCAGGAAACCGTCGATCTCGCGCTGCGCCTGCTGTGGCAAGCTCGCCGAGTTAAACGCAAAGTTGGCGCCATCCTTCATGTCGATGACAATCTTGCGCTCCAAGCGAAGATTGGCGATGGCATTGAGGGCACGGTCGGCCTTGGCATCGACCTGTCCGAGGCGGCCTTCGAATTGGCCAAGCTTGCCTTCGACACCGGTCATACGGTTACCTAGACTACCGATCTGGCCGTCATGCCCATCCAAACGCCCTTCCGTTTGCGAGATGCGCCCGGACAAAGGATCGTTGACGTTCTCGCGAACCCAATCCCGGGTCGCCAAACAGCCCTGGCCCATGAGCAACGTCGCCGTTACCCCTGCGCCGATAAAAAATTTAACCCCATTGTTGAAATCCTTCATATCCATTCCTCCTGTTGATTTTTAGCTATTGTTCAAATTATTCTTGCATTCGCGCTTTGAACGGCAACGAATGACCCTTGTTAGCACTCGTGACGTTGCCATAATCAAATTCGGTACCACACCAAAAAACAGCCAGAAATACAAAAATCATCGGGCTTTTGCAGTAAAATGCGACTAATTCAGAAACAACGAAGGGTTTATCATACATCACCGAAGGCTCACGCTGATTCATTTATCGCCACTTTTCCAGTAAATTCTGGGTCGACCGCCCATACCGAACATATCTCGGTACTTACAATCCGAGCTGACCGATGAGTTGAGCAAAGCCTGTTCCATCGACGCCGCTATGGCCAAGCACTTGGAAAATTTAGAATTTGTCGTGGATGAAAGGGCCCAGGAAATCGCCAATGGAGGATTATTCGGGCGTTTTATGAGTGGCATAGCGGGCAGGCGAATTGACGAAGCGCGGGAGAACGCTATAGAAGAATCCGTAAAAACGTAGATGTAGCGGGTGGAGAATGAGCGACCGATCGATCTAGCTAAAGTTTTGAGCGATCTAATGCTGGTACGACGGCTTAACGCGCTTAAACTCATCGACCTTGAGATCATGCTTCTTCAGCAGGTCGTAAAAATCAGCGCGATATTTCCCCGCCAGCTTGGCAGCTTGACTCACGTTACCTTCGGTCATCGAAAGCACTTGCACTAAATAGTCGCGCTCAAAAGCGTCTCGCGCATCTTTGAGCGATTTGAGTGTGTCGGCGGTCATGCCTTGCCGCTCCGGTGGCAAACCGTCGGCCCGTTCCGCTGTCGGCTGTTTTCCCTGGATGACGTAGTCTTCGGTCACCATGTCCTTCTGGGTCATCGCCACCGCATACTCAATGGTGTTCTCCAACTCACGGACATTGCCGGGCCAATCATGCAGCATGAGCCGGCGCACCGCTTCCGGCGTAAGGCCCTTCACCTCTCGCTTCATCTGCTGGCTGTATTTTGTTAGAAAATGCTCGGCTAGGGGCAGGATATCTTCTTTGCGCTCGCGCAGCGGCGGCAGATAGATGGGGATGACGTGAATGCGGTAGTAGAGATCGTCGCGAAACAAGCCTTTTTTCACCTGCTCGGCTAGGTCCTTATTGGTCGCGACAATAACCCGCACGTCGACCTCGACGGGAGACTCGCTGCCCACCGGGTAGAATTGCCGCTCCTGTAGCGCGCGCAGCAATTTGGATTGCGTTGCCAGCGGCATGTCGCCGATCTCGTCTAGGAAAAGCGTTCCGCCATGGGCTTGGGTAAACAATCCCTTGGTGCTTCGGACTGCGCCGGTAAAAGCGCCTTTTTCATGGCCGAACAGTTCGCTTTCGAGCAGCGTCTCGGGCAGTGCGGCGCAGTTGAGGGCGACAAATGTCGTGTCCTTACGGTCGCTGGCGAGATGGATCGCCTTAGCGACCAATTCCTTTCCCGTGCCGCTCTCGCCGTGAATGTACACGGTCGAATCGAGCTTGGCGATGCGTGTGACCACGTCGAGAATCGCCCGCATCTTGCCGCTGCGGGCAATGATATTGGTGAAATCGAAGCGCTCATGAAGCATGTCCTTGAGCCGCTTGATCTCGAAATTGAGATTGCGGTTTTCCAGCGCGCGCTCGATCTGCAACAGCAAGTCGGTCGGCTCGAACGGTTTGGTCAAATAACTGTAAGCGCCCCGGTGCATTGCCTCGACGGCATTTTCAATCGTGCCATGAGCAGTCAGGATAATCGTCGGGATATCCGGGTGAATCAAGCGGAACTGTTCCATCAGAGTCAAGCCATCGCTTTGCGCCAGCATCAAATCGACAACGCAAAGGTCGAAAGCCTTGTCTCTAAAGGCGCTTAGCGCTTGGTCTTCCTCGCCGAGTGCGGTGACCTCGTAGTCCGCCGCCTCCAGGCGCATTTTGATCAGCTCCAACAGGTTGGGATTGTCGTCTACGACTAGGATATTGCCCTTTGCCACGAAAGCCTCATCTCCCCCGTGCGCGCCGCTTTTTCTCGATTTGAATGTCGACCTGCTTGGATTTTTCGATCAACTGCTTGGCCTTCTCGAACTCCTGGCGGGATTTTTCAAGTTCCAAGCGGGATTTTTCGGCTTCCTGTTTGGAGCGCTCGGCGGCGAGCCGAGATTTTTCAATTTCTTGCTTAGACTTCTCAGCTTCGAGTTTGGTTCGCTCGATTTCCTGTTTTGTTGCATCTATTTCGTTTAGAACGCCAACCCAGGCCTTGGCCGGTTCGGTAAAACGGCTCTCTGGATATTGCGTCAGCACCCGTTGAAATGAACCAAGCGCCTTCTGGCGATCCTGGTGCGGATTTTGCGGGTGCGCGTACACGACCCCAATATGAAAATTCGCCGCATCCGCAGGCGGTTGATCCTTGGTGATCGCGATGACATTGCGAAAAGCATTGAGTGAACCTTCATAATCCCCACGGGCGAGCAACTCCTGGGCGTGGGTCACCGCTT
>Ga0105347_1000832_pt1 | contig 13968 bp, 13 predicted proteins | sample EasRivMeERMLT890_FD_89677 | JGI IMG/M metagenome (GOLD analysis project Ga0105347, IMG submission 89677) | Soil microbial communities from meander-bound floodplain in the East River, Colorado, USA - East River MetaG ERMLT890 | ecosystem: Environmental > Terrestrial > Soil > Floodplain | place... | reverse complement strand
TCTCCGGCGCGTTCTTGGCCACCCATTGCTTGGCGCCGGCCGGCGACTTGGTCAGCTCCCATTCGTACTTGAACAGGTTCTCGAAGAAGTTGTTGCTCCACAGCGCCGGGGTCTTCGTCCAGGTGACCTCGAGGCCGCTCGAAATGGTGTCGGCGCCGTGCCCCGTGCCGTAGTCGCTCAACCAGCCCAGGCCCTGCGCTTGCAGCGGCGCGCCTTCCGGATCCGGGCCCTTGTGCGATTCCGGGGCGGCGCCATGGCACTTGCCGAAGGTGTGGCCGCCGGCGATCAGGGCGACGGTCTCCTCGTCGTTCATCGCCATGCGGCTGAAGGTGGCACGAATGTCCTTGGCGGCGGCCATGTAGTCGCCGCTCGCGTTCGGGCCTTCCGGATTGACGTAGATCAGGCCCATGTGGGTGGCGCCGAACGGCCCCAGATCCCGATCGCCGGTGAAGCGCTTGTCGACGCCCAGCCATGCGATCTCCTCGCCCCAGTTCACGTCCTCGTCCGGCTCCCACACGTCCGCGCGGCCGCCGCCGAAGCCGAAGGTCCTGAAGCCCATGGACTCCAGCGCGACATTGCCGGCGAGGATGATTAGGTCGGCCCAGGAGATTTTCCTGCCGTACTTATGCTTGACCGGCCACAGGAGGCGCCGCGCCTTGTCGAGGCTGACGTTGTCGGGCCAGCTGCCGAGGGGCGCGAAGCGCTGCTGCCCGCGGCCGCCGCCGCCGCGGCCGTCGGCGATGCGATAGGTCCCGGCGGCGTGCCAGGACATGCGGATGAAGAACGGCCCGTAGTGGCCGAAGTCCGCCGGCCACCAGTCCTGCGAGTCGGTCATCAGCTTGACCAGGTCCTTCTTGAGCGCCTTGTAGTCGAGGCTCTTGAATTCCTTCGCGTAGTCGAAGCCCCCGCCCATTGGGTTGGACTTCGAGGAATGCTGGTGCAGCAGCTCCAGCCGCAGCTGGTTCGGCCACCAGTCGCGGTTCGTCCTGCCGACGCCGGCAATGTGGGTGAACGGGCACTCGCCCGCGCTCTTGTCAACAACCTTCGTGTCCATGTCTTCTCTCCTGTCGGCTCACAAAACTCGCAGTAAAACTCCGGCTACGCTAGCCCCGCTCAATGAAGCGGTTACTGACAGAGATCAAGCCTACGGTGCGCGGCTCGGGGTTCACACTATCAACCCCTTATAAATTGTTCCAATCGTTACTTCAAGCCGTTGTGATAGGAATAGCCTATTTATGTGCCCCCCCGGGAAACCCTCGTGAACCTGCGCGACTTACGATACTTCATTGCACTCGCTGAATCTCGTCATTTCGGGCAGGCGGCGACCCGGACGTTCGTCAGCCAGCCGACCCTCTCGGGGCAGATTCGGAAGCTGGAGGCCGAGCTTGGCGTCGCGCTTTTCGAGCGCACGACCAAGGCGGTTGCGCCGACGCCGGTGTCATCGCCCGGCCTCTTCAGGTGCCCGGTGCCTTCCGGCGTATCTCACTCGTCTGGAGAAAGAGCTTCCCGCAGCCCGCTGCGGTCGAGGCGCTCGCGGAGGTCATTTTGTCGAGCCTTTCCAACACGATCCGCGTGCTGGGACGCTAGACGTGGCCGTACTTTGCGAGCACCTGCTCGAGCGTTGCGCCAGCCGCGAGCTCGGCGCGAATCTTCACTTCGGTTGCGGTCAGCCGCTCGGCTTCGTTGAGCACCTTCTCGACCGCATCAACTGGAACGACGATGACGCCGTCCTTGTCACCGAGCACGAAGTCCCCGGGATTGACGATGACGTGCTGCTTGGTGGCTCCGGGCAGGTACGCCGGCACCTGCCACGCGGTCACCTTCCAGCGGCCGATGGATTGCACCGGCGTGCGGTAGCGTGCGTAGACCGGAAAGCCCTGCTTCGCGATCCACTCGATGTCGCGGATGCCACCATCCACCAGTGCGCCAGCGCAGCCGCGCGCCTTCATTCCGAGCGCGATTAGCTCGCCGAAGAAGCATACGCCGTCTCCTGCCCCGCTCCACACGCTGACGCTGCCGGGCGTAAGCCCATCCACAGCTTTCATCTTGTCCGCGTCGCCACTGCCCGCGTACGGCCGCATCTCGCCGCAGATGGTGTGGGCCCAGCCCGCGAGCTTGCCCGTGCTCTCGGGATACGGCGCAAACGAGCCGGACAAGCCCTGATGGAGATAGCCCAGAGCATCCAAAACATCCGAGACCGTGGCGGTATCAACCTTCAGATAGCGCTGCCTGATCGCTTCAGCAGCTTCGGGATCAAGCATCCTGATCGTCACCTGTCACTCGTCACTCGTCACTCGTTCAGGTTCCATAGCGCACCGGCGACTTGACCGCCTTCAGCGCCGCGAGCGCGCTGTAGCACGCGAGCCACGCGGTCTTGGGGTTATCCGGCGACGGAACGTTCTCCAGCTTGATGCTGATGTTGCCGGTGCGGCCCTTGACGTCGATGTAATGAGTGTTGTGCTTGAGCGCTGGGTCCGCCACCACCTTGAGCCGGGTCCGGTCGAAGCCGATCCCCGCCATGGAGAGGACCGCCGCGATGTTCACGTTGGCGGGAAAGTGCGGCACGCCCTCGCGGGCCGGCCCTTCGAACAGGATACGGGGCTCCCGCAGGCCATCGAGGTCAATGCCGAGCTTCTCGACGTAAGGAATGTTCTTCCACGCTGCCGGCGGCTTTGTCACCGCGATGGTGACTTCATCCACGCCCGCGACACATGCCGCCTTCAATGCATCGAGGCCTCCGATCCCACCGGAAGGGACTGACAGCAACGCGCCGCTCTTTTCCGCCGCGCGCTCGAGCTTACGGCGCAGCGCATCGTCGCAGAGCGCGCCTGCCGAGAGCACGATGAGCGCGATGCCCTTCTTGAGCAGCGGTTCTCCGAACTCGCGCACGGCATCGTGCGCCGCCGCTTCCACCACGACATCGGGCTTCGCCGCCAGCAGCGCTTTGAGCCCAGTCACGAAAGGAACGCGATACGCCTTCGCGAGCGCCTTGCCGCGCGAGCGCTCGCCGCGCCCCGCAAGAGCCACCACCCGCGCCCGGCCGAGGTCGCCACGCCGCACGTGCTCCAGAAACAGCCGTGCAATACTGCCCCCGCCGATGATCGCGACTCTCACTGGTCGTTCCCGCCCCTCGCACCTATTGTAGTCAATAATCCCCTCTCCCCCGCCCCTCATCCCTTCCCTTCTCCCAAGAGGAGAAGGGAATCTCGAGTCTCCCCTCTCCGCTCGGGAGAGGGGCGGGGGAGAGGGATGGAGAGGGCCAGGGAGAGGGGGGCCGGGCGAAATGCGTGCGCGTGGTGGTCGCGCGCTTGATCAACTCCGGCCAGATACGTAGAGGGTCGGCCTCGAACACCGTCGCGGCATCCGCCGGCAGCACGTGCCAGCCGCCGCGCGCGATCTCGGCCTGCAACTGCCCGGGGGCCCATCCGGCGTATCCCGCGTAGACCCGCAGCCCTTGCGTCGGCTCCGGGCGCCGAAGTAGCCCCTCGATCCACTCGACATCGCCGACGAAGTAGACGTCGCGCAGCACGGCGACCGCGCGCGGCGGTGGTTGCGGGGCGCGCACCAGGAACACCAATCCATCGGGCACCACCGGGCCGCCGAAGAAGAGCGTGTCCTTGCGGTCTTTGAGGGTCTCGAACTCGGTGAAGATCTCGCTCAACCGCTGCTCGAGCGGCCGGTTGATGATGACTCCCCACGGCGCGCCCTCGCGCGGATGCGTGACCAGCACCACGGTCTCGCGGAAGTTGGGGTCGCGCATTTCCACGCTCGCGACGAGAAAGACCGCGTTCGCATCGTCTTCCGCGGCCCCGGCCGGGCCGGCGAGGGCGGCGAGAATCAGCAGGAATCGAAGAGCGGATCGCACCGGCAGCAACGCGTGAATGGCCGATGCGCTTAGGATACTCCCCAATCAGGTAACGCAGCCGGCGACCGTTGCCTTCTCTAGCTCCACGAGCTCCGGGACCTTCACGCCGTTGCGAATGGCGGTCATCTCGGCGAGGATCGCGATCGCGATCTCGGGAGGCGATTTGGCGCCAAGCTTCAGCCCCACCGGGCCGTGCAGGCGCGCGATCTCCTTCTGGGAGAGATCGAAGTCGGCGAGCCGGCGGCGGCGCGCGTCGTTGTTCTTCTTCGAGCCGATCGCCCCGATGTAGAACGCCGGCGACTTGAGCGCCTCCAGCAGCGCCATGTCGTCGAGCTTGGGATCGTGGGTCAACGTCACCACCGCGCTGTGACCGTCGAGATTCATCTCGGTCACCACCTCGTCAGGCATGCCGCGCTTCAATTCCACGCCTGCGACATTCCAGCCCTCGGCGTACTCCTCACGCGGGTCGCAGATCGTGATCTGGTAATCGAGTCCCTGCGCCATTTGCGCGAGGAACGTCGAGAGCTGCCCCGCCCCGATGATCAGCAGCCGCCAGCGCGGGCCGTGCACCGTGGAAAGCGTCGCCCCGTCGAAGGCAAGGAGATCGGTGGACCGGGCCGGGCCCAGCGTCACCTTCCCGGTTTTCATGTCAAGGCGCCGCATGACGAGCTCGTGGCGCTCGACGCGCTGCAGGAGCTCCTCGAGGCCGCTCTCCTTCGTGAGCGGCTCCAGCACCAGCTCGAGCGTCCCGCCGCAGGGAAGCCCGAAGCGCTTCGCCTCCTCCGCGCTGACGCCGTAGCGCGTCGTGGCCGGCCGGTCCTGGACGAGCGTCCGGTCCCGCACCTGGAGGATCATGTCGTCCTCGATGCAACCGCCCGATACCGAGCCGGCCACCATGCCGTCGTCGCGGATCGCGGTGAGCGCGCCGATCGGGCGCGGCGCCGAGCCCCAGGTCTTGATCACGGTCGCCATCACCACGCGGCGGCCGGATTTCACCCAGTCGCTCGCGCTCTTCAGCACCTGCAGGTCCACGCTATCCATATCTGCCTTCCAGCCTTTTGGAACAGGGCTATATTTTATCGAATATAGCGGTGGGTTGCACGGCCCGCGGTGCCGGCCGGATTTGCGAAGGGCGCAGGGCGGAGGTAGCATGGATTGAAGACCCCCGTCACCTAGAACCGCTCCCGCGCTGCAGCCAGAGCGGAATACCGGCCACATCTGGAGGATTTGATGGATATTTCCGTTTCCCTGACCGTCAATGGCAAAGCCGTCTCCGCCACGCTCGACCCGCGCACGCTGCTTGTCCAGCTTCTGCGCGAGCGCCTCGGGCTCACCGGCACCCACGTCGGCTGCGACACCGGCCAGTGCGGCGCCTGCACCGTGCACGTCAACGGCCGTGCCGTGAAATCGTGCAACGTATTCGCCGCGCAGGTCGAGGGCGCGCAAGTCGTCACCATCGAAGGCATCGCCCCCGACGGCAATCTGCACCCGATGCAGGCGGCGTTTCGCGACCATCACGGCCTGCAATGCGGCTTCTGCACGCCAGGTATCGTGATGAACGCGATCGATCTCGTGAAGAGGCACCCCAACCCCTCGGAGGAGACCGTGCGAGCCGGCCTGGAGGGCAACTTCTGCCGCTGCACCGGCTATCACAACATCGTCAAGGCGGTGCTCGCCGGCGCTGCCACGATGAGGAGGTAAGCCATGAACGCACCGTTGATCGGGCAATCCGTCAAACGCAAGGAAGACCTGCGCTTCCTCACGGGAGGCAGCCGGTTCACCGACGACATTGCGCTGCCCGGCCAGACCTACGCCTTCTTCCTGCGCTCGCCCCATGCGCATGCGCGCATCCGCAGCATGGATCTCGAACGGGCGCGCTCGGCGCCGGGCGTCGTCGCGGTGTTCAACGGCGAAGATCTCGCGAAGGCGAAGGTGGGCGGCCTCCCCTGCGGCTGGCTCATTACGGGAGCGGACGGCAAGCCGATGAAGGAGCCGCCCTATCCTCCGCTGGCCCAGGGCAAGGTACGTCACGTCGGGGACCGGGTCGCCGTCGTCATCGCGGAAACGCTCTACCAGGCGAAGGACGCCGCCGAGCTGATCGAAGTCGATTACGAGGTATTTCCCGCACTCGTCAAGGCGGCCGAGGCGCGCGTGCCCGGCGCGCCCGTGGTCCACGACATCGCGCCGGACAACACCTGCTACGTCTGGGGGCTCGGCGACAAGGCCGCGGTGGACATCGCATTCAAGTCGGCGCATCACGTGACCACCCTCGAGTTCATCAACAACCGCCTGATCCCCAATGCGATCGAGCCGCGCGCGGCGGTGGCTAGCTATGCGCGCGGGGACGACGCTTACACGCTGTACGTGACGAGCCAGAATCCCCACGTGGAGCGCCTGCTGATGACGGCGTTCGTGCTGGGGCTGCCCGAGCACAAGGTGCGCGTGATCGCGCCCGACGTTGGCGGTGGCTTCGGCTCCAAGATCTATCTCTACGCGGATGAGGTGGTGATCACCTGGGCGTCGCGCCAGATCAACCGCCCGGTCAAGTGGACCGCCGAGCGCATTGAGTCCTTCCAGTCCGACGCGCATGGCCGCGACCACGTGACCAAGGCCGAGCTCGCGCTCGACAAGAGCGGCAAGTTCCTGGCAATGCGGGTGACGACCACCGCCAACATGGGTGCCTATCTCTCCACGTTCGCCTCGTGCATTCCAACCATCCTCTACGCAACGCTGCTCGCGGGCCAGTACACGACGCCCGCGATCTACTGCGAGGTGACCGCGGTATTCACCCATACCACGCCGGTCGACGCTTACCGCGGTGCCGGCCGCCCGGAGGCAACCTACGTGGTCGAGCGGCTGGTGGACACCGCGGCGCGCGAGATGGGGATCGACCGCGCCGAGATCCGCCGGCGCAACTTCATCAAGACGTTTCCCTACCAGACACCGGTCGCGCTGTGTTACGACACCGGGGACTATGACGCGACGCTAACCGACGCGCTGAAGCTTGCCGATGTCGCGGGCTTTGAGTCGCGGCGCAAGGAGGCCGAAAAGCGTGGCAAGCTGCGCGGTATTGGCTTCTCGACCTATATCGAGGCCTGCGGCATCGCGCCCTCCAACGTTGCGGGCGCACTTGGCGCGCGTGCCGGGCTCTACGAAGCGGGCGAGATCCGGGTGCATCCCACGGGGTCGATCACGGTCTTCACCGGCTCCCACGCGCACGGCCAGGGACATGAAACGACGTTTGCGCAGGTCGTGGCCGACCGCCTTGGCCTCCCGATCGAGAACGTGGACGTCGTGCACGGCGACACGGGCCGCATCCTCTTCGGCATGGGCACCTACGGGTCGCGCTCGATCGCGGTCGGCGGCACGGCCATCGTGAAGGCGCTCGACAAGATCGTCGCGAAGGGGAAGAAGATCGCGGCACACCTGCTGGAGGCGGCCGAAACCGACATCGAGTACGACCGCGGCACGTTCAAGGTCGCCGGCACCGACAAGAAGAAGACGTTCGCGGAGGTCGCCTTCGCCGCCTACGTGCCGCACAACTACCCGCTGGACAAGCTCGAGCCGGGGCTGAACGAGTCCGCGTTCTACGATCCGACCAATTTCACCTTTCCTGCCGGCAGCCACATCTGTGAGATCGAGATCGATCCCGCGACCGGGCAGGTTCGCGTGGTCAATTTCACCGCGGTGGACGATTTCGGCAAGGTGATCAATCCCATGATCGTCGAAGGCCAGGTCCATGGCGGACTCGCCCAGGGCATCGGGCAGGCGCTGCTCGAGGGTTGCGTCTACGACCCCCAGAGCGGACAGCTTCTCACCGGGACCTACATGGATTACGCGATGCCGCGCGCCGATGATCTCCCCTCGTTCAAGGTCGGTACCCGCGAGACGCCCTGCACGCACAATCCCCTGGGTGTGAAGGGTTGCGGGGAGGCCGGCGCGATCGGCGCGCCGGCCGCAGTGATGAACGCCGTCATCGATGCGCTGGCACCGCTCGGCGTGCGTGACATCGAGATGCCGGCGACGTCAGAACGTATTTGGCGCGCCATCCAGTCGGCAAAGTCGAAGAAATAGGAGACGGACATGCGTGCTTTCGACTATCACCGTCCCAAGAATCTGAAGGAAGCGGCCTCGATCCTGCGCAAGTTCGAGAACGCGAAGCCCCTTGCCGGCGGGCAAAGCCTGATTCCGTCGCTCAAGCTGCGGCTCTCCAGCCCCCCGGCATTGATTGACCTGGGGTCGATCGAGGAGATGCGCGGCATCAAGATCGACGGCGGCGCCCTGACCATCGGCGCGCTCGCCACGCACGCGGAAGTCGCCGCGTCGAAAGACGTTGCTCTCGGCATCCCGGCGCTCGCCCGCCTTGCAGACGGCATCGGCGACCGCCAGGTGCGAAACCAGGGCACGATCGGCGGCGCGCTTGCGCACAACGATCCGGCGGCGGACTATCCGGCGGCCGTGCTGGGACTCAGCGCGACGATCCACACCAACAAGCGCGCGATTGCAGCCGACAAGTTCTTCACGGGGACCTTCGCCACCGCGCTCAAGCCCGGTGAGATCATCACCTCAGTCACGTTTCCCCTGCCCAAGCGCGCGGCCTACGTGAAGTTCCGACAGCCGGCGTCGCGCTTCGCCCTGGTCGGCGTGTTCGTGAGCGAGGGCGCCGGCACGGTGCGGGTCGCGGTCACGGGCGCCGGCGCGTGCGTGTTCCGCGCAAAGGCGATGGAGAAGCGGCTCGCGGAGAACTTCGGTCCGGACGCGATCGCCCGGGTAAAGACCGCGCCCGACGAGCTCACCTCCGATATGCACGCAAGCGCCGAATACCGCGCGCACCTGGTCGGCGTGATCGCGCAGCGGGCGGTGGAGGCCGCCATCGCCGGAAAATGACCGCATTGCCGAAATCAATCGACGAGACGCTCGCGCTCCTGCGGCAGCAGGATTATGTCGCCGAGCGCAGCCTCGCCACCGCCCTCTTTCTCGCACTTAAGATGGAGCGCCCGCTCTTTCTCGAGGGCGAGGCCGGCGTCGGCAAGACTGAAGTCGCGAAGGTCGTGGCTCGGGCACTCGGGCGCGACCTGGTGCGGCTGCAGTGTTACGAGGGTCTCGACATTGCGGCCGCGGTGTACGAGTGGAACTACCAGCGGCAGATGGTTGAGATCAGGTTGGCCGAAGCGGCCTCCCCGATCAAACATGAGGAGGCCGGGGCCCCCGACCCCGGCCCAGCGCGGAATCGAGATATATCGACGCCCATGGACGATCTCGCGCGCGGCATCTTCTCCCGGAAGTTCCTCATCAAGCGGCCGCTGCTGGAAGCGCTCGATCACGGCAGCAAGGAGCCACCCGTCCTGCTGATCGACGAGCTCGATCGCACCGACGAGCCGTTCGAGGCCTACCTGCTGGAGGTGCTGTCCGACTGGCAGGTGAGCATTCCCGAGATCGGGACGATCCGGGCGCAGCGACCGCCCATCGTGGTCATCACTTCCAACCGCACGCGCGAGATCCACGATGCGGTGAAGCGCCGCTGCCTCTATCACTGGGTCAACTATCCCGACGCCGCGCGGGAGCTCGAGATCGTGCGCTGCAAGGCGCCCGAGGCACCGGAACGGCTCTCGCGCGAGGTCGTCGCTTTCGTGCAGAAGCTGAGAAGCATGGACCTCTTCAAGCTTCCCGGCGTCGCGGAGACGATCGACTGGTGCAAGGCGCTGACGGCGCTCGACGCGGTGGCGCTTGACCCGGCGACAGTGGACGACACGCTCGGCGTCCTGCTCAAGTACCAGGACGATATCGCCAAGGTGCGTGGCCCGGAGGCGGCGGCCCTGGTCAGCCAGGCGAAAGCTGCCTTGGCCGCTTGATGAATATTCCCCCTCACCCTACCCCTCTCCCCCAATTGGGGGAGAGGGGATCTATTGAGATGGGTCCGAGCGGCAAGCTGGCGGAGAACGTCATGCACTTCGGCCGCCTGCTACGCGGCGCGGGGCTGCCGGTCGGCCCGGATCGCGTGCTCGATGCGCTCGACGCGCTGCAGATCGCCGGCGTCGAGCGGCGCGACGATGTCTACTGGACGCTTGCTTCCGTCTTTCTCGGCCGCCGCGACCAGTTCGATCTCTACGACCAGGCCTTTCGCATCTTCTGGCGTGATCCACGCCACGCCGCGCGCGTTCGCAACCTCCCGGAAGTGCGCGGGCGCATCTCGCCTGCCAGCCGAGAGCAGGAACTTTCGGCGCGGCTCGTCCAGGCGCTGGCGGCGCAGCGCCACGCCGCTCCGGCTGAACCCGGGGCGGAGCGCATCGAATTCGACGCGCATCTGACCTTTTCCGCGCACGAGTCGCTGCGCGAGATCGATTTCGAGAGCATGACAAACGAGGAGCTGGCCGCCGCGCGGGACGCCGTTGCGCAATTGCGCCTGCGGCTGCCCGAGCTGCCCACCCGCCGCCACGTGCAGGATCCGCGTGGAGCCCGCATCGACGCGCGCGCGAGCCTGCAGGCCAGCCTGAGGGGCGGTGGCGCCATCATTCCGTTGTGCCGCCGCTCGCTCGGGCGGCGTGCGCCCCCTCTGATCGCGCTCGCCGATGTATCCGGCTCGATGAGCCGCTACACGCGCATGTTCCTGCATTTTGTCCACGCGATGGCGCGCGACTGTGACCGCGTCAGCGCGTTCACTTTCGGCACGCGGTTGACCAACATTACCCGGCACCTGCGCCATCGCGATGCGGATGCAGCGCTCGCGCAGGTTGCGCGCGCGGTCCGGGACTGGTCGGGCGGCACCCGCATCGGCGCGTGCCTGAGGGAGTTCAATTGCAACTGGTCGCGGCGCCTGCACGGCCAGGGGGCCGTGGTGATGCTGATTTCGGACGGGCTCGACCGCGAGGGCGCGGACGATCTTGCCCGCCAGATGGAGCGGCTGCACAAGTCCTGCCGCAGGCTGATCTGGCTCAATCCGCTGCTGCGCTATCCCGAGTTCGAGGCCAAGCCGGCCGGCATCCGGGCCATGCTGCCGCACGTGGACGTGTTCCTGCCGGTCCATAATCTGAAGAGCCTGGATGAGCTCGCGGCGGCGCTGAATTCGTGTTAAGGAAGACACCATGGAGATGACAGGGGAGCAACTGGTACTGCTGCCGCAGGCGGCAACCTGGGAGGCGCTGCACGATCCTGCGATCCTCAAGGACTGCGTCCCGGGCTGCGAGTTGATCACGAAGACGTCCGACACGGAGTACGACGTGCTGATGGTCGCAAAGGTTGGACCGGTGAGCGCCAAGTTCAAAGGCAGGATGACGGTGTCGGATGCCGACCCCCCGCGCGCCTATACCCTGAAGTTCGAGGGCCAAGGGGGTGTCGCGGGCTTCGCACGGGGCGAGGCGGTCATTTCCCTTGCCCCGGAGGGCGCGTCCACGCGTCTCTCCTACACGGCCAAGGCGACGGTGGGCGGGAAGCTCGCGCAAGTCGGCGCGCGGCTGATCGACGGCGTGGCGAAGCAGCTCGCCGGGAAGTTCTTCGACTCGTTCAACAAGCGCGTCAGCCAGAAGACGTGACGAGTAATGAGTAACGGGCGCGGGCTGACCCGCTCTTACCCGCTGCTGGCGGCCCTGTTTCTGCACCTTTGCGTGGTATCCACAGCCACGACGGCGCAGAGCTACCCTGCACGGCCGATCCGCATGGTGGTGCCGACTTCTCCCGGCGGCGTAACCGACACCGCCGCGCGAGCCGTCGCGCCGCAGCTCGCGGAGGCGCTCGGGCAATCCATCGTGGTGGACAACCGGGCGGGCGCGGGCGGCGTCCCCGGCACCGACACGGTCGCCAAGGCGGCGCCGGACGGCCACACACTGCTCGCGGTGTTCGACAGCTTCGTTTCCAATCCGCACGTCTTCCGCAACGCGCCCTACGACGTCGTCAAGGATTTCGCACCGGTCACGATGATGATCCGCGGTCCGCAGCTTGTCGTGGTTCACTCTGGGTTCGGCGTGAAGGCGTTCGGTGATTTCCTGGCACTGGCGAAATCGAGGCGCGCGCCGCTCAACTTCGCGACAGCCGGCGCCGCCACGTCGAGCCGGCTGTCGGTGGAACTCTTCAGGAGCACGGCCGGCATCGACGCAACGCTCGTGCACTACAAGGGCGGCGGCCCGGCGCTGAACGATCTCCTCGGCGGCCACGTCGAGGCGATGATCGCATCGGCCGGGCTGGTCCTGCCGAGCGTCAAGGCCGGCCGGCTGACCGCGCTGGCCGTCACCTCCCGGGGCCGCAGCGCGCTCGTCCCGGGCGTGCCGTCGGTGAGCGAGACCTTTCCGCAGTTTGAGGCACAGTCCTGGGTCGGCGTGCTCGCGCCGGCCCGGACTCCGCGGGCTGTCATCCAGCGACTCAACGCCGAGATTGCCAGGGTGCTGGCCGCGCCCGAGCAGCGGGAGCGTTTCACAGCACTGGGATACGAGATCGTCGCCGGCACACCCGAGCAGTTCGGCGCGTGGGTCCGCGACGAGAGCGCGAAATGGGGCAAGCTCATCCGAGAGCGGGGCATTACCGCCGAGTAATGGGAGGGAACAAGTGTTGAAAATCTGGGGCCGCACGACCTCGATCAACGTGCAGAAGGTGCTGTGGTGCTGCGCCGAGCTCGGTCTCAAGTTCGATCGCGTGGACGCCGGCGGCAAGTTCGGCGTCAACAACACGCCCGAGTACCTGGCGATGAATCCCAACGGGCTGGTGCCGACGATCAGCGACGATGGCTTCATCCTGTGGGAGTCCCACGCGATCGTGAGGTATCTCTCGCGCAAGCACGGCAAGGGCGCGCTGTGGCCCAATGACGACAAGGCCCGTGCCGATGCCGACCGGTGGATGGAGTGGTACTCGACGACGCTGTGGAACAACCTGCGGCCCATATTCTGGAACCTGGTGCGGGTCGAGCCCGACAAGCGTGACATGAAGCTGGTCGAGGAATCGCGCAAGAAGATGGCTGACAATCTAAAGATGGTGGAGGGCAACCTCGCCAGCCGACCGTACATGACCGGCAACACGTTCACCATGGGCGACATCCCGATGGGCGTCGCGCTGCATCGCTGGTTCCTGCTGCCGATCGAGCGCCCGGCCTACCCCCGGCTTGCCGCCTACTACGAGCGGCTCAAGCAGCGCCCGAACTTCCAGACGCACTGCGCCGCGCCTCTTTCATGACCGAGCAGCGCAACTACCGCTATTACGAGTTCGTAATGGCGGCTTTCGTCACGGTGCTGATCTGCTCCAACCTCATCGGCCCCGCAAAGATTGCGCAATTCGAGCTGCCCGTCCTCGGCGCGGTTGTCCTCGGTGCCGGCGCGCTGTTCTTCCCGATCTCGTACGTCTTCGGCGACATCCTTACCGAGGTCTACGGCTACTCGCGGGCGCGCCGCGTAATCTGGGCCGGGTTCGCGGGGCTGGGATTCGCCTCGTTCATGGCGGCAGTGGTGGTGGCGCTGCCGCCCGCTCCGTTCTGGAAGCACCAGGCGGCCTACGAGGTCGCATTCGGATCCACGTGGCGCATCGTGGCGGCGTCGATGATCGCCTATTTTTGCGGGGAGTTCGTCAACTCCTACGTGCTGGCGAAAATGAAAATCCTGACCGCGGGGAAGTGGCTGTGGACCCGGACGATCGGCTCTACTATCGCCGGCGAGGCGGTCGATTCCGCCCTGTTCTACCCCCTCGCCTTCTACGGCAGCGGCATCATTCCCGACGACAAGCTCCCGCTCGTGATGGCCGCCCAGTTCATTGTTAAGGTGAGCGTGGAGGTGGTCTTCACGCCGGTCACTTACAAGGTCGTTGCGTTCCTCAAGCGCGCCGAGCGCGAGGACTACTACGACCGCCAGACGAACTTCAATCCGTTCACGCTCAAGGCGTGAGCGCCGGCTAGAGCGCGACCTCGCGCTCGAGGGTGACCCGCGCGGGCACAAACGCCGCGCGCCAGGCATCCAAGTGGCGCGCCTCGCCGAACGCCGGAATGACCGTGTGCGCCTTGACCGCGAGCACCAACGCCACGTTGTCGGTGAGCCGCGGGTGCGCATTCCAGCGAATGTACTGTGCCCGGCGGGAATCCGTCAGCCGCTGCGCCGGCGTTCCGGGCGCGAGATACCCGGTAAAGACGATCT
>Ga0105347_1000831_pt1 | contig 13984 bp, 14 predicted proteins | sample EasRivMeERMLT890_FD_89677 | JGI IMG/M metagenome (GOLD analysis project Ga0105347, IMG submission 89677) | Soil microbial communities from meander-bound floodplain in the East River, Colorado, USA - East River MetaG ERMLT890 | ecosystem: Environmental > Terrestrial > Soil > Floodplain | place... | reverse complement strand
GAGCGTTGGGCTCTGCTTCTCGTACGGCCTACGCAAGCGGTCATCCTGATCGCTTCGCCTGTGATGAGGCCGCTCATGGCGTTGGGGCGCTACGTCACCAAACGGAGAGTGGACAGCCCCACCGATCCGGGCGTGTTGCCAGAGGATGACGTACAGTGGCTTGTGCGCGAGGGCACGCGCCGTGGAGTGTTCAACGCCACGGAGCAGGAGCTGATCGCGCAGGTGTTCAAGTTTGCGAATCTGTCCGTGAAGCGCGCGATGACGCCGCGTATGGACATCTCGGCCATCGACCACAACTGGCCGCGCGACCGGATTCTCAAGTTCATTGCCACGGAGGGGTACTCCCGCTACCCGGTGCACGCCGGCCATCTCGACCGCATCGTGGGAGTGATTCACACCAAAGACGTGATCACAGTGCTCACGTCCGGCGGTGCCATCATCGTGGAAGATCTGATTCGACCCCCCATGTTCGTGCCCTCCACTCAGACTCTGGGGCCGGTGCTGCGCCGCATGCAGAAACAGCAGGAGCACCTCGCCCTGGTGCTGGACGAGTACGGCGGAACGGCGGGCCTGGTGACCCTGGAGGACCTGCTCGAGGAAATCGTAGGCGAGATTCGCGACGAACACGACCGGGACGAACCCTTGTTCACGTTGGATGAGTCGGGGCGGGCCCGCATCCCGGGCGGCCTCTCGGTGGGGCACTTCAACGAGGCGTTTCCGGCCGCGCTCGACGAAAAGGTGGCCGACACCATGGCTGGACTGTTCGTGCAGCGCCTGGGGCGCATTCCGCGGGTGGGCGATGCGCTCATCGACGGCGGCATTCGCTTCACGGCGGAGTGTGTAAAAGAGAACCGCCTCGAGTGGCTCACGGGAGAACGTGTGGCCACGGCGCCCGCGGGCGGGCTGGCGGGGGGATGAAGATGCCCCTGGCTGCACCGTAGGCGCAACCCAACAGGCCGCCCGGCAGTTTATGCGCAGGCTCATCCGTTTTGAAAGACGCCACGAGCATCATGCCGCGCCGGCGGTTTTTTTCCTGCGGCTTGCGCTCTTCCTTGGCCTCGCCACCCTGGTGGTCGGTAGCTCGCTTGCCGTCGGCATGTGGGGCTATGCACACTACGAAGGGCTCGGTTGGCGCGATGCTTTTCTCAATGCGGCCATGCTCCTCGGTGGCATGGGCCCTGTGGAGCAACCGCAGACGCCCGGAGGAAAGGTGTTCGCCGGTGTCTTCGCTCTGTATGCGGGACTCGTCTTTCTGGTGGCCGCCGGCCTGATTCTGGCCCCCGTGTTGCACCGGGTGCTGCACGCGTTTCACGTGCAGGAGGAAGGCGACAGAGGCCGTGGGGCCTAGCCTGCGTTGAGATCGGCCGCATGGCGGATCGGCGAATCTCAGACATGAGGAGGAGCGAATGAAGAAAACACCCAGGAAAACCTCTGCGGCCCGGCCTGCTCGCTCCATCTCGCCAGCGTCGAAGGCGTCGAAGTCAACGAAGCCGTCGAAGTCCAGGAGACCGGTCCTGCTCTCGGGCGGGAATCCCCAGATCGCGAAGGGCGACGGTGACGCTCCCGTGCAGGCATACATCGCGGCCATGCCGGAATGGCAGCGCGGCGTCGGGCGGCGTCTCGACCGCGTCATCGTGCGCACCGTGCCCAGGGTGCGCAAGGCGGTGAGGTGGAACACGCCGTTCTATGGTATTGAGGGCCAGGGCTGGTTCATGGGATTCCACGTCTTTACCCGCTATGTGAAGGTGTCCTTCTTTCGAGGCACGTCGCTCTCTCCTCTTCCCCCTGGTGAGTCCAAAACCGAGGAGACGCGCTACCTCGATATCCATGAGGACGACCCGCTCGACGAAAATCAGCTGGCGAGATGGATCAAGCAGGCGGCCGCCATTCCCGGCTGGGACGCCGGATCTCCGCGCCAGTACGGCGGAGTTCCGCTTTAGCACAGGGCATCCATCCACTCCCAGGTGACCAGAAGGAGCTGAACATGAAGAAGCCGGATTCGACCGCTAGCCAGGCGGCATCGCAGGGAATAGATCAGAGGATTGCCGAACTCGGCGACTGGCGCGGCACGATGCTCGCCAAGGTGCGCAAGATCATCCACGCTGCGGATCCGGACGTCGTCGAGGAGTTGAAGTGGATGGGAACTCCCGTGTGGTCCCACGATGGCATCCTCTGCACGGGGGAGACTTACAAGAATGTCGTGAAGATGACCTTTGCAAAGGGGGCCGCGCTGGACGACCCTTCTGGATTGTTCAACTCCAGCCTCGAAGGGAATGTCAGGCGCGCCATCGACATCCATGAGGGCGACAAGGTCAACGAGCCGGCCCTCAAGAAGCTCATTCGCGCCGCCGTGGCGCTCAATCTCGCAGGCAAGAACAAGCCGAAGCCCGGGCGGGCGCGCAGCAAGCGGTCCCTCTAAAACTATCTTGAGAGTACTCCACACCTCGTTGTGCACGCTCGAGCCGCTCGTTGAGGCGCATGCACACGACATGTTCCGCGTATTGAGTGACCCGGCCATCTACGAATTCGAAAACGAGCCTCCACGTTCCGAGGAGTGGCTGACGCAGAGGTACAAACTCCTGGAGAGCCGGGGTTCACCCGATGGCACCGAACAGTGGCTCAACTGGGTGGTCCGGCTGCCTTCCGGAGAGCTGGCCGGCTATGTGCAAGCTACCGTACTTGCGTCGGCCAAGTCCTGCGTGGCCTACGAGCTGAATAGCCGCTATTGGCGCCAGGGCATCGGCACAAGCGCGGTCAGCGCCATGCTTGAGGAATTGCGATCCACCTACACCGTTCACACGGTTGTCGCGGTACTCAAGACGGCCAACCACAGATCCATGGAATTGCTGAGACGGCTGGGGTTTGCTCCCGCGAGTGATTCTCAGGCAGCTGAGTTCAAACCTGAGGCAGACGAATCCGTGATGATTAACAAAGGCGAGGTGTCCCCGACGTGATCCGGTCGACGGCCGGTGTGAAAGCGCCTCCGTTCCAAGGTCGGCCCGGGCCGGATCGGCGCTATGGTTGCGCCCAGTCGCCCGGTAGTTTATACCTGCGTTGCGCGGGCTCAACCGCTCTACTAGAGTCACGTTAACACAAGACAGACACCGGGTTTTGAATTGGGAGGGGACGATGCAGGGGCAACCAAATCCTGAAAAGATACTACAGACTGGGCTGGCGTTCTGGGCTTCGAAGGTGCTCTTGAGCGCCATCGAGATCGGACTCTTCACTGAACTGTCGCGCGGTCCGGAGTCGTTCGACGCCATCCGCGGTCGGCTCGGATTGCACCCGCGTTCAGCGCAAGACTTCCTCGACTCCCTGGTGGCACTCGGCTTTCTGGTTCGAACGGGCGATCGCTATGCCAACACGCCGGAGACCGATCTGTATCTCGACCGGAAGAAACCCTCCTACGTCGGCGGCGTGCTTGAGATGGCAAACCATCGCCTCTATCCATTCTGGGGTCACCTCACGGAGGCGCTTCGCACCGGAGAGCCACAGAACGAGTTAAAGGGAGGCGGGCCGGGCCTCTTTGAGACCCTGTACGCCGATCCGGCGCGCCTGAAACAGTTCCTGGCAGCCATGACCGGAATCAGCCATGGGGCCAATATGGCGATCGCCCGGGCCTTCCCGTGGAAGAACTACAAAACATTTGTCGATGTGGGCACTGCGCAAGGCGATCTGGCGGCTCAGATCGCCCTGTCGAATCCGCACCTCCGTGGCATTGGGTTCGACCTGCCGGAAGTGGCGCCGATTTTCGAGGAGTATGCCGAGACTGTTGGGGTTGCGGCTCGGGTCGAGTTTCAGCCCGGTGACTTCTTCAGGCAAGACCTGCCCAAGGCCGACGTGGTGCTGATGGGGCACATTCTTCACGACTGGGACTTGCCGACCAAGAAAATGCTCGTCAAGAAGGCGTTCGACGCTGTCCCGAACGGGGGCGCCCTCATCGTGTACGAGTCCATCATCGACGATGATCGGTCGAAAAATGCCTTCGGCTTGATGATGAGCCTGAACATGCTCATCGAAACGCCTGGAGGCTTCGACTACACCGGCGCCGATTGCTCGGCCTGGATGAAGGAGGCGGGCTTCTCGTCCACGCGTGTGGAGCCGCTTGTGGGACCCGACTCGATGGTGATCGGAATCAAGTAGCGATTGTCCGGGTCACGCGGCATTCATGAGTTCCGTTCCAACCAGGGAACCCGCCGGATGCTGTTCGACTCACCACTTCAGGTGCCGTACCGAGACAGAGGACAACACCATGGCGCATCCTGATCCCAACTCCCCACCGGATCTCCGGCCCATCCAGGCCGGCGAAGTATGGGAAAACCCGGTCAACCGGGAGCGAGCCATCGTGCTTGAAGTCCCCTGGGCCAATCCCGATCGCCGCGCGACCGCCGAGCTCACGGCGATGGTGGGAGCTCGAGTGCTGGGAGAACACCTGCATCCCGCTTTGGTTGAGAAATTCACCGTGCTCGATGGGGAGCTGACGGTGAAGCAGAATGGGCAGATCTCCGTGCTTCGAAAGGGTGAGTCCGCCGTGGTTGAGCCCGGTGTCTGGCACGATTGGTGGAACGCCGCCAACGTTGACGCACGGGTGCGTGTGGAGATTACGCCGGGAGAACGGTTCGTGCACATGATCGAGACGTTCTTCGGACTCTCGCGGCTGGGGTTCGTGAATTCGAAGGGGATGCCAAACCTCCTTCAACTGGCGTTGACCGGGACGGAGTTTCGCGACGTGGTTGTGTTTCGCAAGCCGCCGCCTGCGATCCAGAGCGCGGTCTTTGGCCTGCTCGGTCCGGTAGCGCGCCAGCTGGGGTACAAGGCCACCTACCCTCAGCTCTCCCGCTCTGTGCTGGCGCCACGCACGTAGCTCTATTCGCTCCGACCGGGTAACAGTTTACCAGGCCGCGCATTAACCTGTCGAGGGAATCGCATGGCAAAGATCATCACAGCCGACCAGGTGACCGAGTTTCTCCACCGGTTCGAAAAGCTGGCGGAACTGGAAGACTTCGACCTCATCCGCGACATGATCGACGAGCGCGCCTGTTTCCGGTTCAATGACGGGGACTTTGTCGGCCGTGCCGCCATCCAGGCTGCGTTCGAGAAGACCTGGCGCGGGGATCCCACCGTCAGGAAAGCACGATTCTATCTCAGCGACATCGTGGTCCTCACCACCGACCACGCGACGGCCACGGCCACCTACACCTTCAACTGGGAAGGGGCACAGGGAGATCAAACCTTTGCGATCAGGGGGAGAGGCACGCGTGTTCTCGCACTGGGCGAGGGCGGATTCAGGATCGTCCACGAACATCTCAGCCGGTTTCCGAAATCGTGAGGACTCGCGCGCCACAAATCCGCTTCTGCCACGTGGGCGTAGTTCCCGAACGGTGTTGCGAGCCGGCCGCTTGCCTGCTTATTCTGGTGAGCAGCACGGCCACAGCGCATCGATTGGAGTCGCCGTAGTGGAATCAGCATTCGAAACGCCTGCGGGTGCCCGTGGGGCACCCTGATTGACTGGAGGAATCGTGGACGAAAAGAAGCTTTTTACCGAATTCTGGACGAAGGAATCGGCGACCACGCGGACGGTGTTGTCCCGTATTCCCGAAGGATCCGACTACCGGCCCGACGCCAAGTCCCGCACGGCCCAGGAGATCGCCTGGCAGATCGTGTGCGAGGAGAAGATGATCATCGAGGCGCTGGAGAACGGGAAGGCCGAGTGGGCGCCACCTCCCATGCCGGCATCGATGAAAGACGTACTCACAGCCTACGAAAAGCTGAGCGCGGGGATGACCAGGCGCTGGAACGATCTGCCTGCCAAGCTCTGGGACGGCACGATCGAGTTTTTCGGTTCACAGCGCCCGGCGTCACCCATGGCCTGGAGTTTTCTCTTCGACATCGTGCATCATCGCGGACAGATCACCACGTATCTCCGGCCGATGGGTTCGAAGGTCCCGCAGATCTACGGGCCCTCAGGCGACGAGCCGTGATCGGATCCGGGCGATGACCACCTTGCCGGACCCGCCGCTCCTGGAGGTGCTGCTCGACTCCTGGGATCGGAACAATGCGATTCTCGTGAATCTATTGCGCGCACTTCCGGAGGGTGCACTCGAAGTCCGGGCACGTGAGGATGGGCCGTCGGTCGCCGAGATGTTCACGCACATGCACTACGTGCGGCTCGTATCGGTGTTTGAAAACGCGCCCTACTTTGGCGGGGAGCCGCCTGAGGTGGAGTGGCTGCACGAGCGCGATGTCGATCGCATCGCTCACATGCTCAACGATAGTGTGAAGCAGGTTCGGGACGCGGTACTGTGTACCCTCGCGACGAAGCAGGCCATGCGGGAACTCTACGATCACCCTATCCTGATGCTTCAGCACCTCATCTGGCATGAGGGCTATCATCATGGTCAGATCAAGCTGGCCCTCAAGCTGGCTGGCCGCCCCGTGGCCGACCGGGACGTCGGCAGGGTCACGTGGGGTGTGTGGATGCGAAAAACCCGTACCTGATCGGCGCGGTCGCCTGCATCTCCACCGCCTGACGCGAGCCGCCGGCCGTTCCTATTTCTGATCCGGTCGTCCCCGTCCCTGCGGGTACTCGTGATCCAAAACCGACAGATACGCGGTTCCGTCCTTGTACTCCGTAAAGTCTCGCATGCGGGCCTCGACGCCGGCCTTGCTGCGTTCCACCATGATCTCGATTTCAATGCCCACGCGCTCGGCGGTGTCGATGAATCCGCGCACGTTCATTCCCGCCGTGGGGTTCACCATCACGGCGAAGCGCAGGTCGGTGTCGGCGGGTGAAGCCCACTCGGGATAGATCCAGTCCAGGGACACCTCGGCTACGCTGGTGAACGGAGCGGTACGCACTCCGAAGATCCAGGCACCGTCGGTGGCCACGCCGCCCACTTTCGTATGAAGCGCGTTTTCCCAGCGGGCTCCGGCGGCCCATGCGGGTGCCGGGGCCACCGATACGGCGAAGGTCCACAGCGTGCGATCCTGAAGCAGCGGGTCGTCGGCCTTGATCCAGCGGAAGTTTGCGCCCACCGACACGCCCCCCGTGGCGCCCTTGCCGGCCGAGAAGAGATACTCGCGGCGCTTGCCGTACACGGCGTCGTTCAGCCAGCTGATGGATGCGCCAAGGCCCTTGGCCCGCATCGTGAGGGCATTGAATCCCGACGGATTCTCAGAGAACTTGTGGTGCCAGGCGAATTCCACGTCCTGGCGCTGCGCCAGACTCGCCGGATTGAATCGTACCGAACTCACATCGCCTGGCGCGGCCACCGATCGGAACGGGTAAGGGTACGGGTCCACCGGAAACGGATCCCCGGCAAAAGCGCACGCCGGAGCACCCAGCGTGCCGCACACCATGAGCGTATTCAAGATTCTCACAATCCTTGTGTTCATGTTTTCATCCCCCGATGTGCCTCCCACATGATGATGCCTCCCGCCACGGCCGCGTTGAGCGACTCCACGTTGACTGGAATGTGTACCGCCGTGGCCCCTTCTATGGATTCGGTCGCTCCCGAGGCTTCTCCACCCATCACCAGGATCACGCGCTCCGGCCAGGTCCAGGTGGACAGGTCGGTGCCCCCCGTAGCGCTTGCGTACACCAGCCGGTGTGGACAGCGGGCGTGCAATTCCGAAAGCGGCATGTTCACGTTCAACGGCAGAGAGAAGTAGGTGGCGGCGCCGCCGCGCACGGCCGCGGGGTGTGTGACGTCCACGCAATCGGGCGAACAGGTCACGGCAATGCCGAACGCTGCGGCCGTTCTCAGCAGGGCGCCCATGTTCAACGGATTTCGGATGCCGGACAAATGCAGGATGAGCTGCGGCAAGACCAGCGGGATGCCCGTGGCCGGCCGCCAGGGCAGAACGGCGAACAATTCCTGGGGATGCGCCGTGTCCGACAACTCGGAGGCCTGTGTGGCCGTGAGATTGTACACCGGCACATCTCCGGCGCCAAACCACTCGGCAAGCTCTTCGAGTTGCGTGGCCATGGCGGGGCCGGTGAGGAGGTATTCCGGTTTCAGGGGGCCCGTGAGCACGGTGCGCACTGCGCGACGGCCTTCCACGATCAGCCGGCCCGATTCTTCGCGTCCACGCGGATGCAGGAGGCGGCGCACCGCTCTCCAGCGTGTAACTGACAGTCCCCCCGTCACACACGGGGATATAGGGAGGCCCACGGGCCATTCCAAGCCGAAACTTGGCTTGCGGCCGCTTGGGGCGCCGCCTAGCATCCATTGGTGCGCACCGCAATCGCCGTCCTGCTTCTGATTGCTTCCGCGCGGGCGGACACCACGTCGATACGCGTACCCACAATTCCACAGAAGGTCGGCAACGTGGAGTGGGTGGCTCCCGGATCGCTCAAGCCGAAAGTGGCGCTCGTGTTGTCGGGCGGCGGATCGCGCGGCTTTGCACACCTGGGTGTTCTGCGTGCCTGGGAAGAGCTGAACCTGCCCATGGACGCGCTCGTGGGCACATCCATCGGCGGCACGTTGGGCGGCCTGTACGCCGCCGGTTACTCTGCCGACTCCCTGGTGCAGATTGCGCTGAACACGAACTGGAACGATCTGTTCGCCAATCGCCCGCCGCGGCGGAATCTGTTTCTTTCCCGGCGCCATGAGAAAGACGAAGCGATCATGGAGCTGCGCTTTGATGGCCGGAAGCCGCGCATTCCGACGGCGCTTACGACCGGCCAGGAGCTCACGGCCTTTCTCACCGACCTCACCCGGGCCGCGGATTACCAGATCGACGGCGACTTCGACCGGCTGACGCCTCCCCTGCGCGTGGTGTCCACCGACATCGTCTCAGGCGAGCGAGTGGTGATCGGCAGCGGCCATCTCGGCGGCGCGCTGCGATCGACCGTGGCCGTGCCGTTGGCCTTTACGCCGTGGGAGCACGAGGGACGTCTTCTGGCGGATGGGGGCCTCCTGGATCCGATCCCGGTGGACGTAGCATTCGATCTCGGCGTAGACATCGTGGTGGCGGTGGACGTCACCTCACCCCTGTTGCCCAAGGACCGGCTCACCGATCCGATCGCACTGGCCAATCAGGCCACCTCGATCATGGTGCTCGAGCGGCAACACGAGCAACTCGAGCACGCCGACTACGTGATCCATCCCGATCTGGACAGCCTGGAAAATTCCGACTTCGGCGAGCTCGAACTCACCATCGCCAAAGGCTACGAGGCTGCCTGGCCCGTGCTGTCCAGGCTTCGCGAACGGCTGGACCATGTCGAGTCGGACACAACGGTCCAGGCGGCCTGGCTCATCACCGCGTCGGTGCCCGATTCCATATCGTGGGTACCACCGGGTTCTCGCAGGAGTGCAAAGGACCTGGAGTCAGAGGTCACACGGGAGCTTGCACTCGGCCGCTACCACGAGCTGGACGTGCAGGTGGTCTCCCAGTCCGACTCAGCCGTACTCCGGTGGAACATTCACCCCCTCCCGCCCGTGTACTCCTCCAAAGTACACGGCAATACGCTGCTGCCTGATTCGCAGCTGTCCGCCATCGCCCGATCGCTCACAGGCCCCGTGCTCTCAGGTCGCGATCTGGTGCATGCCACCGACAGCATGGAACACCTGTATCGACGCGCACACTACCCGCTGGTGAGTGCGGATTCCGTGAGGCTGGACACAAGCGGGGAGCTGTCGGTGAACATCAACGAAAACCCTGTGGCCAGGGTGACGGTGGAGGGGCAGAAACGTACCCGGGAGAGTTTCATCCTGGGGAGCATGCCCGACCTGCTCGGCAAGCCCCTGTCCAGTCGCGATCTCGCGTCGGGCGTGAACTCCCTCTACGCGACGGGACTGTTTCGATCGGTGTCGGCGCGGACCACCCGCACTCCGGACGGGCCCGAAGTGAGCCTCAAGGTGGAGGAACAGCACTTTACCCGCCTGCGATTCGGCGCTCACTGGTACGAGCAGTTCCGCGCAGAGGCGTTTGCCGAGCTGGCCGACGTGAACGTGTTCGGCATGGGACACCACGCCGGACTCTACGGAATGTACGGCACCCTCAGGCAGCACGTCGAAGCCTCGGCGGGTGCAGATCGCCTGGCGTCCACCTACCTTACCTACCTTGCGCGCGTGTACTATCGCCACGAGGAGTGGCCCCTGTATGTGCTGAGCACAAAACTCCCATTCTCTCTTCTCTTTGAGCGCGTCGGCGGCCGCCTTTCGGTGGGCCAGCAGCTGAAGCGCTTCGGTCTTCTGTCGATGGGGTTGAGGGTGGAGGACGTCGATGACTACGTCGAGCCCGGTCTCAAATTCACGCCGTGGCACCTGCGCACGGTGTTCGTGTCTGCCGAGCTCGACACCTACGATCGATTTCCCCTGCCCCGGAGCGGCTACCGCCAGCGTATCGTTCTCGAACAGGCCCTCGAAGTGCTTGGCGGGAACACTCAGTACACGAAATTCTGGTTCGAACTGGAGGGCGTGCTCCCACTGGGCCGGGAACACGTGGCGATTCTCGGGGGTGGGGCGGGAACGTCGGACTCCTGGTTACCCGAGCCCGAGCGCTACTATCTGGGCGGACGATCCACGTTTTTCGGACTGCACACCGGGGAGGGGCGTGGCGACTACTTCTGGCACAGTCACGCCGCCCTGCGTATGCACAACGGCGGCAGGCGCTACATCACGCTGCAGTACAACCTGGGCGACATCTGGACGTACGACTCCGAAGTGGATCTATTCGATGTGATTCATGGTGTGGGACTGGCCTACACTCTGGACAGCCCTCTGGGGCCGCTCGACCTCGGCGCCGGGCTGGCCACCGATCGCTCGGTGATCTGGTATCTGAATCTCGGCTTACCGTTCTGAACGGCACCGCCGGCCGCACTCAAGGCGACTTGACTCGGCGTCGCGCCCCCGCCTGCACCACGAGCAGCACACCCAGAAGCACCAACGCAATCCCTGCCCATGCACGCGGTGCGAGCGATTCATGGTCGAACCACGATCCCAGAAGCAGGGCGATAATGGGCGTAATGAAGGCAATCAGCGACACGGTGAGCGCGGAGATGGTCGTCAGCAGGCGATAATACACCACAAACGCCAGACCCGAAGCCACGATACTGAGGTAACCGATGGTCGCCAGCGCACGACCGGTGAAATGCAGGTCAGCTTTTCCCTCCAGGGCGAGGGAGAAGAAGGGCACCACAACGGCGCCGCCGATGAGCGTCCAGGCCGTGAGCGAGACCGCTGGCATCGAGCCCAGATCGCGGCGGACCAGGATCGTGTTGTAGGCCGCCACGGCCGCAGCCAGACTGATGCCCAGCATTCCCATTACTTTCTGCGGGTCGCCGAATGAGAGCTGGTCCCAGTACACGGTGGCCAGGCCCGCAAACCCCACGATGAGTCCAACGAAGGTCAAGGGTCCCGGCAGCTCCTGGGGCAGCATGCGCAGGGAGAAGAGCGCCACAAAGAAGGGCATGCACGAGAAGACCACGGCTGTCAGCCCCGACGTGACGTACTGCTCGGCCCAGTACACCAGACAGTAGTTCACAGGATACACCAGCAGGCAGACGATCCAGAGCGACCTTCGATTGGATGCCGGCGGCGCAAACGACGTCTTGCGTGACCAGCCGAGCGCGAGAATGAACAGAAGCGCGAGCCAGATGCGAAAGGCCAGTGACCAGAAAGGAGAGAGATCCACAAGCCCGATGCGGATCACAAGCCAGGTGGAGCCCCACACCAGGCAGAGGAAAGCGTAGAGGAGAAGGGTGGCCACGAAGGCCACTCAGCCGCGGTGAACCATCACGGCGAGCGTCATGTCGTCGGACTGATCGTGGCCGGCCACAAAGGCCGTCACGGCCGACTTGATGCGAAGGGCCACGTCCTGCGCACCCGCGCGCGAGCCGGCGAAAATGGCGGCCTGGAGATTCGGCTCCTCCCACTGCTTGCCGTCGGCGCGTTCGGCCTCGGTGATGCCGTCGGTGTACAGCACGATCCCGTCGCCGGGACCGAAGCTGACCTCGTAGGATTGGTACGGGAAGACGGAGACGGGGGACAGCATGAGACCGCCCTGTCCCACCCATTCGAAGCTGCCGTCCTTACGCCACAGGAAGGCCGGGTTGTGTCCTGCATTGGCGTAGGTGAACGTGCGCGCTTTCGGATCGATGATGCCGTAGAAAAGCGTTACGAACCGGGCCGGTTCCATGGTAATCGACAGGAACTGATTCACTGTGGTCAGCACGTCGTGCGGCGGCCGGCCCTGCTGCGCCTGCGCCTTGAACGCGGCCTGCAGCTGCGCCATCAGGAGGGCCGCGGGCATCCCCTTGCCCGACACATCCGCCATGACGCAGCCAAGCCGGCCCCCGGACAAGAGCACCCAATCGTAGTAGTCGCCGCCCACTTCACGTGCGGGCGCCGTAAAGCCGTGGAGATCGAGGCCTTCCACCACGGGCACCGACTTGGGGCAGAGACTTTCCTGGATGGACCGCGCTACCTTCAACTCTTCTTCCATCACGCGCAGCCGGGACTCTTCTTCCTGAAGCCGCGCGTTCTCGATGACCTGCGCCGACTGCGTGGCGATGATCGTGAGCAGCCGCTGGTCGTCGGCGTCGAAGGGCAGATCCCCGCGCTTGTTGAATACGGAGAGCACGCCGATCATGCGGTTGCGCGTTTTCATGGGCACGGCCAGGACCGACCGGAACTGCGACGCTTCTTCGGCCGCGCCTTTGAACCGTTCGTCGGTCTTGAGATCGTTGGAGAGAAGTGGCTTCTGGTTCTTGAGGATCCAGCCTGTGAGCGACAGTCCCAGGCGGAACGGAAGTCCCTCCTCCGACTGATCCACCACGCGCACCAGAGTCTTGAACGCCTGATCGGGGCTGGCCTGATCGAGCAGTCGGATCACGCCCTGCTCCACGCCCATGCGCTTGATGCACTTGGCCACGATGAGCCGGTTGATCTCGTCCACCGGCATGCTCGAGTCGATGGCGGTGGCGATTTCGTTGAGAACCGACAGCTCCTCAACGGCCTGCTTCAGGCGCTGATTCTCGGCTTCGAGCCGGTCGGGTGCGCCGCTCAACGTGGCCCCCCGCCCGTTCCGACGAGCTGTGTCACTGTGTATCTCCCGTGGGCGGCATCGCATCCGGCACCACCTGAGGAGCCATCTGACTCACCATACTCAGAAGTCCGCGTGCTCGATCGTCGTTGGGATGACCGTCGAGCCACAGGGTGGCGGCCAGTTCGCCGCGCGCCCGGTCGCCGGCGCGCACGGAAAACTGCGCAAGCGTGATGAAGAGAAGTTCTTCTTTGGGACGCGCGCGGAAAGACTGCGTGAGAAAGGCCAGCGCATCGCTGCTGCGTCCCGCCACATCGAGCACCAGGGCGTACGATTGCGCGTACAACACGTTGCCGGGATTCACCCGGACGAGTTGTTCGAGGGCGGCCAGGCCCGAGTCGATCACCGCCTGTGAATCGGCGGGGCGTCCCGCGACGGAGTACACACCGCCCAGAAAATCGTAGGTGCGCCAGTAGGCGGGCAGAACCGCGCGTGCCTTCTCGCCGTACCGGATGGCGGACTCGGTGTCTCCGGCCACCATGTAGCGCTCGGCCAGCTGGAGGATCTTTTCGGGGTAGGCCCACAGAAGGCTCGCGGCGCTTTCGTCCTGGTAGGAAGTGGGCAGGGCGAAGCTGCGATAGGAGTACACCTCGTCGTACAATCGCCGCGACTCGGCCGTGTCGGCCATGTTCGATCCGCTGCGCTTCACCAGGCGATAGCTCTGTCCCACCATCTCCATATGCTGAGGCAGGTCGAGCTCGGTCTGGCCGGAGTAGCTTCCGGAGAAGAACACCGGCGATTTCCAGCTGTTGGCGAGCACGATCTGCTCGACCATCTGATCCTGCACGCGGATGAGCTGGCTGTCGGGGCCGATGTAGGGTACCAGGTCGTGCGTGTAGCCGCGGAACGGGTCGGCGAACGGCTTGGAGGGCTTGCCGTACATACGACCATCGGCCAGACGCGTGGGCACGGTGCGGATCTGCTCGTCGGTGAG
>Ga0105347_1000828_pt1 | contig 14044 bp, 22 predicted proteins | sample EasRivMeERMLT890_FD_89677 | JGI IMG/M metagenome (GOLD analysis project Ga0105347, IMG submission 89677) | Soil microbial communities from meander-bound floodplain in the East River, Colorado, USA - East River MetaG ERMLT890 | ecosystem: Environmental > Terrestrial > Soil > Floodplain | place... | reverse complement strand
GCGTCCCTGCGGGTCGAGACCGTTGGTCGGCTCGTCCAGCAGCATCAGTTTCGGGTCGTGGACGAGGGCCTGCGCGAGCTTGACACGCTGCTTCATCCCTGTGGAGTAGCCCTTGATCTCGCGATAGCGCTCCTCGAACAGACCCACGTGACGCAACGTTTCCGCGGTCCGTTCCCGCGCCGGGCCGGCGGGCAGTCCGCTGACCTGCGCCATGTGGGACACGAACTCCGTGGCTGAGACGTCGCCGGGAAGGCAGTCGTGCTCCGGCATGTATCCGATGTACTGACGCAACTCCGGCCCTTGTTTCGCGGTGTCGAAGCCCAGGACCTCGGCGGAGCCACCGCTGGGTGCGAGCAGCCCGAGTAACAATTTGATCAGTGTGCTTTTGCCTGCCCCGTTCGCACCAACGAGACCGATGACGCCCGGCTCCAACTCGAGGTCCAGCGAATCGAGGGCGAGAACGCTGCCGTAGCGCCGCGTGAGGGATTTGGTCCGGATCAGTGGCGCGTCCGGCGACGGAGCCTGAGACTGCATGCCTTCATTCTAGGGTGTGGGACGGTTGGCGCACTCAGCCAGCCAGCGACCGCAGGATCGCCTCACCTCTTGGCGACAGCCGGTATCCGACCGCCAGGCTCTCGGTGAGGCCCAGTGCCTTCAAGCGGCGGACACGAGTCTTAAACCGTGCCACATCCGGTTCACCAAGGTCCTTCGCGAGTATGGCCGAACGCGTTGCCGGGCGCTCGGCGATGATCTCCAGTACCGGGTGAGTCCAGGGTCCGTCCGTGGACGCAGCGTCCATGCGGACCAGTCGTTGGCCGATCGTCGCAAGCTCGTCGACTGACAGGTCAGCCTGCTCGCGGAGCGCGTCGCGGGGGTCTGGCCCCGCGACGTGAAACTCGATCCGATAGAGGGCGCGGTCTGGGCCGTAGTCGAGTTCACGGAGCAATTCTGCGCGATTATCGCATCCCGCCCGCCGAGCATCTGCCTCAGTGATCGAAGATTCGTCGATGATCTCGACGGAGTCGATCGCCAGGTAACCACCCGGAGATCGCAGGTTCCCGCCGGCCTTGACGGTCGGGCGCTTCCATCGCCGGAACGCGAGCGTGATCGAGCCGTCGGCGATCCCTGGCCAATATCGCTCCCGGAACAGCAAGGCCCCTGCTACAACTCCTGTTCGGTGGGCCGGATGAGCATCTCGTTCACAGCAACGCGCCTTGGCCGGGTGACGATGTAGGCAATGGCGTCGGCGATGTCGCCCGACTCCATGCGCTCCATCTGACCGATCCGGGCGATCAGCGCGGGCAGGACTTCGGGCCGAATGTGCGTCGCTAGCTCCGTGCTGACTGCGCCTGGCTCCACCACCGAAACGCGGACGTGGCGCTTCGTCACCTCCTGGCGCAACGACTCGGTGAAGCCGTTCACCCCCCACTTCGTCAAGTTATAGACGCCGGATCCCGTCCGCGCGGTGCGTCCGGCGACCGAGCTGATATTCACGATGTCGGCCACCTGTCGCGGCTCGCTTTCAGCGGCAGTCAGCAGGTGCGGCAGTGCGGCGTGGGCAACGTAGAGCAGACCCATCACGTTCAGCGACACCATCCGCTCCCACTCTTCAAGTGGCGCACCCTCGATCGGGCCAAGGAGCATCACCCCAGCGTTGTTGATGACGGTGTCAAGCCGCCCCAAATCCCTGGCTACCTGGTTCACCACATCCGTTGCTTGCTTACGGTCGGTGACGTCCGCTTCGATCGCATGGGCTTTCCCACCGGCTGACTCTATGTCAGCCGCGAGCTTGTCCAGCCGGTCTTTGCGGCGCGCGATCACTGCCACCGCTGCGCCAGCCGAGGCCAGGGCGCGCGCTGTTGCCTCACCGATGCCACTGCTCGCTCCCGTAACCAGGGCAACCGTTCCGTCCAATCGTTCAGTCATCGAAGTCTCCTTTTTACCGGTCCAGCATTGTTTCCAGGTGCGCCTTGACGCCGGGCCATTCTGATTCGATCACGCTGAAGTACACACTGTGACGGAGCCTGCCGTCCGGCATCACCATGTGGTTGCGGAATGTCCCCTCCTCGGTCGCACCGATGCGCAGGAGGGCGGCACGCGAGCGTTCGTTCAGCGAGTCCGTCTTGAACTCTACCCGACTGCAGCCGAGCGTCTCGAAGGCGTGACTGAGTTGTAGCAGCTTCGCCTCCGTGTTGCAGGCTGTTCGCTGCCACTCTGGAGCTATCCACGTGCCGCCAATCTCGAGGCGGCGGTGATAGCGGTCGATGGCCAGGAAGCCTGTCGATCCTGCTGGTTCGCCGGACGCCAGTGGTACGGCCACCCAGGTAAGCAGCGTCCCTTCTTCCTCGCCCTGCACGCAATGGCGGACGTATGCCTCGATTTGGTCCGCGGTGTCCAGCGGAATAGGGAAATAGCGGAATATGTCGCGCCCGGCGCCGATCGCCGCCAGGGGTGTGGCGTGGTCGAGGCGCAGAGGCTCGAGGCGCACGAACCGTCCTTCCAGGGTTACCGGTCGTATATCCATCATCGACGTACAGCGGAGCGTAGCAGACTGGCTGTCCGCTGGTAACGCCAATCGGTTTCCGGCGTTTATAGTGAATTAGATGACACCACGTGCGCTTAGCCCGCTGATCGCACTCTTCCTTATGGCCGCTCTCTGGACCGGCTGCGGAGGAGGGGGCAATTCCCGATCGGAGACGATCGCCACAGGGGACGACCCCGTTGCGCTCACGTTCACGCCTGATGGGAGGCTCTTTTTCGCCGAGAAGTACTCCGGCATCATCCGGGTCGTAGGCTCCGATGGCAACCTGGTCGAGCAGCCGTTCGCCGACATCGACGTGGCCGACTGGCTGAACCTCGACTGGGGCCTCACCGGCCTTGCAGTCCCGCCAAACTTCGCGGAAAGCCCTTACCTCTACGTCTTCTACACGCAGCCCTTGCCTTCCAGCCCAGAGCAGCCGATTGCGAAGCCGGTGCTGGCCCGCTTCGAGGCGTCGGGGAACGTGGCAGGCCCACAAGAAACCCTCATCGACGACTTTGAACAAATGCAATTAGGGCACCAGGGGTTTCGCGCCAATGGCCCTGCTCACTTCGGGGCCGATGGAATGCTCTACCTGTCGATGGGCGACTACGACTACGGCAAGCAGGTTGGGCCCAACGGTATTCCATGGGCACTGGACCCAGCTCAGCCCATCGGGAAGGTCCTCAGGGTTGACCCAGGAGGACAGGTCGTTGGCGATAGCCCCTTCGCGAGCGATGGGAATGCGGACGGCCGCGTATATGCCTACGGATTCGCCAATAGCCGCGACTTTGCCATTCAGCCTGTTACCGGCGCCATCTTCAATAGCGACGCCACGGACAGCTGCGAGGAAATCAACGTCGTGACGGCCGGTGGGAACTACAGTTGGCCCGACGTCGGCGAGTTCCCGTTCGCGGATTGCCTGGCAGGCCCCGGAACGAAGGGGATCTACTTTCCGTCGAAACCTGACACGACGGCCGGACAGTTCCAATCAACTGTCAATATAGCTGGAATGGCATTCCTGACAGGCGACAAGTATCCCTCGCTCGGCGAGGGGCTGCTTATCTGCGAAAAGGTCACGGGCCGTCTGCGCCTGCTGACGCTGGGTGGCGCCAACGGGCAGGAAGTGACCGCTGATAGCACGATCGTCGAAGACTGCGCCGGCAGTGTGGCCGTCGGGACGGACGGCCTGATCTACTACACCAATGCGACCGAGGTAAAACGGGTCAAGCCGGACGAGGAGTAGCGTTCAGGCGGACGTGCCAGTTGACCGTCACCTCCGCGACAACCACCGCTGATTGATCTTCGAGCGACACTGCTACCGGGAATTCCGCACGCCCTTCACTGTCGAGCCTGGAACGAACCGCGTTCAGCGGTTCCGAAACTGAGGCTTTCGCGGTAATGGGGCCGCGTGCCGGCTTCAGATAGGTGATCTGGGCACTCTTGGCCAGGGGCGTCGCCCTCCCCAACAGGTCGGGGAAACCGCCGAGCATCGCGCCGCCGGACGCTGCCTCGGCCACCGCGAACAAGGCCGCGGCATGTTGTGTGCCGACGTGGTTCAGGAGATGCGGGCCTTCCGGAAGCCTGACTGATGCACTCCCTGCACCGACCTCCAGCACCTCCAGTCCGAGGTGGCGGTTGAATGGCACTACCTGGGAGAGCATCTGCTTGAGTTGTTCGGGGTCCATGAATCCTCCCTGGTTATCGAGCCCGTGGGCTATTGGGCCAGCCGCTCTTCCCGAGAAGCGGAACGAACCGGCAGGGTCCGAGGTTGTGGCGCTTCGCGCCTGCGGGGGTCTTGACGATGCGGACCAGCTCCTGGATGTCACGCGACCCCACAGGGATCACCAGGCGTCCGCCTTCGGCGAGCTGCTCCAGCAGTTCGCGCGGCACTTCGGGGGAGGCGGCGGTAACGACGATGGCCTGGTAGGGCGCACTATCCGGCCAGCCGAGATCGTCGGTTGTAATGTGCACTTCGACGTTGTCGTATCCCAGCCGCCGGAGGCGTTCCCGCGCGCTCACTGAGAGTTCCGGCACGCGCTCGACGCTGACGACCCGCTCAGCGAGCATCGACAGGACGGCGGCCTGGTAGCCGGAGCCGGTGCCTACCTCGAGGACTTGTTCGTCCCCCTTCAGCATCAGGGCAGCCGTCATCATTGCCACGATCAGTGGTTGCGATATCGTCTGACCGTACCCGATGGTGAGCGGCGAGTCCTCGTAGGCGGCGACGCGTAGCCCCGGAGCGACAAACTCCTCGCGTGGCACGCGCCACAGCGCCTGAAGCACCCGCTCGTCGCGGACTTCCCGGGCAATGCGCCGCAGAAGCGCGCCGCGGGGACCCTCCAGCTTTTCGTCGACGGTATCGGTTCCCACAAATCGAGTATACGCGTGGGCGCAAGACGCTCTGGCGCCTAAGTTGTGGCTCCGGTATTTTGCAGAAGGATGAAGATCGATTTTACGAAGCTTCCGATTGACGTGGCGGTAGTCGGGTTCCTGATGCTGTCGCTCGTCGTCACCTTCGCCCTTGCCTTCGCCTGGATCGACGACGATGACTCCGGTGCCGCCGAGGAACCGGCCGCCAGTGAGACTCCGGGCGGACCCGACCTGCCGCCGGGCAGCGAGGTCCAGGTGACGATGCAGGACAACTCCTTCGACCCGGGCGACATCACAGTCGCAGCAGGAACCACCGCCAACTTCGCGGTCGTCAACGACGGTTCGGCAATTCACAACATGCGGATCGCCGGCGCCGACGGCGAGTACGAAACGGACGACGACGCCGTGACGGATCCTGAAGTGGTGTCCGGGGGGGATGAGGCTACCTTGAGCTGGGATGCGCCGGCCGAAGCCGGCTCAGTTGACTTTCGGTGCGACTTCCACCCCACTGAGATGGTGGGGACTATCGCGGTCGAGTAGCCGCGCACTTTAGCGCGACGCCGTGTAGTCGGCTACTCCGGCCTGTAGGGAGCCAGTTCGTCGATATCCCCCACGTATTCGGCGAGGTCCGTGTGGCCCATGGCCTGGCGGAGGCCGATGTTCTCGCCGGTGTGGTACCAGTAGTGGTAGATCATTCTCAGCAGTAGCGAGCCGAACATAAACTCTGTTGGCTTACCATCCCGCATGATGTGCTCCTGCAGGGTCTCCGTGGTGACGGCGTCGAGCCAGGGTTCCGATGCCTTCGTGATCTCCTCCCAGGCTGAGAGGGCGTCAGCAAGCGGCGGCGTAGACGCCTCTGCACCGTAGCGGAACTGGTCGTTCACGTCGGGACGGGGTAGCTGGCCCTGGGCGCCCTGCAGCCAGTAACGCTGCTCCTGCCACGCGAGGTGGCCGACGTTCCAGCTGATGCAGTTGGCGGGCAGCACGCGCCTCGTGGCGTCTTCCTCAGACAGGCCGTCTAGTGCGCGGCGGAACTCGCCGCGGGTAAAGCGGAGTTGGTCGATGAGGGGATGAGTCATGGCGATTACTTCCTCCAGTGCCAAACTTATATCACCGTCAGCTGTCATCTGCTAATGTGCGTGGCGGAGAGCACGAATGGAGGTCACTATGGGAAAGCTGAACTTTATCGTGATTGATTGTGCTGACGCCATCGGTCTGGGTGCCACGGAGGTGGACGTAGTGACCGTCGACGGGTACTCGTGGACCAATATGCAGGACGTCGAGGGGAACGAGTTCTGCGTTTCGTAAGCGCAATAGCGTGGTAGCGAAGGCGTCCGGGGCATTGCTCGGTGGAGCGGTCGTCGTGGCTGCTGCGGCGTCCGTCTACCTGAAGTTCACGCGCGAACGCGTCCTTAATTGGGGCGCCACGGAGGAGGAGATCGCGCGGGAGATGCCCGGCGACGACATCCTGCCGGAAGCCTCGCTCCAGACCACGCGAGTCGTGACCATAAAGGCAGGACCGGAGGACATCTGGCCATGGCTCGTACAGATGGGGCCGCGGCCACGGGCGGGCGCCTACACATACGACTGGGTCGAGCGGCTGCTGGGGATCGATATCGAGAACCGGGACGAGATCCTGCCGGAATACCAGCACCTTGAGGTTGACGAGTTCCTGGGTCTGAACGAAAAAGGCCAGGGGTTGAAGGTGCGGATGATTGAGCCCGAGAAGCACCTGGTAGTGCAATGGATTCCCCAGCAGAACACCTGGACGTTCGCGCTCTATCCGCAGCCGGACGGGACGACACGATTCGTGTCACGAAACCGGCTGAAGGGGTCTGGGCCTCTGTTTCGCGCCGGAATGGTGGGGTTCATGGAGCCGGGCTCGCTCGTGATGGAACGGAAAATGCTGCTGACGATCAAGCGGCTGGCGGAACGGCTGTCACAGACTGCCACAGCTGTCGCATCAACGTGACTGCGGACTCGTCACCTGCCAGCCCGGCGTTGACGATAAAGATTCATGAGAGCAGACTCATCTCCGCGGACAGTTGAGGTCGCCCTTGATGAGGACCCCCCTTTTCAACGCCCCTCACTGTCCGCTTTTTCGCCAACACAAAGGCCCCGATCGGATGATCGGGGCCTTAATTCGCTACGAATCGCGCTAGTTGTCGAGGAACTGGCGGAGCAGCGGTGCCATGCGCTCGCGGCGGTCGCCGAGTCCGGCGACGTTGAGGCGGTGCATGTACTCATTGACTCGTTTGCGCTGGACGCCCATGGCCATCTGGAGGCCCTTGTCGAAGTTCTTGATGCCGCCGCCCATGAGGATGGCGAGGGCTTCGAATAGGGCAAAGTTCTGGCCGTCGGAGTCCATTGGGTCGGGGGCGAGGGTGGACTCAACCTTGTCGAAGTAGTGGTGGAGTTCCTCTCGGCGCCACGGCTCTGTGTCGAGCACGTACTTGAGGTGAAGGACGCCGAAGCCGAGGTGGCGGCTCTCGTCCTGGCCGCATAGGCGGAAGATCATCTTCTCGGCGTGGTTCTGGCCGATGTACTCGCCCATCCGGAACATGGACTGGACGAAGCCCTCGGCGGCCACGTGCATGATGCTGGACATCTCGGTGAAGTCCTTGGCCTCGATGATTACGCGCAGGCCGTCCTGGGGGAGGGAGGATAGGAGGCCGCCGCCGTTGGCGAAGGCGCGCTTGCGGAAGACGTCCAGGTGGCGGGCCTCGTCCATGATCTGCCCGAGGAGGAACAGCTTGACCTCGTGGTGCTCGCTGTTGATGTTGCCGAGCCACTGGGCCGGGGTGTCGCCAGCGATGAACTCGACCTCGGTGAGGAAGGTGCAGAGCTGGGCCATCGCCCGCTCCATGTCGTCGGGGAGGGGCTCGATCGTCTCCCAGGGGATGTCCGTGGCCGATGACCACTGGCGGGTGACGGTCTCCTCCCATAGGAGCCGGGCATTCTCAGAGTACACGTCGGACTTGTTGTTGTAGGCGCCGGGCATCCGCGGAGCGTCCTTGCGCGGGAAGGAGCCTCGTACGTGCACGCTGCGGCTTTCGGGATTCTCCGGGACGGTACCGACGGCGCCGACCTCAATTTCGTCGAAGGTAAGACCGCGCTTGCCGGGCTTCGCGGTCATGCCCCAGGGGTGACCGTTCTCTTCGATGTTGAGCCAACTGAGATCAAGTTCGTGCTGCTCGACAGTTTCTGTCCGAAGCTTCTGCAGGGTGTCCTGGTCAATTGCCATCGGTCACTTCCTCTCGCTGGCGTGCCTTAGCGCTCACTAAGTTACGCCCCGATTTCTAACACGGCACGCGCTCAACTGTCAACGATAGTTGGGCGCCGGTCTCGGACATTTTACACCACGGTCACGGGCCGTTGGGGGTTTGCTAGACTGATTTCATGCACGAACGGCGGAAGGAGGACCCGGGGGCCCAATGGGGGATCAGCGGCGAGCCTCCAGGCTCGGATACTCCCTACCAGGATTGGGACAATCCGGAGGACTTCGAGGAGGATGCCCCGGAGGGCTACTACGACGACGAGGAGGAGGACGACACCTACGTGCCGGGTCCCGACGATCCGGACTACGACCTTTCCGAAGCGGCGGGGTACGCCGGTTGGGAAGAGCCGAGGCGCCGAGGGATCCTGCCGCAGTGGCTTATCGCGCTCTTTTCGATCGCGCTCATCCTGGCGATCCTCATCCCCATCCTGATCCGGACGAGTTAGCTAGACGGGGCCCAGCGGCCGGTGTGGCTCGGGGGGAATCTCGATCTCGATTGGGTCGCCGGGACGGACCTCGCCAGCGACGAGGACGATGCTCATGATCCCGGCCTTCCGGATGAGGCTGCCATCATCGGCCTGACCGAGGACCGCGGACATCAGTCCCGGCTGGATACCATCGAGCTGAACACACGGTGTGCGCAGGCCAGTTACCTCGACCACTGCCGAGTCGCCGAGCCGGAGACGGGCGCCGGTTGGCAGTCCAAGGAGGTCTATTCCACTGGTGGTGATGTTCTCGCCCATCTGACCGGGGGCGATGTCGAAGCCCTTGTCGCGGACTTCGTCGTGTAGCTCGGAGTGGATGAGGTGGACCTGGCGCAGGTTGGGTGTGGTGGGGTCCCGCGCGACGCGGGAACGGTGCTTTACTGTGGCGCCGGCGTGGGCGTCGCCCTCGATGCCCATGCCTTCGACGAGCCGGATGATCCGGGCAGGCGGCTTGGCCATCGTGTGGGTCGGGCTGAGGTTTACGGACTTAACGGTTGCGGCCAAAGTTCGGCTCAGATTGAAGCTGTGGGCGCGGCGTTGGCTGCTTCGTCCATCTCGACCTCGATGAACGGGCTGCCATAGCGGTCCCGGTACACGTCCGCTGCCTTGACTACGCCGTGCTTGAGGGTGCGGTGGTCGTCCCAGTACGAGATGGTCTGGCCGATCAGAGTAGGGACGAGGTTTTTGAGGCCTTTTTCGTCCATCGCGAAGCGGAGCTCCTTGGTGACCATTCCGGTTTCAATGATAGAGCCGCGGGTGGGTTCGTGCGAGTGCGGAGTCGCATCGCTGCCCTTCATTCGATTTCCTCAGGATGAGCAGGAAGTAGGTTCTGGCCACATATCTCGGAAGGCGTACCATTGAGCGGGGCGGCGGCGGACGAAGTTTTCCAGGGTGGCGGCGATGGACTGGGTCATCTGGGCGATGTCGTCTTCGGCATCGAGTTCTCGGTCCGATACCAGGGGTGGTTGGATGTGGACGCGGTAGCGGCCGGGTGCTGTACGCACTGACGCGGCGAAAATCACTGGTACGCCCGTGAGGCGCGCGAGTCGGGCGGGGCCTTCGGGAAATGGGGTTTGGCGACCGAAGAAGGTGACGGGGATTGAGTCGGGGCGGTCGATGCCGGCATCTACGGCGAAGGCGACCATGCCACCGCGGCGAAGTTCGCGGATGAGGCTTATTCCGGCGCCAGCGGAGGGGATGAGCGAGATGCCCATCCGGGCGCGGGAGATGAGGACGCAGTCCATTAGCCACTCGGGTTTCACTGGCTCGATGACCGAAGTGACGCGGAAGCCCTTGATGACGGCGACGGCGGCGGCGATTTCTGTCGCGCCCATGTGGGCGCTGACGAAGATGACTCCTTTGCGGCCATCGGCCGCGGCGTCGAGGTGCTCGCTGCCGATGATGTCGACGCGGTCGCGCATGTCCTCTCTCCCCCAGGACTGGGCGTGGATTGACTCGGCGACGAAGCGGCTGAAGTGGCGGAAGGCGCCGCGGGCAGTACGACGGACGGTGGGGTCGTCTTCGGACAACCCCAGGACGTGCGCGAAATTCCTGGTGGCGTTCTCGCGTGCAGTGGTAGCTGTCGCATAAACGGCATCTGCAAAGGGCTGGGCGATGGTGTTACCGAAGGCCAATGGCACGATGCGGGCGCAGGTGCGGCTAGTGTCGACGAGGGCGGTGGCGATCAGGTGCGATCCCAGTGTGGAGACGAACTGACGTCTCAAGAGGTATCAGGAAGGGCCGAGATAGGTCTGGTTCAATTGGTCCTGCTGTTCGTCCGGCATCCTGAGGAAAAGGCCCGTGGCCTGGGCGAGGAGCGCGCCCGATTCGTCGCGGAGTTCGGCAGTGGCTTCCATACGCTTGCCTCGGTCGCGGGTGACCGTGGAGGTGACAGTGATCTGCTGGTCCAGCGGCAAGGGACGCCGATAGCGGACCTCCAGGCGGGCGGTCATGGCCCAGGCGCCGGCGGCGTACATCGCCCAGCCCATGGCTTCGTCCATCACGGCGGCGCCAATGCCGCCGTGGGCGACGCCGGGGAACCCCTGATGGACCTGGCGCGGGTTGAAGATGCCGGTGACGTTTGGTCCGTCCACCTCGAAGGCAACGTGCAACCCTTCTGGATTGCGGACGCCGCAGCCGTAGCACAGGTGGCGGGGGCTATCGTCCGGTTCTTGCACAGTCGGGACTCCGTTCTGCTAATGCGGTGTTCCCCCCGGCCCAGATCCTGCGGGAGGAGGTTGTGAGGGCCGGCGGACGTACGTGCTCCGCAGGATGACGGCTTGAGGTCACGAGGGCTCTGTCTCGGTGCACTCGGTGAGTCCTGGTAGTGAGGTGATACGCCAGGCTTCGCCCTCGCGGACGAAGGTCCACGTCTGCTCTGCCTCCTCGCCGGCGATGAGGACAATGACGGTGGCGGTTGCCTCGTTACCGGTAAGCTCAATGTCGTCTATCTGTTTCCAGCCGGTGATGCTGGAACCGTCGAACGTCTCGTCCACTTGCTCCTGGGTGCACTGCTCGGTGACCGATGTGGCCAGGTAGTCGTAGAGGCCGGCGCCGCCGTCGTCGACGATGGCGTAGGTCGCGTTCTCCGAGAGGGCGCCAATCTGTGCCGCGTTCTGGTCTCCTCCGTCGTCGTCATCATCACTGCAGGCAGCGAGAGCGGCAGCAAGGAGGACTGCCGTGAGGAGGACAAGGCGCATCATTGCTTGATTTTCAGCGTCGCGTCTCCGCTGATCAAGAGGTCGCCATCCTGGTTAACGCACTCGATGCTGCATGCCACCGTCTCGCCAACTCGCGACTTGACCGTGCCACGGCAGGTGATCGTATCGCCCGGCCTTCCGGCCCCACGGAACCGTGTTTTCATTCGCCCACTGGTGACCCATGATGTCCCAAAAGCCACGGTTAGCATCTCCGATAGCATCGCCAGGAGGAGCATGCCGTGGGCGATGGGCCCGCCGAACTGCGTGGCCGCGGCGAATTCCGGGTCGACATGGAGGGGGTTGTGGTCGCCGCTGGCGTCGGCGTAACGGTTGATGGTGTCCTGGGTGATGGTCCGGACCAGCGGCTCAAGCGTGCAGCCGACGTCGGGAAGGACTATTCGTTCTGGGCTCAATTCGTTGCATCCACGGGAAACGTGATGGTGGCGCGGCCGGTCATGACGGGGCCGGCGGGCCCAAATGCTTCCAGGTCCACGCCCATGAGGACCCAGCCGGCGCGCTCGCCACGGCTGGCGACGGACGCGGTGACGGATAGGGTGTCGCCGACATGTGTGGCGCTGCTGAAGCTGACCTCCTGGCCGGCGTGGATGGTGCCCGGGGCGAGTGCGGCGTGCTGGAGGAGCGCGCGGATGCTCAGGGCGGCGATGGCCATAGGGGGCACAAGACCAGGGCCGAGTGTTGCGATGGTGGAATCACTGACGGCCTCGCTGTATTGATCTACCCAGCCGCGGGAAAGCTCGAATGTGACAGGCGGGAAAGCGTGGCCTTTCTCCAGGTTGGCGACGGTCAAGGGCATGCTCAGGACGGTTTGGCGAAGCGGCTGATGTCGATCGCGCGGCGCTCGTGGCGGCCCTCGCCGATCTTGGCGCCCGTGGCGTTGTATGCCTCGACGTCAAAGATCGCCTTGCGCTCGTCTGATTCCGCAACGCTGGCCTTGATCGTGACGCTCATGCCGATGGGTGTGGGAGCGGAGTGTTTAATGTCGACCTTGTAGCCGACGGAGCTCTCGGTGGACTCGAGGAACGGGAGCATCATCTTCAGGCAGAGACCCTCGAAGTGGGCGACCATCGTGGGGGTGGAATACATGGGCATTGGGAGGTGCTTCACGCCCATATCGGGCGTTGTCTCGATGATCATTTCGTCGGCAGTCCCCTCGGGGATTGGCTTCATGCGGGCACCTCCTGAGTCTGAGGCCAGTAAACCACAGATTGCACGGATGAAACACTCGGGCAGGCGTCCGAGTAGACGCTAGCCGCTCTGCTACGATGGGCTCGATGCCCACAGTGCGAGTGTTGCCCGAGGAGATCTTGTTCGAGGCCGAGGAAGGCCAGACGATAATGGACGCCGCGCACGACGCCGGATACTACTGGCCGACGACGTGCGGCGGTCAGGGGATTTGCACGAGTTGCGCCTGCATGGTCGAGGAGGGCGGCGAGAACCTGGACGAAATGGGCCGGGGCGAGTTCAAGACGCTGGCAGAGGACCGCGGCGAGGGTGCGGTGCGGTCGGGGAGGGTGCGGTTGGCGTGCCAGGCGCGGGTCAACGGCGAGGTGGTGGTGACCAAGCGGGGGGTGGTGCGGGAGTAGCGACGACGACTACTCCGAGATGCCTGCGAGGGCGTCGATGACCGGTTGAAAGGTGGAGGTGTGTTTGGGCAGGATTTCGTCCTTCAGTACGCGTCCAGTGTCCATCTCGAAATACAGCCTGGATACGTCCCAGACGTTGGTCGCCCCCGTGGAGTATGCAAGAAACGTTATCCGGCGGTCCGTGTCCACTGGACCCTCGCCAGGGCGCATATCATACAGCTTCATCCCTGCAGGCAATCGAATAGTTTCACCCGCGATCACAATGTCGAAATTCGTTGGAGTCGGAGTCGGCGTCCCGCCCCTGGCGGTGACCATCGCCTCAAACACGCTCCAGTCCTCTGGAAGGATATTCGCTCGCCGTATCTCTCCGCCGCTTAGCTGTATCCATGATTCTCCCGCAGCTAGGGGATTTGAGTCGTAAGTGATGGTTCGTACGGTTCCAACCCCCTCGCTGATGTGACCTTGACCGACGCGAGTGCCCGCCGGCATTTCATACTCAAAGCCGTTGATGGTCACGGCGACGCTTGTTGCGGTTGGTGTCACGGTCGGTTGAACCTGAGGGCTGTCCGAGGCCACCGCCTCCGGGCTCACCGGAACAGCTGTGGGGGAGCGTTCCGCGACCGCTGGTGGTCGGTACGCGACGTTCGGCTCACTGCCGTTTGCGTTCAGGCCAACGAAAATGCCGACGCCCGCCGTCACTACGATGACGGTTCCGCCAACAACCAACTGAGTTAGGAGGCGTGAGTTCATCTTCTCTACCACACCATTCTACTCCTGCACGTGTGAGGCGAGTGCCATTGAGCCGCTAGCTCGGCAGCGCGTAAAATGGGCGCCAACCTGACATGACGTACGTAATCACGGAACCTTGCATCGGCACGAAGGATGCGTCCTGCGTGGATGTCTGCCCGGTGGACTGCATCCACTCCGCGGAGGAGGACGGGCAGTACTTCATCAACCCGGAGACCTGCATCGACTGCGCGGCGTGCGAGACGGTGTGCCCGGTGAGCGCGATCTACTTCGAGGACGACGTGCCCCCGGAGTGGAAGCAGTACACGGACATCAACGCGGACTGGTTCAAGACACACGAG
>Ga0105347_1000827_pt1 | contig 14054 bp, 13 predicted proteins | sample EasRivMeERMLT890_FD_89677 | JGI IMG/M metagenome (GOLD analysis project Ga0105347, IMG submission 89677) | Soil microbial communities from meander-bound floodplain in the East River, Colorado, USA - East River MetaG ERMLT890 | ecosystem: Environmental > Terrestrial > Soil > Floodplain | place... | reverse complement strand
TGATGATGTGCCTATGACCATCCGCCAGCAGCTCGAGCAGCGTGAGCGCGAGATCCTTGCCCCGCAGGCGGCCAAGAGCGCCGACAGCCGAGGCCGGGTGCGGGCCGAGGACGAGGACCCGATCCGTCCGGCCTTCCAGCGCGACCGCGACCGGGTCATCCACTGCAAGGCGTTCCGGCGCCTGAAGCACAAGACGCAGGTCTTCTTCGCGCCGACGGGCGATCACTACCGGACGCGCCTGACGCACACGCTCGAGGTCTCGCAGATCGCCCGCAGCATCGCCAAGGTGCTCCGGCTCAACGAGGAGCTCACCGAGGCAATCGCGCTCGGCCACGATCTGGGGCACACGCCATTCGGGCACGCCGGCGAACGCGTGCTGAACGACCTCATCCCTGGCGGTTTCAACCACTACGAGCAGAGCCTCCGAATAGTCGACGTCCTCGAGAACGAGGGCCACGGGCTCAACCTGACGTGGGAGGTGCGCGACGGCATCGCGCGCCACTCCAAGGGCAAGAGCGGCATGCCCGTCGGGGCCGACCCCGAGCATCGGGCAAGCACGATCGAGGGGCAGATCGCCCGCGTCGCCGACATCATCGCCTACGTCAATCACGATATCGACGATGCGGTGAGGGCGGGGATTCTGAGTCCGGAGACGCTGCCCGAGGCGCGGGTGGCGGTGCTCGGCCGGACGTCCTCCGAGCGCATCGGGCGCATGGTGACCGACGTCGTGCTCCAGACGATCGAGGGCGGCATGACCGAGATCCGGATGAGCGCGCCCATCCTCCAGGCAACGGTCGGGCTGCGCAGCTTCCTCTTCGAGGCGGTCTACGAGAACGAGGTGGCAACGGCCGAGTTCAAGAAGGCTGCCGGCATCCTCGGCGGCCTGTGGGAACGCGTCCGCGAGCAGCCGGACGCGTTCCTGGACCGCCGGATCATCGAGGCGGAGGGCCTCGATGCCGCCGCCCGCGATTTCGTCGCCGGCATGACCGACCGCTACGCCGTCAGCCTCTTCGAGCAGCTGTTTATTCCGAAGCCTTGGGTTTCCTTGAGGAACCTTTAGCAGGGGGGGCAAAAGGGTTCAAAGGTCTGTCCAAGAGCCTCCACCGCCGAGCCCGCCGAGAACGCCGAGGCTCTTTGAGTTCTGTTCTCAGCGAGCTCGGCGCTCTCGGCGGTGAAGGGCTTTAGGACAGCAGCCCAGTTTTGACACGTTTGGACTATAATAATTGGTTGGCGCTATGCTTCTGGATCTCAACAGGTTGCACGGACCCCGCGAGCACGTCGAGCGGACTGTTCAGCCCTCGGACCTTGGCCCGGCCGATCCCGACTACGTCGTCGCGGCCCCGGTCGAGCTCGTGATGGACGTGGCCAAGATCGGCCCCGACGCGTTCGAGGCGGTTGGGCGGGTGAAGACCCGCCTGGAGTTGGCGTGTGGCCGCTGTCTCGAGCCGTACGATCTACCCGTGGACGCGGCCTTCGAACTCCGCTACGTTCCGCAGCCCGTGGCTGGGGATGCGGAAACAGGGCCGGAGGAACGCGAAATCGAGGCAGACGATCTGATTGTCGCCTACTACAGCGACGGTCAACTGGACATCGGCGACCTGCTGCGCGAGCAGTTTCAGCTGGCCTTGCCGATGAAGCCGCTCTGCAGCGCCGCGTGCCGCGGGCTGTGTGTCCAGTGCGGTACCAATTTGAATCGTGCTCAGTGCGAGTGCGCGCCGGCCTGGGAAGACCCCCGGCTCGCCCCGCTCAAGAGCTTGCTCAACCGACCGAAGGAGAATTGAGATGCCTAATCCCAAACGCCGGCATTCGAAGACGCGCACTGCCAAGCGCCGCACGCACGACGCGCTGAAGCCGGTGCAGTCCGGCGTGTGCCCGCAGTGCCAGGAAGCCAAACGGCCGCACCAGGTGTGCGGACACTGCGGCTATTACCAGGGACGCCAGGTCAGGCCGGTCGAAGAGGCATAAACCTTTTGGCTGTCAGCTGAGCGCTGAAAGCTGAAAGCTTCCTTTCTTTCATGCTCCGAATCGCAGTCGATGCCATGGGCGGCGACCATGCTCCGGACGCCATCATCGGCGGGGCGCTTGGTGCTGCGCGACGGCTCGGCATCGGCCTGTTGCTCGTTGGCGCACGCGAGGTGGTGGAGGGCGCGCTCTCCCGGCACCCCGGTGCGGACGCCATCGACGTAAGCATCCTGCATGCGCCCGATCGGGTCGAGATGGCCGAATCGGCGTCGGCCGCGTTGCGCAAGAAGCCGCAGGCCTCGATACGCGTCGCGGCCGAGGCGGTGAGGGACGGACAGGCAGCGGCGCTCTTCAGCGCTGGTCACACTGGTGCGGCGGTCATGGCCGCGCACGCGGCGTTCGGCCGGCTGCCGGGTGTCGACCGGCCCGCGCTCGCCACCATCATCCCGACACGGCGCCATCCGGCGGTGTTGCTCGACTCCGGCGCGACTGTCGAGTGCCGGCCGCAGCACCTCGTCCAATTCGCCATCATGGGATCGGCGTACGCGCGCGTCGCGCTCGGGTGTCAGTCGCCGCGGGTGGGCCTGTTGTCGGTCGGCGAGGAAGAGAGTAAGGGCAACGAGCTGACGCGCGAGGCGCACCAGCTCCTCAAGTCGGCGCCGGTGCGGTTTGTCGGCAACGTCGAAGGCCGCGATGTGTATTCGGGCGAGGCCGACGTGATCGTCTGCGACGGTTTTACCGGCAACGTCACGTTGAAGATCAGCGAAGGCCTCGTTGAAACGGTGGAGCGGTTGCTGCACGAGGAGCTGTCGGCGACGGTGGGAACGCGCGTCGGCTACCTGCTGTCGCGCGAAGCGTTCCGGCGCTTCCGCAAGCGTGTCGACTACGCCGAGTACGGCGGCGCGCCGCTCATCGGCCTCGACGGCCTCTGCGTCATCGGTCACGGCCGCTCGTCGGCGAAGGCCGTCAGAAGCGCCATCATGATGACCGCCAAGCTGGTCAACGAGCAGTTGATCGACCGCCTGACCCAGGACGTGGCGGCAGCGGGCAGCGAACCAGGTCCCCCGAGCCCCGAGGCCCGAACCCCGAGCGCACCGCCCGCCTTCGCCAAGGCTACGGCGGGTCCGCCGCAGCCTTGGCGTAGGCGGACATGATTGCCTTCGTCTTCCCCGGCCAGGGTGCGCAGAAGGTCGGCATGGGCAAGGCCCTGGCCGACGCGTTTCCCATCTGCCGCCAGACCTTCGACGAGGCCGACGCGGCGCTCGGCGAGTCGCTGAGCGGGCTCTGCTTCGACGGTCCGGAGTCGCAGCTCCTGCTCACCGAGAACACGCAGCCGGCGATTCTCGCCGTCAGCGTCGCGGCCTGCCGCCTGGCCTCGTCTCACGGTGTCACCGCGGCGTTCGCGGCCGGGCATAGCCTCGGGGAGTACTCGGCTCACGTCGCTGCCGGCACGCTGACCTTCGCCGATGCCCTCCGGACGGTCAGGCGGCGCGGCCAGTTCATGCAGGAAGCCGTTCCCGTCGGCGAAGGCGCCATGGCGGCGATTCTCGGCGCCGATGGCGACACCGTCGACAAGGCGTGCGCCGCCGCCCGTGCGGAGCTTGCCGGCCGCGTCGTCTCGCCGGCCAACCGCAATGCACCGGGACAGGTCGTCATCGCCGGCCACGCCGACGCCGTTCGCCGCGCGGGCGAGCTGGCCAAAGCCGCCGGGGCCAAGCGCGTGATTCCGCTCGCCGTGAGCGCCCCCTTCCACTGCGCGCTGATGAAGCCCGCCGAGGATCGTCTGGCGCCCATCCTGCGCTCGCTCGCGACCGAGAACCCGCGGATCCCCGTTATCGCCAACGTGGACGCCGAGCCGAAGAGAGATGCCGCCGCCGCCGTCGACGCCCTGATTCGCCAGGTCTCCTCGCCCGTCCGCTGGGAGGACGTCGTGAAGCGTCTCGTGGCCGAGGGCGCGCGAACGTTTGTCGAGCTGGGGCCCGGGAATGTGCTGGCCGGGCTCGTGAAGAAGATCGACCGCAGCGTGACCGTCGCGAGCGTCGAGGATCCTGCCGGACTAGAGGCCTTGTTGAAGCTGAAAGCTGAGAGCTGAAAGCTGAAAGCTAGACTATGATCTCTCTTACTACTCGCGTCGCCTTCGTGACCGGCGCGTCCCGGGGCATCGGCCGCGCGATTGCCCTCCGCTTGGCGTCGTGTGGTGCGGTCGTCGTGGCCGCGGCGCGCGGTGACAACGCCAGAGGGACCGTCGACGCCATTCGCGCCGCCGGCGGGCAGGCCGAAGCGGTGGCGCTCGACGTCACCGACGGCGCGGCGGCGGCGGCGGCGATTGCCGCCGCGATCGCGCGCCACGGCCGCATCGACATCCTGGTGAACAACGCCGGGATCACGCGCGACCAGTTGATGCTGCGGATGAAGCGGGAAGACTGGGAGGCCGTGCTGGCGACGAATCTGACGTCCGCGTTCACGCTCACCCAGGCCGTGCTGAAACCAATGATCCGCCAGCGCAGCGGTCGCATCATCAACATCAGCTCGGTCGTGGGGCAGAGCGGGAACCCGGGGCAGGCGAACTACGCGGCCTCGAAGGCGGGCCTCATCGGTTTCACCAAGGCGGTGGCGCTCGAGGTCGCCTCGCGCAACATCACGGTCAACGTCGTCGCGCCGGGCATGATCGAAACCGACATGACGCAGGCGATCGCGGATAAAGCGCGCGAGGCGCTGGTGGAACGGATTCCGCTCGGGCGGCTCGGCGCCCCGGACGAGGTGGCGGCGGCGGTGGCGTTTCTGGCCTCGGATGAGGCAGCGTATATTACAGGGCAGGTTCTCGCCGTCAACGGCGGGATGTACTTATAGAGAATTCATCGTGAACATCGTCTCATCGTGGGCATCGTGTGTTAAGCGTGGTGCCGTGACAGCAACACGGACTTGAACTCATCGCAGAGATTCTTCTGGCAGACAGATGGATGGAGGGCTGAATGGCGGTCGCTGACAAAGTGAAGAGCATCATCGTGGAGCAGCTGGGGGTCGACGAAGAAGAGGTGACGCCGGACGCGTCGTTCGTGGACGACCTCGGGGCCGACTCGCTCGACACGGTGGAGCTGGTCATGGCGTTCGAGGAAGAGTTCGGGATCGAGATTCCCGACGAGGACGCCGAGAAGATCACGCGCGTCAAGGAAGCGATCGAGTACATCGATTCGCACAGCAAGAAGAAGTAAGAGCGCGTACCGTCGTGCAGTCCACGAGCACGCGGCGTGAGCCGCGCGCCCGTGGGCTATTCTGTTCGGCATTCGGGGGGGACTGAGGTTTGAGCAGGCGAGTCGTCGTCACTGGCGTGGGCCTCGTATCACCACTCGGCATCGGCACCCAGGCGAACTGGGACGCGCTGCAGGCCGGGTGTAGCGGCATCGGTCCGATCACGCACTTCGACGCCGCGCAGTTTTCCGCGCGCCTCGCGGGCGAGGTCAAGAGCTTCGATCCGCTCCGCTTCATCGACAAGAAAGACGTCAAGAAGATGGACGTCTTCATCCAGTTCGCGATTGCCGCGTCGCAGTTCGCCATGGACGATGCGTCGATGTCGGTGACCGAGGACATCGCGACGCGCGTCGGCGTGTTCATCGCCTCGGGGATCGGCGGCTTCGGTACCATCGAGCGCGAGCATCTCGCGTTCATTCAGGGTGGCCCGCGCCGGATCTCGCCCTTCTTCATCCCGGCCGCCATCATCAACCTTGCGGCCGGCCAGGTCTCCATCCGGTTCGGCGCCAAAGGCCCCAACTCGGCGACGTGTACCGCATGCTCGGCCTCGGCGCATGCCATCGGCGACGCCTTCGAGATCATCAAGCGGGACGATGCCGATGTGATGATTGCGGGGGGATCGGAGGCGGCGATTACGCCCATGGGTGTGGGCGGGTTCGCGGCGATGCGTGCGCTCTCGACGCGCAACGACGAGCCGCACAAGGCCTGCCGTCCGTTCGACAAGGACCGCGACGGCTTCATCATGGGCGAGGGCGCCGGCGTCATCATCCTCGAGGAGCTGGAGTTCGCGAAAGAGCGCGGCGCGTCCATTTACTGCGAGCTCGTCGGCTACGGGATGTCGGCCGACGCGTTCCACATCACCGCGCCATCGGAAGACGGCGACGGCGGCATGCGCGTGATGCAGGCGGCGATCAAGCGGGCCGGCATTCGTCCCGACCAGATCGACTACATCAACGCGCACGGTACGTCGACGCCGTTCAACGACAAGCTCGAGACGCTGGCGATCAAGCGCATGTTCGGCGACCACGCGCGCAAGCTGGCGATCTCGTCCACCAAGTCGATGACCGGGCACCTCCTCGGCGCCGCCGGCGGCCTCGAAGGCGGGATCACCGCGCTCGCCATCAGGCATCAGGTCATCCCGCCGACCATCAACTACGAGACGCCGGATCCGGAGTGCGACCTCGACTACGTGCCCAACCAGAAGCGGGCCGCGAAGATCGACTACGCGCTGTCGAACTCGTTCGGGTTCGGCGGGACCAACGGCGCCTTGCTGTTCAAGAAGTTCGAGGAATAGCGGTTCTGCACGGGCCGACGGCTCTCATTTCACGATGGCCACGATGACACGATGAACACGATGACTACTCTTGAGGTGTTCATCGTGGCCATGGTGTCATCGTGACCATCGTGATGAAGACGTCGTTGACAGCGAATCAAGTGTAAATGATGAAAATCGCGGTTTGCATCAAACAGGTCGTCACCCGCGAATGGCAGCTTCGTGTCGCCGAGAGCGGCACGTGGATTCGTGATGCCGACGCCAGCTTCGAGCTGAACGAGCCCGACGCCTACGCGCTCGAAGAGGCGCTCCGCCTCAAAGAGAAACATAGCGGGGAAGTGGTCGTGTGCTCCGCCGGCCCCGCGCGAGCGGCGCAGGTGATCCGCGAGGCGCTCGCCCGCGGCGCCGACCGCGCCATTCACGTCGAGTCGGATGCGTTGGCCACCGCCGACGCTTTCACCGTTGCCGGCGCGCTAGCCGATGCCGTGCGCGACGAGAAGTTCGACTTGGTGCTGACCGGCCTCCAGTCCGACGACCAGGGCTTCGGCCAAGTGGGGGTCGTCCTGGCCGAGAAGCTCGGGATGCCGCACGCGACCATCATCATGGAAGTGCAATCTGGCGAAGGCGGACTTCGGGTCAAGCGCGAGCTCGAGGGTGGCTGGTTCCAGTGGGTGACGCTGCCGCTGCCGGCGCTGCTGACAATCCAGAGCGGCATCAACCAGCTGCGCTACGCCACGCTCAAGGGGATCATGGCGGCCAAGAAGAAGGAGATTCGCAAGGTGGTGCCGGCCGCCGCCGGCGGTGCGCCACTGCAGCGGATCCTGCGGGTATCGATTCCCGAGAAGTCGAAGAAGACGCAGATGATCGCCGGGTCGGCGACGGATGCGGCCAAGGCGCTGGTGGCGAAGCTGCGCGACGAGGCGAGAGTGTTGTAGCGGCAACTGTCACGGGGTCACGGCTTCAATCACGATGGGCACGATGGAACGATGGGCACGATGTTTAAGAACTTATTGAAAATTATCATCGTGTCCATCGTGTCATCGTGCCCATCGTGATTGAAGGCGTGAACTCGTGACATCGGCACAAGCCGTGAGCCCGTGACAGAGAAGGACGCCCGGATGATATTGGTAGTAGCAGAACAGCGCGACGGCACCCTGAATCGCGCATCGTGGGAAGCCATCGCGGCGGCGCAGCACGCCGGCGGGTCCGTCAAGGTCGCGATTCTTGGCGGTGGCATCGACGCGGTTGCTTCGGAGCTGTCGTCGGCAGCCGTCGACGAAGTCATCGTCGTCGATCATCCCGCGCTGGCGGGCTACACAGCCGACGGTCATGTGCTCGCGCTCTCGACGCTCCTCGAGCAGGAGCAACCCCAGCAGGTGTTCGTCGCGCACACCTACCAGACCCGCGACTTCGTGCCCGCGCTCGCGGCGAGGATCGGGCGGGCGCTCGTGGCCGATGTCACCGCGCTCAAGCAGCAGGACGGGGCCGCCGTGTATTCGCGCCCGGTCTTTCAGGGCAAGCTGACTGCCGATGTCGCCGCGTCAGGCCCTGCGCCTCACTTGATTACCTTTCAGATCGGCGCGTTCAGGGCGGACGCGGTCAAGAAGGGCGCGGCCCCCGCAGCCATTCGCAAGGCCGCGATAGAGGTCGATGCCGCCAGCATCCGCCAGAAGCCCGAGGCGCCCTTCAAGGAAGCCAAGCAGGCCGTCGACCTGTCCCAGGCCGAGCGCATCGTCGCCATCGGCCGCGGGATCAAGGGGCAGGAGCATCTGGCGCTGGCGCAGCAGCTGGCGCAGGCCATGGGCGCCGAGATCGCCGCCTCGCGCCCGATCTGCGACGCCGGCTGGCTGCCGATGGACCGCCAGATCGGCAGCTCCGGCCAGACCGTGGCGCCGAAGCTCTACGTCGCGCTCGGCATCTCCGGCGCCATCCAGCACCTCGTCGGCATGAAGGGCTCGCGCACGATCGTGGCGATCAACAAGGACGCCGAAGCGCCGATTTTCGAGATCGCCGACTACGGGATTGTCGGCGACCTGTTCGAGGTTGTGCCGGCGATGGTGGCGGAGTTGCAAAAGTAGGTCGAGGTTCACTGTCGTGTGCGCGCGTTGTCACGATTTCATCACGATGGGCACGATGGTACGATGGCCACGATGAATCCCAGAAAAGTCATCGTGTTCATCGTACCATCGTGCCCATCGTGTTGAAATCGTGATCCCGTGACAACGGAGTGTGCGTGGACCGTGAACTTCTGGAAGTCGATATTCTCATAGTCGGCGGCGGCCCAGCCGGGATGTCGGCCGCGCTGCGCCTGGCGCAGCTCCAGAAGGAGAAGGGCGGCGAGCCGCTCGCGATCGCCGTGCTCGAGAAGGCGCGCGAAGTCGGCGCGCACTTGCTTTCGGGCGCGGTTCTCGACCCGTCGGCGTTGCGCGAGCTCGTGCCTGACTTCAAGGAGCAGGGCGCGCCGCTGGCGTCGGAGGTCCACTACGACCAGGTGTATTTCCTGACGCGTGGATCGAAGTTTCAATTCCCGATCACCCCTCCACCGCTCAAGAATCACGGCCACTACATCATCTCGCTCAGCCGGTTCGTCAAATGGCTAGGCGGGCTGGTCGAAGCGGAAGGCGTCGACGTCTTCACGGGTTTTCCCGCCGCCGAGATCCTCTATGAGGGCGACCGTGTCGTCGGCGTTCGCACCGGCGACCGCGGCATCGGCAAGCACGGCGAGAAGAAGTCGAATTTCGAGCCCGGCGTCGATATTCGCGCCAAGGTCACGATCGTGACCGACGGCGTGAGGGGCAACCTCACCAAGACGCTGGTCAATCGGTTGAAGCTCGACGGGGGGCGTCTCCCTCAGCTCTACGCCATCGGTATCAAGGAGCTCTGGGAGATTCCGCAGGGCCGGCTCGCGGCGGGGACTGTGATCCACACGCTCGGCTATCCGCCGCGGATGCAGGAATTCGGCGGCGCGTTCATCTATGCGATGTCCGACGGCCTGACGTCGATCGGCCTCGTCGCCGGCCTCGACTATCGCGATCCGATGTTCGATCCGCACGTCACGTTCCAGCATCTCAAGCGCCACCCGTTCGTCGCGTCATTACTCGAGGGCGGCAACATGGTCCGCTACGGCGCCAAGGCGCTGCCCGAGGGCGGCTGGCACACCATCCCGCGCGTGTACGCCGACGGCGTGCTCGTCGCCGGCGACGCCGGAGGCTTCCTCAACTCGATGCGGCTGAAGGGTATCCACCTGGCGATGCGAACCGGGATGCTCGCCGCCGAGGCCGCGTTCGACTCGGTCCGCAAGAACGACGTGTCGGCCGGCGCGCTGAAAAAGTACAAGGATCTGATCGACCAGAGCGACGTCCGCCGCGAACTCTATCCCGTGCGCAACGTCCACCAGAGCTTCGAGTACGGCCTGCTGGCCGGCCTGGCGTACGCAGGCCTGTCGCTCGTCACCGGCGGATGGTGGGTCAAGGATCCGATGCCCGCGCACGCCGGCCACGAGCGGATGGAGAAGCTCGCCGACTACTACCGCGACGCGCGCCCCGATCCGGACGTGCCCGTCAATCCGGCGAAGATCGACCGCAAGCTGACCTTCGATCGCCTCACCAACGTCCACTACTCAGGCACCAAGCACGCCGAAGATCAGCCCTCGCACCTCATCGTCCACAACACTGACATCTGCCGCACGCGCTGCCGCGAAGAGTATGGCAACCCGTGCCTTCGGTTCTGTCCCGCCAATGTGTACGAGATCGTGGACGACGGCAGGGGTGGCAAGCGCCTGCAGATCAACGCGTCGAACTGCGTCCATTGCAAGACATGCGACATCATGGACCCATACCAGATCATCGATTGGGTCCCGCCCGAGGGAGGTGGGGGGCCGAATTATGAGGGAATGTAGCGCGCCCCGTATGGGGCGCGTCACCGTTCAGACCTTCCCCACCGTCTCGACCTCAGGCCGCGGGGCGCCGAGTTTGAAGACATTCCGAGCCGGCTTTTTGATGGCGTTCCGCGTATCAACTATCAAATCCGCTTCGGCGACCATCGCATCGTACTCGAACAACTTGTGATCGCTGATCACCACGATGCAATCGTACTGGCCGAAGGAGCCGCGGCCGACCGTGACGGCCTTGATGTCGAACCGCCCCGACCATTCGCGGCTGTGCACTTCCGGGACGTGCGGATCGACGTAGGACACCTGGGCCCCACGCGCGTGGAGCAGGCCCATGACGTCGAGCGCCGGCGACTCGCGCATGTCGTCGATGTCGCGCTTGTACGCCACGCCGGCGATCAGGACCTTGGAGCCATTGATGGGTTTCCGTTTGGTGTTGAGCGCTTCAGCGATCTTGTCGACGACGTAGTGCGGCATGCCGGCGTTGATGTGTCCCGCGAGCTCGATGAACCTGGGGTCAAAGCCGCTCTGCTTGGCTTTCCACGAGAGATAGAATGGGTCGATCGGGATGCAATGCCCGCCCAGTCCTGGACCTGGGTAGAACGCCATGAAGCCGAACGGCTTCGTCTTGGCGGCATCGACGACTTCCCAGACATCGATCGTCATCCGATCGCACATGAGCGCGAGCTCGTTCACGAGGCCGATGTTGACCGCGCGGAAGGTGTTCTCGAGCAGCTTCACCATCTCGGCGACGCGGGTCGAGCTGACCGGCACGATCGTCTCGATCGCCGAGCCATAGAGGGCGCTCGCCAGCTCGACGCAGGCCGGCGTGAGTCCCCCAACGACCTTCGGCACATTGTGCGTCTGAAACGTCGGGTTGCCCGGATCGACGCGCTCGGGCGAGAACGCGAGGAAGAAATCACGGCCCGCTTTGAGGCCCGTGGCCTCGAGAATGGGCTGGACCACTTCCTCGGTCGTACCCGGATAGGTGGTCGATTCGAGGCAGACGAGCAGACCCGGGTGCAGGTGGGTCGCGATCGACTCTACGGCCGACACGATGTAGGACATGTCGGGGTCTCTCGTCTTGCGCAGCGGCGTCGGCACGCAGATATTGATGGTGTCGAGCTCAGCCACAACACCAAAGTCGGTCGTCGCGTCCAGCGTGCCGCTGTCGCGCAAGGCCTTGACGTCCGACGTCGCAACGTCGGGGATATAGGAACGCCCTTCGTCGATGGTTTTCACTTTGCGGGCGTCGAGGTCGATGCCCGTGGCGTGGAAGCCGGCCTTGGCGAGTTCGACCGCGAGGGGCAGCCCGACGTATCCGAGCCCGACCACGCCTGTGCGCGCTCGCCGGGACTCGATCTTCTCCAGTAGAACAGCGACAAGTGATGACACGCGAAAGACTCCTCGTTACGCACCAGTGATTAAGGTGAGGCGCCAGAATTCTCTTGTGGAGGCGCCGAAGCAGGCACGCCGTTGATAGAGTGTAACCGCCGACCTCATGATGTCTGAATCGCCCCTAACGAGCCATCAGCTGGCCAGGGCTCGTGCCATCGCCGCAGTCGCCACTCCTCTCATCGGTGCCCTCTGTCGTACCCTCACGTGGAAAGTCGAAGGCGCCGGCCACTACGACGCCATCATCAGGTCGGGGCGCCGGCCCATCCTCGCCTGCTGGCACGGCCGCATCCTGACCGGCCTTTACTATTTCCGTAACCGCGGCATTGTCGCGCTGGCCAGCCAGAACTTCGACGGCGAGTGGATCGCGCAGATCCTCCGTCGCTTCGGCTACACGACTGCCAGGGGTTCGACGTCCCGCGGTGGTGCCAGGGCCCTGGTTCAGTTGCGTCGCGAGCTCGCGGCCGGCCACGGCGTGGCCTTCACCGTCGACGGCCCCCGCGGCCCGGCGCGCGTGGCGCAGCCCGGCGCCGGCTGGCTGGCTCGCGCGACCGGCCAGCCGATACTCCCGTTTCACCTCGAGGCCGACCGGTTTTGGACGATGGGGAGTTGGGACCGGGCGCAGGTGCCGAAGCCGTTCAGCACGGTGGCGGTGGTGCTGGGGGAGCCGATTGAGGTGGGGGACGGGGCGATTGAGAGTGCCCATATAGAAATAGAGCGCGCGCTCGAGAATCTCGAAGCGCGCGCCCGCAGGGTGCTACTGGGGAAGCCGAGAGTCTGAGCAGTCCTAAGCACAAACTCTTCCAACTCGTAACCCTCATTCTCGTGCTCGGGTCTGACAATGTTCTGCCATCACGACCCCGAGAACCAATTGGAGTCTGTGTCGCGGGTTGTGATCAGGACCTTGGCGGACGCGCATCGGGTCTTTGCGCGATCGCAATTTGGTACTGGCCGAGCCCGGCAGCTTCCTTCATCTTCCGCAGCCATGAGGTCGGCATGACCTGAGATGCAACTGTATTGAGCTTGGCGGAATTCACGAGTCGCAGTATCCCCCGGTCACCGGCAGGCATGACCGTGAAATACCGGCACATCACGAACCGGTGTCGCACCAGCAGTTGCTCCAGATCCCGTCGCGACAACCATCTTCTCACCTGCCCGTCACCGGGAGGGCCGACCCAGCTCGTGCGACCGTACACAAACGGATTGACGGTGCTGAGAACGAGGTGTCCTCCTGGTCTGAGCAGATCGAACAACTTGGCGACCGCCTGGTCTTGGCTGCGGAAATACGCGATTGAATCGACCAGGATTGCTACGTCAAACGGCTGGTCTGGAAGGGTCCACTCGTGGAAGTCCGCTGCCTCGAACCTTCCCCATGGGACCCGTTCGCGGGCGGACGCAATAGCGGCCGGCGACAAATCCAACCCCAGGTAATCCTGGACATCGGTCAGGGTTTCGGCGAACCGTCCAGTCCCACAGCCGACCTCGACTACGCGTGGCGAGGCGTACCCAAGAGCGCACACCGCACCATGGACGATCTGTCCTAACTCGCCTGAAACAGATGCGGGATCGGCTGGCCCAGAACGGTATCGCGTATTCCAGTCATCCCACCAGCCGATCTCGCGCCTTGCGGGATCCATAGGACCTTCCCTCTTTCCCAAGTTGACCGACCTCAACAGCACCCGCGCCTACGGAGCGCCTCCGCCTGAAACCGGTGTGTTCATGTCCGTCTGAATCTCCGTCGCCGTCAGCGCGCGATTGTAGATCCGGACGTCGTCAATCGATCCTGCGAAGAACTCGCCCCACACGTAGTTGCCGCCGATCCGCAGCGGAGCGCCCGACGTCATTGTCGGAGAGGTCTGAGGCGTGGAGGCAACCTCCGTGCCGTTGACGAACAGCCTCATGTTGGAACCGTCGAACGTCGCGGCGACGTGCGTCCACGTTGGCGAGGTCGGCACCGACGAGCCGGCCGTGACGGACCGGTAGTTGTCTACGCTGCCGACGGTGGTCCAGAACGAGGGCCGGCCGGCGCCCTCGCCGATATACAGCGCGTAGACCAGACTGCCGCCCACTTCCTTGAAGATGATGGTCCGCCAGTCGGTGGCCGACGTCGGTCGAATCCACGCGGACAGCGTCATGCCGGTCGTCAGATCCAGCGCGGTTGCGTCACCTACGGACACCCAGTCGTTGACGCCGTCGAAGTTGAGCGCGCCGCCGTACCGGCCGCTCGCCGTCCACGTCGGACCCGAGAGCGTGCCACTGAGGCCGTTGCCACTCGCATCTGTGGCT
>Ga0105347_1000826_pt1 | contig 14082 bp, 18 predicted proteins | sample EasRivMeERMLT890_FD_89677 | JGI IMG/M metagenome (GOLD analysis project Ga0105347, IMG submission 89677) | Soil microbial communities from meander-bound floodplain in the East River, Colorado, USA - East River MetaG ERMLT890 | ecosystem: Environmental > Terrestrial > Soil > Floodplain | place... | reverse complement strand
GATTGAGCGTGTTGAGCGCGCGCAGCAGGCGTTCCTCCGACTGGCGGAAGAACTCCGCCATGTACCCGGCGGCATACGCAAAGGCCCACAGGAGGGCCATGCGCAACAGCAGGTCGCCGAAGTACATCCCGGGGATCGCCTGGTTGTTCGTGAGCAGGTAGTTCAGCGTGGCGATGAAGCTCAACAACAGTCCCGAGTTCATTCCCAGGTAGTACGACCCGAACCCGATGGACAAAAAGTACAGGAGGAAAAAGTCCGACTCCATGCCGCCCGTGTAGCGGATGAGCACCGTCACGAGGAACACGTCGAACAGCAGCGTCCCCCAGTAGAGATTCTTGGTCGACAACCACTGGCGGCGCACCGCGAGGAAGAAGAGACCCAGGTGCACCGAGAAGCCGGCCAGGAGGTACTGGATGACGACTTTTTCCTCCTCCCCGGGGTGGGCGAAAAACCACCAGAGAACGATGCCCATGGCGGACAGGCCGCGGGCATAGAGGAAGAGCGTCTCGATCTGGGGTACCAGATTGGTGTTGCCGATCCTGAGTCGAGTCATGGTGGGTCGGGGCCCGGAGCTCTCCCTGCGCACAGGCTGCAGTGCGCTTACGGAGTGGGAGGCTCGGGTTGGCCTTTCAGTTGTTCGAGAGCGCTGCGATACCCTTCGCCGTCGCGGTAGACATAGGTGCGACCGTCCAGGGTAATGCGCGCTCTGACCGTTTCTTCGAAATCGTTGAGCACCAGAATCGAGATCCGGCGGTTGCGTGGATCGGCGGGATCATACCCCGTGCGCGGCCGGTTGGCGGAATAGCCGCGGATCTCGCGGATCCGACCCTTCGTCATTCCGGACGCCTCCATCGCGGCGCGGGCCGAGTTGGCGCGGTCGGCCGACAGTTCCCAGTTGGTGTAGCGTGAGGTGGCGGTGTACGACGTGCTGTCGGTGTGGCCCTCGATCACGATGTGGTTCGGCATCGCTGACAACTGGCTCGCGATGAGCGAGAGGACGTGGCTGGTGCGCGGTCCAAGTGCGGCCGAGCCCGACTGGAAGAAGGCTTCCCCCGTGTTGGGTTCGATGAGCTGGATGCGCAGTCCTTCGTCCGTCATTTCGATTTCCATGTTGCCGGACAATTCGGCCAGCTCGGGAGCAGCCTGAAGCTGACGCCGGATCTTCTGCCCCGCATCGGCGAGCTGCTGGCGTACCGCCTCTTCCGCCTCTTTCTGAAGTTGCTGAAGCGTCACCGCCACGGAGTCGGCGGGCGTGCCGGGCTTCGCTTCGAGAATCGCACCGCCGCCGGAGAGCGTTCCTTCGCCCTTGCCGAAGGCGACGGGGTCGCGGAAGTACCCTCCCACCGATTCCTTCACCGGCGCGCTCTGACCCACCAGCCACATCACCAGAAAGAACGCCATCATCGCAGTCACGAAGTCGGCGTAGGCCACCTTCCAGGCGCCGCCGTGATGACCGGCGTGCTCCTTTTTCCGGGCCTTGACGATGATGACCGGTTGCTTCGAGTCTTCGCCCATGGGCTAACCGGACTTCTGCTTTCGGCACGCGGCTTCGACGTCCGTGAAGCTGGGGCGCACTTCGTTGAAGATGTTGCGGCGGGCGAACTCCACCGCAATTGCAGGGGCGGCGCCCTTGTGGAACGCCAGGATCCCCTCCTTCATGCAGGCGAAGTAGCGGGCCGAGTCGGCGTTGCGATGCTGGATGTTGGAGGCCAGAGGCTGTACGAAACCGTAGCTCAAAAGAATGCCCAGAAACGTGCCTACGAGAGCCGCACCCACCTTGTGGCCGATCACTTCAGGCGGGCCGTCGATGGCGCCCATCGTGATCACCACGCCCAGCACGGCGGCCACGATGCCGAGGCCGGGGAGCGCGTCGCCCACCGAGCTGAGGCTGCTCACGGGCTTGGCTTTCTCCTCATGGTGCGTCTCGAGGTCTGCGTCCATGAGGTTATCCAGATCGTGTGTATTCACGGACCCGGTGATCAGGACACGCATGGTGTCGGCCAGGAAGCTGACGGCGTGGTGATCGCGCTGAAATTCAGGATACTTTTTGAACAGTGAGCTTTTCTTGGGATCCTCCACGTGGGCCTCGAGCCCGAGAACACCGTCGCGCTTGGCGATGGAAAACAATTCGTAGAGGAGCAGAAGCAGGTTCTGGTATTTCTGCTTCGAATAGCCCGCTGACAGAACCGACGAGAGGTCGCGAAAGAGCGCCTTGAGCACACCCATGGGCGTGGAGATGAGAATCGAGCCCACGGCGGCACCGCCGATGATCACGAATTCGGCCGGCTGGTAGAGCACAAGAATGTGCCCGCCTTCCATGACGTATCCGCCGAACACCGCGCCGGCGACCACCAGGATCCCTGCGAGCGCTATCAAGACGTGATCCCCCTCCAGGTTGGGCAGTCCCCCACAGCCGGGAGACGCCTCCGTTCAGGAGATCGGAAGACCACCAGCTCGGCATTACCACTGAATCGAAGTGTATGTGCCCCGTGGGCGGAGATGACATAACAGCAAGCGGCCGCCGCTGGACTCCCTCGCGTTGGAGCCGATACTTGAACTAAGGACCCGGGAGGCTTCGGGCTCTCCTTTGACTATGCTTCGAAACGAACGCGGTTTCACGATCATCGAACTGCTCATCGGAGCCCTGATCGCTTTTGCGATCGGCGCCGCCACCTTTGAGTTTTACCAGGCGCAGCATCGCCTCTATCTCGCGCAGACCGAGATCGTGGAACGCCAGGGCAATCTCCGCTTCGCCATCGAGGACTTGTCGCGCCTGGTGCGCCGCTCGGGGTATCGACTCGTGGGCGGTGATATTCTCCGGGTGTCGGCGACGTTCGACACGCTCGAAGTCTTCCTGGGGAACGATTCGGATCTCACCTGCGACACGGTGCGTTACTACGTGAACCGCTTCGACGATCCGCCGTCGCTCATCAAGCAGATCAATCAGACCACGCCTGCCGTGTTCGCGCAGGGGATCGACAGCGCCTTCTTCGTGCCGGCCGGCGGAACTCCGCCCGAACGGCTGGCCGTGTCGCTGGTGGCTGTGGAGCTCACGACGTACGACAACACGGCCCTCTCCACGCGCCGCCGCGTGGGCGAAACCATCAATCTCCGGAATCAGTAAAGTAGGGTCAGAGTCGACTTTCTAACTCATGGGGATTGTCTGGAGTCTGAACTGAGTCCAGTAGAAAGTCGACTCTGACCCTACTTTACCGTCACACGACGAAGTCGCCGTGCTTCTTGATGTGTGCCACGAGGCCGCCGTCTTCGAGAATGCGGGTCATGACCGAGGGCAGGGGTGGAAACTCGTAGGTGCGGCCGCGAGTGTGGTTGATGAGCCGCCCGGCCTCGAGTTGAACTTCGAGCTCGTCGCCGTCCTGGATGTCGGAGGTGTCGAGTTCGATGGCGGGCACGCCGACGTTGATGCAGTTGCGGAAGAAAATCCGGGCGAAACTTTTGGCCACCACTGCGGAGAGTCCACAGAGCTTCATCATGAGGGCGGCCTGTTCACGGCTGGAGCCCATGCCGAAGTTGTCATCGGCCACCACGAAGTCGCCGGGCTTCACATTGGGGGCGAACTCCTCGCGCGCGTCGCAGAGCGTGATCGATCTCAGCTTTGCGTTGTCGGAGAGAAACTCCACGTACCGGCCCGGAAAGATCAGGTCGGTGGACACGTTGGCCGGAAAGGTCCAGGCCCGTCCACGTTTAGCGGCCATGCTTCACCTGCTTGCGCACGTCTACGATTTCGCCGGCCAGAGCGCCCGCGGCGCAGGTGGCAGGGCTCGCCAGGTAGATGTTGGCCTTGGGGTTCCCCATCCGCCCCTTGAAATTGCGATTGAGCGTGGAGAGGCAGTTCTCGTCGTCGGCGAGGATGCCGGTCTGCACGCCGGGGCAGGCACCGCACCCGGGGGAGTTCACCAGCCCGCCCGCTTCGAGAATGATGTCCCAGATGCCCTCACGCGCAGCCTTCATATATACATCGCGCGAAGCCGGCGTGGCCACCAGGCGCACGCCGCGCGCCACCTTGTGCCCCTTGAGCACGGCCGCGGCCTCGCGGAAGTCTTCGAGACGTCCGTTGGTGCAGGTCCCGAGATACACCTGGTGCACCTGCACGTATCCCACTTCGCTGACCGGCTTCACATTGTCGACGTTGTGCGGGCAGGCGATCTGCGGCTCGAGACGTGACACGTCGATGTCGTACTCTTCCTGATACTGTGCCCCCGGATCGGCCGCCCAGGGCGTGTAGTCGCCGGCGCGTCCGTGCTCGGCCAGGTACAACTTCGTCTGTTCATCGGAGGGCACCAGGCCCACCTTGGCGCCCGCCTCCACCGCCATGTTCGGAAACACCATGCGGTGGTACATGGGCATCTGGTCGATCACCGGACCCACGAACTCCATGGCCTTGTACGTGGCCCCGGACACGCTGATCTTCCCGATAATGTGCAGCATCATGTCCTTCGGGTAGACGCCGGCCGGTGTGGTGCCGTGCAGGAAGAACCGCTGCGACGGCGGGACACGCAGCCAGGTGCGGCCGAGGTACATGGTCATGGCCACGTCGGTGGAGCCCATGCCGGTGGCGAAGGCGGCCAGCGCCCCACCATGGCACGTGTGGCTGTCGCCGCCCACCACGATCTGCCCGGGCTTGACCAGCTCCTCCACGGCCACTTGATGGGAGACCCCGTTGCCCACGTCGTAGAAGCGCACCTCGTGTTCGCCCGCGAACTCGCGGATCCGCTTGTGATCGTTGGCGGCCTGACGCGTGGAGACCGGCGAGGCATGATCCAGGAAGAACACGATGCGCTCGGGGCGCTTGAAGCCCTTGAAGCCGATGGCCTCGAGCTGCGAAATCGCGAGGGGTCCGGAGAGGTCGTGAGCGTAGATGAGGTCGACCTCGGTGAGCACGAGCTCACCCGGGCGCACCTCTTTCCCCACGTGTGAAGCGATGATCTTTTCTGCTAGAGTTTGTGCCACGCTATTGACTCCGGTTGTTGCACGCATGATAGGCACGCGCGCGGCCGCATGCAAGCCTCACGGCCGCCCTTGACCGGGCGGTGCCGACTCTGCCGACTGAAGTCCTTCTCCCGCCTTCCATTCGGCCACCCGGTTCAATAGTACATTGTTCCGGCCCAGGAGTTCGAGCTCGGTGTAGGCCACCCACACCTGCACCACCAGGCAGAGCCAGAATCCCGCATGGTGCCACAGCCAGGACAGGGAGGACGAGTACACCGCGGCCCCCACCACCGGTTCGATGATGAACACCAGGCACGCCAGCTGGGTGCGTCCCGCCAGGACCTTCTTGAAGCGATTCGACTCGGCCACGAAGTGCTGCGCCTCGGGCCGGCCCTGGCACTCGAGGCGGATGGCCTTGGACGTGCCGATGAAGAAGAACAACGTGAACGTGTGTGCCAGAAGTGCCCACAGCGACGTGGCCATGCCGAGGTACATGTGGAGGGCCAGGCTCCCCTCGCGCGTCCAGCCCACCACGGCCGTCGACAGAAGCAGCCCCACCACGAGAAGCTGCGACACGGCGAGAACCACGGGCATCATGGATGGGGTCCGGGATCTACGACGCTCGGGTGCAGGGGGCGCGTCTCAGGTATACTCATACACGCCGCGGCCGCTCTTGCGTCCCAGGCGCCCGGATTTCACATACTTTTCGAGCAGCGGACAGGGCCTGTACTTGTCGCCCAGCGTGCGGTGCAGGTGCTGCAGGATGAACAATCGCGTGTCCAGACCCACGAGATCCACCAGCTCGAACGGCCCCATGGGGTGATTGAGCCCCAGCTTCAGGGCGCGGTCAATCTCCGGAGCCGTGGCCACTCCCTCCTGCAGCATGTAGAACGCTTCGTTGCCGATGAGCGCGTTCATGCGCGTGGTGATGAATCCCGGGGATTCATGGATCACCACCGCCTCCTTCCCCAGCGTCTGCACTACGCCCTGAGCCCGCGTGACGGCGTCATCGGACGTCTCCAGGCCGCGGACGATCTCTACCAGCTTCATCTTGTGCACCGGGTTGAAGAAGTGCATGCCGAGCACGCGCTCGGGGTGCGCCACCGCCGAGGCCATTTCGGTGATCGACAAGGCCGACGTGTTGCTGGCCAGGAGTGTAGTGGGAGAACACACTTCGCTCAACATGGCGAAGATCTGCAGCTTCAGCTCGATCGATTCGGGCACGGCTTCCACCACGCCCACGGCGTTCGCCACGGCGCCTTCCACACGCGTGTCGGGCTCGATGCGGGAGAGTGCTTTGCGCGCCGTCTCGTCGTCGTACAGACCGCGCGCGCGCGCCAGATCCACGGTGCGCTCGATCTCACCGCGAGCCCCTTCCAGCTGCGTCTCCGACACGTCCATGAGCTTCACGCGGTAGCCGCCGAGAGCCGCCGCCAGGGCGATGCCCCGTCCCATCGTACCCGAGCCCAGAACGCCGAATACTTCGTCACTCATCACGTCACTCCGGAATCAAGACCAGTTTGCCGAACGATTCGCGGCTCTGCATGCGCTCGAAGGCTGCGCGGCCGCCCGACAGAGGGTAGACCGAGTCCACCACGGGAGACAGCCGGCCGGCCTCCAGCATGTCCCACACCTTGTGAAACTCGGCGCGGCTGCTCATGTAGGACCCGAGCAGATTGAGATGGCGCGCGAACAGGAGTCGCAGGTCGAACTGTGCACGAGGTCCTGAGGTGGCGCCGCAGGTGACCAGCCGGCCGTTCTTCGCCAGACAGGAAACGCACGACTCGAAGTAGTCCTCGCCCGTGTGTTCGATCACCACGTCCACTCCGCGTCCCAGGGTGAGGTCGCGCACGCGTTTGGGCCACTCCGCTTCCCGGTAGTTGATGGTTTCGTGCGCGCCCAGCTCCCGGGCCCTCGCGAGCTTGGCATCCGACCCCGCCGTGGCGATCACCCGCGCGCCGAAGAGCCGCGCGATCTGAAGGGCCGCGATCCCCACGCCCGACCCGGCGGCCATGACCAGGCAGGTTTCGCCGGGCACCAATCGCGCGCGGGAAGAAATCATGTGCCATGCCGTGAGGAACACGAGGGACGCCGAGGCCGCCTCGGGCCAGCCCATGGCCTCTGGCTTTTTTCGCAGCTGGTTGCCCCGCACCACGGCGTACTGCGCCAGCCCACCGTTGCGCTGATACCCATACACGAAGTAGTATCTGCAGAGCTGATCGTTGCCCGAGGCGCAGTCCACGCACAGTCCGCACCCCACGCCGGGAGCGACCACCACTTCATCTCCTGGTTTGATGTGTGTGACCAGGGACCCTGTCTTCTCCACCACTCCCGCCATGTCGTTGCCGGGAATGTGGGGAAAACGGAGCGTGAGGCCCGGCACCTTGCGTACGGTCCACAGGTCGAGATAGTTGAGGGCAGCGGCCTTCACGCGCAGGAGCACTTCGTCGGCCGCGGGTTCCGGCGTGGGCAATTCGCCGTACTCCAGTTGATCCAGGCCGCCGTGACCTTTGAGGTAGAGTGCTTTCATGGGGTCACCGTTTCAGAGCGAGCATGCGGTGGGCATTGTCGTAGACGATCTTGCGCCGGCTTTCCTCGGACAACGGCAGGGCCAGAAAGGCGCGCAGATTGCCGGCCAGATCGGGCACGCCGGGCCCGGGCCAGTCGGTTCCCCACAACACCTTGTCGGCGATCTCTTCGATCCGTGGAAAGTAGTCGAGGAGCCGCGCGGGCGGTATGCCTGAGATGTCCATGTGCACGCGGCGGTGCCGGCGCACCAGAAAGAAAGCCTCCTGCATGTACAAGGGCCTCCCGCCGTGCGCCATGATGATGTTGAGATCCGGGAAATCCAGCGCCAGGTCATCCACCGGCATGCACGACGCGAAGCGGTTGCGCGCGCCGGGGAAAATGGACGTGCCTGTGTGAATCATGACGGGGAGGCCGGACTTCTGGCACTCGTCGTAGATCTCGGCCTGGTGCGGCAGACGGTCCTGATAGTCGTTCACCGCCACCAGCTGGTGGGGCGGGTGCACCTTCACGCCGCGCAGGCCCAGGTCGATCAACTGGCGCATGCGCGCGCCGCAGTCGGTGCGCAATCGGGGGTTCACCGATCCGAACGGGATGAGGCGGTCGGGGGCAGCTTTGGCATACTCGATGACAAACTCGCAGCAGCTGTCGTCGAATCCCATGAGATCCGGCGCCACATAGTTGATGAGGCCGGCCTGTTCGATGCCGGCGTCGTCCATGAGCTTCAGGAAGCGCGCGGGCTCCTTCATCATGAGCAGAAGTTCGTCGTAGTGCGCCCGACCCTTCGCCATCGTGGCGGCCACGTCGGGTCGCATCTGCCACCAGGGCTGGATGTGCACGTGGATGTCGATCACCGACAGCGCGGGCCGGGTCACGACAGACCCCACACGGCCGCAAGCACTCGCGTCTGCGCCGCCAGGGCGGCCGGGCGGTGCCCCTGGAGCGCCATCTGCACAAAGAGCGGCGACGAATTCACTTCGATCACGGTAGCATCCGCCGGATCCGCATCCACCGATGGCGCCTTGAAGTCGATGCCGAAGTAGCGCAACCCAAGGGCGCGTCCTACCGCCAGCCCGTGTGCGTGCCAGTCGCCGGATATTGAAGGCAGCGGCTCTGCACGCGCCCCCAGCGTGAGGTTGAGAATCAACGATTCGCGATCGGACGCACCGGCTGCGGGTGTGCGCGTGTATCCCACGAGGTAGTCGGCGTCGAGAAAATCGAGTCGTAGATCCACTCCGGCGTGGGGCGTCTGCACCAGGGCGATCGAGTCGAATTCCCACACGCGCCGGACCGCCTCCACCAGCTCCTGTTCGTCGTACACCAGCTGCACGTGTCGCCCATGCGAGAGACGATTCGGCTTCACCACGAAGGGGAAATCGTTTCGACGCGTCCAGTCCTGCGCGGGTGCAAGCCCCACCAGCCCCGCGTACTCGGCACCGAACGCTCCCGGCTTGAGACAGCGAACCGACTGGGGCACGCGAAATCCCGCACGGCGCAGAAGCAATTCCGTGTAATACTTGTCGTCGGCGATGCGCGATGAGACGGCGTCATTGAGCGGCGAACGCCCGCCCAGAAAGGTGCGGGTGATGCGCCCGTCGGACAGTTCGAACAGGTGCCCGCCCTCGGGATCGAGCAGGCGAAACGACAGTCCCAGAACGACTGCGGCCTCTTCCATGAGCCGGACGGCCTCCGGCAGAACGTGCGGCACGCTGTGCATACGTGAACTCTGAACCGGCATGGACAGGGATGGTACAGCCGCTCCCAGCGCAGGGCCAAGGCGAATCTGCCCGCCGCGTGACTGCAGCCGGTGTGTGGGGCGAGTCGAAGCGTCTCGCCCGGTTCAAACTACGTTCCGAGTTGTGTGAGGATCTCGTCGTGCGCCGGGAACCGGCCCGTCTGCTTCTTGGAATAGATCAGGCGGCCGTTCACTTCCACGTCGAACACACCGCCCTGTCCCTTCCTCAATTCAGGCATGACGCCCACGGTTTCTTGAATGCGTGCCGCCAAACTGGTGGCCTGGGGCAGATAGTTTCAGGGAACGCAGTACGTGATGGCAATTTTCATGGTTCGCCTCCACCCGCAGAATAAGAACTGCCGGCGGCCGCGTCAAATGTCGGCACAAGCCGCACGAGGGGCCGATCAGCGCAACTCGGGGTACTCGAGCCGCAGTGGTTGTTTCAGTCGTTCCTCGAGGGGACGCAATTCGGACCGGTCGTCGGGGATGCCTTTCACGAGCAGCCCCGACGGAAACGTGGTGCTGACGAGATTCGTGGCGAACGGTCCCCTGGCGGCGCGCGAGTACGTGACCAGGGATCCATCCGGCGCCACAATTGAGCGCGACCATTGGGCGCGTCCGGACCCCACCAGCTTGAAGGCTACGCCCAGGGCTCCCTCCAGGGGGCGTCCCCGCAACCCGGAGATGCAATCGTTGAGCACAATGTCGCCGTAGTCCACGAGCCAGTAACTGATGCAGTGCTCGTTGGTCACCTCCATGTCGGGCGAAGCCGCGGTGTCCACGAACGTATACTCCGTGGCCACTCCTTCACCCTCGGGCCACCCGGAAGTCACGTGGACGATGAGCAGAGGCGTCGGACCCTCCTCCACCTTCACGCCCGCAGGCGACCTCTGAACATACCGATCCTGGTGATGCACGCGCTGGAGATCCACGTAGGCAGGCACCGCCGCCGAATCCAGCCCGAGGCATACGCGAAACGCTTCGTACCAGTCGTCGTGGTGAAGCAGAAACCCCTGGGGGGTGGAATCGAGACTCTCTCCGCGAGCCAGCTCGAGCAACACCGCCGAGTTGAAACGCCCGGCGTTGGTGGAGACGAGAAGATTGTACCCCTTGGACACTTCGACCTGCATCGCCGCCTGGATCTCTTCACGCGTCAGGCGGTCTGCCTTTGCCGGGACCTCATGCGTGCAATCGGACGCCCGGGCCACGGCGGCCCACCCCAGCCACACCACCACCAGTCTGCCAAACAGGTTCAATCCGGTGAACTCCTCGGGTCCCCTGCCGTGAGGCGGCCAGAAAAAGGCCGCCCCGGACCCGCGGGACGGCCATGCTCGCCTGATTCCTACAACCGTCCCCGGTCAGCCGGCCGGGACGGCCGTTCTACGAATCGAAATCGCGGTCCATGACGGTTTTGCGGCCGTCGGACTTGGCGCGCTCAATGGCCTGCGAGCAGAGCTGCTTTACCGCCTGCGACAGGCGCGGGGCCACATTGCCTGCCGTGTTCATGCCGCTTGTGTCCTTGATGTACTTCTTCAGCTTGGATACAACGACCAGCACATCAGCTGCTTCAGACATGTCCGTCCTCCAGTTTGCGTGTTTGATTCAGAACTCTGGCGGGCCGGCTGATGGGCCGGCCGGACCCCCCCCAATCGGGTTTCGTGCCGGATGCAAACTGCGGCAAGCCGCCCCCGCTGTCAACCGTACAGCCACCCCTCAGGGAGCGGCCTCCAGAGGGTGGGCCGACTGGCACGGCAGGTGCATCACCATGATCAGGCAGGGGTTGACGTCACCCCACAGGCGGTTCTCCTCCAGCGGAACGAAACCGCACTTTTCATAAAACGCTCGCGTGGCGGCATACGCCCAGCTCTCCCTCGATGGCCCAAGGGTCTTCACCTGAAAGAACTTCACTCCCTCCTCCCACAGGAGGTGCTGTGCATGCCTCACGAGGGCAAGGCCGGTGCCGCGGCGGTGGTGCTCACGCAGGACGGCCAGAACCTGAATCTCTACGGAGTGCGGATTGTGCCGGCGCAGCGTGATGAACCCGACGATGCGATCCTCCTGCGCGGCCACGTACGTGTCGAAGGTTTCGACGTCGCGCGCGTACGACACCAGGGCGGACTCGATGCCAAACCAGTCGGGCAGATCGCGCATCACGAGCTCGCAGGAGGATGCTTCGCCCGGCGCCAGTCGGCGAATCACAAAGGGCGTGGGGTTCACTGCTTCTTCGACAGAGGCCTCATCGGCCGGCTGGAATTCAGGCGCCGCGCCGGAACAGGAGGCGCCACACGAGCAGGATGAGAAACGCACCGGCCACCGCCGCGATGAACCCCGACACCTGGCCCGCGATGGTGATGCCGAAGACCTCGCCGAGGAACGTGGCCAGGTAGGAGCCGCCGATGCCGATCAGGCAGGTGACGATGATGCCCCCCGGATCTCTGCCCGGCATGATGATCTTGGCGACGATGCCTGAGACCAGGCCGATCACCACGGTGCCCACGATCCCCATGGCGCCCAGCGATTCCAGCATCCCCTGAAGCGAGCCCGTGTCGATGTTCTGTGGGTCCAAACTCCCCTCCTTATATAGGTGAATGCTGGGCGGCCCGCGCCAGGCAGGCCTCCGCGAAGGCCCGGGCGAGAGGCGGCGTGACCCCACGCAGAGCCGCCCGCTCGGGCTGAAACAGGGTGGCCATGAAGAACGGATGGCCGGAGAGTTCGAAGGCGCGAACCTCCCCTGCCCGATCCCGTCCCGTCACCTTCATTGGGCTTCCATCGAACAAGCGCTCCTGCTCGTTTGCCAGGCCGAAGGAGCAGTGATATTCCTCTTCGATCTCGAACGAACCATAGATGGTGGCCATTCTCGAACCCGGAGCAAGCCGGATGGTGCCTGACTTCTCCACGAGCGAACAGGAGAGCGGTGCGATGAGATGATGGTGTGATTCCGGGTCCACTTCGGCATGCACGAGGTGCGGCAGCTTCAACTCATGGTGCGCGAACTCGAGCAGCGCGTGCTGGAAGCCGCCGCACGTGCCGAGAAACGGGGTACCGGATTCACGCGCCCAGCGGATGGCGTCGAGGGCCGCCTGCATGTTTGCGTATGGACTGGCCGGAACGCACCACACGCCATGAGATGCGTGGAGTTCGTCATGCGCCCCGCTGGCCAGCTGGGCCGTGTTGAACCACTGACACGAGAGCGGGACTGCGAGATCCCGGGCCGCCAGCTCGATGGCCCTGGGGATAGCCCGATGGGCGATGACAGCCGGTTGATGGTCGCCCACCAGCGCAATCCGAACGTCAGTTGGCATGCCGCCATCTAGCAACACGGCCGCCCTGGCCGGGCCAAGTGATTTCAGCGGCGGCGGATGAAGGTGCCGGCGCCCAATTCCGCGTAGGCCTGGCGGAGTTCTTCGTCGGTGTTCATGACGATCGGTCCGCGCCACGCCACTGGTTCCTTGAGTGGTTTGCCTGACACCAGAAGAAAGCGCATGCCGGAGTCGCCCGTGTGCACCGTGATCTCGTCGCCCGAATCGAATTGCACAAGCGACCGGTTGCCGGTGAGATCGAGTGTTTCCCCGCTCGGACCGGTCACTTCGGTGGCCACGGGCCGCGGTGCCGAGGCGTCGCGAAAGGATCCCTCGCCGTCGAAGACGTAAGCGAATGCGTTTCGCGAGCTCTCCACAGGCAGCGTGCGCCGGGTCCCGGGCGGCACGTACACGTCGAGATAGCGCGGATCGGCGGCGATGCCCTTCACGGGACCTTCCTGACCCCAGAAGGAGCCACACACGACTCGCACCTTCGTGCCGTCGTCGTCGGTGACCTCGGGAATGTCTCCCGCCAGCACATCCTGGTAGCGCGGCGCTGTCATCTTGTGCTCACGCGGAAGATTGGCCCACAGCTGAAAGCCATGCATGCGTCCTGCGCTGTCGCCCTTGGGCATTTCCTGGTGCAGAATGCCACTTCCGGCCGTCATCCATTGCACATCGCCTGCGCCCATGGTGCCACGGTTGCCTAATGAGTCGCCGTGCTCGACGGTGCCTGCAAGCACATACGTGATGGTCTCGATGCCGCGATGCGGGTGCCAGGGGAAGCCCGCGAGAAAGTCTTCCGGTCGATCGTTTCTGAAATCATCCAGAAGCAGGAAGGGGTCGAACTCGTTGTTCCCGAAACCGAACGCGCGGCGCAGATGCACGCCGGCGCCCTCCAGGGTGGGACGAGACGCTGTGATTCTGCGAATGGGTCGGATGGACATCTTGTCACTCTCTCTTGTCTGGCGTGTGCCTTTTGTACGCGTGACAGGCGACCCAGGTTCCCCGGGGCCGTGCCGAGCCCCTGTTACGCCGGACCCGGAAGCTCCAGCGGTCCCTGGATCCCCAGGAACTCGAGCGCGTCTCCGAGCGTTTTGAACACGGCCACCGTCTTTGTGCTGCGCTCATCCAGCTCACGGTGTGTCTGAAACATTCTCCCCAGGCCGAAGCTCAGATGCGCGGGGGCCACAATGGCAAACTTCGATGCCTGGCCCGGGAGGTCCATCTCCGCGGCCAGCGTGGCCAGATCCTTGATGCGTTCCGGAGAAGGCAGGTGGATGTGTGCGACATGCGACATGTCGACCAGCTCGTTGTACCCCGCCACTTCGGGCCGTGACCACACATCCTTCTGGTAGCCGAACACGTCGGAGTCCACCAGGTCGCCGTGACCTGCAGCCACCACAAGCCGCAGGCCGTGGTCGATGCGGTAATGGATCGGCATCAGGGACCCGCCAATTGCGGCATGAGCCCCTCGAGGAACATCTGCACCGCCACGGCCACGAGCACCAGGCCCATGAGCCGCTCCATGGCGATGAGTCCACGCGGACCGATGACGCGCGAGAGCCGGCT
>Ga0105347_1000825_pt1 | contig 14089 bp, 22 predicted proteins | sample EasRivMeERMLT890_FD_89677 | JGI IMG/M metagenome (GOLD analysis project Ga0105347, IMG submission 89677) | Soil microbial communities from meander-bound floodplain in the East River, Colorado, USA - East River MetaG ERMLT890 | ecosystem: Environmental > Terrestrial > Soil > Floodplain | place... | reverse complement strand
CCATAGGCCCGCGGGTCGATAGTTCACCTCGACGGTGGACGCGCCATGCGCGTCGAAACCGACACCGAGCGGCATGCGGCGACCGAACCCGGAAAACGAGCGGTCGCCACCAAGATCGCGGGTCGCTGCCTCAAGAGATGCCTTCTTGGCGCCCATGCCGGCAGCATTCACGATTCGCTTCAATGTGGCAGGTGATGTGATCTTCTCTAGCTTGAATCCGAAGCTAACCAACGGCGTCGCCATCTCTGACCTGCTCTCATGTCTTTCTCACGCGGTCAGGGGTAGCGTCGAACCCATGAGACTCGTCTTCACCCTGCCCGCCGCTTTCGCCGCGGTCGCCACCTTCGCCGCCCTGCTCACCGTCTGGCCAGACCACACGACCGCAGTCCTGCGCCTGATCGACGGCCTCGCCTGACGGATTAGGCGATGGCCTTCGTCACTCCGGCCGATGTGACCGGGCAGGTCACCTCGTTCGATCGCAAGTCGCCCACCGGGTTGCCGGTGTCGAGGTTGAGCAGCGTTGCCGTGCCGGAGAACTTCGGGTTGTCAACGCCGGTCACCCCGGTGTTGGCGTTCCCCTCGAAGTAGAACTCCGCGGACGTGGTCGAGATGATGTCCCAGAGCTCGGCCCACAGGCCGGCCGCGTTCACGTCCGAGAAGAACGAGATCACGACCTCTTGGTTGGTGACGCCGGCCTTCGACGAGCCGCGGGGCTGGCCGAGGGTGCCGGGGATCTCCACCGACACGCGAGTCGTGATGACCTTCATCTGCGAGACGAAGTTGGAGAAGTCGACCGCCGATCCCACGTTGGGACCGATCTTGATATTGCCACCTAGCTGGATTTCGCCGGCCATTTAACCCTCCTCAGAGGTTGTCTTGCGGCGACTGGCCGCTGGTTGCTTCTTGGTCTTGGCGTCGTCGTCGCCGCCACGACGGGCGGCGTGCTTCTCGACGAGTTCGGCCATGGCTTCGGCCTGCTCCGCTTCCCGCTCGGGGCGGGTCGCTTCCAGGTACCGCCGACGTGACATCGGCTCGCCGTCGATCTCGCCGAAGACGGGCATACCGTCCTCCGGGTCGAGCTCGGTGCCGTCCAACGACCGCTCGAGCTCGACTGACGCGCCTTCGTCGGCGGCCATCAGATGAACCTCACCACGCAGGCAGTCACCGCTGTGACCTGAGAGAACGTCACATCGGCGTTGCCGTCGGCCGGGTCCTGGTACTGGCGGTCGATCTTGATCAGGCGAGTAGTGCTGGTTAGCGCCGAGAACACCAGATCCGGCACAGCCGTGCCGTTGATCGCGTTGCCCTTGCCGTCGATCGTGATCGTGGTGGCGGTGGCACCGACCGTGACCAACAGGTAGGTCCGGTCGTCGGGCGCCAGGATTGTCTCGACCGTGGTCGGTGCAGCCAGCGAGGCGCCCGGCGTGGTGCCGGTGTAGCCCACTTGTACGTCGTTCAGAGCCATGTTTCTCCTCGGGGTTAGGCGTTGCGCCTGGTATTGACTTCGATCACGACCGCGGCGACATCGACGGGTGTTTGAGCGGTTTCGCCCCACACGCCTCGACCCTCGTACTGGACGCTCTCAATCGTCGATGAGCGAGCCGCGCCGCCAAACGTCGGGTCGGCAAGCAACGCTTCGATCACACTGTTCTGAGCAGTAGGCCCGTACGACAGAAACTCGTCGAGCACCATCTGCCCATCGACACTCGGCCCTGCCGGACACACCACCCGGACACGGAAGTGGACGGTGCACAACTCGAGGCGAGACAGCGTGTCATCGAACGTCAGATAGCTCGAATCAGGGGCCACCAACACGGCCGGCGGTGACGGCGAGTCGGGCAGGTAGCCGCCGTACACGTTCACCTCACGGGCCACCCGGCCCTGTATCTGGACGGCGATCGCCGACCGCAGAACGGCCAGGTCGAGACCCATCAGGCAAAGTCCAGGAGGACGTTCGGATGAAGCAGTTTCGTGAGCTGGGCCTGAACGTGCGGATTGTCACGTACCCGAACGACCGCGCCCGTCATGTCAAACCCGCCAATCCCGAAGTTCACCTTGCGAAGATGGACGAGATCCTTGGCAGCGATCCCGGTGGCGGCCTTCACTTGTGGCGGGATCAACGTCCAACCCCATCGGTCTGACGTCACCGTGACCGTCGCCTTCATCCCACGATGCGTCCAGCAGGTGTCGAGGCGACGCAAGGTGCAGAACGGCCGATACTCGCCGGTGGACGACAAACCGTTCAGCGGCTCGAGCTGAATGTCAGCCAGGTCGACGGCCTGACCGTCGTCAGTGACGATCAGGCCCGCTGCGTCGGCGAGATCATGTACATGCACGACGTCGTCCGACGGCCGGTACGACCTCGACATAACAACCGGCGGATTGGCGGGCGGATTGAACCGGCGGCCACACAAACCGTCGATCCCCCGCTCGGCAGCCGCCAACATGTTCGCCAAGAAGGTGGTGTCTGCGACGATCTCCGACTCGACGTACTGCTGCAGCTCGGCGAGAGTCAGGTACGTCCCCATCAGCCAGACTTACGAGGACGACCGGGGCCACGCTTGGTGGTCAACCCCGACTTACGCTCGTCTACGTCGTCCTTGGCGACGGCCTTCTCGACCTGGGCGCGTGCCGCCACCGGCTCGGCAGTACCGTTAGCGCAGTATTTGGCAGCCTCGAGGTCGGGGAGGTCGACCACCCCACCAGGCTCCGGCCACGGCTCACCGTTGCGGGTGCCGGACGGTGGATACTTCATACGGACCTTCATGGAGGGCCTCCACTCGTTGGAAGGGGGCGGTCGGAACGTCGACCATCTCGGCACGGTCGATGACAATGTGAATGCGTGGCCGGTCGGTCGGGTTGTCAACCCGGTGCGGCTCCCAGTGACGCACCAGGAACGAAACACCGGCGTCGACTCCACAGCCGTCGAACGTGCCGGAAGGATGAATCGGGACGTGCCACCGTTCGCGATACGGACCGGCGTCGATGTGCGGGGCGATGAACCCATGCGGTGGGACCTTGGCGATCCACGCCGTGAACACCGGCTGAAACTCGATCAGCACGAAGGCGAACAGTGCCGCCGCGTCGCGGACGTGACCGCCGACGATGAGCTGCGCGAACTGATACCCGGGGTTGACGTCGTCACCGTCGGTGACGGGCTTCGCCCACGCCCGCGGTGACAGTTGCTCGAGAGCCGAGGCCAGACGATCGGGGGGGAACGTCGGCCCCGGCTCAGCGAGCATCGGGTTAGATGGCCGAATGGGTGAACGACTTGATCGAGCCCGTAAGGTCGACCAGCGCCGCGTCCGCCCGCAACAGTCCCCGGAAGGAAACCATGTCGGTGTCGAAGCGGAAGTCGTCCGACCGCTCGAACCGGATACCTCCGGCGTAGCGGACAAAGAACGTCGACCAGTCGCCGAAGAAGATCGACTCGGCAGACGCCGCCGGAGAGGCAACGAACGGGTCGATATACACCGGCTTGCCGAGGATCGTGTCGGGCTGGCCGACGACGACCGAGGGCTGCCACACGTAGGCACCTTCGGTCGTCTTGATCCGACGGACGAGCGACGCCGTGGTGTCGTTCATCACCCATGCGCAGGAGCTCGACGAGCGGTATGGCGAGATGACGCTGTGGTACAGCGAGATCAGCAAGTCGAAGCCTTGGCCGACGGTCGACTGCGTGCCGAACGTGACCGTCGTACCTGCCGGGCCTGTCACGCCAGCGCCGGCATCGACAGCGATACCGCGAGGCATCGTGGTGCCGGTGCCGGTGATGAGGTGCGTACCGAACGAGTTGCCCAGCGCACGCCCGACGGAGCGGGCGAGGTAGCCGAGGATGTCGACGCCGGTGTCCGTGATGAGCTCACGAGAGATGTCGATGAGACGTCCGTACTTGAACGCACCAAGCGACACCTGACCGAACGTCGGGTCTGCCTCGAGGATTGCCCCGGCCTCTGCCACGATCGCCGGGTTGGCGGTGTGCGTCAGCGTCTTGGGGATCTGGATGACCTCGCCCGATGCCGTGTTGAGCACGGTCGGGCCGGCCTGGAGGACGCCCGACACCTCGATCATGTGCTCGACGAGCTGATTGTAGAAGCTGGTCGGGACGGTGAACTTGCCGGCCGCGTCAGTGAGCTTCGACAGGTCACGTTGGCTGGTGGGCACGGTGCGCGGATCGGGGGCGATCTCGATCGCACGCGGACCGTCACCACGCAGGAAGGCGCGGACCTCGGTGTCGAGGTCGTGCTCACGGTTGTCCTTCGACGGGTCGACGGGTCGACCTTCGAGCGAGCGGATCGAATCCTCTTGATCCTTGGCGTTCTGCTCGCCGACGAGGACACTCTTGATACGCGTGTCGAGGGCGTTGATCTCGCCGTTGAGTTCCGTCCACTGACGGTCCTCCTCGGCGTCCATGTTGCGGTTCTCTTCTGCGGCCTTCTCGGCAACGGACTTGGCCTGCTCCCAGACCTGGGCACGTCGCGCTTGAAGCCGCTTCACGATTTCGGACATGATGCGGTTCCTTTGTTGGAGGGGCGCGACGTGGCTGGCGGCCTGCGTCACAGGGGGTAATGTCCGGCTACCCGGACGCAGACGTCAACGGTGGCTGTCGGCCTGCCGTCTGACGTCTGGGGGAGAGGTGTTACTATCGGAGACACACGAGCGGGCTCAGCCCGACGAACCGCCCACAAGGCGGCGACTGGAGAGTGGTGTGACTCCAGCGCATGGCCCCCGGAAGGGGGCCGTTTGCGTCAACCGACGGGCGGCGATGCGTTGCCGAGCAGTTCGGCAAGAGCGGCTCGGCCGCTCGTCGGCGTCTTCGGTTGCGTGCCGTCGGTGCGGACGAAGAACTTGCGCAGCTCGTTGGCCTCAGCCATCGCCCGGACCTCTTCGAAATCGGCCTCGAAGTGCTCGGCCAGCGAGCGAAGACCCGCGGTGGAGTCGCGATAGGCGGGGAGGTTGACCGGAGCGACATCGACCAACGGCGCCGAGATCAGGGTCCGCAACGGGTAACCCTGCTCGGTCACACCCCAATCGTCCTCGACGTTGTCACGACGGAAGGCAAACGACGACTTACGGACGTCGCCTCGCTCGACAAGCTCGTGCACGTCAGAGCGTGACGAAGGAAGATCGACCTCGTACACCAACCCCGTGTCGTCGACCAACAGGCGCAGCGTGCCGGAGTCGGACGTACCGAGCAGCATGTTGTCGTCATGGTTGTAACGGGCCATCACACCTGGCCAACCATCGCCCCGCGACTTGTTGAAAGCGGTCGGGGCTACCCGCTCGACGAACCCGCCGAGATTGTCAGAGACACGATTGAACACTGCGGCGAAGCCACCGATGGTGCGCTTCCCCTCCCGACCGGCGCGCACCTCGACGGGAACGGCTGTGTAGATTCGCTCGAGCTCGGACATGGTTGGATCTCCTAGTGACTGGACGCCCGGGCGGGCGCTCCGTCCCCATTCGACGACACGGGCTCGAGAGCGGGTGACGTGGGAGCGGGCGGGGGTTTCGGTATCACGGCATCACCGCCGGACACTGGGGGCAACTCCTCGAGCGCCCGAATCTCGTTGACCGATCGGAGTCCGTGCTGCCGGTCGAGGGCGTAGACCTCGTGTCGGGTCTTGATATCGGCCCGGGCCCAGGCATCGGCAGCGAAGCGGACATACTGCCGCTCAGGCAGCAGCGCAGAGAACGCCGACTCGAAGCGCACCAACCACGGGCGGACGTCAGCGACGCGGCGGGTCTGACGATGCTCCTCGTTGCTGTACGTGAGCGAGTTGGCCGCCTCGCCGCCGATCTCCTCGGGGGCGATGCCGTAGATGGCGGCGACCTGGTTGGCGGTCAGTTTCATCGTCTCGATGAACTGCGCCTGTTCGGGAGGGACGGTGACGGGGTTGTAATCCCAGTCCGAACCGTAGACGAGCGGCCGACGACTGCGGATGGACGAAACGAGGCGAGCCTTGATCTCGTCCGACTCATCCTTCGATACCGTCTTCGCCGCGTTCTTGAACGTGCCGGGCGGGAACCCACCGGCATTGAACCAGTCGTTGCCGTAGGACTGCGCATTGAGCCCAGCGGTGATCGTGAGGGCGTAGGCCTCGATCGGCGACAGGCCGAGCGTGCGCCCCGGCATCTTGAACCACGTCACGTGGACGAGTTCCTCGCGGGACACCCGGCGGCCCTTCCAGTACCACTCGGGGCGCAGGACGTTCGAGTCGTCGACGTGAACCTCGTTCATCGGCAACCACACGATCGCCGCCGGGAAGCCCATCCCGTCGAATCGAGTGATGGCACCAACGGCGTTGCCGTGCAGCCCGAGCGAAACAACCGCCTCGAACAGCCACGGCGACATCTCGCCGGACTCATCGAGCTGCCGGAACAGCAGCGGCAGCGTGCTCATCTTCTCCCGGCGGTCGTCGATCCGCCGGTAACCGTGAAGCGGCAGGGTGGAAATCAGGTCACCGAGGTGCCGGTTGGCGGCGTACACCGCGGCCAGCCCGAGCGCCTTCGATTCACTGACGTACTGAGACGACGGGGCACCGACGTCCCAGGGGACATCGGTTATCGCTCGTTGCTCCTCCTGCTTGCGACGGAAGGGCCACATGGCATCACCAAACGCTTTCCAGCGTGTCGTAGGGTTGGTCGGCGCCGGGGACCCCGCCGAGCGCCAGGGTGACGGCGACAAGCGGCGAGATGTCTGCCGACGAGTTCCGGCGGTCCCACGCCCACGCCTCGGACACGTTGCGCTTCACCGCCGACAGGAGCGCCACATCGAGATTCGTCGGCTGATGGGGGTGGCGCAGCAGATCATTCTCGACGTGATCCACAAAGGCGCCGCACGCCTGCGCGTGTTCACGCAACGGCACCTCGTACACCTCGACGCCGAGCTCGCGGAGAGATGAGATCATCGAGCCGGCCGGAGACGCCGGATCGAGGCGCAGTGGAGAGCGGAACCGCTCCCACAGTGACCTAGCTTCGGCGAGAACCCAGCCAGTGCCGGGATCACGCCGCACGACGCCAACATGGACGATGCCGTCTACACGACGACCCGCGGCGGCGAACGACGACCAGGAACGCTCCGGGGTGATGTCGAGCGCCCATGACACAGGACCGGCGATCTTCGACTCGACGGCGGTCAGACCGCTCCAGCGGTCCATATCGATGATCGCCGATTGCTTGCTCGGATCTACGGGAATGTTCAGCCAAGCCCGCTTGAACTCGGTCAAGTCACCGTCGTCCCCACGCATCTCGTCGAGAGCCTGGCGGATCGTCCGCTCCGTGATGGTGTAGCCCAGCGCGGGATGACAACGCCGCCATGTGTCCGGTGACTCGGGGTCGTCCTTCGGATCGGCGGACCATTCGAAGTAAGCGATCCCACCGCGCCGCCCGGCCTCAACCGCCTTGCGGCCGGCGGTCCGTTTGCGACGCAAGATCACGCCGCGAGCATCCTCGGCGGTAGAGCAAATCAGCTTTTGGCGATCGTGGCGGGTGGCGAAGGCCGGAACCATCGCCTGCTCACGTCGGTCGTCCTCGTCGTCGAACAGCTCGTCGAGTACGCCCAGATCGAGCGTCTCACCGTGGCCGGCAGACTTCGACGTCGACCAGATCGACAGATTCGAGTCGTTGCGGTAGTTGAGCCCCGTGTCCTCAGGCGAGTATCGCGGCTTCTCCACCTTGCGCCACAGAGGCGACTTCCTGATCATCGGGACGAAGTCCTTGCGGAACTTCTTACGACCGTCAGCGCCGGACTGCGCCGTGTAAGCGATGTTCTGCGGACGGCCGTCGAACGACTTCCACAACAGCGCCCGGTGATTGATCCACGACCAGACGACGACCGTCTTGCCCGCCTGACGCTCGACAGTGATCGTCACCTCGGGATACGCCGGGACCAGAACTTCGTGACCGAGCATCGACGAAACGTCCTCATCGACAACGAGCTCGCCGCCGACCATCGCCACCTCGACCTGCCACGGCATCAGGTCGATCTTGAACTTGCTCGCCGTCCAGATGATCTCCGGGCCGATGGTCGGCCGGTCAAGACTCCTCGGCGTCGCCCACCGCGGCTCGCATACGCTTGAACTCCTCGTCGAAAGCGTCGCCATCGTCGCTGCCACCAGAAGCACCATCCATCAGAGCCTTGAGCGCCAGCCGATATTCACGCCACAGCCGGTCATCGAACCCGGACTCGTCGACCGTCCGCGCCAGAGCTCGGCACGCCTCGATCAGCGCCGCGTGTTCCGGTCCCGTCGCGAGCGCCTCCACCATCATCTCCACCGCCTCCACGTGCGTCATCACTAAACCTCGGAGTCTGAGAGAGAATTTCGGAAGAGCTAGGTCTTCACTTGGGAGGCGCGTCGGAAAAAACCGGAAGCCAATCGAGTTGTTGATCGCGTTGTCGTCGCTTCAACTGCGCATAGCGGGTGCCACAACACACGGCCTCAGGTTGGAGTGCGCCGCCCACCTGTCCATCGATGACATGACCCGCCGTCCACCACTGTCGCTTACCCGTCCTGGTCAGCGGATGCTCAGCAAGGGTGCGCCCACACCTGGCACACAGGGTACCGGGGTCGGCGTACCACTGCGCTCGCAGCTTCGCGCTGGTGCAATGGTATGAGCCACGATAGTGCGGCGCCTTGACCCGGCCCATAGCTACAACAGGAGCAGGCCGAGGGCCAGGGCCCACAGTCCACCGCTGACCATCGCACTCTCGACGGCACGGGCGGCAAGGTGAACGACGGTGACGATGGCGAACAGGACAGCGGCGAGGAGGAACATGAACTCCGCCCAGTCGGCCTCACCCTTGACGATGGTGGCGATGCTGTGCATCACGCCTCCCCACACGCAACGATGCCCCGGTCCTCGGCGGACTCGGGGCATTCAATCAGTTGGCGCGGACTGTAGCACATCGATGCAGGTCAACGACGGACACTCGACGAATGAGTGAACTCATCGAACGCCTCGGCGCCGCCACACTCAAGCATCCATCGAGCTACCAGTTGCTGCTTCATACGTGCATCAAGTCGTGCATGGTACTCGGCCATCGCTCGTCGATGTCGTGCGACCTTGCGTCGCTGAGCTAACTCACGCACCCGCTCACGCGCCTGAGCTCGTTGCTCTTCGGTCCGGCATGGTGGTCCGCCATGCATAACACAACGCCCCTCGCATCGACGCCGACACCCACCACCATCTCCAAGGGGATCGATGTTCACACCAGCACAGTAGACAGCACAATCATGCGGAGCGATCCAGAGCAGATAGCCCAGGTGCGTACGCCGTGCCTCGACATCAGCGCCACAGTCGCAGGTCATGCTGTCTTTACCTTTCGTTGGTGCGCCTGCCGCAGTGGGGCAATGTCCTTCTCGGTAATGCGCCTCTGCTCATTGTGCATGATGATCAGGCGTCGAGGTGGCATGAACCCCTCGGTGATGTGGAAGTTGTAGCACCAACGGCAGAGCTCGCCTCGATGGCGGGCCTGGTGCCACCCGATGCGCAGGCATGAGCGGCAGTACATCTCAGTCAGGTCCACGGCCAGCAGCTCAGCAGTAGCAGGGCTCTCCATGCGCTGAGTGGCAGGCGATGACCATGCGGTGGTGATCGTCCACAGATCGACGCACGCCTCGGTCATCTGCCGCCTCGGTGTGTAGCGGCCGGCCCAGTCGGGGTCATGCTCGAGGTGGTCCTTGGCGACGATGACGCAACGGTAGGCGTACGCCACGTACGGCACAATGTTGAACGAGGCACGCGGCCAGACAGGTTGCTGCCGGGTGAGGGCGAGGACGAGCTGCCCACCGAGGACAGTGGCGAGACCGCCAGCCCGTTGAAGGTCGGCCAGTTTGCGGATGATGTGATCACGGTCGAAGGCGCGGGACTCGACGAGGCGATGGACGATGCTGTCGCCACTGCCGCCACCACCCGGGCCACCGTTGCCGGGGCTGGTGGTGGGATGGCCCGGAGTGAGCGCCTCCAGGTTGCGCTGAGCCTGGCCGGCGTGCTGCATCGTGTCGTGCAGCAGCGCCTCCCACTTGATCACGTCGTAGAGGAGCTTCAAGACATGGCTCCGAGGGATGGACGGCCAGTACAGGCGGGCTGGCCCAATCGATTGATCCGATACAGCAACCTCGACCAATCAGTTTCGTGAAACCAGTTCTTCTCCATGAGATGCGCCGTCCAATCGATGACCTCGGCGAGCGAGCGGATGCGACCGACATCGAACCAGTAGCCGTCTTCTTCCGGCCTGGGATCACAGCCACGGTGAATCGCCCACCAATGAGGCTCGCGGGGCAACTTCTCAAGCTCGCTCACCGGGAGGCACCGAAACCCAGACGCCGGCCAAGGGTGTTCAGCCTCCCACTCACTCGTCTCTCGGGCATGCCGCGTCCTCTCCCTGTTTGGTAATTCGACATATCCGTCCCCGTCCTTGATCAACCCGCCGCAGAGCTGGCACGCCCACTCCAGCCGAGCAGCAACCGGCTTCGACACGGGCTGCTGATTCCAGACCACATTGTGAACGGGCTTCTCAGCAATGATCACCTCCCGCTCAAAGACCTCGGCCTCGCGCCTATTGCTGGCCTCGAGGTGCTCAACGTTCATCCGCTCGACATCGGGCCACCACGGTTTGTCTCCGTGCTCTGAGGCACGATGCGCGGCATGGAGACTGATGCCGACATAGAGCAGGCGATCATCAGCATCGAAGAATCGATAGAGATCCATCAGAAGATTTCATCCTGTCTCGAAGGGCTCGTGGGTTCGATGGGAACAGGGGTCTTTACAAGACCCCCCTGGTTGTTCCCAACATCGCCGTTAGCTGTTCCTGCCTGTTCCCGAGGTTGTTCCCGCAGGTCATTAGCTATTTCTTGATCTGTTCCCGAAGGTTGTTCCGCACGGTCGTTATGGGGTGTTCCCAGCTTGTTCCCGATAGGAATGATTCCTAACTCTGATTGGCAACTCCTGCGATAACGCAGAGCCGCGGCCAGAATCTCAATGCGCCCGACATCCCTACCGTTGGCCTTCAACAGCTCCCGCGCCTTGTTCCGCGAGGCATCAAGAGGCACGCCAACAGCGTCGAGCTCTTTGGCCTTGGTCGCCGTGCCGGCGGGCCACGACGGCGCCGAACGTTCGAACCTGAGCGGGTTGTCACCCTGCTTCAGGTCCAACTTCTCAGGCACGGTGGCAACACGGGTGGCCTTGCGGTTGAGCTGCACGCCGTCATCGGTCGGCTTGATCTGCCAAACGATGTCGACGTCGTCGGCCTTCGCCGACGCTCCTCTCGAGCGCCCGCCTTCGTGCCCTTCGTGGTCGAGGCGGGCTGTGGATATCCCCACCGCCTTCAACGGCCCGATCGTGTATGTGTAGAGGTCGCGGAAGGTGTCGTTGTTGTTCTCCTCGCCGGCCACGATGCGGGTGACGGTGTCCAGCACTACGGCCACAGCCTCGTCACGCTCGACGAGTCGCATCAGGTTCTCCCCGCCCTCGCGGGTGTCGAGGGGCTTCAACATCGGGAACAGGTAGTAGGTCAGATAGCCCGTGATCTCTCCCGGCTCAACATCCATGTCCTGTAGGCGCGTGTCGACGTCGTCCTCGGTCATCTCGTAGTCGAGGTAGATCACCTTCATCCTCGGGATCGGACGACCAGTGAACGGGTCACGGCCGCGTGCCAACTGGACCGCGATCCACAGCATCACCAGCGACTTGCGCGACTTGCGTGGTGCGTGTATGTGGAGCTGCCTGCCGAGCGGCCAGAAGTCCTCCACCAACCATTCGTCGTGGTGGTCCCTCGCCCGTATTGCAAAGAAGTCCAGGGGCTCGGGCAGGTCGAAGCGTCGTGGTGGTGTTTCCCTGACCAGCCGCTCGAAGTAGTCCTGCTCGAGCTCTACGTCTGCACCAAGCTCGGCATGCCGCTTGACGCAGGCGGGGCAGTCCTCGCCGATGTCCAGCGCGACCCACTGGTGGTGGCAGACGGTGCACATCGCCTCTACGGCGTTGGGCCCGAAGTCGGGGCGGACGATGCCGAATTGGAACGCATGGCCGACCTCGCTCTCGTCGCCGATGGGTGGGGCGGTCATGGCCGCAGCTCATCTTGGGCGACATCGAGGGACCAGGCGCAGGATGGGCACCACCGGATTGTCGATCGCGTTGTGGCTCCGTAGCCGCCGTGGATGAACAGCGCCGGTTGGTCAATAGTGAGCGTGATGGTTCGGGCATCGCATGTTGGGCATCGGTCCCGCGGGATGACCATCAACGCGCTCACTTTGACACCTGCTGCCCGACGTCCTGGCTGTAGCGGGCCTTCTTCCACAGCTCAGCGCCCACCTGGCCGGCCTCGAGCTCCAGCCCCGAGGCGAGATCCCACACGGCATCGATGACGCGGTTGTAGTCAGCCGTCGACAGTTGCGGCAGGTCGCGAGTGCTCCATCGGGTGTCGTGGAGGATCTCTGCCGCGTAGCGCTGGGCGAGCAGCACCACGGAGCGATTCTCAAGCGCCGACGGCACAGGCGGTGACTGGTGAGGTCGTGCGGCGAACCACATCAGGCGTCGCCCCACGCCTTGAATCCCTCGGCATTCATCATCCAGCGTCGACCGGCGCGATCACCCCTGAACTTGGGGATGTCATGCCCGAGGCGTCGCGCCTTGGCCAGGCGATGAGTGGCAGCGTTGTACGTGATGCCGTAATGGGCAGCGACGGCGTCGACCGCGCTTCGATCAGCGGCGATCGCCCTTGACGCGACGCGGGCTACCTCTTGATAGTCGACGCTCACGACACATCCACCTCGCGAGCGAGCACCCATCGGCCCTTGCGCTTCGTCCACCCATACACAAATATCCGCCATCCCGCCTCGCGCACATGCCCCACATTGGGATGGTCGGCGATCTTGTTGACACGCGATGAGACGTTGGGCGCCGAGGTGGCCTGCACTAACAATGTTTCGTCTCTGCGCAGGGCGATAACGTCGCCGAATCCGAACAGATCCTGGCGGATACGGGCGTGTGGATTCCAATGCTCGACCACTGCTACGAGCGGCCATCCGTTCGCCCTCAGGTGACGCAACGTGAGCTGCGTCGGAGTCATTGTCATGGTCCCCCGGGCAGGAATCGGACCTGTCGAACTTGGTTCTGCCACCAGGCTCCCGGGGGTGCTCTGCTTCGCTTGCTCGCTTCCGGGCAGAGCGCCGTACTGCATGACCCCGATTCAGGGTCAGCAAGCGATCTAGGCGGGCAACCAGCCCGCTTTCACGGCTCCGTCATGGCATTCGTGGGAGCAGTATTTGCCGGCAATCGGTGGTTCTCCTTCGGGCACCTCGGGAGGATCGCCGGCATGGACCCAACCCCCGCAGAACTGACATTCGTCATGGTCTCCAAAGCACAGAAACACAGCATCCATCAGAACGGATCCTCCGAATAGCCAACGGTGTAATCAGCACCGCTCGGGTCGACGAGTTGCGTCCGAGACTCCTGCTGCAGCTCCAGGCGCAGGTCTTCGCAGCGCTGCGCCGTGGCCATCTCCTCGGGCCGTGGATGGCGCAGGCGGACGGTGCGGATCTTGCGTGGCTGCGAGCCCTTGCCGGGTACCTCGTCCTCGAATGTCCAGCGCATGACGTCGCCCACCTGCAGCCCACCCTCGAGCAGTTCGCAGGCGGTGGAGAACGAGCGGCCGACGTCGCCGGTACGTGTCTTGTCGAGGTCGGGATCCCAGCGGTCACGGCCGGCGAAGTAGATGACGGCCACCTCGTCGCGCTCTGCCGGGCGGTCGACCTCGTTCTCGGAGATCACCGCCTTGCCACCAGCGACGATGACGGTGACCTTGTCCTGCGTCTGCGGGTTGCCACGCTGATCGACCTTCTGTTGCCGCGTGGTGTAGTCGAGGCGTGGCACTTTGCTGATGTCGACGACGAACACATCGGCGTGGTCGCCCACGTTGCGGAGTTTGAGCGAGGGATGTCGAGTGCCCTCGCTTGTCGGTAATACGGTTCCCATCTAGTTGCCTCCTTGTGGCGTAGTTGGTGGGATTGTTGGGCGGTATTCGGCGCATGTGTGTGGCCACGGACCCCAAAGATGGACGGTCCGCTTCTCCCAGCAGCGCCAGCACCAT
>Ga0105347_1000817_pt1 | contig 14216 bp, 14 predicted proteins | sample EasRivMeERMLT890_FD_89677 | JGI IMG/M metagenome (GOLD analysis project Ga0105347, IMG submission 89677) | Soil microbial communities from meander-bound floodplain in the East River, Colorado, USA - East River MetaG ERMLT890 | ecosystem: Environmental > Terrestrial > Soil > Floodplain | place... | reverse complement strand
GCACCGGAGAGGGTCGCGAGGACTAAGACTAGCCATAGGGCAATAAAATTTTTCATCTTGTTTGCCCCTGCTGCATACTCCCCGAACCAAACTGACCCGAACCAAACTGACCCGAACCAAACTGACCCGAACCAAACTGACCCGAACCACTTGATTGGCCGAAGTTACCAGGTTGGTTGGAGCTACTCGACGATGATCGATGTAAACTCTGTAACGTTTGCGAGCTCGGCCGTGCACCAACCGAGGGCAGACCCAGCGCCTGGCTGAGCACATCGGCTAGCTCCGCTGCCTTGCCGTTCTCCACGGGATAAATGAATATCCTACGACCCGGCCCTTCGGCAACCACATCGATGCGGTCGAGCCAACGTTTGGCGTAAGTCCACGCCGCTTCGCTATGGGCGATCACCAGCAGCTGGTTGATTCTGGGCAACGGGATGAACTGCGCGGCGAAGGTTTCGGATTGAGGCGACGTGGCAGCGAAGGACTGCATGACTTTGGTCATTTCCTGCGACAATTCTTCAGCGCTGGCGATTCTCGGCTGGTAAATTTCCATGCGCGTGCCGGCGAACACCTGGACGTCGATCAGATCGGCAATCTCCGCCAGACGCTGTATATTGAGCGGCGTGTCCATCACCATCAAGAAATTGCCGCGCGGATTATCGATGATCTCCGCGCCCGGCTGCAAAAACGGCGTCAATACCCGCTTCATCTCCGCCACGGTAAAAAAGCGCACCGGGATCAGCTGCAAGGCGAAACTGTCCTCGCGCCCTTGCGCCACCGGCCGCGCCAGTCCTTTGCCGTCTTTGATCGGCATGATGTGATAAAGGTTGCCGGTGCGCACCGCCACCGCGCCATTCATGCGCAAGAGTTGATGGAAGATCGGCATTAAGTCCTCGGCGCGCAACGGCTCGGCGCTGTTGATTGTCACGGTACCTTTGACCTCAGGGTCGATGGTGTAAGTCAACCGTAATTGCTGGGCAATGATGTGGATAATCTCAACCAAGTCGGCGCGATTAAAGTTGAGCGAAACCATTCCGCCGGACGGTAAGGACTGCCCGGTTATGCCGCGGCGCGGTGATGGCGCGGGCGTCACTGGCGTGGGCTGCGGCAGGGCCGCATTCGGATCGACCGGAGCTTGCTGAGCCGGCGCCACCGGATTTGTCGGTAGTGGGCTAGGTAAGGGGCCGGGAACAGTTCCTGGGCGAGGCACTTGCCCCGGGACTTGCGCCGGCGCGGGGACACGCTGTGGTAAAACCGGCGGCCGCGGCGCTCCAGGGGGCACGTTCGGATCGGTGGGAACTGCCGGTTGCTGAACACTCGGGCTCGGTTGATTAGGACTCGGCGCTGGAGTCGGTGTTACGGGCGGTTGCTGTGCCGCTGCCGGTATGGCTACCGCCATAGCGCAGGCCAACACAGTCATTCGTGATACGCTGATTAAAGACATGCGATCGCTCCTTCTCCGCTCACGACTCTGGGCTGCCGCTCCCCGGCACTGGTATCCGGCCCCGTCTTGGCAAATTCGGCAAAACCCGCGGCACGGGCACCGGGGCGCCCACGGGCGGCGGTTGAACCTGCCCAGGCGCAGCGACTGGCCCCGGCGCAGCAACCGGCCGAGGTGAAACATTTTCGACCTTGCGAAAGAAATCGAGCATCACCTCGACCCGCGTAGCATCTCGCGCAAAAACAACTCGCTGATCGGCAATTTCGGTGAGCCTAAACCCTTCAAGCGAGTCACCGACTTTTAAGCGCATCATCGACGCAGGTTGGGCAGGCGGGCGTTGGCCGGGAATTGGCTGACCTGGCGCGGGGTTCGTGCCGTCCTGCAAAATCGCCACGCGGTTATTGCCGATGATTACTGTGCCCACTAGAACCATGCCGCGCACCCGCTGAACCGCCCGCGAATTTTCTTCTGCTTCACGCGACGCCCCCGCGCCCCTTTCCGGATCGAAAAGATTCTTGCTGATAATCGCTTCGGTACCGATCGGCGGCCGCGGTGCCAGAGAAACCTGGGTCCCTTTGGCAATCACCGCCGGTCGCTGCGGCATGGGTCCCGGAATATCCCAAGGTCCCGCGCGCCAAGAACGATACGTCGTCCATGCGACCAAAGCTATGCCCACCGCCATCGCAATACTTAATAGTGCGGATCGAGTAAGAATATCGCTGTTCCTCCAGCCTCTCTAGGGTCACAAGTCACGCAAATTAACCCGGTTGCCGGACAAGCTGAATTAGGGACCTAATTATACAATTTCATTTTGAGGTTTAATACCATAATGTCCTAATTTTGGGTCGTTCAAGCCACGACCTAAGCAACTCTTCAAACAAGACATGCATGGCTGATTATTGCCCCGTTGAATTCCTGAGCCGGTCGAGAAAAAACTGACATTCCCCAGTTAGCCACACGATTGAGTTCGCGGCTGGTCGAACTCAACCTAAGCGCGCTTATCCGGCGCTGCCTTCGCCGGACCCGCCGGAGCTTCCGGTTTCGCCGCGGCAGCCGGCTGCGCCCGGGCAAAACCGACAATGGTGAGGCTCACCCTCAGGTTTTGTTGCACTCCCGGTTGCGCCCCTGGCGCTTGGGGGAAGCCCACGGGACGGAACAACGACCGCACATTGATCTCATCGATCACCAAGAATTTTTGCGCGCTCTCGATGCTGCGAATCAGGTTGGCCAATTGTTGGACTTGGCCGCCGATCTCCATTTGGATCGCGATCTTGGAAAACGAGCCGCTCGGCTCGGGATTGAGCACGCGGGTGGTGATCACTTGAGTGCCCTCGCGAGTCGCCAACGATTGTACTGTCTCCTGAAGATCGGACGCGGTCACCGATGGAGTATCCCCGGTCAGCAATGCCGGTTCGATGGTTTTGATCTGATTGCGCGCACCTTCAAGCGAAGCCAAGATAGAATCCTTTTGGCTCAAATAACGGAGATTTTTTTGCAGTAGTTGCGGTTGGCTATCGAGTTGGCCCTTGATTCTAGCCTGGCGTTCGAGCAACGGGGTGGCGATCGCGACCTTGCCGACAAAGAACAACAAAATCGCCCCGGTCAAATAGACCAGTCCGCGTTCGCGCTGCGACAACCTTTGCCACAACTGCTTCATGACTTCGATTTGCTTTCTTTGGGTGTTGGCTTTGGGGCTTCTTTTGGCGCTTCTTTGGTGATTGCTTTGGTAGCTTGCGGCGGCGGCTCTTTGGCAGGCTCTTTGAATTTTTCCACATCGGCCTTCAATGAAAATGTCTCGCGGTTGTCCCGGCCGCGGTTGGACGGCGCGTTGAATGCCACGTTCTCAAAAACCGGCGAACGCTCCAAAAGCGGAATCAGCGCAGAGGCGTTCTCGGCATTGCCCTGGACTTCTAATACTCCCGAGCGGTAGCGTAGGTTGGATAAGTGGGCGCTGTTGGGAACCACCTTCGAGAGCTCGTCGAGGATTCGCAGCACCTCACCCCGGCGACCTTGCAGATCCGCTATGGCGCCAACTTCTTTGTTCAGCTGTTGTAGTTGGTTCTCTTCGCGGCGCAACGCCTCGATCGCCGGCTCGAACTTCTGATTCTCCCGCTGCAACTGGCGCAAGCGCATCTCGTCTTTGACCGGGTAGCTGAGTCCCCAGGTAATTAACGCGATCGCCAGAAGCCCGCCTAAAACCGTATTGAGCATCGAAAGCGACTTGCCGCCTGCCGGCTCGGCATTTTCATGACGCAAGAAATTGCCAATGACCGAGGCTTCGCGAATCCCGCGCAGCGCCGCGCCCACCGCTGGGAGCGCTACATCCGGGAGAGGCGATTTGAGACCGCTCAAACGATGACTGGCCGCCGAACCGAGATCCTCGGCGGCAGCGAATGTTTCCGCCGGCGACCCGCTCACCGCGCCGAAATTGCCCCAACGGTAGCACTTGTCAATATAAGCGAGATCCTGCAATAGCAACTCTCGGCTGGCACCCTGAGCCCATTCCGAGTGCGGAAAGCGGTGCGAAAACAACAACTGATGCGAACTGTTCCAACTGGTGGCTTTAGTCTCGACCCCGAGCAGGTCGCAGCTCTGCTCGCCTGCCGCCAGTACTGCCGTACGGCCGTTGTTCGGCTCGGCGGCATAAAGCGCGTAGTTGAGGAGCGCCGTGACATCCGGTTCGATACCCGCAGGCTTGATGCCGAAAGATTCGAGCAAGTTTACCAGCCCGTCGACAAGCTTTTTCTGCACGGCGACGATATACAGGCTGAGCTTCTCGCCTTTCTTACCAGCGGTGAGATAGTCGTAATAGATCTCATCCCGGCGGAACGGTAACTGCCTTTCGATTTCGTACTCTAAGACTTGGTCGAGGGTATCCTGCGCCGCCACAGGCAGGAATATCTGCTGGATCATCACCTGATCTTGCGGAATACATAGATAAACCGTGTCGCGGCCAGCGTTGAAATGGGGCAACAAGGAAACCAGCGCCTGGCGCAGGCTGCGCTCGCGCGAATCGTTTTCGGCTTTCAGCGCGATCTCTTTGACATCATCGGCCACCCAGCCGGTAATATCGGCGATCGCCGGACGATTGTCACTCTGCGGCAGCTCTCGTTCCTGTTCATCGAGCACGGTCACGTTGAGAAAGCTTTTGCGCAGGCGCACCATTACCAGACGGTCCTGCATGACGTAAAGCCCGACGCTTCTGAGAAAGTCGGCACGGTATAAGTCTTGTAAACGCTGTCCTAGAGCCATCGGTATTCGCGGGGCTAAAATTCTTTTGACGAAGCCATTTTACATGAAACTTTAAGGCTGCGATAGTCCGAAGTCACGATCGAGCCAACGCAGGATTTCAAATCCCTGGGCGCCGCCAAGACGCACCACCCCCTTGACCCGACGCGCCGCGCGGCCATCCGTCGGCCGGCCTTCAGCATCGACGGCAACTACAGATGGGTTGGTGAAAATAAACGACTGCAAGACCGGATCGCCCGATCCGATGCCCAGGAGCGGCAGCAAATCGGTCAAGGTTTTGTCCGCCAAGCGCTTGCGTTCTTCGACGAAACTACGGCATTTCTCCATCGAAATGCCGGTCAACGCGTGAATCACTTCCGCCGTAGCGGTACGCAGGTTGACCCGATCGATGGGACTGTCGATGGTAAAGACATCGCGCAAACCAACGCGCGGAGCCCGCTCCGACCGCGCATCGCCGTCATCGACTGTGCCGTAAAACAGTGCCGGCGTCATTCCGCGAATCCACAACAGATCCTCGACGCTATCGAGGGGGCCATTTTTCGCCGTGTAAGCCTTCGACAGCGAACTATAATAGTCGCTTTCCGCGCCATTACTGCGGTGGAGGTCGTCGGGATCGCGCCAGTCCATGATCGAATCGACTAGTATATCCGCCGCCGAGCCGTCCACCCCGAGGTTGGTAAATACCCGGCGCAAAACCTGTTCGTCGACGCGATTGATATTGATCTTACCGCCCTCGTCGACCAGCCGCACACGAAACATTCCGCTGCCGAGTTTTTCCTCGCGCCAAGTGCCATCGTACAAGTCATTCTGCTTCGGATCTGACTGCGGGTTGCCGCCGCCGGCCTGCTGGATGAATTCGTACAAGCCGCGCTGAAAACCGGCCAAAGCGAGGTAATAGCCTTGCGTCTCGTCGCTAAAACGATGCGTCGCCGCCGCTTCTTCGCGCACCGTGGCGCTAAAATCGAAAGCAACGACGAACAGAAAAATAAATATCCAGAGAACCACGATCAGCGCCACACCGCGCTGGTTACCGAGCCGTGCACTGAGCAGTTTTCGCATGGCAAAGTTCATTGCGACAGCACCGCCAGCATGAATGGAAAAACCCAGCGCACTTCGTTGCCTTCGGCGTCGATGAACGACAGGCGCACCGCTCGCGGCAGGCGGCGCCGCTCGCTACCGTCCCAGCGTTCCTCCCAGTTTTCCTTGTCGCCCTCGACATCGAGATAAGCGAATTGGAAATCTCGAACGTCTTCCTGAATCACCAAGCCAGAGCGCTGCCCGCCATCGCCGCCGACCCGAACGGGCGCCGTCTCTGTGAGTCGAAATCTCGCGCGGCCGTTGTTGGTCTCTTCCTTTTCGATGGTTATGGTCGCCAGGCCGCGCCCGCCCATGGCATGGGAGTAGGCCGATACGAAGGTCAAACTTTCGCGCTCGCCTTCGAAAAAAATCGTCTGTTCCTGAATCGACTCGCGGTAGGGATAACCGGAGCGGATATAAGTCGCCAGGAGATCACCGACTGAACGGGTCCTTTGACTGCGGTTGAAACTCTTCTCGGATTTTTCCACCGCCGTGTGGCCGAGGGAAAACGCGCCATAAAGCACCCCGCCCATGAGCGCGAAGATGGTGATTGCCAGCACCACTTCGATCAAGGTGAAGCCGGCGGCGCCACCGGCGCGCCCCCTTCGCAGCTTGCCCTCTAATGATGTCTTGGTAAGTCCGAAACTCATGGGATGCCCTTGCGCACAAGCCGCAAAGTTTTGAGTTCCACCCGGCGCTCTCGGTCGCCGTCGGGCAAGGTCATTTCCACGCCGATTTCCTTGAGTTCCCAGTTGCTGCCGAGATTGAGGGACGGCTGGGTCTCGCGCAACGTTTGAATCTGCGAGCGCCAGCGGCTAGCCGGCGCCAACGTGCCGCTCTCCGTGCCATCGCGCAGCTTGGGGCGGGCGAGCAACTCATCCATGACCCGGGCGCCCTGCGCAATCGCCTCGGTCTGCACGTTGCTGCGCGAACCCAAACGCAGGCCGAGGGAAAAAATTTGCAGCAACGTCACCACGCCCAAGCCGACGATGGTCATGGCGACCAGCACCTCGAGCAATGTAAAGCCGTTGTTGCTTCGGTGTCGCATAGCAAGTTTCACGAATTACCGCCCCGGGCGACTTCGACCTTGCCGGTGAGCGGTTCCATGCGAATGGAATAGGAGATCGCATTGGCGCTATCGGCGATGACAATCTCACCGCCCAGGCTGCTGCCATTCGGGAAGAAATAAAATCGCTTGGTGTCGCGCTCCACCGTTTCGCCGCCTTCGATGGACGCGATGCGCACATCTTGAGGTAGATGAATCTCGCGTCTCTTTGGAACCAGATAGGTGTTGAGCGGCATGCTAACGATCAATTGTTGGGCGACGCCGTCGAGTAAAGCGCGGCTGCGCAGATCCCGCGCCACTGCAGCTAAGCTGAGCGCCGAACTGCGCACTTCGCGCTCCTGCAAGCGCCGGCCGATATTGGGCACCACGATCGCCATGCTGATGCCCATAACCACCAGCACCAACACAAGCTCGATCAGTGTGAATCCCCGGCTATCTTTCCCAGCTGGTGATGTCACGGTTGTTGCCGTCGCCTCCGGGCGCGCCGTCGGCGCCATAGGAAACAATATCGTAGACGCCATGATCTCCCGGACTCTTGTAGATATAGGGCTTGCCCCAAGGATCGGGCGGCAGATCTTTTTTCAAATAGGGACCGTCCCAGCGGTCGGCACCGCCGGGCTTTTGCATTAAAGCCGCCAGGCCTTCTTGGCTGGTCGGATAACGCCCGACGTCGAGACGAAAGGTATCGAGCGCCGTGCCGAATAGCTCGATCTGCGCTTTAGCGGTTTTCGCCTCGGCCCGCTCCGATTGCTTCATAAACTGCGGCACGACCAGTCCGGCCAACAGGCCGATAATCATGACTACGACGATCAATTCAATCAGGGTAAACCCGGCTTGGTGTTTCATAGTTTTGCTAAAGTTATGACTCACTAGAAATCGTTAATGCTAAAGATCGCCATCAACATGGAGATGACGACCACCGCGATGATCAGTCCCATCCCCAAAATCAATGCCGGTTCCAGCAACGCGGTTAATCTTTTCGTCGATCGTCTGACCTCCTGATCGTAGAACGACGCCACCTCGGATAACATGCCATCCAACTTGCCCGATTCTTCGCCCACTGCGATCATGTTGAGAGCCAGTACCGGGAACAAACCGCTCTCACTCAATGGCCGCGCCATGCCCTTGCCTTCCCGGACCCGCACCTGCACCTGGCCGATGGCCCGGGCCAGCAGCCGATTGCCGACGACGCCTTGAACCGTACCCAAGGCATCGAGCAACGGCACGCCACCGCGCAGCAACGCCGATAACGTACGGGAAAAACGCGCGGTCTCAAACTTTCGCACCAGGTCGCCGATAAGCCATGCCTTCAAGCAGAAGCGGTCCCATTCGCTTCGGCCCTCAGGACTCTTGACGTAGAAAATCGCACCGGCGGCCGCGGCGGCGACAACCAATAATATGAGCCAGCCATATTGGGACAGCAGCTGGCTAAAGTCGATGACCATTTTGGTGATCCAGGGAATCGCTTTACGGTTGTCGTGGAACAAGGCGGCGAACTTTGGAATGACGAATAGAAACATGACGATCAACGAGGCTCCGGCCGCGGTGGCCAGGATAATCGGGTAGATCAATGCCGACTTGATCTCTTCCTTGAGCGCCGTGGTGCTCTCCAAATATTCGGTGAGGTAGCGCAGGACACTTTCTAAAATGCCACCGGTCTCGCCGGCGCGGATCATGTTAACGTAAATTCGCGGAAAAATTTGTGGGTGCTCGCCCATGGACGAGGCAAGTGATTTGCCGGCGCGCACCGCTTCGACGAGCGAGCGCAGCACTTTGCCGAATTCAGTCCCTTCGAACAGATTGCCAAGTATCGATAAGCTGCGGTCAAGCGGCAACCCGGCGTTGAGCAAGGTGGCAAGCTCGCGGGTAAACTGGAGCAATTGCTGCTGGTTGACCTTACGTTTTTCGAACAGCGGCCGAGCTTGGCGCGCCGCACCGACGGCGCGCTCGCTCGGCATGGCAATGCGCAGCGGGGTACAACCCATCTCACGCAAGCGCGACACGACGCTCTGTTCGGCATCGGCCTCCATCACGCCTTCGACGACTTTGCCGGCTTGGTCGGCGGCCCGATATCGGTAAAACGCCATGATAAGTGTTTACGGCACGATCTGGTAACACCTGTGGTCGAATAGATTCGTGCGCCTACCCCTCTTCCCGGGTTACCCGCACGACCTCCGCCAAAGTCGTCATCCCCTGCCGTACTTTATCCCAGCCATCCTCACGGAGGAGACGCATGCCCTGCTGGACAGCAAGATTACGAATGGCGTTGGCATCGGCCTTTTGGTTTATCAACTTGCAAATATCCACAGTCACCGGCAGAAGTTCAAAGACACCGACACGGCCGAGATAACCGGTACCACTGCAAGCTTCGCAGCCAGCCGCTTCCCAAATCGTATGCAAGGCTTCGCTATTGGCGGCCGCCATCTCGGGTGCTACGCCTTCCAACCCGGTAAACGGTACCTCCCTACGGCAACCAGGACAGAGGCGGCGCACCAACCGCTGTGCCAGTACGCCAAGCAGTGACGAAGACAGCAGATAATCCTGCACTCCCATCTCCAATAAACGGGAGATCGCGCCGGCAGCATCGTTCGTATGCAGCGTGGAAAATACCAAGTGGCCTGTAAGCGCCGCTTGCACGGCGATCTCGGCGGTCTCGGCATCGCGGATTTCACCGACCATGATCACATCGGGGTCCTGGCGCACGATCGAGCGCAGTCCGTTAGCAAAGGTCAGACCAATCTGTGGCTTAACATGGATCTGGTTGACGCCGCCCAACTGATACTCCACCGGATCTTCGATCGTGATGATTTTCTTGCCAGGATCGTTGATCTTTTGCAGCGCGCCATAAAGGGTCGTGGTCTTACCACTGCCAGTCGGCCCAGTGACCAAGATCATGCCATGGGGCTTGAGGATCATTTCATTAAAGCGCGCCAGTTGCACCGGTGGGAACCCGAGGGTCTCCAACTGGGTAAAAATCTGCCCGCGTTCGAGCAAGCGGATCACGACGCTCTCGCCGTAGAGAGTCGGCACCGTGGCGATTCGCAGATCGATGTCCTTGCCGCCCAATCGAGTTTTGATCCGGCCATCCTGCGGCAGTCGCCGCTCGGCGATGTTGAGCTGCGCGAGGATTTTTAAGCGCGAGATCACCGCACCCTTCAATTGGCGCGGCGGCGACTCGACTTCGTGCAAAATACCGTCGATGCGGTAACGTACCTTCAATTGATTTTCAAAGGGCTCGATGTGCACATCCGACGCCCGGCTTTCGAGGGCGCGCACGAGCATTTGATTTACCAGCCGGATCACCGGCACTTCCGACGCCATGTCGCGCAGATGGGCGACATCTTCGTCTTCAGCGATCCCGTCAAACGCTTGCGCGGACTCTTCTGCCGTCCCATCCGCGGTGTAGCTGCCACCGTACAAAGCTTCGATGCGCGCGGCGATCTCTTTTTCCTTGGCGAGCACCGCTTTGACCCGTAGACCGGTCGCCAACTCGATGGCATGCAGCCGCGACAGCTCCGTCGGATCGGCGATGGCGACGATCAGTTCGCGCCCTTCGATTTTGACCGGCACCATACGTGCCAACTTGAAAAAATCGCCGATGCTCGCCGGCAAGTCGATGGGCAACGGCGTGTTCGGCACGTCGCGCAACGACATCAGCGGCAAAGCGAAATGATCGCGCATAACCGGCAGAAGATCTTCTTCCGACAAAAAGCCCAGCTCGACTACCAACCGGCTCAACGGCGCTTGTTGCTCCTCCTGGAGCTTGCGCACCCGCTCCATTTCCTCGCTGGAGAGCATTTGCCGCTCGACGAGACGCTCCGCAAACGTAGCTTGTGTATCCATTTGAACTATTGAAGGTCCTTAATGCCTGGGTTATTTTCGCGCCGCCGGATCCACTCTCCCATAGCGGTCATCCAAGCGGACGACGTCATCGAGTTCCGGCGTCGAAACCTCCAAAACATCGCAATCCTCGATGGCGATCATGCGATGCTTCATCAGCGGGACAATGTGCAAACTCTCGCCCCTCGCCAAGAGCAGTTTCTGCTGCCGGCCATCCTTTTCGATATCTAATTCAAGCACGCCGGAGAGCAGCCGGATCGTTTCATCCTTAATGCGGTGAAACTGGTAACTAAGGGATTCTCCCTTGTTGATGTGAAGCACCTTGCCGACATAGCGATCGGTATGTGCCCAAATGAGCTCATAACCCCATGGTTTATCAACAAGTTTATCCGGGTGGGTCAGTCGATCAGCCATAATGGTCCGAATGATACCAGATTAAGCCACTCCGGCAAACAAAACTCCGCTCTAAGGATTTTGTCATTGGCGCGAGGTACCGACTGAGCAAGTGCTGACAATCAGCCCTAGGAGAGTAAACAGCAGAATCCGAGTTTCATGGTGAAAAAATGGGACATCGCCGAGACCACAAATAATCATGGCGAACCATGACGACCCCAGTGCGGTGCTCAATATTGCATCAGGCCGCGCCGCGCGCCAGGCTGAGCGCGCGGCACGCATCAATGCTGTGCTAGACATCCATAAAAAGGCGCCAAGGCCAATCAGACCAGTTCCAGCAAACAACTCCACATAAAGATTATGCGTATGCCAAAGCGGATCATTCTCGTATTCGCTACCACGGAGCCGGCCACGCAGCGCCTCCTTCACACGGCCTCGTCCATATCCTACGCCCAAAATTGGCTTGTCGACTCCCAATCGCATGGCCTCACTGACAAGCATCAGCCGTTGACCGAGCGCATAATCCTGCCGGGGATTAGCCATTGATAAGAGACGGTCGCGAAACGAGGGCAAAGTCAGTATTGCAGCAAAAATCGCTGCGACGATGATGGTTATCGGCTTCCACTGTTTGAGCAAGATGGCGTATACAAGCAACGACAAGGTTGCGCCCAGCCAAGCGGCCCGCGAGAATGTCAATATTAGAGCGAGCCATTGGAGCATGCAGGAGACAACGGCCAGGCGGCGCCGCCAACCCGTTTCCGTCGCGATACACCAGAGACATAGCGGTAAGGTCAATGCCAAAACGAAGCCAGCAGTGTTTGCATGGTCCAGAGGGAAGCCGAAACGATGGGCGAGATTAACAGACAGTACCGCCGGATTGTTAACCAAGCCGCGCACGACCAAGATCGCCGGCAGAACTCCGAGTGCTAGAATCGTCCAGCGTACGCGTTGTTGATCGGCGAGGAGATCGGCCACCATGACGGCATGCCCACAGGCAAAAGCAAAGTAACGATAATCGCCCGCCGCGCGAAAATCCGGCAATAGCGACAAAGTGGCAGCAAGAAAAAATAAACTTAATGGCGCCAACCCGCTTAATCGTCGCAGTTCGAACCCGGCCCAACCACGATGATACAGCAGCAGCAATTTCCCTAGGAACCAGAAAAAAAACGTTGTCCGCGAAACGCTCCAGGCACTTAGGCTGAAACTAGAAAATTCCAGGCGGCCGATACCGAGCAAGAGGATTGAAATGCCGAGCGCAGCGATCACACCACGCTGCCACCAGTCTAGAAGCTTGTTAATATTCACCATCGCGCCGACTCCCCGACACTTTACGCAGCATTCCGTAGCGCACAAACCGCATTGCGACAATCGATTAGGAATGGCGCGTCCCGCGATCGTGGAAACCGCCGAACAGGGTCACCAGCAAAATTTTCAAATCGCGCAGGAGAGACCAATTTTCGATGTAGTCCAAATCATGTTCGATGCGCCGGTCGAGCGATGTATTGCCGCGCCAGCCATGGATTTGCGCCAAGCCCGTCATGCCGGCCTTAACTTTGTGTCGCAGCATATACGAGGGTATCGATTTGCGAAACTCATCGATTAAAGGCGGCCGCTCGGGCCTCGGCCCGACCAAGCTCATCTCGCCGCGCAAAACGTTAAACAGCTGCGGCAACTCGTCCAAGCTCATGCGCCGCAGCCATCGCCCGACACGAGTGACCCGAGGATCCTCTGCCACGGACCAAACCGGGCCTGTGTACCTTTCGGCTTCATGGATCATGGTCCGGAACTTGAGCATCTCAAAGCGCCGGCCATCCAGCCCCATGCGTTCCTGGCGATACAACACAGGCCCAGGCGAGGTGAGTTTAATCACCAACACGATCATCGCCATGAGCGGCAAAAAAATTAACAATGCCATTCCACCCACTGTCAAATCCAACATTCGTTTGAAGAATGCATTCCAGCCATAGAGAGGCGACACCTGCAAACCGATGATTTGCATGCCGTCGAACTCTTCAACGCTACCGCGCATTGTCACTAAGCGGCCTAAATCCGGCACAAAGTAAAGGTCGACCGGTTCATCGCCCAACCATTGCTGAATATCCGTTAGGCGCGCGCTCTGCTCCAATGGCAAAGCGATATAGATACCATCCACGCTTCCGCCCCTTACCACGGTCATTAATTCGGCCTTATCCTTGATGATTTTGACCCCGATCTCATCCGGACCGATAGGGCTATCATCGATTAAAAATAGGCCAATGACACGCTGGCCAATATAGCGGTAGGCCTGGATCTTTTGCACCAACCTGCAAGACTCATTGGGCGTTCCGATGACCAGCATGTGCCGTTGGTTGTAACCGTGGCGTCGGAAGAAACGCAGAACTTCGCGCAAAACTATGTGGCTCAGGTTCAGAAATAATAGACTGACGAACCAAAAGACCACGATGACCACGCGAGAAATGGCGATATCCCGGATCAAGAACAGAAGCCCAAGTAGAATCAGCAACGCCAGGGCCGAGCCTTTGACCAAGTCGACTACCTCGCGGCCATAGGTCGAGATCCGGCGCGGTCGGTAAAGATCCAGAACCTGGAAGACCAAGCCCCAAACGGCCAAGATCAGCAGCCACGCGCTGATGTAATGCGCAGGCAGGAAATCTTCCCTGGCAAAAAATAGATCGGTGTAAAAACGCAACCCGTAGGCCAGCCACCAAGCAAAACTAACAGCCGCCATGTCGTTTAGCCGCAACAAGCTCTTAAATATCTCGTTGTGCCGCCTTAACATTTGCTTCCCCCAGCCAGGTCCCGTTCTTGGAGTCTAGCGTCGATAAATCTTTTCATCCGAGCTTTAAATTCACCACGAGAAAACCGTGCCGCGTGGTGGCGTAAAGCCTCTGGCTTGAATGAAAGCTTGAGGCTTTGGTAGTGCTTAACGGCGTCGATTAAACTATCCGGCGTATTCTCCGTGAAGAACACCCCGGTCGGTCTTGCAGCGGCGTCGAGACAATCGACTCCGACAACGCTCTCGAGCACTCCCCCTTTACCATAGGCGATCACCGGTCGGCCGCTCGCTTGCGCCTCCAACGGTACGATGCCGAAATCCTCCTCGCCGGGGAAAATTAACGCTTCGCACTTGGCATACAAAGTCGCGAGACT
>Ga0105347_1000816_pt1 | contig 14248 bp, 16 predicted proteins | sample EasRivMeERMLT890_FD_89677 | JGI IMG/M metagenome (GOLD analysis project Ga0105347, IMG submission 89677) | Soil microbial communities from meander-bound floodplain in the East River, Colorado, USA - East River MetaG ERMLT890 | ecosystem: Environmental > Terrestrial > Soil > Floodplain | place... | reverse complement strand
CGGTTGTGGGGAGTGGCGCATAAATATTTTTTGCGATCTATGCGTTCTTTGCGGTCAAATTCCGAAACCTAGAGACACGCCAACGTTCACAGCCGGCTAGATGATTTTGTTTAGCGGATACTCGATAATCCCCACCGCCCCGTTCTGAATCAGTTGCGGAATCAGATCCCGCACGACGTTCTCAGCGATCACGCTCTCGATGGAATACCATTTAACGCCTTTCAGAGCGGCGGATTGGTAAAGGGTTGCGATGGTCGGGGCCGTGATGCTCGGAATGAGCTGGATCACTTTGTCAAGATCGGCTTCGGCGACGTTCAGCTTGATGCCGACTTTATTCTCGGCCGACAAAGCGCCTTGAAGCAGCAGCCGGATCTGTTCGATTTTCGCTCGCTTCCAGGGGTCCTGCCAGGCTGCTTTATTGGCGATGAGTTGGGGACAAGATTCCATCAATTCGTGGATGATTTTCAACCCGTGGGCGCGAATCGTGCTGCCGGTCTCCGTCACTTCGACGATGGCGTCGACTAATCCTTCAGCGGCTTTGGCCTCCGTGGCGCCCCAGGAGAATTCCACTTCAACAGGGATCTGTCGTTCGGCAAAGTAACGCTTGGTGAAATTGACCATCTCTGTGGAAACGCTTTTGCCGCGGAGATCTTCGATTTTCTTGATGGGAGAATCCTGCGGCACGGCCAATACCCATCGCGTCGGCCTAAAGCTGGTTTTGGAATAAACCATCTCACAGACCACGTGGACATCCGAGTTGTTTTCTTGAGTCCAGTCTTTGCCAGTGATGCCGGCATCCAACGTGCCGGACTCCACATAACGCGACATCTCTTGAGGGCGAGCCAAACTACAGCGTATGGTCTTGTCATCGATGGATGGAAAATAGCTGCGACTGCTGGTCGAGATTTTCCAACCGGACTTCTTGAAGAGCTCGATGGTCATCTCTTCGAGACTCCCCTTGGGGATCCCCAGCTTCAGTTCGCTCACTTCTGGTAAACCTCCGTGGGATCGAAAACTCGTTTGGCGATAGTTTTCCAATTGCCATTGGCGCGCTTGCGAAAAAAACAGCTCCGATAACCTTCGTGGCAAGCCGCGCCGCCGACTTGTCGCACTTGAAGTAGGAGGGTGTCCTGATCGCAGTCGATGAAAGCGTCTTTCACTTCCTGAAAATTCCCCGACTCTTCGCCCTTTAACCACAGGCCCTTGCGGGAGCGGCTATAGTAGTGGGCCTTGCCGGTCTTTTTGGTCTTTTCCCAGGCTTGTTTGTTCATGTAGGCGACCATCAAAACTTCGCGAGAGCGATAGTCCTGAACGATGACCGGCACGAGACCTTTGCCTTTTTCGAAGTCGATTTTTTGCATCCAGAGAATTCCTTGAAATTTACTGAGTAAAACACATAGCTGGGACAGGTTCAACACGGAAACCACGAAGCGGGAAAGGTAAAAACCGTTCCGGATCGTCAACGGCCCGCCGATAGATTTTTGGGATTGAGGATTGCCCACAGGGCACGGCTGGCGAGCTAAGTTCTATGCGCTGGCCGCTAAATTGCGTGCCTGAGCTGCTCCCGTCGGCTTGACACAGGCAGGATGTAAGGTATCCTTACTTTACGGAATCCAGTTATGCTTGCAAAAAAGACCGTCAAGAATCAGATTACCCTGCCGAAAGCTATAATCGAGAAGCTTCCCAAGACCGATTATTTTGAAGTTAGCATTCGCGGCGAGGAAATTGTGCTTAGACCGGTGGTCATAGAAGCCAAGGGGACGCGGCTCGAAAAAGTCCGCAATAAAATGAAGGCACTGGGCTTGACGGAAAAAGACGTTGACGCCGCGATCCGCTGGGCCAGGACCCGGTAGTGCGCGTTGTTTTGGACACCAATGTCGTAGTTTCGGCTCTACTCTTCACCGGCATTTCATCCAAGCTTGTGCCACTCTGGGAGGGCGGCGGTATCACTGCATTGGTTTCCCGGGGTATCTTAGAAGAATACCTGCGTGTGCTTAGCTATCCTAAATTCAAGCTATCCGAAGGAGATATTAAGGGCCTGATCCAAGAAGAACTCCTGCCCTATGTCGACGTGGTAAAACCATGGAGACGTTTGCGTGCCGTTGATCGTGACCCATCGGATGACAAGTTTGTTGAATGCGCAGTCGCGGGAAAGGCACGAGTAATCATTTCCGGCGACAAAGATCTGCTGTCCATTGGCCGTTACCGAAAAATTCTAATCCAATCCCCGGCACAGTTTCTCGAAAAAAACCTGCACCTTCGATAATCCTTCGGGACATCCCGAACCGTTAGCCATTCCGATAGACGTAACCATCTCGGGCAGTGGGGGAATCAAGCGACGCTTATGCTCGTGGGCAATGTCCCGCGCGCTCACTTGCTCAAAATAGACAATGGCAAATTGCCGATGAATTAGGTGCAGTGTTGCCGGGGACAGGGGAGTACCTTGCAATCGTCGGCCCGTCGCCAATATTAGATTCTGAAGGGATCTATAAAAAACCAATCGCTGCGAAATTCGGTCACTCGGTGGGCGCCAGCGGGTCAGCGCAAGAGAGTTTGGGGGCGGGATAGGATCAATTCGGCGGAGAGCGCGGTTACTCCGTTACCGAGCGAATAATGTTGGCGCCCCGAGTGGATGAGATAACCGCGCGAGAGATTCAAATCGCGCATACATTGCCGGAGAGTTCCGGCATCTTGAGCTGTCGGAGCGGAGTGCAGTTTGATTTCGAAGGGGATTTTCTTGGTTCCGAGATCGACTAGAAGATCGATTTCATGACCCTGCGAGGTGCGCCAGAAATAAGGCTGACTGCCTGGCACTGCCTGTTGGAAGATTGAAATCAACTGGTCAATGATAAAGGCTTCCCAGCTCATCCCGCGGGCGGGATGGGTATCCAGTATAGAAACGGAATGAATGCCGAGAAAAAAATGCAGCAGTCCCGTGTCCCGAAAGTATAACTTGGGGGTTTTTACCAGCCGCTTGCCGATGTTGTGAAAATAAGGTGGCAGTTTTCTGATCAAGAAGGTCTGGTCCAGGATATCGACGTATCGATTCACGGTGTGGTAACTCACCCCCAGCGAGGCCGCCAGTTGAGAGGCATTCCACACGCCACCGTTACAATGGGCCAGCATCGCCCAAAGTTTTCGCATCTGCGAAGCGGAAACGTCTATCCCTAGAGCTGGGAGGTCGCGTTCGATAAAGGATCGGGTGTACGATTCCAACCAGTCAAGGCGCGCACGGTCATCTCCGTCCAAGAACGCTTCGGGGAAACCGCCGCGAAACCATAGCGTCGTAAGATCCTGTGTCTGCCGGTGGCTTTTGACTTCGCTCCAACGAAACGGCTGCAAGTCCAAAAATGCCGCGCGACCGGCCAGTGATTCGGAGATGTGGCTTACAAGCGAGGGAGACGCTGACCCCAAAAGTACGAAACGGCCTCTTTCGGTACGCCCGCGGTCAATGACACCGCGCAAAACCGGAAACAATTCGGGAACACGTTGGGCTTCATCGAAAACAACTCTGTCCCCCAGTTGGCTTAAACGCGCCTCCGGGTCCGCCGCGAGCGGGACGTTGTCGGAGGGGCGCTCCAAATCCAGGTAGGTCCAGGCTGGGAGAGCGGCACGAATAAAAGTTGTCTTGCCGCATTGCCGCGGCCCCAACACCGTAACGCACGGGAAGCGACGCAGCAGACGGCGTAGAAGGGGTCTAATAGTGCCGTTCGATCACGCATGCATTATAGAAGTTAGACTTCTAATTTGCAAAGCGCCGGCTGCGTAAAAGCTGCCCTAGACCTCATGAATGTTCTTTTGATACCCCGTCAGCTTGGTGTGGGAAGTTTCATTTAACCAACCGTTTTTTTCTGTTCCTGAGCACCGGAATAGCAACGATCTTTTCCGGCGGTAACATTTCCCAGTAGATCCCTTTCGGTCTTGGCGAGGTTGATTCGATCTCGATGACCTCGGTGGAGGTTACGATCGCACTCAATGCAATATCGTGGGCGGTCATGGGAATCGCTTCATTGACAATCTGCAGGGGATGAACCGAGGTGACAATCGGAATGTGGCGACCGATCTTCTTTTCTTCGGTTAAAAGGGCAAACTCCAGATCGGAGTAGCCGCCGCCTTTGCCGACGCGGGCGCCCTCGCGATTTACCGCCACCGATCCGCAGACGATCAGATCGATCTTGCCAACTTCTTTCAAGCTCACCGGCCGGCCGAATTTCGTCGCGCCCTTGATCGAAGAGGCGACATAAGCCGAGCATTTGAGCTTTCTCGGATCCAGCTCGATAAAGGGTTTGTCGCTGTGGAGCCGCGGAACGGCCATGTAGATGACCTTGCCCTCCGCCAGGGCCTTTTGACGGATGGCTCGCTGGGGCGAATCGGGATTGGCCTTGAGAACCTTGGCTTTCCGCCAGAACGGCATCGCAGAGATCACCCGCGCGCAAGCCTCGGCGCCGATGAAATTGGGAATTCTGCCTGCCGCGCCGGGAAAGCGGGCAACTTTTGTATTTTGCAGCTGGAACCAGACCTGTTCCCGTATTTCGTCCTTGGTTTTCATCGTGGCTCGCATTCGGCGGAGGTTCCGCCGGCCTTTTACCCTATCTTTTCTTGCGGCTTTTACTCAATACGTTGTAATATTGCAGGCAATGCAGGAATTTATCGTAGTTTACGTGACCGCCGGATCGCCCGTCGAAGGGGATCGTCTGGCGCGGGCTCTCGTGGAGGAACGGCTCGCGGCCTGCGTCAATCGCATTGCGCCGGTGCAGTCGGTTTACCGGTGGGACGGAAAGGTTGAACAAAGCGAAGAGCAGCTGCTTATCATCAAGACCCAAAGAGAGCTGTTTACCGCTCTGGAGAAGCGAGTGCGCGAGTTGCACAGCTATGCCGTCCCCGAAATTGTGGCGTTACCGATCATCGCTGGTAGCGAAGCCTATCTGAGATGGTTGGCCGACCAGACCACTGGCGGCGCCGCCTAGTGCGAACGGCCATGCGCGCGGTGCGAGAAGTATCGGCCGGCGGCGTGATTTATCGGAAGCACACGGGTGCCGTCGAGATCGCCTTGATCCATGTCCGCCATCGGTGGGGTCTTCCTAAAGGGCACGTTGAAGAAGGCGAGAGCATGAATGAGACCGCCATCCGCGAGGTGCGGGAAGAGACCGGTTTAGAAGGTCGAGTGAGTAAGAAGCTGGGCGACATTCGTTACTCCTACCGGGACAAGACGCGGGACGGGGAACCGATCCGGATCTACAAGCGGGTCTATTTTTATCTCTTGCGCTATCTAAAGGGCGACGTGCGCGACCATGACCACGAAGTCGACGAGGCGCGTTGGTTTCCCATCGAAGAGGCGATCCACAATCTCAAGTTCGCCACGGAGCGCAGAATGGTGCAAAGAGCCCTGGCGGTGTTAACCGCCAACCCTGCACAACCGGCTCGATCCGAGAGCGAAAAAATTAGCAAGGAGCGATTTTAAGATTGTCCGGGTCTGTGACATCGTGAATTTCACGACCGAGCCGTGCTCGCAAAAAGGTTTAAATGAAAGATAGCTCCTCCGGCATCCTTTTCTCCATCCCCTACGAGATCGCGGTCGTGCGACCGTTGAAGCAGACAACTCTGCGAGACCGAGAAGCGGCGCTCCAGGCTGCCTACTACAATACCGAGCTTTTGCCCCAGGAAATGATTTACGTAGATCTGAAAACCGACAGCGGCGTGAGTTCGCTCAGTACGGCGCAACTCGCAGAGCTCGTCGGGGTAGGGCCGCGGGAATCAGGCATGGAAATGGCGCCGGAAGGGAACCGGGCGTTCGTTAGGCTGTCGGAAAAATTTCACAAGGTCTTCGGCTTCCCCTACATGGTTCCGGTGGCCCAAGGCCGGGCGGCTGAGCGTATTTGGGCCAAGTTGCATGTTAAGGAAGGCGCGGTGGTGGCGGGCAATATGCTTTTCCCTTCGACCCGCTTTCACATCGAGTCCAACGGCGGAAAAGTAGCCGACGTGATTTCCGAGGCTGCCCACGACTTCTATTCGCCCGAACTTTTTAAGGGTAACGTCGATCTGGATCGGCTGCAGGCGGTTTTCAGAGAGCACGGCGCCAAGGTTCGTTGCGTTTACGTCGAGCTCTGCGTGAACTCTTGTGGAGGCCACCCGGTGTCGTTGGGCAATCTCAAACAAGTCAAAGCCATCGCCGATGCGAATCAGGTGCCGCTGTTTCTCGACGCCTGCCGTATTCTGGAAAACAGCTACTTGATCAAGCAACGGGAGCCTGGTTATCAGAACTGTTCCCTGCAAGAGATCGTCCATGAGGTCTGTCGGTTGGCCGCTGGCTGCACCCTGAGCGCGCTCAAGGATTTTCTCGTGCCGGCCGGCGGCATGATCGCGATGCGCGACGAAGCCAGCTATCAGAAAGCGTCGGTACAGAATTTCCTTGACGGTAGCCAACCGAACAGCGCGGTGATGGAAACCATGAGGGTTGCCTTGCAGGAAATTTTTGCCAGCGATGCTTACATAGCCAGCCGCGCGGAGCAAGTCAACTATCTCTGGAGGAGGCTCAACGGCGGGATTCCGATTCTCAGTCCGCCCGGCGGCCACGGAATTTTCGTCGATGTCAGAAGTTTTTTGCCGGATGTGCCAGGGGAGTGTCACCCGGCGGAGGCGCTGGCGGCGTTCATTTATCATATGTCAGGAATACGCGTGACCAAAGGGCCGCCGCTGGCTCCAAGCCAGACGGCCCGAGGCGTGGAGCTGCTGCGTCTTGCCGTACCCGCCCGGCGCTATATCCAAGGGCACATGGATGACGTGGCCGAGGCCATCCAGTATGCCTATGCAAGGCGAGACGAGATCAAGGGATTGAGAAAAATCGAAAAACCCGGTAGGTCCAGATTCGAACCCGCACTTTTTTCTCCTTTATGAGCACAGAAGTGTCACCCAATATTTCATCCGGAAACGACCGTCATCTAGGAGCGATCTTCTTTCGTCGAGTGGCGGAATTGGGCGATCGTACTTTCGTGAGGCTGCAGTGTGGCGAGCACTTCCAGGAGGTCTCCTGGCGCGACTTTGGCGCCATGGTGCAAAACCTTGTCCTGGCGCTCTATGCGCTCGGGATCAATCCGAGAGAGACGGTTGCCATTGTTGCTGAGAACAGTCTCGAATGGCTGTGCGCCGACCTGGCGACTCTCGCCGGTGGGTTGCCTAATGTGGTGGTCTCGCCGACGTTGTCAGATGGGATGCTGCTTAAAATCCTGAGTCATTCCCGCTGCCGTGCGGTGTTTGTGCAAAACGCCACGGGGGTCGGCCGGCTGCTCAATCTTAAACGCCAACTCCCGGCGCTTTCCCATCTGGTGGTTATGGAGGGCAGCGATGCAGACCTGCCGGATACCTGGTCCTTTGCTCATCTGGTCCAACGAGGCGGCGGATTGGACAAAACCCGGCTTTACGAGATTCTCGAATCGGTGCATGGCAACGACCTCGCGACTATCATGTATACCTCGGGCTCCACAGGGGAGCCCAAGGGGGTCATGAGAACGCAAAATAATCTCTTGTCGAATATCTCCAACGGGCGGGAGATTGCCCTCAGCAAACCGGAAGAGATCTTCGTCCTCATCCTCAGTCTCAATCACCTGTTTGGTCGATTTGGTTTTCTCAAGAGTGTTGCCACGGGTAGGACGACGGCGATTATCGAAGCCACCGAATTGGAGTTGAATCTCAAAATTGTCGAAGCTCTTTCCGGAACTTCGATGGCCTTGGTGCCGCGGGTTATGCAGCGCATTTGGAACCATATTCTGGACCAAGGCCGCCATCGAGAACTTTGGGAGCAGCTCGAAGCCCTCGACCGCAAGCAGACCGGATCGGGGCATCTCGACGAAGAGGAAAGGCGGCAATTCGATGATCTTAAAGATACGCTCAGAAGTGTTGTCCTAAAATCTCTTGGCGGCCGGATTAAGTATATTTCCTATGGCGGCGCTGCCATGCTGCCGAGGATTCTGCGGTTCTTCGAACTGATCGGTATCCCGCTCATGGGCTCCTACGGCTCCACGGAGTGCGGTGGCGTGACCCTCGGCGGCATCGGCGACTCGAAGCCGGGGAGTTTAGGGAAGCCTTTCCCCAACTGTGAGATCCGTATTGCCGCCGACGGCGAGCTGCTGGTCCGCGGCCCCACGGTAACGCCGGGCTACTTCGAGAATCCCGCAGCGACCCGCGACGCCATCGATCCCGAGGGCTGGTTTCACACCGGGGATCTCGGCAGGATCGACGCCGATGGCTGTCTCTTCATTGTCGGCCGCAAGAACGATGTCTTTAACTGCTCGGAAGGCTCGAATATCTATCCTGGTTATATCGAGCTTTTTTTGGAGAGCGATCCGTTCATCCGGCAGGCGATTCTCTTGGGCGATGGGTGCCCCTTCATCGCCGCGTTGATCGTGCCCGACAAAAGGAAAATCGCTGCCGAGCTTCACAAAGACGAATCGGTTTTGATCGAGAGTGAGATTGCCGCCCTGATCCAGTCCGGCATCGATCGAGTTAATTCGCGACTGGAGCAGTTTGAAAAAATTCACCGGTTCCTAGTAATGGCGGACGATTTTTCAGACCAAGTGAGGATCGTCACGGTCTTTCAGAAAATCAAGATCGATCGTAACGCGGTGGACCGCCGATACCGGAAAGAGATCGAAGCGATCTATGGATTGGCTGGAGAAGCGGGAGCATGAGCCAAGTCGCGCTCATCACCGGAGGAGGAGGCGGGATCGGCGGCGCCGTCGCTCGCAGGATGGCGGCTGCCGGCATCACGGTTATGGTTGCCGACTATGACCATGCCGCCGCCGAAAAGGTCAGCGCAGAGATCGCCGCGGCCGGCAAGAAAGCGGAGGCTTTCGCGGTGGACGTTACCCAGGCGCGGGACGTCAAAACGCTGGTCGCCGATGTCGAGAAGCGCTTTGGTCGCATCGACGTGCTGGCGAACATCGCCGGTGGAAGCTTCTACACCCAGCGCATCGAAGAATTCACCTGGGCGGAATGGAAAGAAGTCATCGACGTGAATTTAAAAGGGACGTTTCTCATGTGTCGCGAGGTGGCGCCGGTGATGCAAAGACAAAAGAGCGGGCGCATTCTCAACACCGCGTCGAACTACGGCGTTACCGGTTCGGCCCTACGCACGCCCTATTCGGCGGCCAAAGCGGGCATCATCGCGTTCACGAAAACGCTTGCCCAGGAGCTTGCCCCGGACGGCATCTTGGTCAACACCGTGGCGCCGGGTCCAACAGACACGCCGCGAGTCATGGGCAAAGAGTCTGCCGAAGAACGCAATCGACGCTGGTCGCAAATTCCGCTGGGCCGAACCGGACAGCCGGAAGATCTCGCCGAAGCCTATTATTTTTTCACGACTGTGGAGAGCGCGTGGATCACGGGCCAGACCTTTCATGTCAACGGGGGCCTGGTGACGCCATGAGGCTCCAAGGAAAAGTCGCGGTGGTCACCGGCGGTGCCCAGGGCATCGGCCGCGCCATTGCCCTTGGCTTGGGTCGCGAAGGAGCCGGAGTTGTGGTTGCCGATCTGCAGGCAGACAAAGCCAAAAACGTTGTCGACGAACTTTATGGTTTGGGCGCTGAGGGCCATCCGGTGACAGTGGACGTTGCCAACGAGGCCGCTGTCGAGCGGCTGGCGAAGGAAACCTTCGACCGATTCGGTAAGGTCGACATTCTCGTCAATGACGCCGGCGTCTATTTGAAAGCCATGGTCGTCGGCATGAGCGAAGAACTGTGGGACCGCACACTTAACGTCAACTTGGGCGGGAATTTTCTCTGCTCCCGGGCCTTTATCCCGTCCATGCGAAAGCAAAAGAGCGGACGCATCATCAGCATCGCCTCCGGCATTGCGCATTATGGCGCCAAGGAATTCGCCCCTTACGCCGCTTCGAAGGCGGCGATTATCGGCTTCGTCAAGGCCCTTGCCCGGGAAGTCGGCGCCGACGGAATCACCGCCAATGCCATCTGCCCCGGCGCCGCCAATACCACGATGCCGCGCAGCCACCGCTCCGAAGAGGAAGTGATGGCGCGGCTCCGTTCCAATCCCCTGGGCCATGTGCTGGAGCCTGAAGATTTCGTCGGTCCGGTGCTATTTCTCGCCAGCGCCGCGGCCTCCTACATCACCGGCCAGGCGATTAACATCAATTGCGGCAGCTATATGATATGATCCTTGGCGGCGGCCGAGAAAGCATTACGGCGATGTGACGGCCTTGCCGCGAGGGGAATCGAAAGGTTCATCGGAAAATGTCGGCACGCATCGATTCAGCGGAGGGGATGACGATGAGGGCTAAGAATGCAGCGTTCGGTTTTGAGCAGTGCGCGGATCTCATCAGCGAACAGAAGTACCATGACGCGTTGCAAAGCTTCAAGCAGGCGGTGGGCAAACTTCTCGAATCAAAAAGCTTCCCGAAGCGAAGCGAAGTGGCAAGACAATTACTCGAGATCGCAACGGCTTTGGAGGAAACCCTCAGGAAGGCCTATGGTGATGGCTGGGATACGCAGATTCCTGAGTTTGCCGAGGCGCCCCAACCCTCGTCCTGTTGCTTTTGCGGTAAGGAGCAGCACGAAGTAAAAAAGCTCGTCGCCGGTCTTTCGGTTTTCATTTGCGATGAGTGCGTCGAGCTTTGCAGCGGTATCATCGCCGAAGAGCGTGAACGGAATGCGGCGGTCACCGCGGGCTCAAACGAAAACCTCAAAGCGGATCGTCTCTGCGGCATTTGCATGGAGCCGCGCGAAACCGACGAATTAGTCTTCCTGCCCCACGCAGCCTACCTTTGCGGGACCTGTCTGGACGAAATACAGACGGTGAGAGACAAGCAGACGGGGAAATAGCGACTAACCCTTCGTTAAGGCGAGCGACCGGTGGACCCGAGTCAAATTGAATAGTGGCTTAGCCGGTCGACCTTCGGGATTAGCGAGCTTTATTCGATCTCGCTTGACTTCCCATCTTGTTCCGGTAAACGGCGGATCCGGCAGCCAGCGTGCTAAGAAAATGTCGGCGTTTCATCGGTCTTTCGTTTGCACAAGGCGGTGAAATCGCGGCGTGACTCACTGGCGGGTTTACTCCGCTGGGAATAGTTTCTTACCGGTTCCCTCTTCTTCCAGGCTGATCGCTTTGGTGGGACAGATCTTGGCGGCAAGGAGAATTTTTTCATCGCCGTCGCCTTTTGGGTCGATCACTTCGGCGATCATGGTTTTGTCCAGTTTGAACACCTTGGGTGTAGCTTGAATGCATTTGGCGTAACCTTCGCACTTGGTTCTGTCCACAGTGATTTTCATAGGGCCTCCCGGTATTGAGTTCGGATTCCTGGCGTCACGCGCCCAGGCGATAGAGCCTCGCCGCATTGTCGCGATTGATTTTCCGTTTGATGGCCGGATCGATGCCGGCGCAGTTGCGATCGACGGTTTCTTTGGAGTAAGGCCAGGTCGTCACGCCGTGGGGGTAGTCGCTGGCCCAGAGAAAATTATCCGCGCCGTAGACCGGCGTCGTCAACACGCCGGCCCGGTCGTCTTGATAAGTGAAGAAGACGTTGTGCTTGAAGTATTCGCTCGGCGGCAGCCGGTTGATGTTGCGGTCGGCGTCGAAAGTGCTCTGGCGGCCGAACCAATAATCCACCTGCTGGACGAGATTGGCGACCCAGCCGACATCGAACTCCGCGCAGACAACTTTGAGATTGGGATGACGGTCGAACACGCCGGAAAGAATCAAGTTGCCGAGAAACTGCTGCGCCGGTGCCTGTTTGTTGGCGAAACCTAAACTCTGTTTTTTCGGCTCCACCGGCCGCGGCCCTTCGTAATGGGTGCGCGCCACGCCCTGGGTGGCGCTGGTGTGCACGTTCACGACCATGGCGGTTTCTTCCAAGGCCGACCACAGCGATTCATATTTCGGCTCGTAGTAGCCGCTGTCTTTGATACGCGTGGGAATTTGCACGCCGCGAAATCCCAGCCTGGCATAATGGTGAATGTCCGACACGGCATGCTCGATATTCAGGATCGAAAGTGTCGCCAGGCCGATGAGCCGCTTCGGACTATGACTACAGAATTCGTGCAGCCACTCGTTGTAGGAACGAAAGATGGCGCGTTGGAAGGGTTCGTCGACAATACTGTAAAGCTGGCGGGTGGGGCTGGAAAAGAGCACTTCGGCTTCGATGCCGTCGAGATCTTGATCCTTCAAGCGCGCGGCGGGCTCCCAGCCGCCGGGATAGTCCTCGTAGCGGAACTGCTCGTTGAAGCGAATGGTCTCGAAGTGGTTCTCCTCTTCCACTTCAGAGATGCCTTTCTCTTTGCCCACCGCCTGGCCTTTTGAATAGTGGGACAAGCCCACCGGTGGCAGCCCTTCGATGAGCAGCCATATGCCCCTGGGTACGCCCGGAGGGTCCTGCGCGACTTTTGGCGCTCCTTCCCCGTACTCCTTTTGCACCCGCTCCCAAGCGGCCGGCGGCTCATTGACGTGACTATCGGCAGAGATCAGTTTGAATTCCGGCATCGTCGGTTGCTTACTTTATGCAGGGTCGAAAAGTCGTATCCGCTCTGCGGCAACGATATGGGAGGGGCGACGGAATTGTCAAGTTAAGCGGCAGAAATCCGTATTGACAACGGGAATGCGATGGTGGTTATTTCTCGGGACCGAATGACAGGGAGGTGTGCCATGGTTCCAAGATCAAGGCTATTGGAGATAGGTTGGGGGTTGCGCGTATCTCTACTCGTCCTAGGGTTGCTTGGGCACCCGGCTGCGGACGCGGCTTCGGCGGAGCGCGAGAAAATCTTGGAGGGCGCTAAGAAGGAAGGAAGATTGGTCTTATACACCGGAATGGACGTGGAGGAAGCCAGTCAATACGCTAAAGAATTTGCCAAGAAGTATCCCTTTATTAAGCCCGAGGTGTTCCGTGCCAGCGGCGAGAAAGTGCAGGCCCGGTTCTTGGTCGAGCATCGGGCCAACGTCCACAACGCCGATATTTTTCAAACCAGTATCGTGCAGGTCTATCAACTGAAAAACGCCGGCCTGCTGGCAAAGTATGCCTCGGAAGAGAGCGCTGCCTACCCGGCGGGCTTTAAAGACCCCCTGGGCCATTGGACGGCTTTTTATCTGATTCCTTACGTTATCGGTTACAACACCAAGATGGTTTCAGCCAAAGAGGCGCCGAACAGTTACGAAGATCTACTGCATTCCAAGTGGAGAGGGCAGATCGGTTTGGAGACCGAAGAATACCAGTGGTTTTACCATCTCGTGCAGATCCTCGGGAAAGAGAAAGGTTTTGACTACATGAAACGGCTCGCGGCGCAGAACCTGCAGATGCGGAAAGGCCACACCCTGCTCGCCCAACTGGTGGCAGCGGGAGAAGTCGCTATGGCGGTTGTGGTTTATTCAAATCGGGTTGAGCGCATGAGGGTGAGCGGCGCGCCCATCGATTGGGTGAGGTTTAAAGGGCCGACGATTACCGCCATCAACGCGATCTCGATTCCGGAAAAGGCTCCCCATCCGAATGCGGCAAAGCTTTTCGTTGATTTTGTCTTGTCGAGGGAAGGCCAAAATCTCCTGAGAGCGCTCAGAAGAATTCCCGCCCGCCCCGATGTGCTGCCCGATCCGCCGAGCCTCACGAAGGGCTTGAACCTTTACCCGGCGCGACCCGAAGGCATGATCGAGAGCTACAACGACACCGTGGCGCGCTTCGACGAGATATTTAACAAGGCGAAGTGATTTACAACCAAGCTCCCAGGCGGCCTCAGCTCGCGCCAAGAATTTCTTTTAGTTTAGCGATCAAGCCAGGATTGAGCTTGAACAGGGCGGCGACCATTTTTTCCATCTCCTGACCGGAAACCGGTTCGATGTCGAGGCGCGCCTTCTTGGCATCCGCCAAAAGATCGTTGTCCTTCATCGTCTCTTGAAAAGCCTTACGCCAAATCTCCACGCGGTCCTTCGGCGTGCCCGGCGGCAAAACGTAGGGGCGATAATAGGCCGAGGGGTCCTGAATGCCGGCCTGGATCAACTGGCGTGCTTCTTCGGATTTGGCGAGATTGATAGCTAATGGGACGTTGGGCAACTCCGGATGGGGTTTCCCGAGCACCTGCAGCACCACGACGGCATTCCCTGAATCGATGGCCTTTGACCAGGTAGCGCGTATGGAATCCCAGGTCCAGCACCCGCCGGCCAGCTCGCCGCTTTCCGCAGCCAGCCGTATCTCCGCAGTCCCTTTGTAACCTGCCACCAGTTGGATCGGCAGCGGCGTGGTGGCAGCGAGCATCCGAGCGAT
>Ga0105347_1000812_pt1 | contig 14271 bp, 14 predicted proteins | sample EasRivMeERMLT890_FD_89677 | JGI IMG/M metagenome (GOLD analysis project Ga0105347, IMG submission 89677) | Soil microbial communities from meander-bound floodplain in the East River, Colorado, USA - East River MetaG ERMLT890 | ecosystem: Environmental > Terrestrial > Soil > Floodplain | place... | reverse complement strand
GCGCCTCCGGCCCAAGCATGGTCAGGGCGACGAAGGCAAGCAAGAATAAGAATTGCTTGAACAGTTTTCCAACAACCATTTGTAACGCTCCTCTTTGTTTGAAGGTCCAGAGGCGTCCCAGAAGTTTAAAGCAATGGTCTTCTCCAAGGTCGCCTTCAGGGCTGTTTCCAGGACGGCGTCCATCGGGGTGACCGCTGTATCCTGCTCACTCTGGTGACGCAGTTCTTCCGCCAGGGTAGTTCCGGGATTAATAGAAGCAGTCAACTAAGCCAATACTAACTTCTTCCCCCTTGAGAGACTGTGTCACAATGTCATCCTGAGCGTATCGAAGGACCTCAGAATGACATTACGACACAGTCCGTCGAAGGGAGAGAAAGTACGATTAAAATCGATTCCTGCAGACATCGATTTTGTTCGCCTCAAACTCTCAGCTCGCGGCGAGCAGCCGTTCGTGCCCTTTCTTGGAGATCGGCGCAAGGTTCGAGGCAATCAGCGTCCAACGTTCGCCGCTATTCTCCCCGCAGTACACGTCGCCGCCGGTGGTAGCGCCGAAGACCGAATAGCCGTCGCCGCATGCTTCCAGACATAGAGCGCCGAATTCATGTTTCAAATTTTCTGGCAGCCCGCCGGCTAGTCTTTGCCAGTTCTTGCCGCCATCGCTGCTGCGGTAGATTCGGCCGCCGGCATAGGCGCTCTTGCGCCACGTGGTGGGGTTGTGTTCGGCGGCTGCGACGAACATAACGTCCGGATTGCGCGGGTTCAAAACGAAACCGTCCGGATAGACGTCCTCAGCCCAATCGGGGCTGGTCCAGCGCTCCCAGGTGTTGCCACCGTCCGAGGTGACATAAAATCCGGCGCCGCCGGTGACAAAGATTTTCTTGGGATCGCGGGGATCGATGAGCGCTTTGTGAACGTCATAAAAATGCTCGGCAGGGCGGTCTTTGTCACGGAAAGAGCCGACGGTATTCAGTTCCGCCCAGCTTGCTCCGGAGTCCGTGCTTTTCAACAAGGCGCCTTGTTCGATGCAAGCGTAAAGAGTGTTGGAATCGCGGGGATCAAAGGTGATGAATTTGGTGTGCGCGATGTGCGGCGGCGCGGGGAAAGACCAGTTTGGAGAGCTTGGCACGGAGCGAAGCGCCGGAAGCTCGCTCCAGTGTTCCCCTAGGTTTTCACTGCAAAACAGGTGCGCCGGCTCCGTGCCGGCATAGACATGAACGTTGCCGTCGACGACGGTTGAAGCCAGGCTGTAAACGTCATGCACGGTGATGCCGTTGTCACGGCGCTCCCAGGTCTTGCCGCCGTCTGCGCTGGCGTGCACCGAGCCGAAGAACGAGCCCGCAAACATAAGACCGCTGGTAGGTTCAAAGATGATGGAACTGATGTGCTGGCCGCGTAGCGCGCGATGGCCTTCGTGCCATCCGCCGGCATCCCCGCGCTCCAATAGGACCAAGCCATCCTTGGTTCCGACCCAGAGTTGTCTAGACTGCTCGCCGGATGAATAGAGGTTACTGCCACCATGAGAAAGTCCGATAGCCATACTTCGCCTCCTTAGGGTTGAGATGGTTATTGCTCAATGAGCCCTAGATACCACAGGTGTGACACTCTACCAACCCATGTTCTTGCCCGTCAAATGGTTGGTCACGTCCCGCTCTCCTGCAGGCACATCCGAACGGTGGGTAGTGGGTGACCTAAATGGGTATCCTTCTTAGTCCAAGTAGAGGACCGGTCCGAAGGTTATTGGCACGCTCCCTATAGCAGAGGGGAAGAGAAAGTGTCACTATTCGGAAGAGCAGATCGCCTGGGCCCCAAGTCATGGTCCGGACTATCCTTTCGCACAAGGAGAATAATGATGAAGCAGGACGCACGAAAAAATTCGCATAGGCGCAAGAGACAAAAGAAGCGCCTTGCTTTGAAAAAGTACGTAGCGGAGAAGAAATCAAAGACGGTGGGAGCGTGACAATCGAAGACTCGGGAAGACGCTCTGCTAGCTGATTTGCGTCAATGCTAGGCCTGGTCCCAAAGGCTTGGTTTCTGGAACCTTGAACCCTTGAACTTTGAACCGCCGTTGGGCAATCGCTGAATCAATATTATTGCGCAGGTCCGACCCGGGACTTGGATTTTTTCGCCTACCGGCTATAACTAAGTCATCATGCATGCAGAAGGAGGAGATCGGTGAAAATCAAAAGCATCTTGTATCTGCTGGCATTATCGCTCTGTTTCAGTGGGTATGACGCAAACGCCCAGTCGACTGGTCAGGCACAGCAACCATCCGGCAAACAACTCCGCTCGCCCGATGTGGTTTTTGTCCCGACGCCCTATGAGGCCGTGGACGCAATGCTCAAAGTCGCCAAGACCGGCAAGGACGATGTGGTGTATGATCTGGGTTCGGGCGACGGGCGCATCCCCATCATGGCGGTGCAAAAGTACAATGCTACGCGCGCCATCGGCATCGACATCAATCCCGAACGCATCAGGGAGGCAGAGGCGAACCTCAAGGCCGCCAACGTCGGCGACCGCGTGCGTTTCTTGAACGAAGATTTGTTCGAAGCGAATATTGGCGATGCGACAGTGGTGACCCTCTACCTGCTGCCGAGCCTCAACCTGAAATTGATTCCGAAATTGTTAGCTGATTTAAAGCCGGGAACCCGAATCGTCTCGCATGCCTTCGACATGGGCAGTTGGAAACCTCAGCAGACGCTCAACGCCGGTGGAAGCACCGTCTATTTCTGGACGATCCCCGCCAAAGGAACGCCCGAATACACGGCTGCCGCTGGAGCGGCAAACCAAAACTGAAGGGTTGCTCCGCTACGATGAGGAAAGAGGGTCGAAGGAAATCCTCTTCGATCAGGGCGGGCCTTCCAAATGTTGCCGATCGACCCTACGCTTATCGGAATCGCCGATTGACCGGCGACAATTTGGTTGGGCCCGCCTCGTCAAATGCAAGGTTTAGGGCTTCAGCCGCCCTTCGTTTCTCAATTCTTGCTGCGCTTGCTTCAGGCTGCGGTCGTTGACGACTCGGTCCAAGGTAAATTTCCTGTCGACAAGTCCGCCGCGGATGTCCTCGTCGAGCATGATTTGAATGCCGTCCAACGCAACCGAGAGGTCTACGGCGTAGCCGGGGCTGAAGAGATCGTAGGCTCGGTTCACCACGTCCGGCTCGCCTTTGAGCCCGTTGGCGAAGCCAATCTGAATCGCTTCTTTCTTGTTGTGCCTGGCGACTTGCATTCCCAGGATCACTGCTTTAAGAAACCGCTTGGTTGTCTCCGGATATTTCTGCAGCATTTCACCGCGGGTGACAAAAACGCTCTGCGGGATTCTTAGCGCCTCGTTGAGATTAACGATCATCGGATAATTTTTATCGAGCAGTCTCACGGCGTCTTCGGCGGAGAAAGGAGCGGCAGCGATCAAACCCCGCTCGAGAGCGATGGCGCGTAGTGCGGTTCCCCCGATGGCGCGCAGGGTGACATCCTTGTCGGGATCCAGATTGTGTCTCTTGAGATAGATCCTGATGGCGAAATCCGAGAAGGCTCCGGCGCCGGTAACGCCGATAATTTTGCCGCGCAGCTCTTCGACGGTCTTGGCCTCTTTGCTGCCGAGGAGCGTGTAATTCGTGTAGTTGGATAGGGAGGCGATGATGTGAATGTCCAGGCCTTTGGCCCGGCTACGAATCGGCGCTTGGGCGCCTCCGACACTGGCGAAATCGACATCACCGGAGATCAATGCTGCCAGGGCCGTCGGACCGCCGCGGACAAAGATGGGCTCGACCGCGAGGCCCTGATCTTTGAAGAAACCTTTGGCCATGGCGATGCGAAACGGGAGCTGATTGTTCCAGGAAAGACTGACGAAGACTGTGCGTAACGTCTTTTTTTCCTGTGCAGGGGCGAAGGAAGCGAATGACAGAGAAAGAAGCAGGATCAAAAGGGGCGAAGCGTACCGGGAAGCGCTGTACTGCCTCATGGAGTCCTCCATAGCATCCGGTTCAGCGTTTGCCTTCCAATTCTTCCTTGACCTCCCGCATCAGCTGCAGGCTCAAGACCTTCTCGGGCGGAATATCCTCCTTGATCTTGAGGGCCGCCCTCACGTCCATTTCCAGCAGGGTTTTGACCCCTTGGGACGACGGCAGGCCCGGGACGCCTTCGGGGAAGGCCTTGCTAAAGCGGCGAATGCCTTCGACAACAAGAGGCCTGCTCAGGTTGCCCATGGGGATCTTTTTCATCGCAATGTCGGCCGCCTCTTCGGGTCGTTCGCGAATAAACATCAGAGCTTTGACCATGGCTCGCAGCCATCGTTTGATGTCATTGGGCCGCTCGGCGATCATCTTGTCGGTGGCGAGAAAGCCTTGAAACGGGTAGGGGAAGAGATCGCCGATAAAGGCGAGGGTGCGAAGCCCTTCTCTTTCACCAAGCAGCGATTCGTCGGCGTTCACCACGGCGGCGCTGAAGGCACCCGTCTTGAGCGATAGTATCGTGCTCGTGGTACTGCGCGCCGGCATCGCCAGCCGGGTGATGTCGCGAGCCGTCAACCCCTCGCGCTCCACAAGCATCGTAATCAAGGCGTCCTGGGTATCGCCGACGGTTCCCACCGCGACTCGTTTTCCTTTGAGATCGGCAATTTTTTGGATATCCGGGGCGGCGAGCAGATACCATGTTACTTTCTCAGTCTGGAACATGATGGCCTTGATGGGAGCACCGCGCACGGCCGCGCGCATGCCGCTGCCCCCCGCGCCGCTGTAATCGACGTTGCCGCTGACCAGGGCCGCAATTGCTGTGGCACCGGGAATGACGATGGTTTCGTTATCCAAGCCTTCGCTGCGGAAGAATCCTTTCACTTCCGCTACCGGGAGCGAAAGATAGTTCACGGTGGCGCGGGGAATAGCGGTCCTCACGCGCTCGGCAGAGGCCGTGGTGGCGAAGACGATAACCCATAACACAACGAAAAGCCGTGTGAACGTCATCATACTATCTCGTGGTGACCGCTTCGTCATAATTTTCTCAAGGACCTCCTCATTTTTGGTCCGCGCAAGCAACCACTCCCACCAATTAAACAGCCTGTCTCACGAGGGCGACGAGACACGCTCGAGTTATGTCTTTTATTTGTTTAAAGTCTTTTGGTCAATTCCCCCCCTTGTTGCGTAAAAGCTGTTCCCTCAACTCAGGGTCATGGTGAGTATGGTCGAACCATGACTGAACCCCCGATAAGTACATTCGGGGGTGACAACGGTGGGGATAAGTTCTCACAGATGGCTTTTCATACCCTGTTAGCTTGCTACGGGGAGATTTAATAGTCCATTATGGAGTCAACTACTCACTACGGAAGGACGAAACCTAATATGTCGCTGGGACGAGTCTTGGCCGAAGAATTTCAACCGGCCGTGCTTAAATGGCTGCGCGAGCGAGTGGAATTGATAGTCGTCAATCCCTGGCTCGAGCCGGAGCGCTGGGAGTTGGAGGCGAGCCGGGTGGATGCCGTCATCAGCCGAAAAGGCAAGATCACGAGAGAACACATGCAAAAGAGCGCGGGCCGTCTCAAGATCATTGCCCGAACCGGTGTCGGCGTGGATCCGTCGAGAGTCGATCTTGACGCGGCCAAGGAATTCAGAGTTTGGATAACCAATCAACCAGGAAGCAACTCCGTCTCAGTTGCCGAGTTGGTCTTCGGCCAGATGATCGCTCTAGTGCGTCACACCTTCGAGGCGAATAGGGCGGTGAAAGAAAATCGTTGGGGCGAATATCTCAAGTACATCGGCACGGAGTTGGCAGGGAAAACCGTCGGTATCATCGGGATGGGCAACATCGGTACCAGAGTAGCGATCCGCGCGCGGGCGTTCGAGATGGAATTTTTAGTTCATGATCCTTACATTCCCGATGCCCATGTGACGGCCCTGGGCGGCAAAAGGGTGGAATTAGGTGAGTTGCTGGCGGAATCGGATTTCGTTACGATCCACTGCCCGCTGACCGCTGAGACCAAGGGAATGATCAGCGCACAACAACTCGCTCTGATGAAGGCTTCGGCATACTTGATCAACGCCGCCCGCGGCGGCATCGTCGACGAAGACGCCCTTTACCGGGCGCTCAAGCAAAAGAAAGTTGCGGGAGCGGCGCTTGACGTGGTCGAGAATGAGCCGCCGGTGAAAGACCATCCGTTATTTCAACTCGACAACGTGGTCCTAACGCCCCACTTGGGCGCTGTCACATTTGAAGCTTCGCAGCGCGGCGAATGGGGGGCGGCCGAAGAAGTAATTCGTGTGCTGGAAGGGAAAAAACCGAAAAACCCGGTGGTGCAAGGATCCTAGCGATGGGGGAGTTGGTTCTATTTTGCCAAACCGTTTAGCGGGGCCTGGGAGACTTGAACCTCGCCGTTTCCGCGCAGCCGGACAACGTTAACGGTCCCGGCGTATTCCGGCGAGCCGGAATAGTAGGCGGCTACTTGGCCGTTTCCCACCGGCGTTGCCTGATTCCAGTGACCGAGCGCGACATAATCGGAGCCGGTTGCAATCAGCTCTTCACGGTGAATGAGCCATGAGCCGATCATTCGATTGGGATCCCTTTCTGCATCGACATAGTGGCCGTGGGCTGCAGCCAGTTGCCAGCGAGTGGTGCGTGGTCTTGGGTCCGCGAGGGGCGACATATCGGTATAGTCGAAATGAGCCCGCCCCCAGATCTCCAGCTCCAATTCCGAAAACGCCACCGCTTGATCGACGTTGAGCCCCAGAATCCGGACATTTGGAATCTCAGCAAGTCCGCCGCGGCGATAAACTGAATCGGGGGTAAGCGGGTCATGGTTGCCCGGGAGAATGACAATGGTGTTCCGATAGTCCCGCATCATCTGAGCCGCCCGTTCCAGCAGTTCGAGAGGTTGGCGGTGATTGTCGAAGGTGTCCCCTGCCAGCAGGACAATGTTGGCCCGCGCAGCCGTCGCGGTCGCCAAAACCTTGGGAAGCACTGCAAGGGAGTCGGAATTACTGAAGCTATCGTCTACACCAAGATGCAGATCCGAACTGTGAACGATAACTGATTCTGGGAAAGGACTCATGGTCGATTAATCCCGGAGCAAGCGAATTTAAGCTAGCAAATGTGCACTCAAAAAGAAAGCGGAACCAGAAAAGGGCCGTTGAACGGCCCTTTTCGAAAACCCTCGGGGGAACCCGCGTGAAAAGCGTTCAGGTGAATTACTTAGTCTTGGTCTTGGTGTCGGCTTTCGCTTTGCCGGCGTCTTTGACGTCCACGTTGGTGGCAGTCATCCTGTAGTAAACCGTGACCTTCGAGCCCTTCTTGAGGTCACCGTTGATTTTGGTGTCCTTACTACGCCCGATCTCCCACTTGTCTTTGCCCTTCTCAACCGTAATGACGTCGTCGGTGACGTCGAGAACGGGGCCGGTAACCTGATAGTCTTTGGGTCCGGCAGCGATGGCCACTGAAGCCAGTAAGAAAACTCCGGCAAACAGACTCAGAATAGATTTCGTCATGAAATAAATCCTCCCTTTCAGTTGGTTGATGGTGTTCGGCAAAGGCATCGTCCCGCCTTCATGCTACGCTCCGATTTACGGCGTTTGCTGTTGCTTGTACCAAACTAGTGTTGGGGATGCTACTTCAAAAGAGGTCTCACTCACAATCTAAAAATTTAATCGGCGCAACTTGATGAGCTTTTCTGCGTTGCCGTCAAGAGCATTGAATTCAATGGCGGCGGCCGGTATCACCTGCGTGGAGCAAGAATGTCGAAACTTGGACGGCATCATTCAGAGGAGCCAGTTGAAGGGCCGGTAGAGGAAGGTGGGGAGGGCCACCTTCCTTCAGGTAGAACCTAAAAGCCTTACTTGGCAGCAGGCTTCTCTTCGCCTTTGGCCTTGGCGTCTTTGGCCTTGGCATCTTTGGTGTCAGTAGCTTTAGCGTCTTTGGCCTTAGTATCTTTGGCGTCAGTTTTGCCGTCCGTTGCCGCGGCCTTCTTGTCGTCGGCCTTTTTCTCTTGGGCGTAAGCAGCGGAAGCTAGGAACATAGAAGCAATCAATACACTTAGAAAACGTTTCATTAAGAAATCCTCCTTATGGATTGTCTGTCTTTTTTTGGATTAAGAACGAACAGATGGCCGTACCGCCCTCCGCTCGAGACGACGTGTCGTCCGTTCCTGATGCCTTAGACGCGTGATGTTTAGCTTTAATTCACGTGGGAGGTAGTCTATATACTAGCTGGCTGATTCTCAAGTGGGTATTTTTAAAAGTCACAGGACTAAGTTATTGATAAATAAGGGAGGACTGCCTGTATGCTCGAAGGGCTGCCCATCGCAAAGGGAAAACAAGAGCACCTGTTATTGCCGCGAATGGCGAACCGCCATGGTCTTATTGCCGGTGCGACGGGGACAGGAAAGACCGTAACCTTGCGGGTGCTTGCCGAGAACTTTAGCCGTATCGGGGTTCCGGTATTCATGGCCGACGTGAAAGGGGACCTGTCAGGAATAGCCCAGCCAGGACAAGAGAACCCAAAGATTACGGAGCGGGTCGCGAAACTCGGGATTGAGGGCTTTAAACAGGTCGCCTACCCGACCGTCTTCTGGGATCTCTTCGGTGAGCAGGGCCATCCCGTTCGGACTACTATTTCCGATATGGGGCCTCTGCTGATGTCGCGGTTGCTAAAACTCAACGAAACTCAGAGCGGCGTGCTGACTCTGGTCTTTAAGATCGCCGACGATAATGGTCTCCTGCTCCTCGACCTCAAAGACCTCCGCGCGATGCTGCAGCATGTCGGTGACAACGCGGCGCAATTCAAAACCCAATATGGCAATGTTTCGGCGGCGAGCATCGGCGCCATCCAACGCGCTTTGTTGGCGCTGGAAGAGCAAGGCGCTGCTAACTTCTTTGGCGAGCCGGCCATGGATCTCGACGATTTGATGCAGACGGATGCCGAGGGACACGGGGTAGTCAACATACTGACGGCTGATAAACTGATCAACGCTCCGAAACTTTACGCCACTTTTTTGCTGTGGCTGTTAGCCGAGCTTTTTGAGCGGCTCCCGGAAGTGGGGGACCCCGAAAAACCAAAGTTGGTGTTCTTTTTTGACGAAGCGCACCTGCTTTTTGATGATGCACCCAAAGCCTTGCTGGAGAAAATTGAACAGGTGGTCAGGCTGATCCGGTCCAAAGGAATCGGCGTATACTTCGTCACGCAAAACCCGCTCGATGTGCCGGATGTGGTGCTGGGTCAGTTGGGCAATCGGGTGCAACATGCGCTGCGCGCCTTCACGCCGCGGGATCAGAAGGCTGTCAAAGCCGCGGCCGGGACGTTCCGGCAGAATCCAAAACTCGATGTCGAAGCGGCCATCACCGAGCTTGGTGTCGGCGAGGCGCTGGTTTCCGTTCTCGATGAGAAGGGACGACCCAATGTGGTTGACCGGGCGTTGATCTATCCGCCAGAAAGCCAGTTGCCGCCGCTCACCCCGGCGGAGCGTGCGGCCATCATCAAACAGTCGAGTATTTTCGGCCATTACGAGAAGGCTATGGATCGCGAATCCGCCTATGAAATGCTGAAGGCAAGAGCGCCGCAGGCGGAACAGACCGTAGCCAAGTCCGGGAGCTCGTGGCAAGCCGAAGCAGGGGGTCTGTTAGGAGCGTTGGGCAAAAGCGCGGCCCGCGCCATGGGAACGCAGGTCGGGCGAGAAATCATGCGCGGAGTTCTGGGATCGATATTTGGAGCCACGACGACGCGGAAGAGAAGATAGGAAAAGAAGTTTAACCACAAAGAACCTAGCGCGGCAAAGCCGCAACCAAAAAATCGGAATATCTCTCGCAAAGGCGTGGTTCGATAAACTCACCACCCTGAGCACAGTCGAAGGGCAAAGGCCGCAAAGAAAATAAACTTCCGAACTTGGCGTTCTTGGCATCTTGGCGGGAGCTATTCCCCGTTTTCATGCACTCGGGCCGCCGAATAATTTGCGCGAGCGGCGAAAACCTTTAAACATTGCAGTGCAAAGGACACAAAGGGAAAGCAGCCAGAGGATCACCCCTACAACGGACCAGGTGATACGACATGAAAGAACGAGGGAGCGATTACTCCTACGAACGGCGTAAGAAATTTTTTGCGAACTTTGCGTTCTTTGCGATAAGATTAAAATCGTTACGGCCGCTCCATCGGTAGCGGCTCGTAGATTGTGTCTCGACGAATAGCGTAGACCGGCACCAGGGCCTGCCGCGCCTGGATGGTTCCTTTCTGAGAATCCACCGCTTTCCACTCACGTTCTTCCAGTCGCAAAACAGAAATATCAGCCGGAGCGCCAACGCGGATGAAACCGAGTTCGGCAGTGCGATTTAGGAGCTTGGCTGCATTCACCGTTGCCATCTCGACCACTTGGTTGAGAGAGAATCCCAGGGCCATCAGCTTCGCCATCGTTGTCGGGAGATCGTAAACCGGACCGGCTCGGTTACCTCGGTGGCCGTCGGTGGAGACCCCGTCCGGGAAAAGTTCTTGATCGAGGACTTTCCGGGCGACATCGAAATTGAGGTTGTGTAAGCCGTGGCCGACGTCCATCAACACGCCGGAGTCTTTGGCGTCGCGTACCTGCGGCCAGAGTTTGCCGTTGGGATCCAGCAAGCCCCCGGGATGAGAGGTAAACATGTGGGTTACAATGTCTCCCTCCCGCAAATATTTGAGCACGTCACCGATAGGAGGCGGAGTCGCGTCTTTGGTCCAGCTCTCGCCGATGTGGACCAAGAGCGGCAGCTTGAGGTTGTCGCCGAGCTTTCGTGCGCGTGCCAACGGCTTGAGCCCCTCCGCTCCCAGCGCCCCGCCGGTGGCCATGACCTTGATGCCGACGATGATATCGCGGTTGGCATCCACGGCTTTTTCGATTTTGTCCTCGTCGATGAGGCGCGGGTCGGCGAGGATGCCGTAGCCGGGTCCGGTGACGCCGCCGAGGGTGGAGAGATTGACATAGTTCAGCACCCGCGTCTTGGCATTTTTCGTGACGTAGTTTTGGAACACAGTGAGCAGGCTGTGGCCTGCGCTGCCGGCATCCACGACGGTTGTGACTCCCGAGCCGACGCCGAAAATATCCGGGTCTACGCCGAAAGCCCCCAACCCGTTCATGAGATGAAGATGAACGTCAATCAATCCCGGCGTGACCAACAGTCCTTTGACGTCAATAACGATAGCGCCGTCGGCTTCGAGGTCCGTGCCGATCACCGCCACGACTCCGTCGCGGATATGGATGTCCCGATTTTCGTCCAGCCCAATGGCGGAATCAATCAGGCGGCCGCCTTTGAGAATGAAATCAGTCAATTGTCTGTCCATGTTTTTCCTCTCGAGGTCGCTTGGCGCCTTACGACCGTCTTCGTCGCGTCAGCGTCTGTCGCCCGCCCTTCCCTCGCATATAAAATACAACCGGTCCGATTTCACCGAAGGTCGACGCCGCATAGAATCTATAACCTTGACATTGGTGAAATGTTTTCGGAGCGCGGCCTTAATCCTATTCACCGGAAAAGAGATTTCCTTTATGTCCTCTTCGAAGACTCTGTACCCATTCCTGCGCTGATCCTGAAAGACTCTAATATTCCAATAGGCAACTCCTTTGCGGCCGCCGGTGACATCAATAAACTCCAGATTCCGGCCAAATTTGTGCACCCGGGTCGGCGCGTTGATTAGACGCTCCAGCTTCGCTTGCGTATTGATGTCGAAAAGAAACAACCCATCATCTTCAAGATGCCGTGCCGCGTTGCGGAATATTTTCTTCCAACCCGCGAACTTTAGCACATGATTGATCGAATCGAACACACAAATGATCACGTCGAACTTTTTGCCAAGATCGAAATTCACCATATTCCGTTGAAGTAATTCGACCTGAGGTAACTTCTTGCGCGCGATGGAAAGCATCTGGGGTGATAGGTCGAGACCCACTGCGTGATAGGATTTTACCAGTATCTGCAGTATGCCGCCGGTGCCGCAGGCGAGCTCCAACAGAGTTTTTGCCTTTGGTTTGTGCTGACGGAGGAGGCGGCGCACGTAATTTGCCGTCTGCTTCCTGTCGCCCATGACGGCGTCATAGAATCTGCCTACTTTTTCATAGGATGGCATCGGCGGGATTGACGCTCTTCAGTTACTTGCCCACTGCGCAGGAAGAAGTCCTCGTGCTTCCCGGAGCAACACTTCTGGATCACGTGACATCCGGCTCACCTTGCATCGATTTCGAAGAAACTTCCTCTTACTTCAGAAGAGTGGTCCTGGTCAATTCAAGCAACAGGTCTTGCAATGACAATGAGGCGAAAGAGTCCAGTCGGTAGTCAGCATGATCCAATTGCAGGAGTTGGGTAATAGGATTTGGAACGGCAACGCATCGCATGCCCGCGGCCTTGGCTGCGGCTATGCCATTGGGTGAATCCTCAAAAGCCACGGCTTCGCTGGGGAGGACATTTAACGCGTCGAGAGCCGCGAGATAGGGAGCAGGGTCGGGTTTGTGCGTGCCGGTATCCTCGACGCATTTAGTGACTGTGAAATACTCATATAAAGACAGCCGCTCTAAGTGCCCATGCACCCACACGCGACTACTGCTGGAGGCTAGCCCGATTTTGAGACCCAATTGCTGCGCGTCTCGAAGGTAGTTGACCACTCCAGGTTGAATCGGCTGAAGGAGATTGAGTTGGCTAACTCTCGCATGGCGCTGGAGACGGATCTGTTCGCGGTCGATGACCGCGCCTTTCATCTCCTCGAAGTGCGTGTAAAAGTCGAAATAGCCCCGGGGACGGCCGATACAGTCGACCCATAGATCGAGGCTCAACTCACATCCGTGAGCGGCAAATAATTCTTGCCACGACTGATACTCGGTGCTTTCAGTATCCAAGATTAAGCCATCGAAGTCAAAAATGAGCGCGCGGATGGACATGGATGGTTGTCGTCGAGCTGCGTCTAGCAACGGCTTGTGAAGGCTAAACAAGAGTCTGTAAACTTGCAAAGCGGCATTTAGCTGGGCTTATCCGGCAAAAACTTTCGCATGTAGACGCGTTCATAACCTTTTTCTTGCTTCCGTTCGGTCTCTACGAAACCGAGTTTCTTGTAAAGCTGGATATTTTCAGTCATCTGCAAGTTAGTGTAAAGAACAACGCTAGAGAACCCCAGGCGGAGGGCTTCTGCTTCGGCTAACTCAATTAACTTTTGTCCCAATCCTCTACCCTGATAATCAGGATGTACGGCCACATTGTCGAGCAATAGGTTCTGTTCTTTCGCGATCAGAACGAGCACTCCGATGATATTTTCTCCATCTGCAAGCACGAAAACTTTGTGCCGCCGAATGAGCGCTGCGTAGTCCTCCAACATGGGCTCGGGGGCTTTTCCAATGCGCGCAACGTAACGGCTGTACGCTGCCACCACGCATGCTGTAATAGCGGTGGCGTCCTCTAATTGAGCGGAACGAATTTCTGGATCGAGGTGTTTCATCACGGAAGAGTTAGAGGGGGAGCGGCTGATTGTTGAGCATAAAGCAGGGTACCCCTGAAGCCGCGAGGCTTGGCAGGGGGAACACTGAGGTAGACTAAGAGCGGCCTACGCAGATCTGGATCTAAGCTCGACGGCCGCCCAGCACCCGAAGCAGCATTAGAAAGAGGTTGATGAAGTTAAGATAGAGGGCGAGGGCACCGACGACGGCATACGAACCCATCCGGTCCTTCGGCACCGTTGCCGCCATCTGTTTCAAGCGCTGCGCGTCCCAGGCCGTCAGCCCCGTGAACACGATTACGCCGACGACCGTGATAAGGAATTGCAAAGCATCGTTGTTCCAGAAGATGCCGACAATGGAGGCCAGGATGAGGCCGATCAATCCCATGAAAAGGAATTGCCCGACGCCGGCCAGACTGCGCTCCGTTGTCGAGCCATACAGGGCCATTGCACCGAACATGCCGGCGGTTACCATAAAAGTGGTAGCAATGGACTCACCGGTGTAGACCAAGAGGATGAAGGACAGTGTTACGCCATTCAGAGCAGAGTAGACGATGAATAGCGTCATCGCTATGTTCGGCGCGATCGTCTGAACCCGGGCCGAAAGATAGAAGACCAGACCGAGTTGCGCCAGGATCAGACCGAAATAGAGGATTTGATTGGAGAAGACGTGTTGCATTAGGGTCGGTGAGCTGGTCACTGTATAGGCCACCCCCGCTGTTATGGCGAGACCGATGAACATCCAGCCATAAACTTTCTGGAGAAAGGCGGAGACTCGCTCGGCCGAGGCCTCGGCCGTCGTCGGGAACGCCGAAGGGGATCGCATATCAAATTGTGCCATCTCAAGCCATCCTTTTTGAAG
>Ga0105347_1000811_pt1 | contig 14273 bp, 16 predicted proteins | sample EasRivMeERMLT890_FD_89677 | JGI IMG/M metagenome (GOLD analysis project Ga0105347, IMG submission 89677) | Soil microbial communities from meander-bound floodplain in the East River, Colorado, USA - East River MetaG ERMLT890 | ecosystem: Environmental > Terrestrial > Soil > Floodplain | place... | reverse complement strand
CGCGCGATGCTCCTCGTAGGCATGACGCTCCAGGAGCGCCAGGTTCATCTGGCTCGATTTCCACGCGAAGTCGAACAGATCCCCGGCGACCGGTATTGCGCCGATGAGCGCGTCGATTGCCGCATTGAAGATCATGCGAAGCTGGACGACCTTCGGGATCCCGAGGTCGCGGCCCTGCCATAAGACGCCGATGGTGAAGAGCGGTGAAGCAAGATCACCAATGACCGGCACCAGGCCGATAATCGGATCAAGCCCTATGCGGTAAGTCGTGCCGGGCACGACAAAGGCCGAGTCCAGCAGCTCGGAGAGATACCGAAGCGCCTTGAGACGCTGCTCCTGAGCCGGTGTCAAAGGCCTCAATCGAACAACTCCCAACTCTCAACCTCCAACTCCCAAGGTAACCGATCGCGGGTGGCCGCTTCAGTGCGTCGCGTCGCTGCTCACCAGGTCCACCTGAGCACTTCCGCGATTCTTTGTCGGGCTTCCGCAGTCTTGTTCGCGTCTTGCGCGGTTTTTTTGGGACTTCCGGGGTTGTGTTTTGGACGTCCGTGATTCCTGCCGAGACTTCCGTGGTTTTCCTCAGAACTTCCGGGCGTCTTTCTTGGCTTTCAGGCGGACCTGAAGGTCCGCCTCTACGATCCGCGCCGCTTCCGAATGGCGCGTGACGGCCTGTGGAAATCGATCCTTCAGAACTTTCACAACGTTTCAGGCCGCAGATCAGACCGCGACCTGGGCCAGCATCGAGGCGGCGTTGGAGTCCGCCATGGAGGCCGTGCGGAAGCTCGATGTCATCGTCGCCAATCGTCTGCATGACGATGCCGTGACGATGGCCGTGTGGGAACGGGAACGGCGGGTCGGCTATCCGAAGAGCGGCGTTGCATCGGCGACGTCCGCGGCGGCACCAGCCGTCCGGTCCGTTGTCGCACCAACAGCACCCGTTAGCGCGCCCCAGACGACGTAGGTATGGATACCCTGGTTATCCCGAGGGGGCCGGGCACGGGCCCGGCCCTCATTTTTTGGGGCTTGGGATTTGGGTTTTGGGTTTTGGGATTTACTTCTGCTTCAAACCCCACCTCATGAGGACCGTTCCTACCGTAAAACCGGCACCCACGGAGGCGAGCAGCAGCAGATCGCCCTGCTTCAGACGCTTCTCCTCCACGGCGTCGTTCAATGCAAGAGGAATCGTGCCCGCCGTCGTGTTGCCGAACCGCTCGATGTTGATGACGACCTTTTCCGGAGGAATGCCGAGCTTCTGGGTCGCCGACTGGATGATGCGGCGGTTGGCCTGATGCGATACGAAGAGGTCGATCTCGCATGGCTTGACACCGTTGCGGTCGAGGATTCGCTTGGCCGCCTCCTCGGTGTTGCGCACGGCCCACTTGAACACGGCCGCGCCGTCCTGCTTGACGTAATGCAGCCGCTGGTCGACGGTCTCGTGCGTGGCGGGCCGCAGGCTGCCGCCCGCCGGCATGCACAGCGCGTCGCCGCCGCTGCCATCCACGTAGTTCTCGAAGTCGATGATCCCGATCCGGTCGTCGTCTGATGCCTCGACCACGACGGCGCCCGCGCCGTCGCCGAACAGCACGCACGTCGTGCGGTCGGTGTAGTCGATGATGCTGGACATCACGTCGGCCCCGATCACGAGCGCGTGCTTGCTCGCGCCCGACGCGATCATCTGGGCCGCCGTCGTCAGCGCATACGTGAAGCCCGAGCACGCGGCGCCGAGATCGAATCCCCACGCATGCTTCGCGCCAATCTTCGTCTGCACCAGGCAGGCGGTACTCGGAAAGATCATGTCCGGCGTGGTCGTGCCGACGACGATGAAGTCGATGTCCGCGGGCGTCAGTCCGGCGCGGCGGATGGCCTCGCGAGACGCCTCGGCGGCAAGGTCTGACGTCGCAACGCCAGGATCGACGACGTGCCGCTCGCGGATACCGGTCCGCTGCAGGATCCATTCATCCGTCGTCTCGACGAGTCTCTCGAGGTCGGCGTTGGTGAGCAGCCTCGGTGGAACGAATGTCGCAAGGCTGGAGATGCGGGCGCGGCGAAGGCCGCGCGCGCTGGAATGATCGGTTACCACAGTCCAGAGCCCCTCCCGGGCGCAGTGAGCCCGAAATACTCGTACGCGCGTGCCGTGGCCACGCGGCCGCGCGGCGTGCGATCCAGAAAGCCCGCCTGAATCAGGAACGGCTCGTAGATGTCCTCGATCGCGTCTCGTTCCTCGTTGATGGCGGCGGCGATGCTGTTGACGCCCACCGGTCCGCCGCTGAACTTGTCGATGATGGTGCGAAGCAGCTTTCGATCGACTTCGTCGAAGCCGTGGTCATCGACCTCGAGGAGCGTCATCGCCGCGCGGGCGACCTCCCCGCTGATGCGGCCGTCGGCGCGGACCTGTGCGTAGTCCCGCACGCGCCGCAGCAGCCGGTTCGCGATGCGCGGCGTGCCGCGCGATCGCCGCGCGATCTCGATCGAGGCGTCCGCGTCCATGGGCACGTTGAGAATTCGCGCCGAGCGGCGGACGATCTCCTCGATGTCGCCATCCTGGTAGAAATCCAGACGATGGACGATGCCGAACCGCGCGCGAAGGGGCCCGGTCAGGAGGCCGGCGCGCGTCGTCGCCCCGATCAACGTGAATTTCTTGACGGGCACTTTCACCGAACGAGCGCTGGGCCCTTGCCCGATCATGATGTCCAGCTCGTAGTCCTCCATCGCGGGGTAGAGGATCTCTTCGATCGCCGGCGCCAGCCGATGAATCTCATCGATGAAGAGAACCTCGTGTTCCTGGAGGTTGGTGAGCATGGCCGCGAGGTCTCCGGCTCTCTCGATGACCGGACCGGCGGTCGCGCGCACCGGCACGCCAAGCTCGTGGCCGATGACGTACGCCAGCGTCGTCTTGCCGAGTCCGGGCGGACCGTACAAGAGGACGTGGTCGAGCGCTTCCTTTCGGCCGCGCGCCGCTTCGATCGACACCTGCAGGTTGTCGCGCACGCGATCCTGCCCGATGTACTCGGCCAGCGATCGCGGGCGCAATCCCGCTTCATACTGCGCGTCGTCGTCGACGGGCCCGGCGGTGACGAGGCGGTCGTTCATGACAGGCTCATCGCATCAATTCCCGGAGCGCGCTCCTGAGTGCATCCTCGAATGTGGCGCCGCCATCTGACTTGTGACTGGCATCAACGGCTTTTTCGGCCAGCGGGCGATGATAGCCCAGGTTCTCGAGTGCCGAGATGAGGTCGTTACGCAGACGATCGCCGGTTGATGGCTGAGCGCCTTCGGCTTCTGGTGCCGGCGCGACGTCCTTAAGCCGATCTTTCAGCTCGAGCACGATTCGTTCGGCTGTCTTTTTGCCCACACCCGGAATCCGTATCAGACGCGCAACGTCGGCACGCCGCACGGCGACAACGAGCTCACGACTGTCGATCCCCGAAAGGACCGAAACCGCCAGCTTCGGACCGATTCCGCTGATCCCGATCAACCGTTCGAAGAGCAGCTGCTCGAGCGGCGTGAGAAATCCAAACAGCTGCAGCGTGTCTTCGCGCACGTGCGTGTGCACGCGCAGCGACACATCCGATCCGGCTTCACCGATTTCGTAGTAGGTGGACAGGGGCACGTGGACTTCGTAACCAACGCCGCTCACGTCGAGGATGATCCGGTTCGGAAACTTGTCGAGAACCCGTCCTCGAAGAAACGCAATCATCCTTGGGTGGGAGGACGGTACTGGCGCCAGGTGCGAGGGTGGCGCCTGTCAGGGATCGGGGATCGGGGATCGGGGATCCGGATCCCTGATCCCTGATCCCTGATCCCTGCCGGCGCCATCGAGTGCATATGGCAGATCGCGACGGCCAGGGCATCGGCGGCGTCGTGCGGCGATGGCGCGGCGGCAAGACCGAGGAGCAGCTTCACCATCTGCCCCACCTGGTGCTTCTCGGCGCGTCCGTAACCGACGACCGCGCGCTTGATTTCGGCCGGCGTGTACTCGACCACCTCACAACCGGCTTCAATCGCGGCAAGCATCGCCACGCCACGCGCGTGACCGAGCTTCAATGCGCTGCGGACGTTCGTCGCGTAAAAGAGATTTTCGATGGCGACGCAGTCAGGGTGAAGCGACGCAAGGAGCAAGGAGAGCTCGGCGTGAATCCGGGCAAGGCGCTGCGGAAACGAGTCGGCCTGGTGCGCGGTAATTGCGCCGCAGGCGACCAGGTGATGCCGGCGTCCATCCGTCTCCACGCAGCCGTAACCGGTGCGTTCGGAGCCAGGATCGATGCCGAAGATTCTCACGCGAGGGAGGCCTCGATCTCCTTCTCCTCGATGTCGAAGTTCGCCCAGACATGCTGGACGTCATCGTGGTCCTCGATCGCTTCCATCAGCCGCAGCATCTGCTGCGCCTCTTTGCCCGTAAGCTTGACGTAGTTTTTCGGCACCATGGCGATCTCGGCGCTCGCGGGCTCGACACCCAGCGCCTTGATCGCCTCACGCACGGCTTCGAAGCTTGCCGGGGCGCACACGACTTCCCACGCGCTGTCGTCGTCGTTCATGTCGTCCGCGCCTGCATCGAGCGCGGCCGTCAGGAGCTTTTCCTCGTCGACTTTCCCCTTTTCGACGAAGACCTGACCCTTCTTCGAGAACAGCCACGCCACGCTGTTCTCGGCGGCCAGAGTCCCCGCGTGCTTACCGAGCATGTGGCGGATTTCTCCGACCGTGCGGTTCTTGTTGTCAGTCAGGGTTTGAATCAGCAGCGCGACGCCGCCGGGACCGTAGGCTTCGTACGTGATTTCCTCGTACGAGACGCCAGGTTCCTCGCCCGTGCCGCGACGGATGGCGCGCTCGATGTTCTCGCGCGGCATGTTGGCCGCCTTGGCATCGGCCACGATTGTCCGCAGGCGCGGATTCATGTCGACATCGCCACCGCCGGTGCGGGCGGCCACGGACAATTCCTTGATGATGCGGGTGAAGACCTTGCCGCGCTTCGCATCCGCGGCGCCCTTCTTATGCTTGATTGTTGCCCATTTGGAATGGCCTGACATGCGGAAACTCCAGAAAACAAAAGGGAAAAGTGACCTGCGATTCTAACACGCGCGGACCGCCGACCTGCCCCCGGGAGAGTCGAGGGGCCTGCGCGCAAGAATCATCCAGACGTCCGCGCGCGGATCCCAGGGCCCTCCGCGATAATCGCCGAGCAGCGCGGTAATTTCAAAGCCGGCTTTCCGCAGACGGCTCGTCATCTGCGGCACGGACAAGGTCCGAAACGTCAACGCGAACCGGTGGATCCGGCGGCGCGATCCGCGCCGCTCGATGAACTGCTGGTCGAAGGTCGTCAGGTGACGGGCCGGATCCTGACGTACGGTCTCGACGAGGGTCACATGCGCTCCGCCGCGGGCGCCCCGCCAACCAGAGAGGCTGACGCGTTTCTTGTACTCCTTCCAGGACGGCAGGTCGGCCACGAGCTCGAGCCCAAACGTCGCACCGGGCTGAAGCACGCCCGCGACGGCCTCGAGCGTGGCGGCCAGATCGCGCTCGGAGAGCAACGACTGGAGCACCCCGTACGGCGCCACCACGAGCGAAAACCCGCCTTCGCTTGCCCCGCCAACCCCGCGCGGCAGGCTACGGCGAGGCTTGGGGGTGAGAAAGGGCAGGTATCGGATGTCGCCGCGGATCAATCGGACACGTCCACCCAGCCGGGCGCGCCGGATCCGCTGGCGGGCACGGGCGAGCATCGGCTCCGATCGATCAATGCCCACGATCGAGACGCCGGCGCGACCGAGAGGGATAGAGATGCGCCCGGTGCCGCACCCGAGTTCGAGGACCGGTCCATCGGCCTGCAGGGCAAGGTTGCGCCAGAAGGGAACGTCGCGCCTGCCGAGCGTTCGCGCGTTCTCCCAGTCGTAGAACGGCGCGTAGTCGTCCCAGCCTTCGTAGCCTTCAGCCATGTAATGCTTCAGACATGTAATGCAAAATTCAAATTGCAAAATTCAAACAGAACGTATGACCACCCAACCGAATGTGCTCGCGTCAACTGTGTTTGCATTTTGAATTTTGCATTTTGCATTACAGCTAATCAGAAACCGCCAATTCCCCCGGAACGATTGGACGTGTGCGCGGAAGGAGACCGCGGCGCGACATGTGGCCAACGATCGCGAGAACGCCGACAAACACCGCGAGCTTGAGGGCGTCACCCACGCGAGTGGCGGGCACGACTTTCCACAGGAGCCACAGAATCGGGTGCGCGATCGCAACCGCCCAGACAGACCCATAGAAATAGCGTCGCTCGTGCCCCTCTCCCTGCGTCGACCGCTTCACACGGGGGAGGAGTCCGAAGGCACCCAGCACCCACATGGTGCCGGCAATCGGGAAGTACGCCACCTCGTACATTTGTTTCAGGCGCCACGTGCCAGTAACGAGCGCGTACACGAGACCGGCGATGTTCAACAGCGCGAAGGCGGCGACTTCGCCCCACGCCGTCGTGTAGCACACACGCCGATAGAGCGGGTTGGGCCGATCCTCGGTGAACCTGATGATGTACGGCCGCGGCTCGCATCCCGGCAGTTTGCCCCGAATGCCCGCGATCCCGGTCGCGACGACGATGCATCCCAGCCAGATCGTAAGCCGCCGATCGAAGCCATGCTCGAACAGATCGAACGTCAGCGGCCCCGGCGCGATGAAGAACACGAAAATCCAGATCGGCCAGTGGTTGAAGCGGTAATACAGCTTGTTCCTGTGGCGAATCTTCCGCGCGGTGTCGAGTTCGACGTAGATCGAATCAGTCTGCAAGGGGGCTGGTGTCACGTCCTTGGGATTTGGGATTTGGGATTTGGGATCTGGGATTTATCCTCAGGATACTGTACGGATGCGGCCGTCATCGATGCTCAACACGCGATCCGCGCAGGCGCGCGCGAATTCGGCGTCGTGCGTGGCGATGACGATCGTACGGCCCTGCTTCGCGAGCTGGCGCAGCGTTGCGGCCAGCTCTTGACGCCGTGCGGGATCAAGGGATGCGGTCGGCTCGTCCATCAGCAAGAGCGGAGGCTCCACGGCAATTGCGCGGGCAATCGCGACACGCTGCGCTTCTCCACCGGACAATTCGTGCGGCAGTGCTGCCGAGCGGTCGCCAACGCCGAGACTGACCAGCAGCTCCTGGGCACGCGCTTCTGCGTCCGCGAGAGGACGATGCATCACGTGGACGAGTGCGAGCCACACATTCTTGTGCGCCGTCATGTGGGCAAATAGATGATGGAACTGGAACACGATGCCAACGCGACGGTGCAGCTCGCGAAGGGTATGGCCGCGATGGATGCTCCCCGGCTTCAGCGTCATGCCGTCGAGGACGATTGTGCCGGCGCCAATCGGGTCGAGTCCTGCGATCGCGCGCAAGATCGTCGTCTTTCCTGCGCCGGATGCGCCCATCAACGCGACGATCTCGCCGCGTGATGCCGAAAACGAGATGCCTGCAACGATAGGCCGCCCGCTTCGGCGAACCTCGAGCGATGTGACTTCGAGGACGGCGGTCACGCCCGCCGCCATCCGCGCTCGATGCGCCGCGCGATTCGCGCCAGCGGCAGCGAGAGGGCGAGGTACAGCGCCGCACACATCGCCCCTGGCAAAACCCAACTACCGATGTTCGCCGCAAAGATCGACGTCTGCTTCGTCAGCTCGACGACCGTAATGACAGACACGAGTGAGGTGTCTTTCAACAGCGCAACAAAGTCGTTGGTCATTGGCGCGAGCGCGAGCCTGAACGCTTGCGGCGCGCGCACAAGGACGAGAATCTGCCGCTGGGTGAATCCGAGCGTGCGGGCGGCATCCAGCTGCCCCTGGGGTACGGCCTCGAGCGCGCCGCGATAGATTTCACTTTCGTATGCGGCGTAGTTCAGTCCGAGGCCGAGCAGCGCCGCCAGGAACGCCGGCAGCTGAATAAAGGGTGCAAGCCCGAAATACAGGACGAAGAGCTGCAGCAGGAGCGGCGTGCCACGAATCACCTCGACGTAGATCGTCAGCGCGGCCCGCAGCGAGCTGGGCCCATAGATTCGGCCGCTCGCGATGAGCATGCCGACGCCCACTGCGAGCGACATCGAGAGGCACGACAACACCACGGTGATCAGCGCGGCGTTCAGAAGCGCAGGAAGATAACGCCACGCCGCCTCCCAAGTATTAGGTGCCATTTCCCCCTGACCCCTAACCCCTAACCCCTGTCCACTTCCCCCTTCCCCCTGTCCACTTCCCCCTAACATTTGTGCGTAGAGGCGTGGCTGATCCTCGTTCCATACATTCCAGCGTCTGAAGATCGCCTCGAGCCGACCGTCGCGCATGGCGTTTCGCAGAATTTCGTTCATCCGGTCGCGCAACGCCGTTTGAGTGGGCGCGAGAACGCCCACGTAGTGTCCGACAGCCAGAGGCTGCGGCTGGTTGAACAGGCTGGTGTCCCTGAGCGCGCCGCGCCGCGCAAGGATGAGATCCAGCACCACCGCATCGACCCGTCCAAGCGCCAGATCGGAATACGGGTGCACGTCGTCTTCGTACGTGACGGGAATGATGCCCTCGCGAGCCTGGGCGTCGACGAGCAGGTCATAGGCGAGCGTCGCCCCGAGCGTCGCAACGCGGCGGCCGCGAAGATCCGCCAGCGAACGGAACCGATCGCGGTCGGCGCTACGGACGGTCAGGATTTCGCGGAACTCGTAGTACGGAATCGTGACCGCGAGGCGAGACCGGCGGGTCGGAGTGTCTTCGATGCCGCTGAGTCCGACCTCGAAGTCGCCGCGCGCCGTTGCCGCGTCAAGGGTCGTGAAACCGGTCTGAACAAATCGAGGCACACGGCCAAGTCCGGTGGCGAGAAGGGTGGCGACATCGACGTCGAATCCCTCGACACGCGTGGGATCGCCTGGATTGGCTTCAACGAACGGCGCACCTCCCTCGGCGTCACCGCCCCACCGCAGCTCCTGTGATTGAGCATGTGCGACGGAACCCCAAGCGAGCGCGACAAACAACAAGCCACAGAGACGCAGAGACACAGAGAAACCAAAAGGATGCTTTGGGGAAGACGGGCCACAGAGGAACGGAGGCACGGAGATATTCAATGCGAAAAGCTTGCTCCGTGTCTTCGTGTCTCCGTGGCTTGTCTCAGAAATCGCGGTATTGTGCCACGCTCGAAGGGCGCCCGATCAGGCCGGATCGAAACGCACAGCAGCCAGCTTGACGGTCGCCGTGATCGTGTGAACCTCGGACACGAGACCGTCGCCGCGCGTCTCGACCCTGAAGACGAATCGACGCGCCCATCGCGGGCGGCCGGCGGATTCCCCCACGGCGGCTGGTAGTCCGTTGAGCATGCGAAAGTCAAAACGCATTGGCTCCATGCCTTCAGCGAACTTGACGAGAATCCTGGCAATCCTGGTCCTCCCGCTGACTGGAGCAACCGGGGCAACAAACTCACCTCCGTTGTCATACAGCGCCTGCGCGTCCGGCGCGATCACCTTCTCGAGGCCTCCGCCATCGCGGTTCTGGAGGTGCGACAGGCATTGCTGCAGCACATTCGCGGTTCGCTTCTGGACGTCAGGGGTGGGCGGGACATGGATCTGGTCGTACGACTGCATCAGCCGGCGGCCACGCACCAAGGCTGCCCTCGCACCCGCTGTCGCAGGGCCGAGTATTCTTGCGGCGTCCGACGGGTCGTGTCCGAAGACGTCGCACAACAGAAATATCGCCCGATCGCGAGGCTCGAGCCCCTCGATGGCCATCAGAAACGCGAACGATCCGCTTTCGACGAAGTCGTAGCGCGGACCGTCTGGCGAGGCGTCCGGCCGACCCGTCCGCGACGCCGCGTCGCCCGTTTCGACGGGTGAAGGCAACCAGTACCCGGGATACTCGCGGTATTTGCGGTGACGCAGGGTGGCGACCGCAAGCCGTGCCGCGATTGTCGTCAGGCGTCCGAGCCAGTCCGCATCTCGATCGCGAGGCAGGCTCCCTACCGCCCCGGTGAAGCACTCGCGGAGCAGCGCATCAGCGTCGACCGAGCTTCCCGTGATCCGGTACGAGAGATCCCAGAGGAACTGCCGGTGCTCCGCAAACGCATGAGAGACCTCCGCGTGATCGGCCATCGCGAAACCGGTGTCATTGTCCGGAACGCTCGGGGAGAATGAAATCGGGGTTGCTCCTACACGTCCTATGCGCGAATGGAATGCGGAAACCTATCACCGCGTCTCGGAACCACACGTTCAGAGCGTTCGCCGCCTACTTCGCCGAATGGCGTGAGCCGTGGAATTTCGCCGACGCGGAGACGACCGCGCGACGGTTGAGCGACGCAGGCTTCGTCGACATCGTCACGAGCGTCGAGCCCTCGCCGGTGATTCAGCCCGATGCCGCGGCGTATCGCGAGTTCGTGGCAAACGTCATCTGTCGACCGTTTCTGGCTCGCCTTCCGGATGAGAAGCTGCGCGATCGATTCATGGACGCAGTGACAAGGCAGGCGGCCGGCGATATGCCGGCGTTCGAATTGGATTACTGGCGATCTTCTACCTTCGTCTTCGTTCGAGTTCTTCGAGCGTGCGTGGCCAATCCTCGCGCAGCAGCCGTGACAGCGATCTATCTGCGAGCAGGCGTCCGCCGGTCTGGCAATTCGCGCAGTAGTTTGCTTCGTTAGCGGCGTATACGATCCGCTGAACAGGTGCGCCGCAATCGGGACACGGTTTGCCGTACCGCCCGTGAACGGCCATGCCTCCCCGGAATGCGGTGACCTTCTCCGGAAATGCGTCGCCCGCTTCTCTGCGCAGCCTGCCTGTCCACTCCTGGAGCGTCAGCCGAACGGCTTCGTACAGCCGGCGCACCTCGTCATCCGTCATCGTGGAGGTCTGCTTGAACGGTGAGAGGCGCGCCGCGTGGAGAATCTCGTCCGAATAGGCATTGCCGATACCGCTGAAGAGATGCGGGTCCGTCAGCGCGCGCTTCAAGGTGTGATTGTCACGGCGCAGTGCCTCGGCAAATGTCGCCAGGTCCGCGGTCATGACTTCGAGTCCGCCGGGATCGTGCTGTGCCAGGCCGTCAACCCCCTGGACCACGTGCAGCGATGCCCGACGCTTTGATCCGGCCTCGATCAAGATCAATGAGCCATGCTCGAAGTCGAGCGCGAGGAGACCGACCTTTCCTGGAATATTTGCTCCCGCGGGCTTCCACCTGAATCGACCCGCAATCATGAGATGAAACACCAGAAACAGTTCGTCGTTGGTTTCGACGACGATGCGTTTGCCGAGCCGGCGCAACCCGACGATCGTTTTGCCTTCGACCGCGGAGAGCGGCGGGTGAACGGAGCGAAGGAGAAACGGCGTGGCGAGGCGGACGCCGGTTACGCGGCGGCCGAGAATCCTCGGCTCCAGGGCATGGAGATACAGCAGAATGTCCGGTAGCTCGGGCATGTCGTAGAGGCGGGTCTTTAGACCCGCCTAGAACCGGGTTACATTTTCCCTTGAGTTCGTGATGCGCCGTTTCCTATTGATCGGAGTAACCGCGGTTGCGATCGTGGCGGCGATTGCCGCCGGCGGCATTTACTGGTTTTTCAGCGGCGACGGCATCCGCCTGGCGCTCGAGCGGCAGGCCACGAGCTGGCTCGGTCAGCCGGTAACAATCGGCAGCGCGGCTGCACGATTGTTCCCGCGTCCCGGGATCACTCTTCGAGACGTTCGAGCCGGCGACCCGGTCCGCGTGACGCTCGCGGACGTGGAGCTCTCGAGCGGCTTGCGGCCGCTGCTGTCGCGCCGCGTCGAGGATGCGGAGGTCATCGTCTCGAACAGCCGCATCGAGATGCCCCTTCCCTTCACGCTGCCGGCCCCTGGAGGCGGCACAACCGCCCCGACAGCGGATGACGCTGGCATCGAGGTCATTTCAGTCCGCGCGATCACGCTGCGAAACATCACGATCGCGAGTCGCGGCCGGCAAATCACGATCTCCGCTGATTCATCGCTGTCGAGCGCCCACTTGAATCTCGATCGATTCACCGCCGAGTCAGGCGCGACGTTGCTCGATGCGAGCGGATTGGTGCAGCTGACACCCCGCTTCGATGCGCAGCTCCAGGTCAAGGCGAATCGCGTGGACGTCGACGACCTGCTCGCGCTTGCCGACGCGTTCACTCCACCAACGCCACGGCGGACAGGAACAACCATCGCGCTCCCGGGACGCCTCGTCGCGCGCATCAGCGCCGAAAACGCGCGGGCGATCGGCGTGGACATCCGGCAGTTTGCGACGACGCTGGTGGCGCAAGGGAACCGGATCACGCTGTCGCCCGCGACATTTCAATTGTTTGGCGGCCGTTACGAGGGCGCGCTCGACGTCGATGCGGGAGAAACGCTGAGAGCGACCGTGAGAGCGCAGATCTCAGACCTCGATGTCGCACAGCTTGCCGCGTTCGGAGGTGTTCCTGACACAATCAGCGGCCGGCTCTCGGGCACCGGCACCTTCAGTGGACGAGGCGCAACGATAGGCGATGCGATCGCCACGTCGGCTGGAGAGGGCAACGCCACCATTGCACGCGGAGCGGTGAAGCGGCTGGGCCTCGTGCGAACGGTGATCCTCTTCTTCGGGCGACCCGAACCGGGGGCCGGCGCGTCGACTGATAACTTTGACCGCATTGACGCGTCATTCTCTCTCGCGCGTCAGGTGGTCACCGCCTCAGCGCTCTCACTGCACTCTCCGGATCTCGACCTCGTCGCGCAGGGCACCTTGACGATCCTCAACAAGGCGCTGGATGGCCATGCCGATCTCTCCCTCTCGGAAGCGCTCTCGGCCCAGGCGGGAACCGACTTGATCCGTTTTACCCGCGACGGGAACCGCGTGCTGTTGCCGGCCACCATCCGTGGGACGCTCGACGCGCCACGGGTGAGCATCGATGCGGCGGCGGCGGTTCGTCGGGGCCTCCGGAATGAAGTTCAGCGCCGCCTGAAAAACGTCCTCGGTGGAGTTTTACCCCAGCTGCCGGACTGACGCCGGAGTCTGACCCCGGATTCTGAAACCTATGCGCCCAATCTTCCGTAGGATGTGATGAAGAGAAGGAGGCGAAACGATGACGTGCCGGCAATGTGCAAAAGAGATTCAGGAAGGCTCAGTCTTCTGCGCGTTCTGCGGCGCGGCGGTGCAGCCGCCGTCGTCTCCGCGGCGACTCACGCGGCGGCCGGCGGAAGGAAAGTTCGGTGGCGTCTGCGCGGGCCTGGCGGCGTATTTTGACGTTGACGTGACGTTCGTGCGGGTGGCCTGGATCGTATTGTCGATCTGGCCGGGCGCGATCATTCTCGGCATCGCCGCGTATCTCGTCGCGTGGGTGCTGATTCCCGTCGCGGATGTCATCGATGCGCCGGCACGTGCGCGAAAGCAGCTCCTGAGGTCCCGGACCGATCGGCGTATTGGCGGGGTCTGTGGCGGCCTCGCGGAGTACTTCGGCGCCGACCCAACCATCGTGCGCGTCGCGTGGGTAGTTCTGACGATCGTACCCTGCGCGATTGTGTTCGGTGTGATCGCGTATCTCGTCGCGTGGCTGGTGATCCCGTCGGCGCCCGAACCCCGATTTCAGACCGCGCCCTCGACGCCGTAAGGCGCCTGACAGATCACCGGCGACGGTCGGTGCTGTCGCGAGGCCGGGTGCGACGATTCGCGCCGGCGCGCCGTTCGGCGATTGCCTGCAGGTGAAATCCGTTGTCCAGGAGTCCGCGTTCGTACGTCACCTGGTATTCCGTTAGAGACTTGCCATCTGGAAAATCAAACGCGCGATGCTCGTTTCCAGGGCCAAAGACGATGAGTCGCTGCACGCCAGGGCTTTCGAGCACCTCGAGGCGCACGGCCTGCTCGTCCTTCGTATAGAGCAGGGCCGTCCGTTGAACGGTGTGATGGGAGGAACCCACGTTTTTCTATCGGACAACCAGCTCATGGAGGACAGCTCAGCCGTTTCGCATTAAGGAAATGACCATCCGGGTAGAACACCCCTCGGAGGCCGACTTTTCTTTTCGATTTCGAAGGCCAGGCGGACGGGCGGGTCGGACGGCCGCCTACCTCCATTCCTCCGGATTTCCGACCGTCGGTGCAAAAACATGAACCAATTGGGTGGCAGGACGAAGGGGAGCCGTGGGCACAACCCGACGTTTTCGTCTGGCAGGAGCCTTGCTCAGGTATCCGTCCGACAGGAACCCCCAGGATGAACGGCCGCCACCAGATTCTGATCGTCACGCAGACCCCGGCGCTCGCAAATGACCTACGGGCATGGTTGAGCGCGCATGGCTATTGGATCACCGCTGCCGACACGTACGGCG
>Ga0105347_1000809_pt1 | contig 14287 bp, 11 predicted proteins | sample EasRivMeERMLT890_FD_89677 | JGI IMG/M metagenome (GOLD analysis project Ga0105347, IMG submission 89677) | Soil microbial communities from meander-bound floodplain in the East River, Colorado, USA - East River MetaG ERMLT890 | ecosystem: Environmental > Terrestrial > Soil > Floodplain | place... | reverse complement strand
CGCGCTCGAATTCCTGTGGGAGCATGCGGTCCACCAGGACGCCGTCGGCGCCCAGCACCTCGCCCAACGCGCCCCGATTCGATACCACCGGCACGCAGCCGCTCAGCATGGCTTCGGCCACAGCGCAGCCGAAGCTCTCCTGGCGCGAGGGCTGAAAGCACACTTTGGCGGATTGCAGCTTCACACGATACGCCTCACCCGACAGGCGCCCCGTGAACGTGAGGTTTACGGGAAGGGACTCCATGTACGACTTCAGTTCATCGCCCGGGCTGGGGCCCACCACTTCAAAGCGAAGGTCGGGCATGCGGGCCGCCGTGTCGATCACCAGATCGATCCCCTTGACGAGCGAATGTGTGCCAGACACGGTGACTACATCCAGGGGACGTGGGCCTGCGGGGAAAGGCCACTCCGCCGGGTCGAACCCGTGAAACACAGTGGCGACCTTCTCCGGCGCGACTTGTGCGTGACGAATCGCTTCACCCCGCGTGAATTCGGACACCGCCAGCACCCGGGCCGCCTGCGCGAAGAGAAACCGCGACACATGATGTCTCCACCACGACGTGTGTGTGCCATAGTGGATGTCGGGGAGGCGCGCTACATCCCAACCACCGGCCACAACCACCAGCGGCTGCCGCCCAAAGGTCAAGAACACCGAGGCGATCGCATGCGCCGCGCCGAACCAGCAGAAGATCAGATCCGATCGCGCGGCCTCATGACCCAACCGGGGGGCGTCGTGCCATCCGCGCCAGCGGAAGAGCGACGACCTCGGCCACGTGCGCGAAATGATGTCCCAATCGCGTGCCATGAAACTCGACAGCACACGGTCGTAGACGAAGAGAATCCGGGAGTCTGTTGCGGGCCTGGAACTCATCCACCCAGCAGAATGGGGGTGCGCTGCGGGCGGGACAACCAGCGCGTTCCGTCCGGCGTGATCACCACATCTTCCTCCAGAGAGGCGTAGCCTGTGCCCGGAACTTCAGCCTCCAGTTCGAGCGTGAACACCTGACCCACCTCTACGGGCCAGCGCGGTGAGTTTCCATAGCGTGGCCACAGGGGCCCGAGAAGGGCACCGCCGTCGTGAACCGCACGCCCGAGCTGGTGCCCCAGGGCGTGCTGGTACTCGGGGTACCCCCGCCCAAGAATGAAGTCGCGCGCGGCGCTGTCGACTTCGACACCCATCACGCCGGCCTTCAGCCGGCCGTAGGCATCCTGAATGCAGTCGGCCACCGCCGAGAAGGCGCGCGTCAGTTCGGGAGGCGCCGCCGATTCGCCGGGCTTCAAGGCGTACACACAGCGCTGAAGGTCGGCGCAATAGTCGCGATAGCGAAAGCCGAAGTCGAGGTGCAACAGATCGCCGGCCTCGAACTTCGCTTCGGTGGGATGCGTGTGTCCCACGGCTGATTTCGTGCCAGAATTCACAATGGAAGCGAACGCCAGTCCGCACTCGGCGCGCTCCGCCAGCTCGGCCAGGCGCGCGGCGATCTGGAGTTCGCTTTGCCCGATCAAGCGTTCATTGCACAGGGTGTCGAACGCCGATTCGGTGCGTCGCACCGCCGTTTCCAGGCGCGCCAGTTCATCGCGGGTCTTGCAGCCGCGTACCGAGCGCACCAGGGGCTGCGAGGACACCACACCGTCCCGCACTCCGGCCCCGTGAAGAATGTCTTTGAGCACAAGGTACAGTCCGTGCGTGAGTCCGTCGGCCGTGGGATCATCGGCCGCATAGTTGAGAGCCAGCCTCGACGGCCGCAGGCGGCGGAGTTCATTTGTGAGCGGCGGCGCCACCGATTGGGTGTAGCCCACGACACGATCGAAACATCCGCGCGCTTGAAACGACTCGACATCGAAGTTGCCCACCACGGCCACAGACTCGCCGGCTGCCGTGTACAGGAACGCCGATTGCCAGGTGACCTCCTGCCCGATCAGGTAGTCGAGTACCGGCTCGCGATACACCGACGTTTCCTGCAGGAACACCAGCCACACGTCGATCCCCTCGCGCTTGAGGGCGGCATGGGCCTGGGCGATTTTGTCCTTGATCAGGTCCCGTTCGATGGTTGCTGAGGGGGTCATCCAGAAGTCCGGGCGGATCTCGAGAGCGCCATATGTAAAGTCAGATGTGTACGATTCGCGTTTTCCGTCATCATCGCTGCGGAGCCTGAGCAGGCCCGCTCTGGGAAAGGGCGAATATAGCCGCCCCCTGCTTCCGCCCAAAGCTCTTTGGGGCTTCCTGTGAACCGGCGCCGCGGGATACGCCGAACCCCGCCTTCATTGAACGAGCGGCTTAAAGGGCATCCGCTGGTCTTCCGATACCCTTATCAGACACGAAGTTGGAGATCAGATTCTTGGCCGAACCCACAGCTGGTGCATCCGCGCAGACACCACAGACCGCAGCCGTGCGGGAGTTGGTCGGCTATTTGTACAAGGCCGTCAAGACCATCCTTCTCTATCCCACGACCAATCCACTGCCGGGTGAATTCCGACTTCATCTCCACGAGAAGCTGACCGCTTACCTCGAGGCGCACGGGGCTCTGACGCTCACGGTGCGGGGCGACCAGTTCGTACACGAAGGGAACACCGTACACGAAGAAACGGGCGGCGACGACAACTTCATCTCCACGCTCACCCGCGACGGCGTGCAGAAGCTGTCGTTCCATGCCGGCCTGGAACTGCATGAACTCGAGGCCTTCCTCAACGTCATCAAGAAGGTCATCTCGGAACGCGGTGGCGATGACGACCTGGTCACGCTTCTCTGGGAATCTTCGTTCACGCACATTCGTTACGAGGCCATCAGCGAACTCGAGGCTGTGGACTACGACGCGGTGGAACAGAAACTTCTGTCCCGTGCGTCCAAGGAAGTCAACGAAGTGGACGATGCCGCCGCTGGCATCAACTACGGCTCGCTGGTGCTGGATGAAAGTGGACCCGTCGATCTGGCCAACGCCGTCAGCGGCGGGATCGAGGGGGCCGTAGGTGGAGCGCCGAGTGCGAAATCTCGTCCGCTCGACACGGTGGATGTCACCAACATCATCGACGATCTGGCCGACCTGTCCGACGACCTCTCCCAGGTGGACACCTACCTGCGCGAAGCCACACAGTTCGATCCGGCCACGTCCACGATCAGCATCGTGTTTGAAATCCTGATCGGCGAAGACGAGGTGCCGGCGTTCGGCGAGTCGTGCAATCTCGTGGACAACCTGTACGACCGCTTCATCGAACAGGCCGACTTCGGCTCGGCCGTCAAGATCTACGAAGGCATCTGCGAACTCGAGGACGTGGAGAAGGACCATTCGCCCGCCCGCGCCAAGAGGCTGTCGCAGTCGCGCCTTCGCACGGCCGACAAGGTGCGGATGAGCCGCATCACACAGGCTCTCAACGCCAATCCCGGCTGTGACATTCGGGCCTGCCAGGCGCTCCTCACCGGACTGCCCCTCGAGATGCTGCCCCACCTGGTGACGTCCCTCGGGGACCTCGAACATTTCGCGGCACGCAAGATGGCCTGCGACCTGTTGGCCGAGCGGGGCGCCGACCGCCTCGACACAATCGGCAACGGCATGTTCGACAAGCGCTGGTACGTGGTGCGCAACGTTGCGCTGGTGCTGGGCAATATCGGCGGCGCGCGCGCCTGCCAGTATCTCGAAAAGGCCGTTCAACACGCCGACGAGCGCGTGCGGCGGGAAGTCATCGAGGCCCTGGTGCGCATGGATCCCGAACTGGCCAACCGCACGCTGCGCCAGGCGCTGGACGACGCCTCCGTGGAACTGCGTCTGCTCACGCTGCGTGCACTGGCGGCGCGACGGGATGAGGAGACCGCGGCCCTGGCCGCCCAGCGCGTATTAAACAAGTCGTTCCAGCAGCGCGAGCCCACCGAACAAAAGGAATGGCTGGTGGCCCTCGCCAGGATTCAGGGAGACGGCGCCATGCCCACGTTCCAGAAACTGATCTCAGGGTTCTCCCTGTTTCAGTCGTCCGCCCGGCTGAGACTGCGCGCCCTGGCCGTCACGGCTCTCGGCGAAGCCGGCGGCGAAGCTGCGTCCGCGTATCTCGAAAAGCTGTCGAAGGACAAAAACGAACGCGTACGCGACGCCGCCACGAAAGCACTCCATCGCAAGCAGCACGGGGCCCGGGGGACCGAATCCTAGATGGAAACGAAGACCACCTCCGTCTCGGCGCCGCCTCTCGCAGCCGACCTGGTGCATCAGTTCTTCGTGGTCATGAAGACGGCCACCGTGTACGACCGCAACAACGAAGGCTACCTCAAGCCGGCCACGCGTGCGCGAAAAACGCTTAAGGAAGCCCAGGCCGAGCACGGTGACCTCCTCCTCGAAGTACGCGGCGACTATCTCTTCTTCAACCGCCTGCGCGTGAAGTTCCAGGCGGAGACGTACGGTGGCGGCCGGTTCGTCATGGACGAAATGACCCGCCGCGGCGTGGGGGCGATCGCCATCTCATCGCAGGCCACGGGCGAGGAGTTCGACGCGTTCGTGTTCGCCTTCATGGGCGTGGAAGTGCGCAAGGGGCAGGGCATCGACGAGCTTCGCAAGCGCCTCGAAGAGTCCGACTGTCAGGGGATCACCGTGCAGGTGTACGTGCCCGACGATCACGAGAAAATCGAACCACAGGACTCGGGACACGTGGCCAAGCGCACCTTCTTCCGCGCCGTGGGCCTGGTGGAGGAGATCATGCAGCGTTCGCGCGCGGGCCAGGAGGTGAACTTCGCCCAGGCCAAGCGCGTAGTGCACAATCTCGTGGACCGCGTGGTGGACGACGAGCAGGCCCTTCTGGAACTCTCCACCATCCATACCTTCGACGAATACACGTACGCACACTGCGTGAACGTGTGCGTTTACGGAATTACCATCGGCGTGCGGCTGGGCCTCGATCGCACGCAGCTGTCGGAACTGGGATTCGCCTGCCTGTTCCACGACATCGGCAAGGTGAAGCTGCCCCTGGAACTCATCAACAAGCCCGACGAATACAACGAGCTCGACTGGCGGCAGATGCGGCAGCACCCTGTGCTGGGCGCCAAGACGCTTTTGTCCATGCGGCGCCTGTACGACCGCGGACTGGCACGCGCCATTTCGGTGGCCTTCGAGCATCACCTGGGGCTGGACGGATCCGGCTATCCCAAAGTGGTGAAGATGCGCAAGCCCGACCTGTTCTCGCGTATCTGCTCCATCGCCGACTCCTTCGACGCCATGACCTCCGGGCGCGTGTACATCAAGAAGCCCATGGGCCCCGACGAAGTGCTGCGCAAGATGGTGATGCGCGCCGGCACGGGCTACGACACGTTCCTATTGAAGCTCTTCATCAACGCCATCGGCGTGTTTCCCATTGGCACGCTCCTGCTTCTGGACACCAAGGAGCTGGGCGTGGTGTACCGCAACAATCCCGACGACCTCCTGCGCCCCAAGGTGCGCGTGTTTGCCGACGAACACGGCGAAAAGGACATCGTCGAGATCGTGGATCTCACCCGCAAGGATGCCAAGACCGGAAAATTCCTGCGTTCCGTGAAGCAGATGGTGGATCCGCACAAGTACAACATCGATATTCAGCGTTACATCTACTGGCAGAAGTAGACTGAATTCCCGCCGGTCGTCCGGCCGCATCAGGTGTTTCTCAAGCGCTGGGCGCTCGCATTCGCGGATGCAATTGCCTGCTCCGCTCGGATCCTCTTGTTCGTGCGTGTAAACTATTCCCTAATAATGGGTTAACCACCACTTTTCGCTTGCGTGAAGCCCCAAATGGGATAGATTTCGGGGTGACTCCATGTTTACATCGCCACGAGATGCAGCTGGTTTCGCGGCGTCCGGGCAGGGGGGCCCTTGAGTAAGCCTGAGCTGTTGAAATTTGCGCTCGAGCGCAGGATCAAGAGCCTGGGTATCACGCGAAAGATCGACGCAGGACGTGTGCTTGCGGCCTGGAACGAGGCCGTGGGTGCGCAGGTAGCATCTAAAGCGGCCGCTGAATCGCTGGACGGCGGCGTTCTCACGGTGGTGGTGCCCGATTCCACGTGGCGCCACCAGCTCTCGCTCACGCGGCAGGAGATGATCGACCGGCTCAACAGTGTGCTGGGGAGCCGGGTGGTGAAAGATCTCTATTTCGTAGCGACCACTCGCAGGAAAGGCGCGTAAGACATGCAGGAAGTTCTCGACAAGAACGTGGCCGTTGACTCCAAGGACAAGTACGACGCCTCCAAAATCCAGGTCCTCAAGGGACTGGAGGCCGTTCGCAAGCGTCCGGCCATGTACATCGGCGACGTGTCGCAGCGCGGCCTGCACCACCTCGTGTATGAGGTGGTCGACAATTCGGTGGACGAGGCCCTGGCGGGGCATTGCACCGAGATCTCAGTCGAGATCGGCGAGAACAACTCGGTGCGCGTGGAAGACAATGGCCGCGGCATCCCCGTGGACACGCATGCCGAGATGAAGGTGTCGGCCCTGCAGGTGGTGATGACCATCCTGCACGCGGGTGGCAAGTTCGACCACGGCACCTACAAAGTTTCAGGCGGATTGCACGGCGTGGGTGTGTCGGTGGTGAATGCGCTCTCCGAGTGGTGCGAGGTGGAAGTGGCCCGCGATGGCGATGTGTACTTTCAGCGGTATTTGCGCGGCGCGCCAGAGGCGCCGGTGAAAAAGATCGGCAATCGCAAGAAGAGCGGCACGCGCACTACGTTTTTGCCCGACAACGAGATCTTCTCCCAGATCGTGTTCTCTTTCGACGTGCTGGCCTCCAGGCTGCGCGAACTGGCCTTCCTGAATGCGGGCCTGCGCATCACGCTCACCGACAAGCGCAAGGAAAAGCGCGAGGCGGAGTTCCTGTACAAGGGCGGCGTGAAATCGTTCGTGGAGTATCTCAACGAAAACAAGACGCCCGTTCACCCCAAGGTGCTGCACTTCCAGGGCTCCTCCGAGAATACCGAGGTGGACATCGCCCTTCAATACAACGACTCGTACGTGGAGAACATCTTCTCCTACGTGAACAACATCAACACCATCGAAGGCGGCAGCCACCTGATCGGTTTCAAAACCGCCATCACGCGCACCATCAGCAACTACGCGCGCAAGAACGACCTGCTGAAGAAGGCCGACTTCCAGCTTACGGGCGAAGACGTGCGCGAAGGGCTCACCGCGGTGTTGTCGGTGCGCGTGCCCGATCCGCAGTTCGAAGGCCAGACCAAAACCAAGCTGGGCAATTCCGAAACCAAGGGGATTGTCGAGACCGTGCTCAACGACAAGCTGGGCTCGTTCCTCGAAGAGAACCCGCCGATCGCCCGCAAGATCGTGGAGAAGTGCTCCTCGGCCGCGCGCTCGCGCGAGGCGGCACGCAAGGCACGCGAGCTGACGCGGCGCAAATCGGCTCTTGAGAACTCCTCGCTGCCGGGGAAATTGGCCGACTGCTCGCTCACCGATCCGGCCCTGTGCGAGCTGTTCATCGTGGAAGGCGACTCGGCCGGCGGCAACGCCAAGCAGGCGCGCGACCGCCGCTTTCAGGCCATTTTGCCCATTCGAGGCAAGATCCTCAACGTGGAAAAGGCCCGGATCGACAAGATCCTGTCGCACCAGGAAATCCGCATCATCATCACGGCCCTGGGCACGGGCTTCGGCGCAGAGGAATTCGACGCCACCAAGACGCGCTACGGCAAGGTGATCATCATGACCGACGCCGACGTGGACGGCGCGCACATCCGCACGCTTCTGCTCACGTTTTTCTTCCGCCACATGCGCGGGCTGCTGGAGCAGGGTTCGCTCTTTATCGCGCAGCCGCCCCTCTTCCGCCTGAAGAAGGGGAATCGCGAGACCTATGCCTATTCCGATGCGGAGCGTGACCGCGTGCTCGACCAGATGGGCAAACAGGGCGTGGGCATCCAGCGCTACAAGGGCCTGGGCGAAATGAATCCCGAGCAACTCTGGACCACCACGATGGATCCCGAGAAGCGCACGCTGCTTCAGGTGGATCTCGAAGACGCCGCCGAGGCCGACCACATCTTTACCATTCTCATGGGCGACCAGGTGGAACCCAGGCGCAAATTCATCGAGGACAACGCCCGCTACGTCAAGAACCTCGACGCGTAGGGCTCAGGCGCGGGGGCGGTTGTGAAGCGCCTGGTTGTGGTGGCTGTCGTCATCGTGGTGGCGGCGGCCGTGTGGTTTTCGCTGCAGGGACCCGGCTACTCACCTCTTGAATTTTACGGCACCATAGAAGCACGCCAGATCCGCGTGGGACCCCTCGTGGGTGGGCGTGTGTCGGAAGTGCTGGTGGAAGAAGGGGACTCAGTCGTTACGGGCCAGGTGCTGGTACGCCTGTCCGGCTCGCTCTTCGAACCGCAGGTGAATGAGCAGGAAGCGCGCGTGGAGGAGGCTCGCGCCGCTCTCGACCGGGTGGTCACGGGGCCGCGCCGCGAGGAGATCAACCGGGCGCGAATCGCGTGGGAACGGGCCGAAAAAGATCGGGCGCGAATCGAGGGGCTGCTCGGCCAGAACCTCGCCTCCAAGAAGGAATACGACGACGCGTCCGCGGCGGCGGCATCGGCAAAGGAATCCTACGAAGAACTCCAGCGCGGCAGTCGCAGTGAAGATGAGCGGATCGCGCGCTCACGGCTTCAGGAGGCCGAATACAGGCTGGCCTATCTCCAGGAACAGCTCACAGAGACCAATATAGAATCCCCCGCCCGGGGCCTCGTGGAGGCGCTGGATCTGCGACCGGGCGACATCGTGGCAGCCAACACGCCGGTGGCTCTGATCCTGGAGCCCGAACAACTCTGGGTGCGCTTCTATGTGCCGGAGACGTCGCTCGGCCGCGTGCAGGTAGGCCAGAAGGCCAACTGCCGGATCGACACGTTTCCGGATCGCGACTTTCCGGGTCATGTCTCCGACATTCGCGAGTACGCGGAGTACACACCCCGCAACGTGCAAACTCGTGATCTGCGTGAAGACCAGGTGTTTGCTGTGAAGTTCGTACTCGAGAGTGCGCCGGAACTCAAGCCCGGCATGGCGGCCACGGTCATCCTTGAGGAAGCGGCCGCCGCGGGAGCTTCGGCCGATTGAATCCCCCGGGCGACAAGGATGCCTGGGGCATCCAGGCCCAGGGTGTCACTCATGACTTCGGCCCGGTGCGGGCGCTTCACGATGTAACGCTCTCCATTCCACGCGGCACCATCTTCGGGTTGCTGGGCCCCAACGGCTCCGGCAAGTCCACACTGATCCGAGTTTTGTGCGGGCTCCTGCGTCCCTCGTCAGGGACCGCCACCGTGGATGACCTCGACGTGATCCGCGAGGCGAAAACGCTACGCCACCGCATCGGCTACATGCCACAGCGCTTTTCCCTGTACGAGGACCTCACGGTGGAGGAAAACCTCGACTTCTTCGCCGCGGCGTACGGTCTGGCCGGTGACTTTGCCCGGAAGCGGCGGGAATTCGCCCTGGAGCTTACGGGCGCCCACGCGTACCGCGACCGGCGTGCGGGCCATCTCTCCGGTGGCTGGAAACAGCGGCTGTCCCTGGCCGCAGCCATCATGCACGAGCCACGCGTGCTCTTTCTCGATGAGCCCACGGCCGGCATTGATCCCGTGGCGCGCCGCGACCTCTGGAATCTGCTCTTTCACCTGGCGGCCGAAGGGGTCACGCTTCTGGTGTCCACACACTACATGGACGAAGCCGAGCGCTGCGGGCGTGTGGCCTATCTGTACATGTCGCAGCTACTGGTGACCGGTGAGCCCGAAGAGCTTCTGCGTCGGTCGGACGTCACTCCGCCGGGCCGGCGCCGGATCGAAGTGGAGTGTGAGCACGGTGTAGCGCGGGCCCTTCGCCGGGCGCACGAGCTTCCCTATGTAGACGAAGTCACGATCTTCGGCAACACGCTGCACGTGCTCTTGTCCGACCAGGTGTCCGATGATCAGGTACGCGCCGACCTGAGCACCGCCAGCACCATCACGGGTTTGCGGCCGCTCTTGCCGTCGCTCGAAGATGTGTTTGTGCTGCTCACCCGACGCGAAGCCGCCCGGGAGCGGGGTGCGGCGTCATGAGGTCCATCGTCGCGGTGTTCCGCAAGGAGACGCTGCACATGTTTCGCGACGGCGCCACGCTGCGCCTGGCCCTGTTCATTCCGGTATTTCAGCTGGTTTTGTTCGGCTCGATCGACACGAACGTGCGGCACGTGCCCACGGTGGTGGTGGATTTCGATCGCAGTCAGGCCAGCCGCGACCTGCTTGATCGGTTCGAAGCCACGAGTTTCTTCCGAATCGTCCGCTATGTGGACTCACGCGACGCGCTGCGTGAGGAGATCGTAGCCGGAGGGGCGTCGGTGGGCATTGAAGTGCCGCCGGATTACGAAGAACGTCGGCTGCGCGGGCAGACGGCCCAGTTCTCGGTGCTCATCGACGGGTCGGAATCGTCCATCGCCTCCCAATCGCTCGGAGCCGCCGACGGCGTGGCGTTGAGCCAATCGTTGCGCGAGCTTACCTCGCGGCTGGGGCTGAAGTCGCTTCCCGTGGAAGCCCGCCCGCGCATGCTCTTCAACCCCGATTCGCGCAGTGCCAATCTGCTGATTCCCGGTCTCATCGCGATCCTGCTCACCTTTTCGGGAACCCTGCTTTCGGCATTCGCCGTGGTGCGCGAGCGCGAACGGGGCACCCTGGAGCAGCTCATGGTGACGCCGGTATCGCCCACGGCAATGATGATTGGGAAACTTGCCCCCTACCTGGGGCTGGCCTTTGTGCAGCTGGCCCTGGTGCTCGTTTTGATGAACGTGGTGTTCCAGGTGCCCGTGAACGGCAGCATTCTGCTGCTGGCCGGCCTGTCCGTCTTGTACCTCACCGCACTACTGTCCATCGGCCTGGTAATTTCGGCGAAGGCGCGTACGCAGATGGAGGCGATCCAGATGGCGCAGATGGTGCTCTTGCCGTCGATACTTTTGTCGGGCTACATCTTCCCGCTGTCGTCTTTACCCGATGTGCTTCAGGTGTTTGCGCAGGTACTGCCCGCCACGCACTTTATCGCGATCTCCCGCGGTATCATCATCCGCGGCGCCGACTTTCCCGACCTGTGGCCTCACGTGGCCGCCCTGGCCGCCATCAGCCTGGTGCTGGTGAGCACCGGCGTCTGGGTGTTCAGGAAGACGCGCTACTAGAGCCCTGCGTTCTTGCGGGGGTGGCGAACCACTTCGACTTCGGCACCACGACCGGATCGGAAGGCTGGCCTTCGAAGTGGGGCGACATGATCTGCACACCCGACTCGTTGAACGCGTCTTGAATTTCGGCGTGCAGCCGTGACGTCACCGCAAAACGTTCGTCCGGCTTCTCCAGCCTGAAGCGCAACTCATACTCCACGTAGAAATCCGAAAGCGAACGCTGCACCACGAAGGGCTCGGGCTGCTTGCGCACTCCGGCGGTCCGGGACGCTGCCAGAAGCAGCATGGCATGCACCTGTCGCCAGGGGGCGTCGTAGCCGATGGTGACTGTCGTGGTGGCCATGGCTCCTTCGGCCTGCGCGAGGGTGCTGTAGTTGGTCACCTTGTTACCGATCAGGACCGCGTTGGGGATGGTGATCTCTTCCTGGCGCGGGGAGATGACCTTGGTGGACAAGAATCCCACCTCCACCACCTGGCCCACGGTGTCTCCCACCGTCACCAGGTCGCCCACTTTCAGCGCGCGTGAGTACACCACCACGATGCCACTGACGAGTTGATTGATGAATCCCGTGGACCCCAGAGAGATCATGAGGCCCGCGAATACGCTCACGCCTTTGAAGGCCTCGGTTTCCGAGCCCGGGATGTATGGGTAGGCCACCGTGAGGGCGAAGAGCCAGACCATCGTGGAGAAAATCTTGCGCGTGGCGCGAGCGGAGTCGCGTTGCACCCACCGCACTTCAATCTGGCCCTCTTCGACCGCCCGGAAAAAGCTTCCCAGAATCTGTACGAACACGCGCGTGACGATGAAGATCGCAAGCACCGTGACCAGGTCTGGTATGGCTTCCAGTATGCCGAGCCCCATGTTGGTGAGAAGACTCGCGAGATAGCCCCCCAGTTTCTCGGCCCAGGGCTGCGAGAAGTAGAACTGGCTCAGCACGTAGTAGAGCCAGAAGTAGCCCGCTGTGAACAGGACGGCTAGAAGTACGAGCCGGACCAGCGCGGCCTCCGCCCGCGCAAAGAACGGCCCCACGTCCACGTTGAGAAGTTTGGCTCCACGCTTGTGCACAGCGGCTCCGAGGCGCGCCAGAAAGAAGCCCCGCAGGCGCCACAGGAGCCATGCGAGCACCAGAAAGATCAAAGTCGCCACGGCCGAACGCAGAGCACCGCTCCACAATTGCTCGGGGCGGGACTCTGTGATGTGCGTCTTCAGCACAGTGGATAGCTGGAAGGCTGCCTGCGCGGCGGCTTCTTCCAGGGTCTGCGACGATTCAGGGTCGAGATCCTCCGGCAACAGGCCGAAGATCAGCTGGCCGTTGGCCTGGATGATGTAGCCCGATCGGTCTCCCATCGTGGTGGCGACCGCCTCCACGGTGAAGTTGGTATCTCTCAGGGGCAGCGCGCCCACGCGGAGGACGGAGCGCTCGGCCCGGGCCTGCGGCGACAATCCGGCAAACGTCGCCCGCATCTGAACCACGGGTCGATTCCAGAGCATGAGGGTGACCGGCTGAAGGACGCTGTCCGCGGGCGCGGGTGCCTCCTGGCTCTGTGCGAGCGCCGGCACGGCGAACTGCAGGCACAGGCTCAGGCACAGTGCCAAAAGCACGATCCGTCTGAGTGTGGCTTTCATGGCTCCCCCCTGGGTGCCGCCTGGTGTTCGGCGGTTCTACGCCGTGTAAGTCGGTGAGCACTGCGCGCATTGCCAAATTCCCCGGTGCGCAGGGCTGCGGTGAATCCGCGAAGGCCGTGACAGAATCCGGTGAGCCGGATTCTGTCAGGCCGCGCGTTGTTACTTGTTCTTCTTTTCCCGCTTCAGCTGCTTCTTTTCCTTCTGCGAATGCTGCGGCTTCTTCTTCTTTTCCTTGTTGCCTTTGTCTTTGCTTCCCTTGTCACCCATGATCATTCCTCCCCTGAACTTCCGGGGGCGCGTCTGGCCGCCCGGGTGCATTGGTTCCGTCGGGTCCATGCTTCAAACCCAGCCCGACGTCGGCAGGAATCTAGTCACCGGGCCGGGCTCTGTCGATGCAGAAGTTCGGTGAACCGTTTGCCGCGGGAGACCGACCCGCGGCCATTGCGGGCCGGCTTCGCCGCGTGCGTAACGAGGCATGACCCGCTGCCCGGCTCAGACCAGTTGCCGTTTTGCCATGTGCCGCCTATACTCGAATGCAACCGAGTCGAGCCCATGGCCCGTAGAATGCTTCAGCCTGATCCCCGGAACCCCCCGCCGCCATTGACTCCAGCCCCGTCAGCAGGTCCGACAGGCGTTTCACTCACCGGGAAGACGGATGCCACTGTGGCGTGGGTTTGGAGTTTCCCGCTCCAGTGCGATCCCTCGACCGAAGCCTCCCTTTTGACTCTCCTGAGCCTGAGCGAGACCGCTCGCGCCGCTCGTTTTGCCACGCCCGAACTCCGACGACGATTCGTTGTGTCCCACGGTGTGCTTCGGCTGATTCTGTCGTCGTTCACCGGACGACCCCCTCACGCGATTCAGATTCTCTCCGAGGCGCGCGGGAAGCCGTACGTGATGGGCAGGCGGCCGCACTTCAGCCTGGCACACGCTGAGGATGTGGCAGTCGTAGCCGTAGCAAACGGAGGCCCGGTCGGCGTGGACGTGGAGCGGGTTCGTGCGGATATCGGCATGGATGAATTTTCACGCCAGGCGTTGACCGACGCCGACGGCACAGAGATCGAAGCGCTGCCTCCCGAATTTCGATTGCGTGCCCGGTTTCAGGCATGGACCCGCCGGGAAGCGCTGGCGAAGGCCACAGGCGAGGGGTTGCGCGAGCGCCCCAGCGTGAGTCCCTTGGCCTGGCACACGTGGGAACTGCATCTGGATGAGGCGCATGTGGGCAGCGTGACAACGCTGCCCACAACTACGCAGGTCGTCTGCGAAACCATTCCCCACCTGTCCCTCGTGCTTTCCCGCTTCAGCCCCACGTGACCGCACCCTTCCGATTCGACGTCGCGTTCGAAGAACAGGCGAAACGAACGCCGAGTCATGTGGCGCTCCGATTTCAGGGGAATGCTGTCACCTACGCAGAACTCGACGCTCTGGCGAACCGGGCGGCAAACACTCTGCACGCGGCACAGATCCCGTCGGGTGCATTCATCGGCCTGCATGCAGAGCGCTCCATCCAGTACGTGGCGGCGATGCTCGGGATTCTCAAGG
>Ga0105347_1000806_pt1 | contig 14297 bp, 11 predicted proteins | sample EasRivMeERMLT890_FD_89677 | JGI IMG/M metagenome (GOLD analysis project Ga0105347, IMG submission 89677) | Soil microbial communities from meander-bound floodplain in the East River, Colorado, USA - East River MetaG ERMLT890 | ecosystem: Environmental > Terrestrial > Soil > Floodplain | place... | reverse complement strand
AGGAAGGTCTCTTCCCCCTGTCGCGCTCGCTGGACTCGATCGAAGATGTCGAAGAGGAGCGCCGGCTGTTCTATGTGGGCATCACGCGTGCACGCGAGCGGTTGCTGCTCTCCTGGGCTCACAGGCGGCGCCGGTTCGGGGAGATGGTGAACCTGCGTTCACGCTTCCTCGACGAAGTCCCCGACGGGTTGTTCGAGGAGGAAGACTTCGGCTACCGCACGGCGCACCTGTACCACCGGCCCACCATGGTGCGGCGGCCCGAACGGCGCGCCACTCATTGGGCCGACGAGCAGGTGCAGGTGCCTGCCGATCCCACCGCCGAGCTTGCAGTGGGCTCGCGCGTGCGTCATCCCCAATTCGGCGAGGGCCGCGTGGTGCGCCTTCTGGGCGGCGGCGAGAATCTTCAGCTCGAGGTGGTCTTCCAGGGGCAGTTCAAGAAGAAGCTGCTGGCCAGGTACGCAAAGCTGGAACTGCTGTAGACGGCGAGGCGGGAATACCGCATCTTCTGAGGAGTCGGACACTTCGGAATGGATAGGATGAGTTCACGCACGACGTGGCGGGCCTTCTGGATGGCGGCCGCGCTGGCCCTGTTGGGGCTGGCCTGCTCCAAGGACCTGCCCTCCTCACCGGCCGGATCCGCAGGCGAGCCCGTGCTCATGAACGGCACCCCGGAGATCACCATGTCCGGGACCATTCGGTACAAGGACGGGGTCGTGAAAAACCAATCCGGCTGGCCCATCTACAACTTCCGCGTGGCGCTGGTGGTCCACCGCGGGGATCCCTACTTTGCAGACTTCACCGATACAAGCGAGGTGTTGTTAACCTCGCTGGCACAGGGTGAACAAAAGCCGTTCGCTCCTGTGGAGGTCATGGGCGAGGCGTTTGTCAACGCCTTCCCCGTGTACGACATCCTGCCGTAAGGAAAGCCCGGGCGCATCGGCCCGGCGTGGGCGCAACAGATCGCGCAAGAGTCAGCCCGCGAACGCGGGCGATTCTTCACTCTTCGACATCGACAAATACTCCTGCAACGAACAGACGTCGAGGTCTTCGTGCTGGCGCGCAGCAATGCCGGCGATGGCGGCGTGCGCCCCGGCGATGGTGGTGATGCAGGGGATGTGGCGCTCCAGCGCCGTGCGGCGGATGGCCATGGAGTCGTGATAGGGCCGTGAGCCTTCCGGGACATTGATCACCAGGGTCACGGTGCCGTCGGACAGTCGATCGATGATGTTGGGGCGCATCTCGGAGGCCTTGTTCACGCGCTCGCATGGAATGCCGAATCGCTCCAGCACCTGCGCCGTGCCCGGTGTGGCCACCAGCTGGAAGCCCAGGTCGGCCAGCGACCGCGCGAGCGATGTCACCTCGCGTTTGTACCGGTCGGCCACGCTCACAAACGCCTTCCCTCCGCGGGGCAGCCCTCCCGGGAGCACATAGTAGGCCTTGGCCAGCGCCCGGCCGAAGTCCTTGTCGATCCCCATGGCCTCGCCGGTGGAGCGCATCTGCGGTCCGAGGATCAAATCCGACCCGGGAAACCGGTCGAACGGAAACACCGGCATCTTCACCGACACGTAAGGCGACTCCACCGCGACGGCCGGCACCATGTCGGCCAGCGACTCGCCCAGCATGACGCGCACGGCCCAGTCGATGATGGGGTACCCCGTGGCCTTGGAGATGAAGGGCACGGTGCGCGAGGCGCGCGGATTGGCTTCGAGCACGAAGACAGAGTCGCCCTTCACCGCGAACTGGATGTTGATGAGCCCGCGCACGCCCAGCTCGGATGCGATCCGCGCAGTGTAGGCGCGCATGGTGTCCTGCACCTGCGGCGACAGGCTCACGGCCGGCGTCACGCACACCGAATCGCCGGAATGCACGCCGGCCTCCTCGATATGCTCCATGATCCCGGCGACGAACGTGGTGGTGCCGTCGGACACGGCATCCACGTCGGCTTCCTTGGCGTCCTCCAGGAAGCGATCGATCTGAATCGTGGCGTCGGGATAGCGCTCGAGCACCTGGTCCACGTAGGTCAACGCGGCGTCCTCGTCGTACACCACCCGCATGGCTTCCCCGCCCAGCACGTACGAGGGCCGCACCAGAACCGGCAGGCCGAGTTTGCGGATGAGCCGCGACGCCTGGCTCCGATTCTGCGCGATCCCGGCAGGCACCTGCGGAATTCCCAGCCGCACCAGAAGGGCCGAGAAGCGCGCGCGGTCTTCGGCACGGTCGATGGCTTCGAGCTGCGTGCCCAGGAGCTTCACGCCTTCCTGGCGCAGGGGGCGCGCGAGTTTGAGCGGCGTCTGGCCGCCCAGCTGCACCACCACTCCGTGGGGTCTTTCGAGTTGGCACACCGCCAGTACATCCTCCGCGGTGAGCGGTTCGAAGTACAGACGGTCGGAGGTGTCGTAGTCGGTGGACACGGTCTCCGGATTGGAATTGATGAGAATGGTGCGATAGCCCGCCTTCCGGAACGCGTACACGGCGCGCACGCAGCAGTAATCGAACTCCACACCCTGGCCGATCCGGTTGGGGCCGGAGGAGAGAATGATCACCGACTTCTTCGAGAGTCGCTCGGCCTCCGAGACCGATTCGTAGCATGAGTAGAAGTACGGAGTGGACGCGGCGAACTCACCCGCGCAGGTGTCGACCGTCTTGTAGACGGGCCGAACGTCGGCCGCCTCCCGTGCACGTCGCACTTCGACTTCGGACGATTTCCAGGCGGAGGCCAGCTCGGCGTCGGCGATGCCAGCCTGCTTCAATTCGAGCCACGGGAGTTTCCCGGGAGTCTGCGCGAACAGATCGCCGCCCGCGTGGGCCGCCCGCAGCGCGAGCTGGATGGCGCCTTCGAGCTGGTCGAGGAACCAGCGGTCGATGCCGGTGAGTCGCGACAGTTCCGTTGGAGGGCAGCCATCGGCCAGCGCCGCGACCACGGCCTTGAGCCGGTGCGCCGTGGGGCGTTGCAAAGCCGGACGCCAGACAGCCTCCGACCAGCCCAGGCGCGCGTAGTTCAACAGGCCCGCCCCGGCCTCTTCCGTGGAGCGCAGCGCCTTTCCCAACGCCTCGGGAAACGTGCGGCCGATCGACATCACTTCGCCCACCGACTTCATCTGCGTGCCCAGTTCGGTGGAACTGCCGGGAAACTTGTCGAAGGCGAAGCGCGGCACCTTCACCACCACATAGTCGAGCGTGGGCTCGAAGCAGGCCGGGGTCACGCCGGTGATTTCGTTGGGCAGTTCATCGAGCCGGTAGCCCACGGCGAGGAGCGCGGCGATTTTCGCGATGGGAAACCCCGTGGCTTTGGACGCCAGCGCCGAGGAACGCGACACCCGCGGATTGGCTTCGATCACCACGATGCGCCCGGTATCGGGTTGCACGGCGAACTGCACGTTGGCGCCGCCCGTAGCCACGCCCAGTACGCGCAGTACTTTGAGGGCTCCGTCCCGCAGCGTCTGGTACTCGCGGTCGGTGAGGGTCTGCGCGGGGGCCACCGTGATGGAGTCGCCCGTGTGCACGCCCATGGGATCGAAGTTTTCGATGGTGCACACCACCACGCCGTTGTCGGCGTGGTCGCGCATGACTTCGAGCTCGAACTCTTTCCAGCCGAGCACCGATTCCTCGAGCAGCACGGAACGAACGGGCGACGCCGACAATCCCAGGGTCACGATGCGCACGAGTTCTTCGCGGTTGAAGGCGATGCCACCCCCCTGACCGCCCAGCGTGAAGGACGGTCGCACCACGAGCGGGAACCCGAGACGCTCTGACACGTTCAGCGCAACGTCTGTGCTCTTCACCAGCTCGGAGGCGGGCACGTCGAGCCCCGACTGAAGCATGGCCTCCTTGAATTTGAGCCGGTCTTCCGCCAGATCGATGGTGTGAGCCGAAGCGCCCAGGAGGCGCACGCCGAATTCCGCGAGCGTGCCGTCTTCCGCCAGCTTGAACGCGAGGTTGAGGGCCGTCTGTCCGCCCAGCGTGGGCAACAGGGCGTCGGGCCGTTCGCGCGCGATGATGGCGCGCGCCGCTTCCGGAATCAGAGGCTCGATGTAGGTGGCGTCGGCGACCTCCGGATCGGTCATGATCGTGGCGGGATTGTTGTTCTGCAGTATGACGCGGTAGCCCTCCCGCCGGAGCGCTCGGCAGGCCTGAGTGCCGGAGTAGTCGAACTCGCAGGCCTGCCCGATCACGATGGGACCCGAACCGATGATGAGGATGCTCTTGATGGAAGTGTCCTTAGGCATGGACCACTCCGCGATGCTCGGCCAGAAGGTCTGTAAAATCCTGGAACAGGTACGAGGCGTCGTGCGGGCCCGGTGCGGCTTCGGGGTGATACTGCACCGCGAAGCAGCGGTACTCGGGATGCCGGAAGCCCTCCACCGAACCGTCGTTGAGATTGCGGTGTGTCAACTCCAGCCCCGCACCGGCCAGGGTTTCTTCCTTCACGGCGAATCCATGATTGTGACTGGTCACTTCGACTCGACGCGTGCGCAGGTTGAGCACCGGATGATTCGCGCCGTGATGGCCGTACTTGAGCTTGTAGGTGGAGGCTCCGAGGGCGAGGGCCAGGATCTGATGTCCGAGACAGATGCCGAACACGGGGACGAGTCCCACCAGCCGCTCGACGTTTTTGATCATCGATTTCACGGCCGCCGGATCGCCCGGGCCGTTCGACAGGAAGACGCCGTCCGGATGCAGGGCCAGCACTTCTTCCGCGCTCGTGCCGGCGGGCACCACGTCCACGCGACAGCCCTGCGCCACCAGTCCGCGCAGAATGTTGGCCTTGATGCCGAGGTCGTAAGCCACCACATGGAAGTTCGGATGGGCCGGCGTGACGCGGTAGGCGGCCTGCGTGGTGACGTCGCCCGTGAGATCGAGGCCCGTCATGCTCGGCTCGCTTGTAATCTTGCGTGCCAGGGAGTCGGCTTCGAAGTCGACGTGGCTCACGATGCCGCGCATGCTCCCGCCCTGCCTCAGGCGCAGCGTGAGTGCGCGCGTATCCACGCCTTCGATGCCCACCACGCCCCGGCGCTTCAACAGATCCGGAAAGCTCAGACTCGACCGCCAGTTCGAGGGCGTACGGCAGGCATCGCGCACCACCACGGCGCGGAGATGAATGCGGCTGGCCTCGAAGTCTTCCGGGGCGATGCCGTAGTTGCCGATTTGAGGGTACGTGAAGGCCACGATCTGGCCCGCGTACGAAGGATCGGAGATGACTTCGGGATAGCCGGTCATGCCGGTGTGGAACACCACTTCGCCCGTGGCTTCACCCTTCTTACCCACGGCGTGTCCCAACACGCGGAACCCGTCCTCCAGTTGGAGCACGGCGCGGCGTCCTTCGTTGTGGCGATCGCTCATTCGCTGAGAATCTCCAGGGCGCTCTTCATATCCAGAGGTACAGGCGACTCGAACTCCAGCGTGCGCCCGTCCGCGGGATGGTCGAAGCCCAGCCGCGTCGCATGGAGCGCCTGACGCGACAGAAAGGCAAGTGCCCTCTGAACTTTTTGACGGTCCGCGGGGTCGAGCGCCTGTGTCCAGCTTCCGCGGCCGCCGTACACCGGGTCACCGAGCACGGGCCGATTGAGGGAGCGGAGATGTACGCGGATCTGATGAGTGCGCCCGGACCCGAGCCTGAGTCTCACCAGGTCGCACGGTCCGGCGTGTCGCTCCACACGGTACTTCGTGAGCGCTTCACGTCCCCGCCGGTCCACCGTCATGCGAGTACGGTCGGAACGCGAGCGCCCGATCGGCGCATCGATCTGACCGGAGGGGGACTTCATGCGGCCGCACACGAGTGCAAGATACTCGCGCACCACCCGGCGCGATGAGATTTGTGCTGTGAGACTCTGATACGCCAGGTCGGTGCGGGCCACCACCAGAAGTCCCGAGGTGTCCTTGTCGAGCCGATGCACGATCCCCGGCCGCTGGGGGGATCCGAGACTCGACAGCTGTCCCACACGCAAGAGCAGTCCCGCGACCAGAGTGCCTGCTGAACGGCCCGCGCCCGGGTGCACGACCACGCCGGCGGGTTTATCCACAACCACCACATGGTCGTCCTGGTAAACGATTTCGAAGGGGACGCTCTCTGGACCCACGCTGGTCCGCGGGGGCTTGATCTCCACCGTGAACTCCCACCCCTGACGCACACGGGCCGACGCGCGCAGGGCCGGTCCCGTCACCTGGCCGGCCAGAAGGAGCTTCTGCGCCTGGGCCCGGGACAGTGAGGGCACTGCCTGGCTGAGAAAAAGGTCGAGTCGGAGTCCGTCCGCCTCAGGACGGACCCGCACCCTGTGGTGACTCATGGCGATCGAAGAAGAAGGTGGCGAGAATCAACAGCACGATGCCCACCGTCACGCAGGAATCGGCCACGTTGAATACGGGCCAGCGGGTCATGGTGTCGCCGGGCACGTGGATGGGGCCGAAATCGATGGCGGGCAGCGAAAAGTCGAAGAACTCCACGTCGACGAAATCCACCACGGCCCCCAGGCGGATTCGGTCGATCAGATTCCCTACCGCTCCGCCCAGCACCAAGAGCAGCGCCCAGCGCGTAACGCGCGCCGGGGGGCGTGTGACGAGAGTGTAGGCCAGGAAGATCACCACGGCGACCGTGACCACCATGTAGAAGACCGGTGGTCCCAACCGGATGCTCATAGCGCCCGCGGGATTGAGCTGATGGGTGAATACAAGAAAGGACCCGACGACCTGCACCGAGGTGCCGGGTTCGATGAAGTGTTCCACCAGCCACTTGGTGACCTGGTCGAACAGCACCAGCACTCCGGACGGCCAGAGGGCACGCCCGAACCTGGCCCACCACGGCCGAGCCTGCGAGGCGTGGAGGGGTGTGCCTTCGGGCGACTGGATCAAGGGGGGCTACTTGGTCTTCTGTTGCTCTTCGATTTCTTTGCAGGCGATGCACAGCCTGGCGTGCGGGACGGCCTCGAGCCGTGTCTTGGCGATCTCTTCGCCGCACTGGTGGCACTTGCCGTAAGCGTTGGTACGGATGCGCCGCAGGGCCTCGTCGATGTGGTAGAGCAACCGGCCGCTCTTGGAGGCCAACAGGAAGGTCTTTTCGCGCTCCATGGCGTCGGTGCCGAGGTCGGCCATGTGGTAGGCGTAGGCGGAATGTTCGCCCCCCGCGTCCTTGATGGTTTCCTGGGCCGCCTTGGTGAGCAGCCCCATCTCGGACACCAGGGATTCGCGTTTTTCGATGAGCAGCTTCTCGAAGTGTTCCAGATCTTTCTTGGTCATTACGTCCCCTGCTGTGCCGCCCCCGCCCGAGAGACGGAAAGGTGTGCCTCGCCACCCGCCAGGGGCCAGGACTTCTGAAACTCGCCGGCCTGACCGGGGCGGGTCACGTGCACTGTCAACGTTTCCTGAAGTATGTAGTCCTTCGCCTTCTCGAACGCCTTTCTCACAGCCTCGGGCCCTTCGAATCCCAGCACGATACGGTCGGTGACGTCGAAACCCGCCTCCTTGCGCATGCTCTGGATGCGATTCACCAATTCGCGGGCGAGGCCTTCGAGAAGCAAGTCTTCCGACAGGCTGGTGTCAACAGCCACCGTGAGCCCGCCTTCCGACGCCAGGGCCCAGCCCGGCTGGGGCTCGGCCAGAAACTCCACCATGTCGGCGGTGACCTCGCGGTCGTGGCCGTCCACGTGGACACGCCATTCCCCGGCGGCCTTGAAGCGAGCCGCCTCCTCAGGCCCAAGCTGCTTCAACAGGGACGCTACTTCATTGACCCGCTTGCCGAAGGGCGGCCCCAGTTTCGGGAAAAGCGGCTTCACTTTCAGATTCTGAATGCCCGACGCATCCGACGTAAACGTCACGGCCTTGGCGTTAACTTCATCTGCCACGAGGTCCGAGAGCGCACGCAAGGCCTCCGACGGGGCGTCCTGCGGCAGCACCACCACCAGGCGCGCCACGGGCTGGCGCACTTTCAAACCGGCCCCCGCACGCGCTGCGCGGCCCAGGGACACGGCCTCCATCGCGAGCGCCATGGAGGCTTCCAGCGGCAGGTCGATCTGTGCCGCATCCGACGCCGGAAAATTCACCATGTGCACCGAGGCGGGCGAGGCGGGATCCACCCGGCTCACCAGATCGCGGTAGAGGCGCTCCGCCGTGAAGGGAGCGGCCGGCGCCATGAGTTTGGACACGGCCACGAGCGCCTGGTAGAGAGTGTAGAAGGCCGCGCGCTTGTCGTCGCCTGACGCCTGAACCCAGAACCTCCGTCGCGACCGGCGCACGTACCAGTTGGACAGCTCGTCCTGCACGAACGAGGAGATGGCGCGCAGTGCGCGTGTGAGATCGAACTCCTCGAAGTTCCGGTCGACCTGAGCCGACAGCGTGTGAACACGCGAGAGGAGCCAGCGATCCGACACGCTGAGTGCGGGCGGCGGCTGGTTGAGCCACAGGCCGGGAACGGAATCGACGTTGGCGTACAGCGCGAAGAACGAATATGTGTTGTTGAGCGTGGAGAACAGCTTGCGCGCCGTCTCGCGAGGCCCGTCCAGGTCGAACTTGAGAGGGATCCAGGGCTGAGAAGCGGCCAGCATGTACCAGCGCAGGGGATCGATGCCTACTTCGCCGATCACCTGCCACGGATCCACCACGTTGCCCTTCGACTTCGACATCTTCTGGCCCTCGCGGTCGAGGATGAGCTCCATGACCACGCAATTCTTGTAGGCCGGCTTGTCGAACAACAGCGTGCTGATGGCCAGCAGGCTGTAGAACCAGCCGCGCGTCTGGTCGACGGCCTCGGAGATGAAGTCGGCCGGAAAGTGCGCCTCAAAGGCCTCCTTGTTTTCGAACGGGTAGTGCCACTGCGCGATCGGCATGGCGCCCGAGTCGAACCACACGTCGATCACTTCCGGCGTGCGGCGCTTCCTGCCGCCGCACTTGTCGCAGGCCCATTGCAACTCGTCCACCCAGGGCTTGTGCAGGTCGAGCGGTTCGGGCAGTCCGCCCGTTTTCCGGCCCAGCTCCGCCACACTTTCCACCGCCTCGGTGTCGCCGCATTCGTCGCAGATCCAGAGATTCAGGGGCGTGCCCCAGAACCGGTCGCGCGACAGCGCCCAGTCGACGTTCCCCTCCAGCCACTCGCCGAACCGCCCGGAACCGATCTCCGGCGGATGCCAGTGGATGCTCCGGTTGTGTTCGAGCAGGCGCTCCTTCACACGCGTGGTGCGGATGTACCAGGACGGCCGCGCCATATAGATGAGCGGTGAATCACAGCGCCAGCAGAACGGATAGGTGTGCGTGTACCGCCCCGAACGGAGCAGCCGGCCCTTCGTCTTGAGGTCGCGCGTGATCTGGGGATCGGCGTCCTTGAAGAATTGTCCTTCGTACGGGCCCGCCTGCGAGGTGAAACGGCCCGCGCGATTCAGCGGTTGAGGCATGGGCAGCCCGAGGCGCTTGCCGATGTCGTGATCATCTTCGCCGTAGGCGGGCGCGATGTGTACGATGCCCGTCCCTTCCGACAGGGTCACGAAGTCGGCCGTGACGGTGGTACACCCCTGCTCCAGGACCTCGGGAAAGAACTCGAACAGCGGCACGTACTTCTTGCCCGCCAGTTCGGCGCCCGTGTGGCGCTCGAGCACAACGAATTCGGCACCGAGTACCTGTTCGGCGAGAGCCTCCGCCAGGATCAGCTTCCGGTCCCCGTGTCGCACCAGGACGTAGGTCGCCTCGGCCGAGAGCGCCAGCACCACGTTGGAGATCAAAGTCCAGGGTGTGGTGGTCCACACCAGAAATGAAGTATCGGGCGCCTCCACCAGCGGCATGGTGACGAACACGGACGGGTCGTCGGTGTCCTTGTAGCCCTGCGCCACTTCGTGGCTCGACTGCGCCGTCTCGCAGCGCGGGCAGTAGGCCACCACGCGGTTGCCGTTGTACAGAAGGTCCTTGCGGTACAGCTGCGCGAGAATCCACCACACCGATTCGATGTACTCGTTGGTGAACGTGATGTAGGGGCGTTCCAGGTCGAGCCAGAAGCCCATGCGGCGGGTGAGCTTGTTCCAGTCCTGAAGGTAGGCGAACACGCTCTCCTTGCATTTCAGGTTGAACTCGGCCACGCCGTACGCTTCCACGTCGGCCTTGGTGGGCAGCCCGAGACGCTTCTCCACTTCCAGTTCCACAGGCAACCCGTGCGTGTCCCAGCCGCCTTTGCGATCGACGCGCAGCCCCTTCATGGTGCGGTGGCGGCACACGAGGTCTTTGATCGTGCGCGCGATCACGTGGTGAATGCCGGGCCGGCCGTTGGCCGTGGGCGGACCTTCGTAGAACACGAAATGGGGCGCCCCGGCTCGCAGGCGGTTCACCTGGCCCAGGATGTCCTGTTCGTCCCAGAACGCGAGCACGGCCTCCTCCTGAACTGGAAAGCCGAAGTCGCCTTCGTATTGTGGGAATGTGCGGGGACGGTCCGTCACGCTGGGCCTACGGCGTCATGTCCGCCACGCAGCGTTGCAGCAGGGCCTTGAGAAAGGGTTCGGCCTCCCCCGCAATGGCGATGATCTGCGTGATGTCGGCCGGATGCAGATGGTCGGGCAGTCCCATGTCGGTGACGATGGAAAAGCCGAGCACACGCAGGCCGATCTGGCGTGCCACAATGACTTCAGGAACCGTGGACATGCCCACGACGTCTGCGCCGATCGTGCGCAGGAACCGGTACTCGGCCGCCGTCTCCAGATTGGGCCCGGACACCGCCGCATACACGCCGCGCTGCAGAGTCAGCTTAAGCTCCAGCGCACCCTGCACCGCCACGGCCTGAAGCTCGCGGTCGTAACACTCGAACATGTCGGGGAAGCGAGGGCCGAGCCGGCCGTCGTGCGGCCCGATGAGCGGGTTGTGCCCGATCAGATTGATGTGATCGGTAATGAGCATGATGTCGCCCGAACGAAAGAGCGGATTGAGTCCGCCGCAGGCGTTGGACACGCAGAGAACCCGGGCGCCCAGTGCGTGCATCACGCGCACCGGCAGTGTCACCTGGGCCAGCGAATAGCCTTCGTAGTAGTGGAACCGCCCCGCCATGGCGACCACGCGCTTGCCTTCGAGTGTGCCGAAGATGAGCCGCCCGGCGTGCGACTCGACCGTACTCTCCGGGAAATGCGGGATGTCTTTGTAGGGCAGCTCGAAGTCCACCTGGATTCCCGCACCGAGGGAACCCAGGCCCGTGCCCATGATGATGCCTACCTGTGGCCGGGGAGTGCCTTTCGCCCTTATGCCCGCCACCGCCTCTTCCACACACTCCCAGACCCCGGGCATGATCGAATTAGCGGTCCGCCTTGGTCCGTGAATCCGGTACGAGGGGCGGGGGGAACACGGCCGTGGAGTCATCGACTCCCAGCGCCTCCGAAATCTTGGCATCGACGTCGTCGCGCTCCACGCGCTCCGGCTGCCAGCGCCGGGGCGAACGCGAGTCGGCATCGATGCGAACGGTTTCCGGTCGCTCGGACGCGGGCGTGGCGGCCGCCGGGGTCGCCTGAGCGATCGCGGGGGCGGGTTGTGCGGGCCGCGGCCGTGGCGGCTCGACGGGGCGCGGCTGGATGGCCTGCCGGGAGGCCTCGCGCATGCGATCGGGCTGTTCGATCCCTTCGAGTGTGGCCAGCTGTGCGCGGCAGAAGCCGCGGAGCTGCTCGATTAAGCCCTGCTTGGCCTCGCGCAGATATTTGAGGTCGCCCTCGAGTTTGCGGCTTTCGAGCTCGGCTTCGTGAATGATCTGGCGTGCCCGGCTTTCCGCCTCGCGGCGAATGGACTCCACCTCTTTCATCGAGCTGGCACGCGCCGTTTCCATGGCCTGTTCCACCGTGAACACGGCCTTCTTCAGCGCGCCTTCCTGTTCGCGGAACCGCTCCATGTCGCGATCGAGGCGCGAAGTCGACTCTTCAGCCCTGCGCCGGGCTTCGAGAGCGTCTTCGAGGACCCGGGCCACGTGTTCGAGAAACTGATCTACTTCGTCGGTGGCGTAGCCCCGGACACTCTTGCTGAACCGGTGCTGTCGCACGTCGTTGGGTAACAATTCCATGAGGTATCCCCCCTCGTTAGAACAGCGTGTAGAGAATCCTGAAGATGAACCCTCGGGCCAGCAAAATCAAGATCAATGCCACCCAGGGTGAAAAGTCGATCCCGCTGTGCGGCAAAAACCTGCGAATCGGCGCCAGCAGGGGCTCGGTGAGACGCCACACCCAGAACACCAGGGTGTTGCGCACATTCGGATAGATCCACGACAGGGCCACGCGCACGATCACGAGGACCACAAGCGAGTTGAGGAACAGCTCGGTCGTGCGCCAAAGGACACCTCCCAGTTCGGACATTACCATTCTACCCGGTGCGATCGCCAAAGATGGCCGTCCCCACGCGAATCCAGTCGGCTCCGCATTCGACGGCCCACACCCAGTCGCCCGACATGCCCATGGACAGGACGGACATGGAGCCGGGAGGCAACTGCGCCCCCCACTCCTCCCTCAGCCGGGCACAGCACTCGAACGCCTTGCGTGTGCTGCGCTCGTCCATGGTGACCGGTCCCATGGTCATGAGCCCGGAGAGCCGCAGGGCGGGTTGGGCCGCCACCGCCTCGAGCACGCTGGCCAGCTCCGCAGGCGAGCACCCCGACTTCTGAGCCTCGGAGGTGGTATTTACCTGCACGAGCACCCCCATCTTCTTGTCGGCTTCCCGGGCCGCCCGGCCGAGCGAGTTGGCCACCCTGGCGGAATCCACCGATTGCACCCAGTCGAACAGGCGGGCCGCGGCATGGGCTTTGTTGGTTTGCAGGTGCCCCACAAGATGCCACACGGGCCGGGGACGCACAGAATCGATCTTCGCCGCGGCTTCCTGAACGCGATTTTCTCCGAACTCGGACAGGCCCGCCGCCATGGCTTCCTGCACCTCCTCCGCAGAACGGGTCTTGGACACGGCGATCACCTTGATACGCGAGACGTCGCGACCAGAGGAGGTGCAGGCAACCCGCAGTTCCTCCAGCAGTGCTGCGGAGCGTTCACGGATGGAGACTGTGTCGTTCATGCGTTTCCGATTGAGTGCCGGCCTGCCCCACGCCGAATCGGCACCGCCGTGGAATTAAGCCCGGCCGAGCCGGGCGCGTCAAGGCAGGCTCCATCGCGGCCCCTTGCGGGATTCCGGCGGGTGCCCTATATTTGGCTGTTTCTTCTGACATCCACGGCCCGGTATTGGTGTTCCTTCCGAGGGCTGTGCAGAAGGCCGGTGCGGCTGGGTGAGCAGCCCGCCCGCTGGTCCACGTGATATCCACTTCGGTTCAGACGACAGGACGAGGATTAATGACACGCTGGGTTTCGCGGTTGAATTGGCGGGCGCGCCTTCGGCCGGCCCTCTGGCAGGCCGGACTGCTTCTGTCTCTTTTTCTGCCGGGACTGGCGTACGGCCAGTTTTACAAGTACTTCTGGTATCCGGGCACGGGGCTTTTGCCCGAAGAGACCTGCCCCCGTTGGACTCTCCTGAATACAGCCGACGTCGAGATCCCCGATTACAATCCGGTGCGCCTGAGGCTGAACACGTCCTCCTCCGGCGAAGTCATGAGCTACACTCTGCAGGACCCCGGCTTCAACGTTTCCTTCGGTGGCGTCTATTACATCGAGTTTCGCATGCGTTACGTCTCAGGAAACACCACGGACAGTTCGCGCCGCGTGGCCTCGGTGCTCTTCCAGACGCAGGATCCCATCGGGGGCGATCCGCTGGGCAATATCCTGTGGATCGGCAAAGACGATATCTTTCTCTGGTCGGCGGATGCCACGATCGGTCCGCGCGCCTTTGTGGACACCGACGACGCCTACCACACCTATTTGATCGAATGGGACGTCGAGGGGAGTGTCGTCCGGGTGTACAGGGACGGCTCCGTCATTCCCACGTTGACTGGAATTCAGTTCAATCGGCCGCAGTGGACGACGGAGGCCCGAATCGCGTGGGGGCATCAGTTTTTCGGCGCCCAGGGGGAAAGCCGCTGGCAGTACATGGCTCACAGCCTCGATGGTCCAAACGGTGGCGGCGACGAGGACGGCATCCCCGACTCGTGCGACAATTGCGCGAACTACAACCCCACGCAGGACGACATCGATGCGGACGGGGTGGGCAACTTGTGCGATTCCAACGACTCCCTCCAGATCCGCCTGCTCTCTCCGGTGGACATGGTGGTGACTGACCCCGCGCTCGACTCCATCGGCAAGACGTTCAATGTAATCGGAGACGGTTCATCGTACACCGACAACACCGACGTCAGCGGTGACGGCGATCCGGACGACATCGTCTCCATCCCCCGGCCCAAGGCCGGCCCTTACTTTGTGCGCATCTTT
>Ga0105347_1000803_pt1 | contig 14336 bp, 10 predicted proteins | sample EasRivMeERMLT890_FD_89677 | JGI IMG/M metagenome (GOLD analysis project Ga0105347, IMG submission 89677) | Soil microbial communities from meander-bound floodplain in the East River, Colorado, USA - East River MetaG ERMLT890 | ecosystem: Environmental > Terrestrial > Soil > Floodplain | place... | reverse complement strand
GCCTCCGGGATCTCGACCTTTCCTATGCGCTTGATTGCATCGGCGAGCATCTTTGCGTCCTTCTGCCAAAATTTCTCGAACTCAGGCGCATCAAGATAGGCAATTGGGGTCTGAAGTTTTTCCATAGCTGATTTGAATTCCGGTGTGTTCACCGCTTGCTTGACTGACTCGCGGACTTTTTGCATCACCGGAGCCGGCGTCCCGCGCGGCGCGAACAGGCCTGCCCAGATGTAAAATTCAATGTCATATCCCAGCTCCTTGAAAGTGGGCACATCGGGGAGAGCGGCGACCCGTTTTGCGCCCCACCCGGCCAGGGGTCGTAGTTTTCCCCCTTTGATATGCGGGATGACCACGGCCGGTCCGGATGCAAGCGTGTCCACATGACCGCCCAAGATTGCAGTGAGAGCAGGACCCGCTCCTGAGTAAGGTACGTGCTTTAGGTTGATGCCTGCGGCATGAGAAAACATCTCCATTGCCATGTGCAAGGTGCCGTACACGCCGGAGGACGAGTAAGAAATCTCGCCCGGACGTTTTTTCGCGTCTTCTACGAACTCCTTCAGATTTTTCCATGGACGATCCGCATTAACGACGAATATCGTGGGATCAGCGGAAATCAAGGCGATCGGTATAAGCTGGTCCATGGTGTACGCGGGCTTTCGATCGAAGAGTTTGTCCGCCTCCGGAATAATCGAGATGCTGGAAAGTGCCATCAAAAGAGTGTAGCCGTCAGGTTTACTATTGGCGACGAAAGACATTCCAACGGCGCCCGCCGCCCCGGTCTTGTTTACGACCACGACCGGATTTTTTACCACCTTCTCCATTGCGGCCGCGACGGGGCGCGCGGTCAGATCGGCGACCCCGCCGGGAGGGAATGGCGCCACTATCGTGATCGGACGGTCTGGATATTTCTCCTGACCGAAAGATTCAACAGTGAGGCCGAAGTGTGTCATAACTAAAATAATTAGAACCACGATAAAATAGATCTGTCGATGCAACCATAGCCCGTCCGGGCTGTAAGTCTCTCTCATTTTTCACCTCCACCGTGCCGGATAATCACATGCCTTCCTTCTCCTGCCCACTCGCAAGTCCAAATCTTTGCCGCCAATCCAACGTTTTCATCAGCCATGGCGCAACGCTCAATAAGAGGAGAGCCAGCCCAACCACGAGCATTACCAACGCGATGGGCCGGTTGACAAAAATACTGTAGCTCCCCGACGACATCGAAAGCGACTGGCGAAAGCTCATCTCCATCATCGGCGCCAATATCAGCCCCAATACTACCGGCGCGGTCTCGAAGTCAAACTTGCGGAGCACGTATCCTAGAGCCCCCATCACGGTCATGATCCCGAGGTCGACGACGCTCCCGTTGACGGCATAGACGCCGAGCACGCAGAAGATCAGAATCGTTGGATAAAGCAATGGATAAGGAACTTTCAAGACATTGACGAAAATCCCTACCAACGGAAGATTGAGGATCAACAGCACCACATTCCCCACGTACATACTCGCAATGAAACCCCAGAAGAGCTGCGGTTGTTGAGCGATCAAAAGCGGTCCCGGTGAAACTCCATGAACCATCATCGCCGCGATCATCACGGCGGGGATAGGCCCGGACGGAACCCCTAATGCGAGCATAGGAACAAAGGCTCCTGACGTCGCTGAATTGTTGGCCGATTCCGGACCGGCGACGCCCTCAATGGCACCATGTCCGAAGCGCTCGGGATGCTTGGAAAGGCGCCGCTCCACTGCATACGAGACGAAGGACGATAGAATGTGAGCTGAGCCCGGTATGATCCCGATCAAAAACCCAAGGACCGTTCCTCGCCCGATGGGCCAGAACGAATCGCGCCACTCTTCGCGCGAGGGGAGCAGCTCCCGTAACCGGGGCTTCTTGACCTCAGGCGCAGTCGGCTGGCCTGCGGTCAGCAAGATTTCCGAAAGACCAAACAATCCTACGGCCACCGGAACGACTCCGATCCCGTCACCCAGCTCCACCAGTCCATAACTGAAGCGAAAGAATCCTGTCATAGGATCGATGCCGATCATCCCTAGAAGAAGTCCCAACACTGCCATGGCCAGAGACTTCGAAACGGAGCCGCCACTCATGTAGGCGAGCACCAGGAGACCCAGCAGCAGCAGGGCGAAATATTCGGGCGGCCCGAAGCGCAGAGCAAAGCTTGCCAAAGGTGGCGCCAGGAGCATCAGGCCGACAATACTAACGGTCCCGGCGACATAGGAGCCCACCGCTGCGATGGCCAAAGCCGCCCCCGCTCGACCCTTGCGCGTCATCTCGTATCCGTCGATACAGGTCATAACGGAGGCCGCCTCACCGGGAATCCGCATCAGTATCGATGTCGTCGATCCGCCATACATAGCCCCGTAGTAAATTCCCGCCAGTAGAACGATTGCGGCTGTCGGGTCCAGGCCGAAGGAAACGGGAAGAAGCAAACTGATGCCCGCGAGCGGACCCACCCCTGGCAGGACTCCCACGAGAGTGCCGATGACACAACCGACAAAGGCATAGAGTAGGACGTTCGGAGACAGAGCGACCGAAAACCCGATATACAGATTGTGCAGAGTTTCGGCCATATGATCTGCGGCGAAAATTAGTGAGTGCCCAAACGGCTTGAACGATTTGAACTTTTTTGCTCGATGTTAAACATCAGAAGCCCAACGGCCCTTCAGGCAGCGGCACTCGAAGCAGCGTATAGAACAAGAAGAACGACCCAAACGCCAGGCCAAAGGCAAACAATAGGGTTTGCAGCCAACCCCGCCCTTCCACAACTTTGAGCAAAAAGCCTAGCATGAGCAACACGGTAAGGCGGTAGCCCAGGCGCTCGGTTGCAAAAACCGCAAACACGCAGGCTGCCAAAATTGCCGCCGCATGGCGCCACCCGGTCCAGCTAATCGAGGAGCGCCGTGGCGCGCGGCTCGACGTAACCACAAGCAAAACTCCGAAGATCAGAAGTAGCGCGGCGAGTAGAGCGGGTACGAATGCGGGTCCTGGGAGACGGAATGTTCCGAAAGGATAATGGCGGCTTTCCCAAATCACCAGAAGCGCAAAGAGAACCAGGACTACCCCCGAGACACGATCGGTGGTCAACGGTCTCATAGCTGCACTTTAGATACTAACCATGAAATTGTTAAACAGAATGAGTTTAAGAAACTTATCGCGCCAAGCACGCTAAGATCGCAAAGGCCACACCCACGTCCCCGTTTTTTATCAAATTATATCTTGGCGTCCTTTGCGCTCTTTGCGCGAGATACACTCTTTTCCTAGCTTCTCGTCGTCGAAAAAAACTCAAATATCTTTGGCTAGCCTTTTGGGCTATTTACTTTTTGTGGAATTCCCGCGTTCCCGCGTAGGCTCGCGGGTTGACCAAAGCGTGCTCTTCTTGCATCAGCCATGCGATCTCGGCCGCCGCCGGCACGCTGGCGGCTTCCATCGAAGCATGGGCGGCCATCTTGCAATACTTCAATGTCGTCTTGTCGAATTTGCCGATCTCCTCGCCCCACTCCCACGCCGCTTCCTGCAGCCGGTCGTGGGGCACCACGCGATTGATTAATCCGGCTTCCATGGATTTCTTCGCGTCCCAGTTCTTTCCGGTGAGGATCATCTCGAAGGCCAACTTTGTCGGAATCAACGTCTTGAACATCGTCGCAATGATCGGATACGGCAAGAACCCGCGCATGATTTCCGGCAAGCCGAATTGGGCCTGCTCCGACGCGATGGCAAGATCATGGGGCAACAACAGCGTGATCCCTCCGCCCAGACAATAACCGTTCACCACCGCGATGGTTACTTTGGGAAACGTACGGATCATCTCCGCCACGTGATACGCGCGCGGCTGGGCGCGCCGGTCCGTACCTCGATTCTGCCCCCCTTCGGTGGGGAACTCGGACAGATCGCGTCCCGCGCAATAGGCCACATCACCGGATCCCGTCGTCAGCACCACCGCGATGGAATCATCGTTTCGGAGCTCCTCGAAAATCCCCAGCATTTCGCGAATGGCATCCCGGCTCAAGGCGTTTCTCTTGTCGGGACGGTTGATCGAGATTTTCGCAACCGCACCGCGTTTTTCCAACAGCATGTATTTTCGTTCTGTCGTCATGAAAAAGATCCTTTCTTAGGCAGCATGATGATGGCCGAAGATCGCTGTCGTATTCAGAGAAAACTTGTCGGAACTTACTGCTTGGCGCGGGTTACGTCAACAAAAACGAGGGAACCGCAGATGCCGTGACGAAAGCTGCTAAGTACTTCTAATTAACTATTCAGCCCGTTGATTCCCGAAACTTGCCGCGTAAAGGCGGTTGTTAGGTCAGAGGCCGTCATTCCCGCACGTATTTAGCGGGAATCCAGACGAAACTCTAAACTCGGACTGGACCCCCGATTAGAACATTCGGGGGTGACGAATTGGGGTCACGTCACAGTCTTTATCGATGCCTCGCAGCCTTGCTGTGATGAATCATATCGCGAGTACATCGCTGGACCTGGATGTTATTCCGCCGAGAGGATGGGTGGGCCGAGGGCTTAGAATAACCCCGGATGCTGTGTGGTTGCAGCGATCCGGGGTTACCATGCAGAAGACTGACGAACCTATGGGGTCGCGCGCACCAGAGGCCGGTCGAGGAGACGCTCCATCCATGCCTTCAAGTGCGGTAAGCTGTCGTCGATGGTCGCCTGGTAGCGCTCTTTTCTGACAAAGAACGGAATATAGGTGATATCGGCGAGAGAATAGTCGCCCACGATGTACTGACGGCCCTGCATTTCGTTATTTAATGTCGCGAGGTATTTTTTCAGCTCCTCGGCCGACTTTTCGACTTCATAATCGTGGGCGATTTTGCCACCGGCGTACTGCAGCCGCGTGTTGCAGTAATCAATCCAGATTCTTGCCCGGGAGCGCCGAAGGGGGTCCTTAGGCATGAGCGCTATCTCGGGATATTTTTCTTCGAGGTATTCGTTGACGATTGCGGATTCGTAGATGACCGCTTCGCCATCCACCAGCACGGGAACTTTGCCGTAGGGGTTCAGCTCGAGCAGCTCCTTGGACTTGTTTTTGAGATCACATTCGATGAGCTCGTAGGGAATCTTTTTTTCCGCCAGGACAAGCCTTGTCCTGTGAGCGTAAGGTCAGGGGCCGTAAGAGAATAGCTTCATTGGAAATCACCTCTCCGTTTGATTTGTGCTTGCTTGTACCACCTCGGCCTGGTTATCGCAACTCCTTCCGCATCCCGTGCGATTTCTACTAAGCTACCCCGGCCGGGAAGCCTATTTTGAACGTCGTTCCTTTGCCGGAATGGCTCACGTAATCAACCGTTCCGTTATGCGCCGCGATAATCTGGTTGACGATGGGGAGCCCCAAGCCGCTGCTGAGCGGCTTCGTGCTTCTAAAGGGCTGAAGAGCGTCCAACCCCTTGGGGATGCCCGGACCGGTGTCGGCGATTTCAAGAAAAACCGTCCCCTCCGCGGCATAACCACGGAACGTGAGCATTCCTCCCGAAGGCATGGCTTCAACCGCGTTTTCGCAAATGTTGAGGATCGCCTGTTTTATCTTTTCACGGTCGATCATGACGGGTAATAAGGCGTCCGCGAATTCACGCTTCACCTCGATTGCGCTCGAGTCATAGAGCAGTCTTTCCGAAATCACAACTTCATCGACGAGCTGGAGCAAATCCACCGGTTCGAAATTATACTTCTGGGGCCGGGCGAAACCGCGAAAATCTTGCAATAAATGACCAAGCCGTTTGATTTCATCCGTCGAGGCGACGATCAAAGACTTCATTTCAGAATCCCAAAGACTTTGCTCCTGAGCCTTCATATCGAGCAGCTGCAGGGAGGCCGAGATGCCATTGAGCGAGTTGGCCAACTCATGAACAAAAAACGCCGCCGTGGTTCTCAAAGCCGCAAGCGTTTCGTTGCCGCGGGCTCTCTTCTCCGCATCTCTTTTCGCGCTGACGCCGTAATTGAGCTCTAAAATGTCGCACGGCTTTCCATCGCTATCCCTTCTCAAGGACCAGCGGCTCTCGACGTCGAACTGGCTACCCTCTTTTGCCGTATGGACGACGACGCCATCCCACCGGCCGTTGGTTTCCAGGTTGGTCTTGATCCCTTGAAGAGACACCGGGAATCTGGTCTGGAGCAGCTCGTGACTGATTTTACCCAAGGCTTCTTCCATCGACCAACCGTAGAGCTGGCTCGCCCCGCGATTCCAGAACGCGATGCGCCCGGTGGAAAAATCCCGGATAAAAATCGCATCGTGAGTGAGCTCCAGGAGCTCGGCCTGTCTCTGCTGCGTCTCCACTGCGGCTTCTCTCGCCCGGATCTCCTCCTCCAACCGACTTGTAAGCGCGTTAATCTCGGCCTCTCTGGCCCGAAGCTCCCGCTGGATCTTGTCATGCTCTTCGGATCGCTTCTGCAGTGATTGCACGGCCTCCCGTAACGCTTGATTCACCGGTTGTGCCTCCCTCGCCATCAGAGCCCCCTGTTCATGCCCGCATATCCGCTGCGGTTCGATCGCTTGTTGAGATCCGCGTTATGGCTCATTGGCTGCGATAAATCTTCCGCGCGGTCCGAAAGTGACCGAAGGCTTCGTTTTTTTTGCCGATGGACTCGAACAAAAGACCGAGGTTATAGTGCGCATCGGCGAAAGCGGGATCCAGTCTGACCGCTTGACGATAAGCATCGATGGCCTCCTGGGGCCGCTTGAGGTCTTCCAGCAAAACACCCAGGTTGAAGCGGGGCGCCGGGTCTTCAGGGTCGCTCTCGCCGGCAGCCCGATAGTGCGCCTCGGCTTTTTCCAGCAGCTCGGCATCGTGGTAGAGCCTGCCTAGATTTAGATGCGCGTTGGTCATCCCCGGCTCAAGCTGCAACGCCATATGGTACGCTCGTCGGGCTTCCGCGGTGGAGGTTGATTCCAACTCCACTCCGAGATTAAACCAGTGTTCCGCGCTGAGCTGTTGTTTGACCGGCCTGGACCGCACGCTGGGCAGTTTTAGTTTTTGCACCACGCTGAGGGCGTCAAAATTGAAGAGAAACTGTCCCGAGTCGGGCTGCCAGCGCGCTTTGCCGTCCCAGGCGATGACACGGCGTCCGTCGGCATAGATTCTCAGGCCGGACAGATGCCGGTCGTCGGGAAGCTGCCGCTTGAGAGACAGCAGCATGCGAACGATTCTTTTGGCGGGCACGCGGGAGTCGAGCAGCCCCTTGGCGGTTTTTAGAAATAATAGATCTTGAAAAGTGAACTGGAGCGTTTTTTTTTCGCCCCGGACCGGCGTAAGAAATCCGGCGCGTACGAAAGATCGGATCCGGCTATCGGGAAGATTCAAGATTTTCGCCACCTCGCCGGTGGAGAAAAGCTTCATTTCTTGGCGGACTGAGCCCGTTTCTTGCCTTTTTCAGGCTCCGCGGATTTAGCGCGCACCGCAGGCTTCTTCTCTCTGGTCGCTTGCTTTCCGAGGCTTTCCTTCAGGGCAGCCATCAGATCGATCACCTGGGCGCGCTGAACTTGCGGCTGGGCCACGGCAATTTCCTTGCCTTCGGCCTTGGTGTTTACGAGATCCAGTACGCGCTGGCGGTACTCGTCCTCGTATTGCTCCGGACTGAATTGTTCATTGGATAGCTCTTCGATCAAGCGAAGCGCCAAATTGGTTTCGGCGCCGCTAATCTTAGCCGATTCGCCCTTGGAAATTTCGTCGAAGTTGCGCACCTCGTCGGCGAAATACATGGCGTGGAGCATCAGGCCATTTTGCGCCGAGCGGACCAACACCAGATTTTCTCTGCCGCGCAGGACAAACTTGGCCAGCGCGACTTTGCCGGCCTGGGTCATGGCGTCCGCCAACAGGCGATAGGCTTTCTCGCCGCCCTTGTCTGGACCCAGATAATAGCTCTTCTCAAAGTATACCGGGTCCACTTTCGCAAGCGGAACGAACTCGGATATTTCAATTGCCTTGGAGGCTTCGCCTTCCAGCGCTTCAAGCTCTTCATCCGAGATCTTGACGTACTGATCCTTGGCAAACTCGTAGCCTTTGACCAAGCCGTCGCGCTCCACCACCTCGTTACAGACCGGACAAAAGCGTTGCTGCCGGATTCGATTGCCGCACTTGGCGTGGAGCAAATTAAAGCTCACCGACTGGGAAGAAGCGGCCGGGTAAAGCTTCACCGGGATTGAAACAAGACCGAACGAAATCGTTCCGGAACCGATAGAACGCGGGGGCATAGCCGAGGTCCCTCCTTGAACTTCGGATCGTATCAAATTTGAACCTTACTGGCCAGTGGTTTATGCTTCGCCCAGTGAGCTCCCCCTCCAATCTCGATCTCTACCGCAAGAAGCGCGACCCGGGACGCACCCCCGAGCCCTTCGGCGTCGGTCACAGCGCTTCGGGGTCCCGTTTCGTGATTCAGAAGCATGGCGCTCGCCGGCTACATTACGATTTGCGCCTGGAAATGGATGGCGTTCTTAAAAGCTGGGCGGTGCCGAAAGGACCTTCGGTGCGAGATCACGAGAAGCGGCTGGCGGTCCACGTGGAGGATCATCCGGTCGAATACGCCGATTTCGAGGGAATCATTCCTCCCGATAACTATGGCGCGGGGTCGGTGATCGTCTGGGACCACGGGCAGTACCGCTTGATCAACGCCGGTGACCCGGTGGAACAACTGGAGCGGGGCAAGCTCGAAGTGGAATTTTTCGGTTACAAGATGCGCGGCCTGTGGACCCTCGTGCGCATGTCGAAGCATGACAAGGATTGGCTGTTGCTGAAAAAGACCGACGGCTTTGTTGAAACCGAAGAGCTGGTCGACCGTTATCCGCAATCGGTGATATCCGGACTCACCCTGGAAGAGATGGCCGACCTGCCGGCAAAACTTGCCGCGCTGCGGCAGCGCCTGCAGGAGCTCAAAGCGCCCAAACAAACCGTCGCCGCGCGCCATCAAGGGTTGATGCTGGCGACCTTGCAGGAAAGTCCTTTTTCAGGAGCCGAGTGGATTTTCGAAATCAAATACGATGGCGTGCGGGTGCTCGCGGAGCGTAGCGGCGATACCGTCGAACTTTACGGCCGCAATGGAACCGCGATCACCAACCGTTACCCCGAGCTGCGAGACGCGCTCAAGCGGCTGCCGGTGGATCGTTTCGTGGTCGACGGCGAGATCGTCGCCCTCGACGAGCACGGTCAGCCGAGCTTCCAGAAGCTGCAGGCGCGCATGCATCTGACCAGCCCCCACGATATTCAACGAGCCATGGCGGTGGCGCCCGTGGAAGGCTTTTTCTTCGATTGCCTGGCGCTCGACGGTTACGATCTCCGCGCGCTGCCGCTGGCGGATCGCAAAGCATGCTTGAAAAGTTTCGTGCCGCTGCTGGGTCAGGCGCGCTACAGCGACCACGTTGCGCAAGCGGGAGAAGCTTTTTTTACCGCCGCATCGGAGCGGCGACTGGAAGGGATCGTCGCTAAAAAAGCCCACAGCCGCTACGTCGCCGGCCGCTCCCGCGATTGGATCAAACTGAAATGCCAGCGGCGCCAGGAATTCGTCATCGGCGGCTACACCGATCCTCAGGGAGGACGAAGCTACTTCGGCGCGCTTCATCTGGGTCTCTATCAAAACCAAAAGCTCGTTTACGTGTCGAAGGTCGGCACCGGTTTCGACGCCAAGACCCTCAAGTCGATCTGGGAGAAAATGCAGCCGTTGACGCGAGCGAAATCGCGCTTCGAGCAAAGAAGCCCCACGGGCCGCGGCCACCACTGGGTCGAGCCCAAGCTGGTTTGCGAGGTGCGTTTCTCGGATTGGACCCACGACGGTGGCATTCGCCATCCGGCGTTTCTGGGATTGAGAACGGACAAGCAGCCCGAAGAATGCCGCAAGGACGAGCCCGCACCGCTAATTCTCGCAGAACTGCCAACCCCCGCGCCGGCAGAGAACGTTCCGGCAAAGCAGGTGAAGTTTAGCAATTTAAAAAAAGTCTTCTGGCCCGACGAAGGCTACACCAAAGGCGACTTGATCGAGTATTACCGCGTCATCGCTCCCTTACTGCTTCCCTACCTAAAAGATCGTCCGCTGGTTTTGACCCGCTACCCCGACGGCATAGCGGGAAAATCTTTTTTCCAGAAGGATGCCCCCGAGTTTGTGCCGAGCTGGGTGCGCCGGGCGAAGATCTATTCCAAAGATACCGACCGCGACATCGGCTACATCATAGTGAACGATCTGGAAACCCTGCTCTACGTCATCAACATGGGCACCATTCCGCTCCACCTGTGGAGCTCGCGGATCGACTCTCTGGAGCGTCCCGACTGGCTGGTGCTCGATCTGGATCCCAAGGGCGCGCCCTTTGCTCATGTCGTCCAGGTGGCCAGGGCGCTTTACAAAATTCTTACCCAGCTTCGAGTGGAAAGTTATATCAAGACCTCGGGCGCGTCCGGGCTTCATATCCTGGTTCCCCTCGGCGCGCGCTATACCCATGAACAGGCGAAAAATTTTGCTCGGCTGCTGGCGATGCTGGGCACCGAGTCGGTTCCCGATATTTCGACGATCGCCCGACCCATCGCGGCCCGGGGCGGAAAAGTTTATATCGACTTCGGCCAGAACGGTTACGGCGTGACCATCGCGGCGCCTTTTGCGGTCCGGCCGGTGGCCGGCGCGACGGTCTCGTGCCCGCTCAGATGGCGAGAGGTAAACGGGCGCCTGCATCCGTCGCGTTTCACGATCAAGACCGTACCGGTGCGCTTTCGCAAAATGAAAGACCCCATGGCGCCGGTTTTTCGCAAAGCGATCGACCTGGCTTCGGCGCTGCAGCGGGTTGAAAAAATGATCGCGGCCAACAGGATGGGATCGCTGTAATAAAACCGCCCGGTTCGCGCAGACGGCCCGTGACCGACCCAGGGTCTCTTCAAAGTGGTGTTGAGCAGATGAAAATCCCTCTAAATCTCCCTTTACAAAGGGAGACTTTCTACTCCCCCCTTTTTTTCAAAGAGGGGAAGGGGGGATTTTTGGACAACCGTGAGTTGTCAATCCAATTCAGTATCAGTGAAACTGACTTTGACGTTGCCCCATAACCGGCCACCTAAACTTGACAAGTCGACTGCCGACGATGTATTCACCGGACGAAATGATCATTTCCGAGGAGGCTCTTCACTCTTCTTGCCTTAACCCTAACAGACCGTTGCAATGGAGGTTGTCATGCACAAGCAACCGCTTTCCGTGATCTGTCTCGCGCTTTTACTTTTCGCTCCGCAGCTCGCCGCTGTCGCCTGGACACAGGCGGATCCTTTCTATAAGGGCAAAACAATTCGCATCATGGTGGGCTCCACGGCGGGTGGCTTCTATGATCGCTGGGCCCGTCTCTTTGCGAGATACATGCCCAAGTATATCCCCGGCCAACCGGAGATCATCGCGCAGAACATGCCGGGCGCCGGGTCGGTGATCGCCGTCAACCATGTTTTCAATGTGGCCAAGCCCGACGGGCTCACCGCCGCGATGCCTTTGAACAGCGTCTACGTCGACCAGCTGGTGGGGCGCAAAGAGGTGCAGTTCGATTTGCGGAAGTTCCACTGGATCGGCTCGCCTGCGGTTGAATCAACCATCATGTATATGAGGGCCGATACTCCCTACAAGTCCATCGCCGACGTCATCAAGGCGAAGGAACCACCCAAGTGCGGCGCCACCGGCACGGCAAGCGCCGATTATATTCTGTCCAGGGTGTTGGAGGAGACCGTGGGGGCCAAGTTTACTACGGTGCTGGGCTATCCCGGCGGCTCTGAGATCGACATAGCGGTGGAAAAGGGCGAGGTGGTTTGCCGCGCTCATAGCACTTCCGCTCACTTCGGGCGAGAACCCTTCGATACGTGGCACAAAAGAGGTTTTGACCGCCATCTCATCCAGACCTCGCGCAAGCGAGATTCGCGGGCAGCCGATGTGCCGACCACTCATGAGATCTTCGAGGAGTTTAAAGTCCCGGCAAACCTACGCCGTGTCGCCAACGTTGTGCTGGCCGCGGGAGATTTCGGCCGCCCCATGATGGTGACGCCTGGTACTCCTGCTGAGAGGGTCAAGATCCTTAGAGACGCGTACGTCAAGACTTTGAACGACCCCGAAGTCCTGGCCGAAACAAAAAAGGCCCGCATGGACGTGGACCCCACATCCGGCGAAGAGCTGGAATCGCTGGTCAAAGAGATCTTCGATTCTCCCCCGGACGTCATCGAGCGGGTAAAGAAAATCCTGGGCAACTGACGCACCGCTCTGGATGAGTCACCCTGAAGGCAAGGCCAGTGTCAAATTATTTCAACGGACTTCGGGAACACCACACTAGTATGGTGTCCCGTTAATTCGTTGAATAACATCTGTATCCATTCCGCTTGAAAAATCTCCCCTTGCCCTCTTTTCCAAAGAGGGGTTCGCCGCTCCGGAAAAGATTTCCCCCTTTGCAAAGGGGGATCAAGGGGGATTTGAGAGTGAACTCCGGCTCTGTTACACATCGCAATTTTAAACGAACTTCTGGGACAGGACACTAGGTAGGTTAAACTTTGCGCTCGGGCTGTTTGGATGAATTGCCAACGGCCGCTTTGTAGTGCCGCTTAGCCCTGCTCCTTGGACACATAGCCCAAGGCGATGTCGCGGGCTAAGGCCGCGCTGTCGCGCTCTGAAGGTTTACCGTAGCCGCCACCGCCGGCGGTGAGGAAAGTGACCGTCTCTCCGGGGCGCACCAGCAGGCGGCTGAACTTTCCCGGAAGTATTTCTTCCTTGCCGTTGCGTTGAATCAAGGTCTGATTGGTTTGACCGTTTTCGCCACCCAACAAACCCCACGGCGGGCATTGGATTCGATCCGTGTTGCGGCTCAGGTAAAAATCCTCCAGCGGCTTCAGTTTGAGCTCGATGCCGACGCCGCCGCGGAATTTGCCCGCGCCCCCGCTGTCGCTGCGCAAGGTATGACACTCGTACAACAAGGGATAATATAACTCTTGCAGTTCTATGGGCGTGTTTTTCACGTCGCCTTGACACATCGACACTGAAGCGGACGCGCCGTCCTCGAAGGGCCGGCCGCCCCATCCACCGCCGATAATGTTCTGGCAGACATAGCCGCCGCCGGTTTTGGGATTCGTGCCGAAGATCGCGTAGCCTCCCATGTCGCCTTTGTGCGCCGCGGGGATCTGCCCTGGCAGCACCGGCGCCAGCGCGCGCAAGATCGTGTCTAGAACCGTCGGCAAAGACAGGCTCCAACCGCCGATGGGCGCAGGCCGCTTGGCGCTGAGCAGCTTGCCGGGGGGAAGAATCACTTTAAGCGCGCGGAAAGAACCCTCGTTCACTTCCCGATGGGGCGACGTGAGCGCCTTGAAAGCCACGCGGGCCGCGGCCATTCCTCCCGAGGAACCGCAGTTAATAAAACCCGGCACCTGATCGGCCACTTCGGAGAAATCAATCGTGAGCTCGTCGTCGTGCACCAACACTCGAACTTTGATGGGAATCGTCTTGGTAAAATCTTTGCCGTCGTCATCGAGAAACGACGCTGCTTCGTAAACCCCGTCGGGAATCCCCCGCACGGATTGGCGCACGAGTTTGTCGGTCTGGTTCCAGATGACTTCCACCGCTTCCTCGAACACCGCCCCGCCATACCTGCGACAGATTTGCTCCAGCCGTTCTTCCCCGGTGCGGCAGCAGGCGATCTGTGCCCGCAGATCGCCGAAGGACGACTCGGGGAAACGGATGTTGTCTTCGATCAATCGCAACACTTCAGTATTCGGTTTGCCTGCCGCATAAATCTTCACCGAGCGAATTTGCAGCCCTTCCTCGTACACGTCCCGCGTCATGCTCGATCCGAAACCGGTACTGCCCCCACCGACGTCGATCCAGTGAGCCCGCACCGCCAGGAAGCAAACGAGCTTGCCGTCCCAGAAAAACGGTGTGTAGACCGCCATATTGTTGAGATGCTGCCCGCAAATCTCCGGGTGATTCACCAAAAAGACGTCGCCGGGATGAACGTTCTCTCGCCCGTAGACTTCCACGCCGTCCTGTACTGCGACACCGAGATCGGCGAGAAAAATCGGCAAGGCGCCTTCGTTTTGCGACATCGTCCGGCCTTCATGATCGACGATGGCGACACAATAGTCCTGCACCTCATAGATCATCATGTTGTAGGCGGTTTTTTTCAGTACCGCCGACATCTCGTTGGCGGCCGCTTTCAGGGCGCAGCGAATGATTTCGACGGTGATGGGATCGACGGCCACAATCATACCCTCAACAATGGTCAAACCTATTCAGCGGCAGCACTCGAGCCAATTATCAACCCTAACTCGGAATACCTCCCGCAAAGGCGCAAAGGCCGCAAAGGTCGGAGAAAAAACGTGAAAATCATTCG
>Ga0105347_1000800_pt1 | contig 14366 bp, 13 predicted proteins | sample EasRivMeERMLT890_FD_89677 | JGI IMG/M metagenome (GOLD analysis project Ga0105347, IMG submission 89677) | Soil microbial communities from meander-bound floodplain in the East River, Colorado, USA - East River MetaG ERMLT890 | ecosystem: Environmental > Terrestrial > Soil > Floodplain | place... | reverse complement strand
TGCGATGCTGGATCGCGACACCAGTGTTGTTGTCGAGAGGACGTTGAAGCACGAAGGCGAGGCAGTCCGGGAGTTTTACGCCTCGATTCGGCCGCCGGTCGTGGTCGGGATCGAAGCGACCGGCTCTCTATTCCAGTATCCGGAGTCTTTCACGAGACACGCGGCGGCGTTTCTGTCCTCCAACTCCGAGTCGGCCGCGTTCTGAGCGCGAGCGGTAGGTGCAATGAACGCGATCAACGCCAGCGCCTCCGGCCAGTTCAGAATCGGAGACATCACGGTGGACAGGCATTATGGGTGACAAGCCCTATCCGGCTTTTCGTCATCCGTTCTCCGTGCAATGAAAGATCGCGTCGGGGCGCCATGGACACTGTATTCGGGGCAGTTCTCCATGGCGTCGGTCCAGGGCATCGTTCGGAGTCTCTCTGGCGTAGGCCGTCACCTGCTTCAGGCTGCTCACCACCGTCTGTCAAGAACGCGTTCGTTCCGATGGTGGAACGACGGGACGAGTACCGAGCCGGCGAAACGGCTGAGCCCTCCGTGTTGCACGCTGTGATCCTGTTGTTGTCTTCGCTGTCACAGGGACGCCATCGCGGCGTTGCGTCTCGCAACTAACCTGCGGGTTGTGAAGAGCGTTGCGGTGCCGCGGCGCTCGCGTAAACAGCTCCCTGTGCACTGGAGGTAGATGATGTCGCATCGCGTTCCGCTGGCCCTTGCGCTGGCGGTGATCACCGGCTTGCCGGCCCTCGCCGTCAGCACCAAATTCCCGGATTTCACGCCACTGACGAGTTCGGCACTTCCATTACCCGTAAACGGTCCAGACGAGGCAACACCGATCACATTGCCCAACCCGAAGTGGAGCCAGAGGACGGTTGCCGATCGGAGGACGCAGAACAACCTGGTGATCAACTCCAACTCTGGCAATTGGGACATGATCACGTCGAACGAAACCGGTCCCGATGCGGGCCGCTATCTGTTCATGCCCTTCGAAACGGGATCGGCCGGCGTGCAGCGCGTCGACCTGCAAAATCCGCACTACGAGCAACGTACCGTGACGATCGTCGCACCAGGCACGCAGGGGTTTGTGTCTGGTGACGCCTCGCGCTGGACACCGTGGGGTGGCTACCTCACCGCCGAAGAGTCGTGGGGCACCGGGAGCGTCAAGGGTCGCCTTTTTGAAGTGACCAATCCGATCACTGCTGGGCCGAACGGCGGCGACTTCGTGTGGCGGACCATCGTTCCGCGCGTATCGCACGAAGGGCTCGCGTTCGATGAGAACAACGCCATGTATTTCGTTGACGAGCTCAACGGCGGCTCGATCTACAAGTACGTGTCCACAAATCCGGATGCGACGAGCGGCGACGACTACTTCGCGAGCGGCCAGACGTTTGCCCTGAGGGTCGGTGCGGGTGGGCAGTTTGAAGGAAACAATGGTCCGGCGATTATTGGTGCGGCAGCGTGGGTGGCCATCACCAACCCGACTGGTGGAGCGCTTGCCGGGATATCGACCCTGCTGCCGGACGGCACGATCGACGGTCGCGCGGCGGCTGACGACAACGATGTCAGGGCCACCGGCTACAACCGGCCCGAGGACATGGTGCTGCAGACCCTGGCTGATGGCACCCAGTTGCTGTATTTTGCCACCACGGATTCTGACGTCAACAACAGCGGCGCCGATGGGACCAGCCGCGTCTACAACCTGAATCTCTCGACCAACGAGGTCAGACTCTTCGCCGCGCCGCAGTCGACTGACGTGGCCACCGGCTCGCCGGTCGGTGGGAGCCTGAGAAATGCCGACAATCTCGCGATCGACGCGGAAGGCAATATCTACATCGTCGAAGACCGCGGCGGCGGCTCCGACGACGACATCTGGTTTGCGGCAGACTGGAACAAGGACGGCGACCTGTTGGATGCGGACGAAGGATTGGCGCGCTGGGCGTCCAATGGTGCCCAGGGCTCAGAGTTCACGGGTTTGTACTTCGACCTGAGGAATCCGAATAGAGCGTTCGTGAACATCCAGCATCCGGCGAGTGATGTCGACCGCCTGATCGAGATCTCGGCGTCGCCGCAGTATCAGCAGGGCAACAAGCCGTAACCCCGGATACCCACACGCAGCCACCCGGCCGGTCAAGCGCCGGGTGGCCGCCTGACCCAGTTTGAATGTTGCGCTATCGAATCGAGCATGTTTGGCGAGCGCGAAGCGCGAAGCCAACTTGCCTGAAGGCGAGGCGGCAGCGCGTGACATCAGGAAGTAATGCGGCGCAACCCAGGCGCAACCAAATGGGCTCTAACGTCATACACCCTGATAGCGACGCAAGCGACTTAGATGTGATGCCTGACGATCAGTGCTCGGCCGAAGACGCGCTCGAAGCGGTCGTCAAAATCCTTTGAACGCTTCAGACTTCTTCGCCATCAGCTTCACCTGATCGAGATTTACCTCAGGTTCGGGTCGGAACAGCCCGCGGCGGTAGGGCTCCTTGTCCGAAAACTCCCAATCCGGCGGGCCTACGGCTCTGCGGCCGTCTTCTCGTCCCTGAGCTGTGCCCGCAGCAGCGGCAGCTGCTGCTGATAGCCTGCCGCATCGCCGTAGTCGACGAACTCGCGGTAGTGCGGATGCGGCGCGCGCACGCGCTTCGCGTGGCGGATCGGGCACCAGTACTGTTCCGTGCGTCCCGCGATCTCGCGGACGTATGCCAGAACTCCGTTCGCATATCCGCAGTAGCCGCAGTTCACCTTCTCGATCAGGTTGAGATAGGCGAGATGCTGACGATCGAAGACGATGTAGGCATCGCGACGGACGAGGGAGATGCCGAAAATCGGAAAGCAGATCGCTTGGTAGAGGCTGATCCAAATGTCGAGGATGGCGATCGGCACGATGAGCGAATAAATGACGGGCGCGACGAGCAGGTGCAGCGGATTGCTCTCGCGCAGGTACGCTGGAATGCTCTGCTTCAGCTGCCGATGCGCGGCGCGGACATCCTGCTCGAACCGGACCCTGCCCGCATCGATCCGATACCGCCAGTGCTCGCGGGCGTGATTGAGCTCGTGTTCGATCTCGCGTTCGATTCGGAAGGCGCGTTCCAGGAGATCGTCGAGCGGCGAAGGCATGACGTGAGTATGACCGAAGCTGCGTATGTCCGTGGGCGGGTCGTCGGCCCGGCGCTGCGTCCGACACACGGCATCGACTCCGGGCGGTTGATCTTGTCCTTCGGGAAGTAGGCAATCAGCATCGTATCGGTGTGATGCTGCCCTGCAACTTGTAGAGCTCCATGGTCTGCGTGACGTCGTTGAACACGCGTTTCTCGGTGACTCCCTCAACTGACGGTCGCTTTGTCGGCGCGGTCTTCTGCAGGCGATCCGGGTTGACGGTGTGCTTGTTGATCTTCTGGTCTGCTGGCGGTGCAGCCACCACGAACCAGCGGTTCCAGCGCGACATGCTCCTTGTGAATTGATAAGAGCAAGCGTATATATCATTTCTGTTCATTGATGAACGTCATGTCGTGTGGTGTGCACATCGTAGGACGCCACGATGGACCAAGTCGCCAATGCGCCGTTGACCGTCACTATTCCGAGATGATGATGCGACGTGCCAGGGAGATGACGATGGGATACGTGAAAATCGAAGCGATTGCGTTACTGCTGGCCGCGTTCCTGCCGGCCGCCGCTTATTCCCAGTCGAGGCAGCTTCCGCCGGGCGCGTTCGCAGAGAACGTTGAGTTCATCAGCTTTACCGATCTGAACGGTCATATCCCGTTCAAGATGTCGATCCATCAGGCCAATGGCCGCTGGTACATGTACGCCGGCGCACAGGACGACCGCGGGTGGAGCGTGCTCGACATCACGAATCCGGCCTCACCCACGGTAGTGAACTGGATTCCCGGCCCGAAGAACACTCGCACGGTTCAGGTCGAGATCGCGGAGGGCAAAATGATCACCGCGCTCGAAAAGTCGCAGAGGGGCGGGGATACCGATCCGAACGCGCCCTATGACGAGGGAGTGCTGATTTGGAGCCTGGAGGATCCGGTCCATCCCAAGGTACTGGGCCAGTACAAGACTGGGGGCCTCGGCACGCACCGCAACGCGTATTTCGGCGGTCGCTACATGCACCTGGCCGCGGCCATGAGAGGCTATGCGGGAAACATTTACGTGATCGTGGACATCAGCAATCCCGCCAAGCCGATGGAAGTGGCGCGGTGGGCTCCCCCGGAACTCAAGCTGGCCGATCCTAACGCGCAGAATACAGCGTGGCCGCACGGATATGGGCTGCATGGACCGCCGATGGTCGTGGGAAACCTGGTCTATTTAGGTTTCGACTCCCAGTTGGTGGTACTCGACATCAGCGATATACGCCATCCAAAGCAAATCGGCTCGCTGCGCTTCGATCCTCCGTACCACGCGCTGTTCGCCGTCCACACGGTCCTGCCGTTCCCAGGCCGGCAGATTGCTCTCACGAATTCGGAAGGGGGATGCGCGGACGGGCCCTCGCAGGCGTCGTTCGTCGACATTGCGGATCCGTCCAAGATGAAGCTGTTGTCGCTCTTCCCGGTCCCGCAGCCTCCCCCCGGCGCACCGTACTCGAACTTCTGCGAGCGAAGTACCGGCTTCGGCGTGCACAACGTCAACATGTTGTTCCACAACCCTCTCGTCGATCGATCCGACAACATCGTGTATATGACGTACACCAATGCGGGTCTGCGGGTGTTTGACGTCTCCGACGCCCGCTTGCCACGTGAAATCGGCTACTTCGTTCCTCCCAATCCCAAGACGGAGGCCGGCGCGCCGGCCGGAGGGGAGGGGAGCGTCTCCAATGGCGCCGACGTCATCGTCGACACGCGCGGTTATGTTTACATGTCGGACCGCAGTCAGGGCATCTGGGTGCTTCGCTATGCCGGCCCGAAACCCAAGTTGGCGAAGCCGGTGGTGCGGTACCCGCTCGCGGAAACCCGGATCAAACAGGAGGAAGCCGAACGGCGGCGGCGCGCGGCCAGTCGCTAGCTGTCCGCAATAGTACAGTGGAGGCGGAAGGAGTAGATAGAAGCCTCACGGTGACTGCACTAGCCTGCCATCAGTCTGCTCGCACCCACGAGTCCGGCTCACGAGGATCACTCAGAAGAACGGCGCTTTCAAAAAGCTCGAGGAATCTTGAGAATCAGCGCTGATCTCGAGTGCGCGGAATGTTCCTGCATTGTGCGGTGGGGAAGTCACCTACCCGCGTCTCGCGCGAATTGAACACGCGTCAGGCCGTGCCAGCACTGATGCGCATAGCGCGTTACCTAAACGCTTCGGCGTTAAGCAGGACCTATCGGCTGAAACGCGAAGTGCAGCGTCGGCGTAACGCGCCGGAGTTAAGCCGCGGCGTGGCCGTTGAACTACTCAACCAAACTGTTTGAGGTCGCCGCCTTCAACTCCTCGTTAGGTGGCTAGTCACTCGATGCGAGCCCGGGCCATTCATCGACGATGGGTAAGTGGGCAACAAGTGGCCGCAGGTCGGATGAGTTTGCACAGCGACGGGTTCGAGGCTACGCTCGGGAGCGTGCATCAGAAGGCGACCCACAAGGAGACGCATTCATGCCCACGCCATCAAAACGTCTCGATACGGTTGTACTGGTTCATGGCTTCTGGGTGACACCGCGAAGCTGGGAGCACTGGATTCCGCGCTATGAAGCCCATGGCTACCGCGTCCTCGCTCCAGCGTATCCGGGGTTCGAGGTCGAGGTCGAAGCGCTCAACCGCGATCCATCGCCCGTCGAGCGTCTCACGGTTCCCGCGATCATGTCGCACCTCGAAGCAGTTGCCGGGCGATGCGAAGCGCCACCGATCCTCATCGGTCATTCGGCAGGTGGCGCCTTTGTGCAGCTACTCCTCGATCGTGGCTTTGGGGCGGTTGGAGTCGCGATCAACTCCGCACCGACGGAAGGGGTGCGCGTCACGCCGCTATCGCAGGTCAAATCCACGTTCCCGGTGCTGAAGAGTCCCGCGAATCGCCACAAGGCGGTGGGGTTCACGTACGATCAATGGCGCTACGTGTTCACGAACACCTTCGACGAAGCGGACGCGCGCGCCGCCTACGACCGCTATCACGTCCCGGCTTCAGGGGGTATTTTCTGGGACAGCGTGCTGGCGAATTTCATCCCCGGGCCCCAGGAGATCGCGGTCGACTACAAGAACGACGCCCGCGCGCCCCTTCTCTTCATCTCGGGGAGCGACGATCACTTGATGCCGCCCGCCGTCCAACACTCGAACGCTAAGCATTACAAGTCGAACACGATCACGGAGATCAAGGAATTCCCGGGACGCTCGCATCTCATGCCCGCCCAGCAGGGGTGGGAGGAGATCGCCGACTATGCGCTGGCGTGGGCCGAGAAGCACAGTACGCACCAGCCGCAGGGCTCTCCGGCATCTTGATGAGATGGGGCCGCTTACTAACAAGTAGGGCGAGCTACATATCACGGCCGACCCTGCGGGGCCGGCAGCATAATGCCAAATGGTCCCCGTCGAAGAATGTCTGCAACTCTTATGGTCAAGACACTTGTTGAAGGACGCGGGCTCCCGTGAAACCTGATTAGAACCTGAATTTGGCCGACCCGCATAACACCGTCTAGGTCGCCCGCACATCGCAGCAGATAGGTCCTGCCTTGTCGCGAAGTGTTTAGTAACGACTAAGCGCTGACCCTCCCAAAATGGCTCGGTGGTGGGCGCACCTGGTGGGCGCACCTCGAGTTCACCCGCATAAACATTACGCTAACTATCCTCCGCAAAAAGATCGAGGATTAGCGAGAGCCCCGCGCGCACGGGTTCTGTTCGTAGGTTCGATCATTGCGTCGGGTTGGCTCGTTTTCTCTGGCCGTTCACGCTGATCGCGTCACGGGACTAGATCACGGTGAGGATTCCAGCGCCGATCATGGCGGCGCCGGCGACGCGAGAGACGACGATGCCGGCCGGGCCGACCTTTTCGAGCAGAACGAATCCGGTCAACGCGATAACCCAGCCGAGATTCATCACGCCGACGACGAACAGCACGCACATCAGTGCCCAGCAACAGCCGAGGCAGTACGCGCCGTGACGCACGCCCATCTGCATCGCGCCCAGCTTTCCATCGCGCCACGTCGTCATCAGGAAACCTAGGGGACTCCGGCAATGGACCAGACATGCACGTTTCAGCGGCGTCAATTGATACGCGCCGGCGGCCACCAGAATCGGTCCCAGCCAGCCACGGACTGGATGCGGCCATGGCGGATGAAAGCATTGCCGTCTCGTGCAAGGCCCATTGTACGAGTGCCGCGCACGCGCTGAAACCGACCCAGACGGTGAGGTACCCAAGCCCGAACATCAGTACGGATAGGGGCACTCCCCGGTCGCCGTGCGTGGCGCGCGCACCGGCGAATAAGAGCAGCACCGGTGCTGCCGCTCCCGCCATCATGCCGACCATCATCACGACCCACATGACGAAGGTGAGGAGGATGTCAACCGAGGTCCACGGTGCATCCATCGTCATTCCCATGGCGGCCATTGCCGTGCCGTAGGCCATGGCGGGCGCCATTTGATGAGCGAGACGGACGAGATACACCCAGGCGAGCCCAACGGTCAGGACGATGCAGATCGAGACGATGAGGCGGTCGCGCCCGACGAAGATAGCGGGCGACAGACTACGCACTTCGCCAGGAGAACGGCGCGAACTGTCCGTTGTTGTTTCCGCTGGCATCGTCCCATGTCAGACCGAGCGCGTGCACGTGGCTCTTTGATGCGTGGGCGAGCGCCAATCGATCCGAGGCAGGATGGCCAGTGTTATCGAGATACAGCGGCTCGGTGGCGGTCGGATTAATTCCCATCGCACCCTCGGCAGCCATGTCAACGAGTGTCGAGGCTGTAACGGACCATTTGACGCCACGGCGATCGAAGCGGATCGGCGCCGATTCCACGCCGAGAAATTTCCCAATCAGACCCGACAGCGCTGCCATCGGACCGCCAGCGGCGCCGGTCGCAATCGCCGTGAGGGCATCCCGCTGCTCGGCACTCGCCTGCTCATCAATGATCAAGCCCACCGACCAGTTACCGTTGCCCATCGCTTCGGGGGTCAGTCCCAGGACGATGAAGCCCAGGCCACTGAGCGACACGGAGTCGTAAGTCCCACCCTCAATCTGAAATCCCATGGCGAACGTGCATGTGCCCCTGCTCGGGCGAACCGCCATTTGTCCGAGGATACAGGGACAAACGAAATCGCAACTGCACGTCTCGTAGTACTGCCCCGCAACTTGCCAAGAGGGTGTCGCCATCGTGCCGGCCTCCGATGCGCGGGATTGTAACGATTATTCCGCCCTGGAGGCAGGAAAAAGGCGCAATGGGCATGGGGTGTTCGCAGATATCACGGGTCCAGCGTGACGTGGCGGACAATGCGTCCGGCATACTCGCAGGCTTCGATCGGTCGACGTTATGGGACGAGGCGACGCATCCCTTTGCCAGGGTGGTCAGGATCACCATTATCGCGCCGCAGGAGGACATCGATTTCGCGAAGCACTAAACCCAATGCGAACGGCTGGTCTTCACGCCGTGGCATTCGCTGGCGGCGCATCAGCCGATCGCCAGCATCAACCGGCTGCGCGAGGCCGTCTATGAGGCTTCGGCGCAACATCGTCTACGACAGCCGGAGGACGCGGCTGGCCAGTAGGCCTGTGGCTCGCCGCCGAGATACGACCTTCAGATCGACTTCAAGTATTCGATGATCGCGTACTTCTCCTCTGGCGTGGGTTCCAGCCCCCTGAAGAAGCCGGCACCTGCGTGACCGTTCCGGCTGTTGCCGCTGTCGTCCGTGCCTGGCCGGTGCTCCGTCGTGGTCACCTTGAAGCACTTGGAAGGGCGGTTCGGTGCGCCGCAGATCGCTTCGCCCTTCTTGATGTCGACGCCCACCGCGGAGGGGTCGAACTCGCCGTGGCCCACCCAGAAACTCTCGGGGCGCGTGTCGGGGAAGAGGACTGACTCCAGCGTCGGCCAGACGCCGCTGTGCCCATAGGGCGCTGTGAACGCAATGCCATTGAGCGGGCGAGCCCTGTAGACGGCCATCTGAGCCAGCGTTGGGGGCTGCGGCCGTGCCCTGAAGAACGCGAATTTGTCGCGCTCCCTCGCCGCGGTCTCCCGGTCGGGGTACGCGTCGAGGAAGTAGGAGTCCACCGCGCTGGCCGTCGACCCCGCCAGGAGGATCAACGTCATCACCGAACCGTCCGGCTTGCGCAGAAGGTTCGCGCGGGTGAGTTGAGCTTTCTTGAGCTTGTCGAACTCCGCGTTCACGATCGCTTGTCCAGTGAACGTGGTGTCGCGGCCCTCGAGCTCCGCGAGCCGGCCAGCCAGCAGCGACGCCAGGCCCCCCACCTTCTCGCGAAGCGTCGCGAGGATGCCGTCGCGCATCTTGCCATCGAGAATCTCGGTCGCCCGCGGGTTGAGGGTGTATCGGGCCCCTGCGTGAGCCTTGACGAACTGGTCGTCGGTGCCCACGGTTTCAAAGCCGACCCTGGTGACCCTCCACACGTATCGGGTCCGGCCAAGGTAGTCCTCCTCTACGAAATGGTCGGCCAGATCGCTCGGGGCGTTGCTGCCGCTCCAGTTCTCGCCGGCGGCGTCCCACTGCGCACTGAACTTGTCGAGATACGGTTGTGCGTGACAGCGTTGGCAGTGGGCGGCAAAGGCTTTGGCGCCCTCGGCCAGGTTTCCCTTGGGCGATGGGAACTTCGACGGCCACTTGGGACTCTCGACCCAGTCGAGCGCCTCTTCGAGTGCGTAGAGATTCTTGACCTTGGCGGTCGAGCGGACGCGCCACCGTCCCGACGGGTCCTTGTAGGTCTCCGAGTCGCCGAACACGCCGAGCACTTCACCCACGTTGCGGGTGAGGGAGTTCGACGTCAGACAGTTGGTCTGCACGCACTGCAGCCGCGCCGCGTTCCACACCGCTGGCACGCTGACCGGGACTTGAATGGGCCTGATGCTGGTCGGGTCGCTTCCGTTCGGATCGTAGGGTCTTGCGGCGTCGTTCGGGTCACCGTACTGATGTCCGAACACTTCGTTCAGGATGTGGCCGACGGCATCGATGCGGCCGGGCCCAGCCTCTCGACCCACTGGCACCTGCCCGCGGTCGCGCAGGCCGTCCATTCGTTGCTTTGCCGCGGCAAGTCGACTCGTGGCGTTCTTCTCGTCGACCCCTTTGGCCGCCATGCGGGCGAAGTACCCGGTGCCCTTCGGGTCTCGCACAGCCTTCGAGACCGCCATGCCCAGATCGGAAATGAACCGTTCGTAGTCGAGGTTCGACTGGCCGGCGTGGATGAGAAAGCGCTCACCGTTGTACCTCAGGTCGCCGGTGTGACAGGCGGCACACGTCAAGCCGACATAATCTCGTGTCAGGTCCTGAGCGTGCTTCGCCAGCGGCGTATGACCGTCGCCGCGCGTGTCCTTCACCACGCCGATGGGCAGGCCCCCGGTGTTCGGGAGATCTCCCTGACCGTTACCGCCGTCTTTGTAATTGCCAGAGTAGAGGAACCCGTACGATTCCAGGTTCGTGCGGGCTGAAAACAGCGCCTGGTCCGAGGCGCTCGGGATCGACATGAACACGTCGAAGTCGAGCAATTGCGACCCCTGAGGGGTGAGATACCACGTTCCCGCGAGCTCCCGTGCATCCTGCCCCTTTCTCCACTGATTGAGGAATCCAGCATCCGGCGCCTTGGTCGTCTCCATGATCGGTGTCGCAGGCGTGGGGCGGGAGCAGGCCCCGACGGTCAGCGCTAGGAGACACATGGCGACGCGCGGGATATGTGCGAGACAGGGCTGCAACGAGAAAGCACGGCGACCCATACTCGGATCTCCTGTCTGACGGCGGGTCGGTTGGGGGAGCTCGGCGCCACCGAGCGTATCACGCCACGATAATCTGAACATCGCCGCTCGTGATGCGTTGGTCCTCAACACACCCGGAGGTCTCGATCGTGCTATCCGACATCGTGCACATCGGTCCGAGAGAGTCACGCGCGCAGTCCGGCAGGGCAGGAGACTGAGGTCGTCCTCGCATGCAACATCCTCAATCAGATGACGCAGCGTGGCAGGCTTGCATCGGACGCCATCGGGAGGTGACCAGCATGGGCTGGGGTGGTTGCGGGCCAGCTCCGATTCATGCACGTGGCCGGCCGACAGACCGGCAATCCACGAGACGCACGGAACCAGCCGTCACGCCGATGGGCTGATTCCGGGCGCGTCGTGTCCTCGGTGCGGCGTGCCTGCGGCTACGGGCACAGCGTGGCGGACCCGCCAAGGGGTCCGCAGATGTTGGAACCGAGCTGGATCCCGCCGAACACCTGCGCGGCGCCGCCGTTGTTGCCCCGGAAACTGTTGTTCGAGTAGCCCACGCTCGTCCCGGGGTTCCCGCCCGATCCCGGCACGAACAGGCCTTCATCGGTGTTCTGCGAAATGGTGCTGTTCGAGACCGTCCCGGCAAAGCTCACAATCCCTTCTTTCTCGTTGTCGGTGATCTCGTTCCCGGTGATCACGGCATTGAAGGTCGAGATTCCCTCACCGCCGTTGTTGCTGATGGAGTTGTTCAGGATCACGCCGGTCACTTGAGTACCCGTTGCGCCGTTGTGGCGGATCCGCATGTCGTGCACGTAGTTGGCGAAGCCGATGAGCAGGATCCCGTCGCATCCCATGCCCTTGATGGAATTGCCGGCTGGCTCCGACAGCTTGAAGGCCTCCGAGAGGCTGCGTGACTGCGACGTGACGGCGCGAATGAGATCCCTTAAGTTGAAAGCCGGAAGGAGATCCCGCCAATGGCCTCGCTCGATTGGTCCCAGTGCCCGGCAGTGGAAAGCATCCCTGGCAAGGTCAGCGGGGTCTGGGTGTTCAAGGGCACACGCACGCTTGTGGCGATCGTTTTCGAGAACCTGGAAGACGGCTGGGCATTGACGAGGTGTTGGAGCAGTTCCCTGTTACGCGGGAGCAGGTCAAGGCCGTGCTCGAGTTCGCCGCCCGGAGTCTCGACGCGCCCGTGCCCGGGCTCTGAAGCGCCTCGTGCCGACCAACTGAATGGCGCTGCAGCTCGCGGCAGTCCTCTGTCGTTTTCGCGGTGGCAACACTATGATGCATCCAACCAGGATGAGGAAAACGCCGATGCCGAAGCGCTCGCTCGCCGCCCTGTCTTTCGCGTGCCTTTCCGCTCTGACCGCCGCAAACGCACATGCCCAATCGCTGCTATCCGACAAGAAGGACATCACCGGCTTTGCCGCGCGAAAGATGATCGAGGCGTGCCTGGCGCAGGCAGCGCGCGACCATTACCCGATCGCGCTAGCGGTCGTGGATTCCGCGGGCTACCTGGTGTCGTATCAATCGACGGATGGGGCGACAGGGAACACAGGTGTGACCGCGCAGTTGAAGGCGAAGACCGCCGCCAAGTTTCGCCGCGCAACGAGCGAGCTTTACGAACGCGTGAATATGCAGATCAATCGCGCTCCGGAGTGGATGGGCTATTTCCCGATCCCGGGTGGCTTTCCCATCGTTGTTCAGGGCGAAGTCGTCGGCGCCATCGGCGCAGGCGCCGCGGGGTTATCGGGCGGCCGGGATGAGGATTGCGCGCAAAACGCCATAAAGTCCGTGTTCGGCGACGGCAAAACATTGCCGCCGGCCAGCCCGCAGCCGCTGCTCGCTACCCGCAAGGTCATCACGACCGCCGCCGGGCGCGCGCTCGTGGATGCGTGTGTCACCTATGCTGGTCAGAAGAAGTACACCGCACTCGGCATTGCGGTGGTGGATCCCGATGGAACGCTCCTGTCGTTCCAGGGGACGGAAGGCGCAAGCCCGACAGCGCTCAAGACGGCCGAATTGAAGGCCACGACGGCGGCGCATTGGCGGCGCCCGACGATCGAACTATGGGAACGCGTGAACAAGCAGATCAACCGCGCCCCAGAATGGATGGGCGATTTTGCCCAGCCGGGTGGGTTTCCCATCTTCATCGGCAACGAGATGGTAGGCGCGATCGGCGCTGGCGGAGGCATCGGGAACCAGGATGACGAATGCGCGCAAGCCGCGATCAAAGCGGTATTCGCCAATGCCTCCACGACTCGAGCGCCTTAACGGGCCGAGTGGACTTTCGGGTGAAGGGAGTGGAGCGGTGCGTCCCAATCTAACAGCTGTTCCTCCTGTTGCCACCCCAACCCAATCTCGCCAGTTCCGTGATGACCGTATGTTCGTAGGTCGTGGAATCGCAGGCCTGGAAGTTCTGCCGCGTCTCGAAGCGCGCGCCAATGCCGTATCCCATTTCCGCAGCGGACGAGATCCAGGTGCGTCGCGACTGCTGTGCCCAATTTCATGCCCACCGGGATGAAACCGCGGCACTCAGACCGAGGCCGCCAGGCCTCGCAATCTCCTCGGGGTTTGCCGCGGGACACTGCGCGCAGTCGGGCGCGACAGATTTAGCCAGCGGCGGACGAAATGGTCGTTCGCCTGTCCGGCGTGTGTCACCGTACTGCCTCCATTGCACGCGAAACGCTGGTCGGTACGCTTGTTGCCCAATGATCGAGGATGCATCGAACGACCTTCGGCGCGCTCGCGCTCGTCTTGGCTATCCTCGTTGACGCCTGTGGCGGTGCGAGTGGGAGTGGACCGTCCGCGGCGACATCCCCGACTGCGCCAAGCTCTGTCGTCCAAACCGTCCAGACCGGCACCTGCTCGCCGCCGAACGCTCCTGCCAACCTCGTGGTCACGGCGATCGATACGCGCGTGACGCTGACGTGGTCCGCGGTGAGCGGGATCACCGAATATATCGTCTTGATTGGCTCCGCGGCGAGCAACTCGAACGAACTGTTCACGAACACCACCAACACGACCTATCAGTGGAACAGTGCGGGACTCGGTCAGCACTATGCGCGCATTCAGGCCAAGAACACGTGTGGGACCAGCGGATCGTCCAACGAAGTGGCGTTTAGGGTGACGAGCACGACAACGGGCGGATAGGCGCCTCGCTCTGGTGCGCGGTTGTTCTTGCAGCCGGCGTCGTGCGTCCTGCACGGCGAGATCAAGAGCGATCTCAATGCGCCTGTGGTGCTGACCTACGTCACACAACGGCCACCCTGTTGTTGGCACAAGGCGTTCACGCAGGTGTGGTGATGGAGACTCTTGGACACTCACAAGTGTCGCTTACGCTAGACACCTACAGCCACGTTTTGAGCGAACTTGATCTAAGACGTTGCACAGCGTGACCGTCCGGAGCAACGCGGCGCAACCCGGACGCAACCACGAGTGTGCAAAAAAGCGATCGTGAAATCATGGGACCCACGCGCCCTCAGCCGGCCCCGCCCACCTATGCTCAACCTCTGCGCCCCGTGCGGCTTATCGCTTTGGGCCTACAG
>Ga0105347_1000798_pt1 | contig 14436 bp, 27 predicted proteins | sample EasRivMeERMLT890_FD_89677 | JGI IMG/M metagenome (GOLD analysis project Ga0105347, IMG submission 89677) | Soil microbial communities from meander-bound floodplain in the East River, Colorado, USA - East River MetaG ERMLT890 | ecosystem: Environmental > Terrestrial > Soil > Floodplain | place... | reverse complement strand
GTGTCGATCAGGTCACCGTCGGTGCGCAGGATGAACCGGAACGTCACCAGGTCGGTGCTGAACGCGAACTCGTCGGACCGTTCCACGCGGACACCGGACACGTCCCGGATGTAGTAGGTGGACATGTCACCGAAGATCACCGACTTGGCTCCCAAGCCAACCGCGGCGACGTTCGGGTCGGACACAACCGGCCTGCCGAGCAGGGTGTTCGGTGTGCCGGCCACGAGACCGGGCTGCCACAGGTAGTTGTTGTCGGAGCCCTTCAGCTTCCGGGCTGCGCCTTCGGTGGCTCGCCGCATCATCCATGTAGCCCGGCCCGCGTACGGTTCGATCACCGAGTAGGCCAGGTCGATCAGGTTGTCAGCGGTGAACGCACCAACGACAGCGGCGGCGCCGGTCACCCCAAGGGTGGAAGCGGTGACAACCCCGAGGGGCTGAGCCGCACCGGTGCCGGTCATGAAGTGGGCGCCGGAACCGTTCGCCAACGCCTGCCCACCCTGACGGGCGAGGAACCCTTCCAGGTCCTCGATGCCGTTGTCGGTGAGCGCCTCCGACGACACCTGCACCAAGATGGCGTACTTGAACGCGCCGAGCACGACCTGGGCGAACGCCGGGTCGGATTCGGTGATTGGTGCGCCTTCAGCGATGATCGTCGCAGCCGAGTACGCGGTCGTCTTCGGGACCTGCAGATCCTCGCCACCGGCTGTGGTGAGCACCGTGACGTTGGTTTGCCGAATCGCCGAACTGTCGATCATGTGCTCGTACAGGCGACCCAGGAACGAGTCGGGGACGATGGCACCGGCGGTGCCGGAGATGAGGACGTCACGGCGTTCACCGTGCCACCTCTTCAACGCCGACTGGTAGGCGCCGGGTGCCTTGAAATCGACACTCTTGATTTCGCCCCGGGCGAGGGCCCGGAACTTGTCGGCGGCGGACGGGCCTGTCTGGTGCTGCCCGTCGGGCAGGTCACCGGAACCGGACTCGACCCGCCTGTCAGCGAGACGCTTGGTGCGCTCCTCAGCGGCGCCGATCTCGTCGATGCGGGCGTCGAGCTCGATCAGTTCACCGTTCATACCAACCCAGGTTTCCTGGGCCTGGCCGTCGAACTCGGCGGCGTCGGTGGCGTCGAGGTGGGCTTTGGTCTTCTCCCACAAGCGGGCACGCCGCTCAATGAGATCAGTGAGCAGTTTGCTCATGATGTTCTCCTGGCAAGGATGGCCAACGCGTGAGCGTGGCGGTTGCGGTTGACGCGCTCGAGGTCCTCGGCGGCGGCGGCTCCATCACCCGGCGGTGACTCGGCGGCGGCGGCTCCGGCAGCGCACACGGCGTCCCGCAGAGCGGGGCGTCGAGCGATCAGGTCCCTCAGCTGGGTTTCAGCTTGGGAAGGGTCGAGAAGGATCCCGGCGGTGTGCCGGGCAACAGTCAAAGCTTTGGTGGCGCCAGCGGCCCGGACAGCGCCTTCCACGGCGACCACCTGATCACGGTTGTATCCGAGGCCACGCATCGCTACCGCCTCGGAGGTGGTTTGCGGGAACGCCGGGAACACGACCGGGCCACCCTCGAACAGTTCACCGGACAGGATGGTGCGCTTCGATCGTTCCAAGCCGTTGTCTTCGGTGGGTTCATCCCACCGCTCCGAGGTGACATAGAACCACACGGAGGAACCGGTGACGTCACCGCGGGCGATCTGGGCGTGAACGGACATGGCGTTCGGGTCGTCCGGGTTGATGGCCACGTCGTAATGCAACCCGTAGGTTTGGTCTTCGAGGATGAGGGTGCCGGCGGTGGTGCGGCCGAGTAGCCGATCGGTGTTGTGGTTGAACATGGACCGCACATCGGCGTCGGGTTTCAGGGCGGTGGCCCACGCCCCAGCGGCGACTTCCTCATCCCATGACATGAACCAGCCGTCGATGGTGGTCGCCTGGTTGTACACGGACGCGTACCCGGTGATCCGGGGGGCACCGGCGTCGCCTTCGGCCCGCACCTCAGCGACGTAGCCTCTGGCTTCGAGACCACCGGGACCGAGTTCAGCGGTGAACTGTTCAGGACGCGACATCAGAGCCTCAGCCTTCCTCGTCTTCGGTGGTCTTGAACGCCCGGAACGGTGGCCACAGGGTCACGTCACCACCGTCGACAGGTGGTTCATCCTCGAGCATCCGGGCCTCGTTCACTGTTTGGGTACCGGACCGGATACGGGACGACGCGATATCGGCCCGGGTTTTCGTGTCGGCACGCAGATACGAGTCGGCGTTGAACTTGGCCCGCTGCCTGGCCGGCAACGAGTCGTTCCACCAGTCCTCAAACGGCGCCATCCACGGGCCACACGTCTGCTGCAAATGGTCGGTGTTGGAATCAACCCGGTTGGCGTACGTGATCGACGACCCGGTAGCGGCGAGCCCAACCCGTTCCGGTGGCGTGTTGAACACACGGCACACCGCCAACCCAACCTTCTCCTCGGTGCCGGTGAACCCGGCCTGATCCGGGCCAAGCTGCACCGGTGTGTACTTGATGCGGGACAGCACCAAAGGTTCGCCACGTCTCCGCAACGCGTGCCGGATCCGGGTCTTGACCTTCTCCGCGACGTCGTCGTTGGGGATGACAGCCCCGGACTCGTCGGAGAAGATCGCGGTTGGATGGGCGCCGTTGTCGAACCAGTCCGCCGCGTAACTCTTAGCGACAGCGGCGAGCCGAAACGTCAACTTGTGGGTCTCCAACGGGGCCGGCGACTTGGCGTCACCGGGTGTCGGGTAACGGCGCAGATGCATAACCTGATCCGGGTCAACCTCGCGACCCTCAAACCGGTACCGGTCGAACCCGGCGAACCGGTCCACAGTCACCTTGTCGGGGTGCCACAGATCAACGGTCTCCGGGAACCCCAACCGGTCCACGGCGGTGATCCGACCGTACGTGTTACCCCACCACGCCATCGACCACGCCGCACCCCACACCCACTCGCGGCGGGTGCGATCCGGTTGCGGCCGGCCCACCACCATCGGGAGCGGTTCAACCGGCACCCGGGTATCGGCGGTGCGAGTGAACACATCAACCGGGAGGCCCGCGATCGTGTCACAGATACGGGTCACACATGACCAGGCGACATCCAACCCGAACGCGGTGGCAGCCGACACGACACTCGGCGACAGGCCGCCATGATCCCACGGCAACCACGGGGGGTCGATTTGGCGTTGCACGCCACGGTCGCGGCTGAACCCGGCGAGAACACTCATCCGGTTCCCCCACGATCAGCGGCCACCGCCCAAACCACAGCCAACACACCGCCGACGATCAGCGCCAACCCGACGCCGGCGACCACCAACACACCGGCGACAATGGCAACCAACCCGCAGGTTTCAACGATCGTGGAAAGCACCAGCGTTCCTCCTGTCACCAGACACGCTGGTCCATTGTTCGTGAGTCACCGTCCCCACGGGCCGCATGCAACGCGAACGTTGCGGCCAGCAACGGCGCAGACCCCCCCGACCGCACCCACATCCACGCATCACCCATCGGGCGCCGCGCCGCGTCCTTCACAGCGTCATCCAAATCAGGTGACGGCGCCGCCCGCACCTTCCCGTCATACACCGCGGTGCGGAACCACTGGCACGCGAACTGCACACCCCGGGTATCCAACCGGATCACCTTCACACCAGCCGCCTCGAGGCGGTCACCCAACCCGCCCACCGGGCCACGGGCATCCAACGCGATCGGTGACCCGTGACGCCCCCACAACTCGATCAGGTAATCATCGAGCCACGCCACCCCGGAGCGATGCTCACCGAGCTCAACCCGACCACCGATATCAGCGACCGCCACCGCCGCAGCCGACAAATCACGGGACGCGTCCACCGCGTACACCAACGGCGGCACCGCAACCACACCCGGAGACACCGCGGCACGCCACAACGAGGCCGGGATCTCGTCGTCGTCACCGTCAACCCACTGCGCCAAGTAGGCGCGGCGGAACTCCCCGTCAGTCAACCGCTCCCGATACCCACGGATCTTCCGCACCGTCTGTGTGAACCCCAACGCCGGCATACACGCCCGCCACGTCGCAGGGTCATCCGGGTCAGCGTCATCCGGTGCCGAGTACTCGAAATACGCCACCGTCGACGACGGGTCATCGAACCGGGCCCGCCCCTCATCACGGATCCGCAACAACGGTGTCGACGCCATCGTCCCCGCCGACGAAGTCACAATGTCCTGAGAGTCCTCCACAGTTGACGTCGTCGGAGCCAACCCCTGATCCCGGAGATCGTCATGGTCGGCCCACAACTCGTCACGGAACGTCAGATGGTTGGTGGTCCCGTGGGCGACCCCCTCACCGCCATACTCAATGGCGATCATCGACCCGTTCACAAACCGGATCGACTCACGACCAGCCGACAACACCTCACGGGCCAACAGGAACGGCACCCGGTCCCTGAACCTGGGAAGCCACCCATCCGGGGGATCCAACAACTGCACCCGGGCCTTCACCCCGGTCTGTGCCGTGTACGCGATTCGCTGCGGCCCCGGCACCCACAACAACTCACCGGAACCACCCGGGTCGCTACGCCGGAACCCGGACCGCATCGACCGCTCAAACGCGAACCCCTGATTCAGAGACGTCTTCCCCGACTGACGGGGCTCAATCGCCACAATCTGCTCGAAGAACGGCAACCCCGTCACCGGGTCGTATTCGCCACCCACCATCGCGATGTGAACCTGATGCGGCATCGGGTCATACCCGAGACCCCGCATCGCCTGCAACACCCGACCACCGAACGACGGGCGCTCAACCCTCCGCGGCGTCGCGAACCTGGGTTGCGCCGTCATCGTTGAGGAACCTGATGAACTGCTCAGCTGCGTCCGGGTCGGCACCAGCACCCACCCCCCGTAACGCACCCTCCGCCGCCCGGTACTCCCGCCACAGACCCGCATCCGTCGGTTTCACATCCACCGCCGAAGCGAGCTCTAAGAACGCCGTCACCTGCGCCGAATCCACCACCTCGAGGCGGCCCAAATCCCGCAAAGCCTCCACAGTCACCGCAGCAGCCAACCGATTCGCACCAACCTCAGCGGAAGCCTCGAGAACCTCGGCACGCTCAGCAACCCGGGCATCCCGGCGCACCGACTGGGCGCGATGCGCCGGCGAACACCACTTCCGCTTGCTACCCGTCAACGGGCGGCCGCACCACCCGCAAACCGGCGTCGAAGTATGCACCGCGGTATGCATAAGGTCTCCACTCGTAGCGAAAAAAAGGACGAAGAAGTGGGTCCTGAGACGATATTCACACTAAAAAAATTGCATACGCGTATGAACCGCTAGTCGAGGAGGATTGCCTCGATCTCGTCAGCGGTGTACCAGCGCTCTCGTTGTGGTGCTGTCGCAGCGTCCGCCATCGCCTCGGCTAGCTCGTGATCCACGAAGACACCACCCCATTCGTCGTCGAACCGGGCGATGGCCTGGCGCATCGCGGCCTCGTCGTAACAGTCACGAACCACCATCATCCCATCTCCTTCTGACGAGTCGCGGTTGACGTCACCAGTTGGGTGACTGGGTGGGGGCGGAGGTGGGTCGCCCGTCGCCTCGACTGGTGTTGCACCATCGGCAGGCTGCCCTTAGGTTGGTGGGTTCGAACCATGCGCCGCCTTGGGAGACGGGGCGGATGTGGTCGACGGTGTCGGCGGTCATGGTGCAGCCGGGTAACCGGATCTGGCAGAGGTGGTTGTCACGCTCGAGGATGGCTTGGCGTAGACCCTTGGGCCAGCGGTACCAGGGGCGCCGGCGGGGGCGGCGGGTGGCAGTCACCTGAGTTGGTCGCTGCGTTCTTGTTCGATGCGGAGCCGGTGCATCTCCAACCGGATGGGTTGAGCGAGGGTGAACCATTCGCCGACTAGGCGGTGCTCAGCGAACTGGCGATGGTACCGGCTCTCGAGGGCTTGTCTGCCGGGGGTGAGCACGACCTGGTCGAAGGCGCTGCCGCCGGCGCACTCGAGGTCACGTATCCGTTTCGTCGGGTTGACGCTGGTCCCGATCTTGACCTTGTCGCCGCGGGCTACGAAGTACACCCATTGTGAGACGGGTTTACCGCGGGATGGTTTGATGCGTTGGAGTGCACGGGCCCGTTCGGCTTGGAGTTGGTCTATCTCTGCGAGTGAGGCTGTACCGAACCAGGGTTCGGCGATGGCTTCGAAGATGAGCTGGTGATGGTATTGGCAGAAGGGTTGCCCTGGTACGGGTTGCCCGTCTTCGTCGTAGTGTGCCGCTAGGTGGGTGGTGGCTTTGCGGCCGCAGGGTTGCCCGGTGTCGCCGATGGCGATGCACAGGTCTTGGGGGGTGGTGACGCGCCCGGTGTTGGTGAGGCGGCGTGCGGAGCGCCATACACAGTCGCGGGATTCGGCGCAGGGGTCACGGTTCATGGGGGTTTCGGGCACACCTGTCTCCGCTGTGTGTGATTGTATGTGCACGGCGGTGCGTTTGTCAAGTGTCTTGTGTGGCATGGGTTTCCGGGGCGTGCATAGGTCTACATGGAATCAGGGTGTTTGCGTGCAAGCTCGAGCTTGGCGACGTGGCGTGCGTGCCGGTGGTTGGCTTCTGCGATGCTGATCCAGGCGGCGGTGGGGAAGGCGGCGATGAGGAGGATGGCACCTGTGGCGCCGCCGATGAGGGCGGCTACGAGGGCGAGGGTGATCCATGTGGTGATGATGAGGCCGATGCGTGGTTCGTTCACGGTGAGTACCTCCAGGTGACGGCGATGACTTGGGTCCAGTCGAGGTAGCCGAGGGTGTCACCGTAGGCGTGGTCATCGATCCAGTCGGCGACCATGGACTCAAGTCCACCGGAGTCAGGGTAGATCTCTGGTTCGGTGCTTGAGGCGAGATGCAGGAGAGCTCCGGGTAGGACGACCCGGAGCTTCCAGTGAGGTTCGAGCCCTTGTTCGGTGGCGGTGATTGGTTTGGTCATTTCTCCTCCTGGGTCAGGGTTGGGGACCAGGGGCTACCTTAGGTAGCCCCCTTGGTCCCCATATACCCTCAGGGTGTCGGTCCCGGTGGTCCCCGTAGTGGTCCCGGCCTTATGTGGCATGGGTTTCTCCTTTCGGTCCCCGGGGTGGTCCCGGGTGGGGTTCCGCGATAGTGGTCCCCGGGGTGGTCCCCGACTGTCTACGCCACTTCTGGGCCGCCCCGATGACGTTGTTTCGCGCCTTCTCGCCGGCTTCCCGGAGGGCTTGGCCGGCGACCCTGCGGGACGCGTTCGGGTCCACCTCGAGGGCATCCAACAGGAACGCCACCTCGGTGGTGCCTTCCGGCCATGTCTCCAATGCGAGCTCGTACCGGAGCGGGTCTTGTAACCGGACGAGGTCGACTTGTTCGGGTACCCATGAGGATCGGCGTTTGGTGGCGGTGAGCCGGGTGCCGTTGTCGCGTTGGGTGAGCCGCCACACCACATCAACGTCGTCGGTTTTGGCTGAGGTGCCGCGCATGCCTTTCTCGAGGTCTTTGCCGGCGTGGTCGATTCGCACGACGGTGTGCCCTGCGGCTTTCAAGGGGCGGCCGGTGTGGCGGTAGAGGGCACGGATGGTGTCGGCGTCGTTCTCAGGCCCTTGGAGTACCCGGGCGGTGGTGTCGATGATCACCAGGCCGGCGTTGTGTTGAGTGGCGAGTCGCATGATTTCGTCGCCGCCGTCGGGGGTGTCGAGGGGTGGCAGGTCGGGGAGCATGTAGTAGATGAGCGGCCCAAGGTCATCGGAGGGCCCGTAGCCGAGTTCGTCGAGGCGGTCGTAGAGGTCGTCTTCGGTTTGTTCGAGGTCGATGTAGAGGGTGCGTAGGGGGGTGCCGGCGGGTTGGTTGAGGATCCTTCTGCCGGTGGCTGCGGCGGCGGTGACAGCTAGCAGGAGTTCGGATTTGCCGAGGCCGCCTTGGGCGAACACGGCTATGGATTTGCCGCGGGGGATGATGGGTTCTATGGCCCATTCGGGGGCGGTGCGGTCCCTGGCCCAGAACAGGGGCCAGTTGATGAGCGCTTCGAGGTGGTCGGTTTGCCCGTTGCCGAGTTCGGCGGCGACCGCGGCGGTGGTGACGGGGTCGGGTGGGTGGGCGGCCTCGGCTTCGGCGCGGCGTGCCGTTTCGAGGCATGCGGGGCACAGGGGGACCTTGTGCCATAGGGTGTAGGGGCCATGCGCCGCTCCTGCGGTGTGGCATGTTGCGCACGGCCCGAACTCACCCGTCGACATCAGTCTGAGTACTGGTGATCGGGGTGGGTTAGTTGGCGGTGGATACGCCAGGCGTTGTTGATCCGACCTTGGATGAAATCCCATTGCTTCTGCACCCGACGGATCTCCTCGGTCAGTTCAGGCCCGATCGCCAACTCGAACTCGTTGGCGACCATCGCCCCCTCTTCGCACTCGACCCAATACGGGTCCATGTCCACCTGACCCACCCGCATCAGAACGGGGTCCGGTCGATGTCCAGCAGCGCCCACAGTTCGCGTAGTTGCGCTAGACGGTCCTCAGCGGATTCCTTTGACCAGAAACGGGTGGCGTGGCGACGTGGGCCCCACCAACGATCCGAGTCGGGTTGCAGGCGGAACCATTCGCCGCGTGGGTCGACGATCACCCAGGAGTAAGACCACCGTTGACGCTTGATTGTCACGTCCTTGCCGGTTGGTTCCGCCATCAGAAGGGCGCCGTCGGGTCGCCGAGGGCGCCGGCCTTGGCGGCGGTGGCCCGCTGCTGCAACTCGTACACCGAGGTGCTGCCCGGTGTCGGGTGGTTCTGCACGACGGGGACGGGGGCCTGCGGTGCGTTGCGTTGGGTGTCCCATTGGTTTGCCTTGGCGAGGTCTTCGGGGGTTGGGTCGGTGAGGATGTACGGTGCCGACCTGCCGGCTTTGGCTGTGCCGTAGGCGAGCCTGGCGCACACCTTCTGACCTTGCCGGGGTGTGAGTTGGGTGATGAGCACGGTGCCCCAGGCGAGGGTGTTCTCCCACACCTGGCCGGTGTCCAAGTTGGTGACGTCGCACCGGACGGCGTCCGCTGACCCGTACTGGGTTTGGATGTCCACCTCGAGGCTGCCGACGTCCAGCAGCAACAGGGAGCCGACCAAAGTTGACCAGTCCAAGCGGTCTCCGTTGTCGGTTGTGGTGGCGGGTGCCGGTCCTTGGATTGTCATGTGTTTCCTTTCATAGACCCGGAGGGTTCCGGGTAAATAGCGGTGCCGTTAGCGTCGTTGTTTGCGTAGTTGGCGGCGGTGGTAGGTGCGTTGCCCGGGGTCCATGCCGGCGATGATCCCGGCCACATCCTGCTCCCATGAGAGGCCGAGCACCCATTGGTAGCAATCCATGAGGACGGGGCATTCGGCGCACATGTTGCGTGCCCGGTCAAACCAAGGGGCGTCGTAGTTGCGGCCCTTCTTGGAGAACCACAGGTCTGGGTCGGTGCCTTTGCAGGCGGCGTTGTCCCGCCACTGGACCGGGCGTTCCATCCCAGTAGGGTTGTACCGCCAACCCTTCGACCCGCCCCGCCACCACTCGGAGTAATGCGCGGAGCACAGGTGCCGGGAGAACTGGTGTTTGCGGCAACCCCGGTACACACACTCACCCACCTGCGTGCGAGTCACTCTGCCACCTCGTCACGTCGCCCGTCCAGTACGAAACCCACCTCATTGAGCTCGAGTTCCTCCATGCCAGTGAGAATCTTGAGGAGTGCGTTACGACGGTGGTTCAGTTCAGCTAGTTGCTCGTCGAGATTCTTCATCTGAAGGCGTAGACGAACATGGGTCCCATACGCCTCTTTCTCGGTGAACTCGGACCACTTACCGGTCACCCCGCCACCTCAGCGTGGAGCCCCTTCTTGGAGTGGTTGCGGTAGCGGCGTACCCGGCCGGCGATGAGCGCCGCCTCCCACCCGTGGGCGATGTTGACTTCGAGGATGCGGCAGGTGCCTTGACCGGCGGGCAGGTGAACGACCAACGCGGTGTCCTGGTTGACGTCGGGGAGCGGGGTGCGGGTGCCGGTGGCGGGGTCGTAGGCGACCCCCCTCGAGTACAAAGCCAGTTGGATGGCTATGTTGCCCATCGACCAGTCCACGGTCCCGGTTTTGAGGTCCGAGATGATGTGCCGACCGTTGGGTAGCCGGTAGACCCGGTCCAAGGTGCCACCTACCTTGAGCTCGTCGATGACGACGAACTGTTCCATCTTGACCCAAGTGAGATGCCGGGTGGCGTCCTCATACGCGGCCAGGTCCGCCAACACCTCGGGGGTGACGGTGGGGAGCTCGTCCCCCCGGTCCACCATGTCAGCCAACTGATGCATGTTGGTGCCCACCGTCGCCGCAGCGGAAGCCTTAGCGGCTTCCACAGCGTCGTCGCAGAGGCGGTTCATGCGTTCCTTGTCGCCCCGGTTCACGGAGACGGCCATGAGGAGGTCGGGGCGGTCAGCGAGCCCGATGGCGACCATCCTCTTACCCCACTGCTCGAGCTTGAACGTGTCCTCGAGCGTCTTCGACCAGGTCGTGGCCCGGGTGTACGGGACGGGTTTGCCGCCGTCGGGTGGGGTGATCAACGGGCGCCCGAACCGGTCCCGCGGCACCTCCACCCTCGGTGTCACGATCGTCATGTGCGTAGATCTTCCACCTTTGGCTTCCAGCCCCGATCTTCCACCGGGGCTACCTCCCATTTACCGCCGACAACAGCGTCGAGCATCGTCGGCACGTCAGGGAACTCCAACACGTCACGCTTAGTGCGGAGCCTGACGCCCCCGGATGGATACTCAATCAACGCAGCGTCGAGAATAAACAGCAATGGGCTACCATCCCCTAGCAAATAGGTGTCGTCGTAGTACCGCTGTTTAACCAGCATCTTGCCGGTGGTCGTGGTCACTCTGAATTGCAGATCTGTCGCCTTCATAGCAGCTCCTGTTCCCATTCTTCCGGCACGTCGTCATCAGTCATTACGGTCAGCGTCCACGTTCACCCACCAATATTTCGGACGCTCCGCCCCGGCCGAGAAGCTCGGTTCCGCTCGAATCGTGAGCGTGTACCGATCCGGGTTGTCGTAGTCGCTGATGAGGTCGCGGGCCTTTGTTACTGCCTCATCCAGAGAATGAACGACCCACTGGAACGACACATGGCTGAGCACTCGTCCCGTTGTCACCGTGGCCCCCATTGGGCGTCCAAATCCAGGTCGGTGCCCCGGCAGTCGCGGCATGGTGTCCCGGTGCCGTCCCGATGCCACGTGGCCTCGGGGCGGTCGTGTTCGTCGAGCCGGTAACTGGTACCGGACCCGCCACACGTGGCGCAGGCTTCAACCGGTGGGCCACGATGGTCGTAGCTCACGGCAGCAACTTCCATGTACGGCCATCCGACAGGCGGATTACCCATTTCGTGTTGCAAGTGAAATGGTCGTTGAACCAGTGGGCGGCGGCGAACCCCTCCCCTTGTGTGCGATACCAATCAGGTGACAGTTTCCTGCGTGGGTTCTCGTCACGAATGATGTAGCCAATTTGGGGGTAGCTCATGGTTGCCCCAGGTAGATGTCGATGAACGTTTCCGGTCGCATACACAGGATCCACTCATGGCGGTCGGCGCGGAGGGCGACAATGGAGTTGTCACGCAGTAGACGTTCGGGGAGTGAGAATCCGTCGGTGGTGGCGCGGCGTTTGACTTCGATGAGGTGCCCGGACCCGAGCGCAATGTCAGGGCCAGGTGACCCGGCCTCGGAGACACGGCGTGCGCCGAGCTCGGCGAGGATGGCGGCCAACTCGTTCTCCCCGCGGCGGCCTTTGCGCCGTGACATGCCACTCATCGGGTCACCTCGAGGGCGGCGAGCAGTTGGGTGCCGATGAACTCGGTGTAAGCGGGGGGGATCGCCTCGGAGAGTTCCCGTACCGTGATCGGCCAGTCGACACCCATCGCCGCCTTCTGATCCTCGAGCGTCTCGTTCCACGCCCCGACTTCGATCGTGTACCGGAGGTTGGCTCGGCCCGTTGATGGCTTGAACCGGCGCGCCCACCCCTTGTGATTGCACGCCGGGGCGAGCATCAGTGGGGCGTGGTCGAGCTGGAACCAGCGGTGGCGCATCACATCCAACCCGAACATGGATCCGCACAGGATCAGGTCGGGCCGGATGTGTGAACCGGGGACGTTCTCGATCACCGTTGGGGTAGACGTCGCGGTGAGCCGGGCCATTGTGGCGGCACAGTTGTCGTCGTACCGGTCGGTGATGTCCTTCACGGCGTTGCGGTAACGGGTGTGGTGCTGGCATGGTGGGGAGGCGTGGATGGCGTCGAACCCGTCCAACGGGAACTCGAGGGCGTCGCCCTGGTGGAACTCGAACGGGTACCGGGGTTGCGGGTTGATGTCGACACCTGTGACGTCGAACCCTGCCCGGTGATAACCGACCGCTGCGCCACCGGCGCCGGAGAACAGGTCGAGGAGACGGGGCCGGCTCATGTCGTGTCCGGGTATGGGGTGCCGCAGCCGCCGCAGAACACGTCACCGTTACCCTGCCGCCTGGTCCCGCCCCGGGCGTTGCGGCACGGCGGTGTCGACGGGCACTCCGGGCGCCGCCGCCGTTTGGTGTCACCGTTACGTGGTGGTGGCCCGTCGTACACCCATTCGGCGACCCGGGTGCTGTGCTCAATGTCCCCGGTGAGACGCAACAGAGCCCGGTACGCCGTTGATTCCTCGGCGGTGCGGTGCGGGGTTGGCTGGTCGTACCGGCCCCGTGGACTCGACATGCCACCCTCCTCGAGTGCCCGGCCTTTGCCGAACGGGTCGCCGGCCTCAGCGAGTTTGTGGACGATCCAAAGCAGGTTGTCCAATGCTTCCCTGGTGCGTGACGGCATCGGACCCAACGCCATGAGCTCATCGATGCGGGACTTGGCGAGGAGTAGCTGCTCCTCAATGTAGTCGACGTATCGGGGGTCCTTCCGGGACGGCGGCTTCCTCGCCCTCGTCGCCGCCGCAGTCATGGCACGTACCGGGGGTCGATGCTCATCCCGTCCGGCCACTCGGTGTGGTTGATCCGCGCAATGACGCCACCTTCCAGTTTGACCGGTACCGATGTTGTGGGACTGACCGGGCTCAACCGGTACATCTCGGCGCACTGGTCAACCAGCACCGATCTGTCGAGGTCGATGCCGTGGGTGCGGTAGTGGTCTACGACCCGGTCAACGAAGCCTTCGAACTCGGCGGAGGTGACCGCCAGTACGAGACCTGTTGCCCATCCGCATTCGTTGCAATGCACTCGCCAGTCCGCGCCGATCATCAACCGCTCCCAACCCTCGCCTCGCACAGGGCGTTACCGTCAGCGTCGGTGCCGATCTGCACCTGATCACCGGGGCAATCCGGGGTGCCGGGGAACCCAGGGATCGTCGTCGTCGGGGTGTCCGGTGGCGGTGACGGCGCCGGCGGATTGTCGGGCGGGACGGGTGGCCCATTCGGAGGACATTCGACCCGATCACAGCCGTCGATGGGTGGCCGCTGCGTCGTGGTCGTCTCCTCAGGTGGTTCCGTGGTGGTGCTGTCACAGTCGGAGATGTCGACGGTGCCGGATGCGATGACGGTTTGCCCGTCGGTGACCTGCCAGGTTTCCCCTGGGAGCACCAGAATGAACGTGGTGGGTTTCCGGTCGAGGCCGACGATCTGCACGTACAGGCCTTCCGCTTTGCCTTCGGGGGTGATGAAGACGAGGTCGCCTTCGCCCCTTCCGCTCGAGTAGCAGTCGTCGATGCCGTACCGGTCGTCGGCGTGCACCACAGCGGCGGCAAGCAGGAGGGTGAGGGTGGCGGCGGTCAGGATCAGAACTCTGCGGAACATGGTTCCCCTTTTCGGTCGGTTGATGGGTGGATTCATCGGGACACGGGGCGGTTGCTACGTGGCCCACCCGTGGGTGGTGTCGACGCGACCCGCCCGGTCATTTCGGTGACGACCATGATCTGTTGTTCGTCGAACACGAACCCTTCGGGTTTGCCGTCCTTGTCGGCGGCGGAGATCTCCCACCGGACGCACCCGTTCAGGTACTCGTAACGCCCGGTGGCGGTACCTTCCCAACCCGAGATGATGTCGCGGCACTTGTCACCGAGTTTCATGGTGTCCCCTTAGTGGAGTTGGTTGATGTGATGCGTGAGGTCAAGATGCGGACGGCAGAAAATGTGGGGCCCGTCAACGGGGTGGGGGCAGCGGTTGGCGCCGTTGGCGACACCCCACCAGCAGCGGTGATCGTCGGGGGTTGACCGGTGCAGGAGTGAACGCAACCGTCCACGGAGCCGTGGCAGGGTCACGACTCGCCCTGTTCGGTGGGTTCGTGGTGGGGGACGGAGCTGCACACGGGGCACCAGTTGACGGTGTCGGTGCAATGCGGGCACCGAAACGACAGGCCCTGGTCGTCAACGACACGGCGCAGGTCGCCGCAACAGGGGCAGGTGACGGGTTCGATGGTGAGGAGCCGCCGGTCCGCC
>Ga0105347_1000796_pt1 | contig 14481 bp, 11 predicted proteins | sample EasRivMeERMLT890_FD_89677 | JGI IMG/M metagenome (GOLD analysis project Ga0105347, IMG submission 89677) | Soil microbial communities from meander-bound floodplain in the East River, Colorado, USA - East River MetaG ERMLT890 | ecosystem: Environmental > Terrestrial > Soil > Floodplain | place... | reverse complement strand
AGCCCGCAGACTTGTTCAGCCGCAGCGTGGGCACCGACACCGACATCGTGCAGAAGGAAATGTACGCCTTCGAGGACCGTGGCGGGCGCCGCCTGGCCCTGCGTCCCGAAGGAACCGCGGGCGTGGTGCGTGCCTTCATCGAGCACAGCCTCGACAAGCAGCGACCGTACCACAAGCTCTGGTACTGGGGGCCCATGTTCCGTGCCGAACGGCCGCAGAAGGGGAGATACCGGCAGTTCTGGCAGTTCGGCGTGGAGGCGTTCGGCGTGGCCGAACCCTCGATGGATGCCGAACAGATCGCCCTCGCCTGGACCCTGGCCGACAGCCTGGGAGTTGTTGCGGGAACTCTGCGCCTCAATTCAATCGGCGACGCACAGTGCCGGCCGGCGTATCGTGAGTTGCTTCTGCGCTTCCTTACGGGGATCGAGTCGAAGCTGTGCGACGGCTGTCGCGCTCGTCTCACCACCAACCCGCTGCGTGTGCTCGACTGCAAAGAAGCGGGCTGCAGGCGCCTTCTGGCCGATGCGCCCCACACCGTGGATCACCTGTGCGACGACTGTGCGAGGCACTTCGACGGCGTCCGGGCGAGCCTGGACTCCATGCGCGTGCCGTACCGGCTCGACCCGGGCATCGTGCGCGGCCTCGACTACTACGTGCGCACCGCCTTCGAACTGGATAGCCCGCGACTGGGGGCGCAAAGTTCCGTGCTGGGCGGGGGCCGTTACGATGGTCTGGTGAAGGCCCTCGGCGGTGGGGATGTGCCGGGCGTGGGCTGGGCCGCCGGCATTGAGCGTGTACTTCTAGCGACGGAGGAGCCTGCGCCAACCAGCGAGCCCCTGCATGTGTACGTGGCCGCGTTCCCCGAGACCAGGGAGGCGGCGCTCGCGTGGGCTCAGACCCTCCGCGCGCGCGGCGCGAAAGTCGAAACAGACCACCAGGGCCGCAGCCTCAAGGCCCAGATGAAGGAAGCGTCCCGCCTGGGCGCCCGCTATGTGGCAGTTCTCGGACCCGACGAGTGGGGCAAAGGTGAGGTGACACTGAAGAATCTCGAATCCGGATCGCAAGAGGTACTTGAACTGGAGCGGGCCGGATCACTCATTGCCCAGGCCTGAACGCGCGATCCGCCCAACACGGTTCCCCAACCACCCATGACCACGCATATCGCCCACTGGAAACGCACGCACACCTGCGGTGAACTCACGAAGAGCCACGTGGGGACGGAGTGCACGCTCAACGGCTGGGTGGGAGGCTGGCGCGATCTCGGCGGGCTCAACTTCATCGACCTGCGTGACCGCTACGGCGTCACCCAGGTCGTGTTCCGTCCGGAACTGCTACCTCCCGACCGCGTGGCCGAGGCAGGCCGCTTGCGCTCGGAGTTCGTGGTGGCCGTGCGCGGGAAGGTGGCCGAGCGGCCGCAGGGCACGAGCAACCCGGCGCTGTCCACGGGCGAAATCGAAGTCAACGTGACGGAGTTCGCCCTGCTCAACCCGTCGCGCACGCCGCCCTTCGAAATCGAAGACGACACGCAGGCCAACGAGGATCTGCGACTGCGCTACCGCTACCTCGATCTGCGCCGGGGCCCCCTGCGCGATCGCATCATCCTGCGGCACCGTTTCGCCAAGTCCGTACGCGACTGGTTCGACCGGATGGGTTTTCTCGAGATCGAAACTCCCATGCTCATGCGCAGCACGCCGGAAGGCGCGCGCGACTACGTGGTGCCCAGCCGCGTGCATCGCGGCAAGTTCTACGCGCTGCCGCAGTCGCCGCAGCTGCTCAAGCAGATCCTGATGGTCTCCGGGTTTGACCGCTACTTCCAGATTGCCCGCTGCCTGCGCGATGAAGACCTGCGCGCCGACCGCCAGCCCGAACATACCCAGATCGACGTGGAGATGTCGTTCGTCACCGAGGACGACATCTTCGCCACGATCGAACCGATGGTGGCCACCGCCTTCAAACAGTCGGCCGGAATCGAACTTTCGCCCCCGTTCCCGCGCCTCACCTATCGTGAGGCCATGGAACGGTTCGGTTCAGACAAGCCCGATATGCGTTTCGGTCTGGAGTTGTTCGACGCGGGGACCGTCTTCGCGGCCACGGAGTTTGCCGCCTTCGCCACAGCGCTCAAGAGTGGCGGCGCGGTTTTTGGATTCACCGTGCCTGGCGGCGCTGCGCTCTCACGGAAGGATTTCGATGGGCTCACCGAATCCGCCAAGGAAGCCGGCGCCCGCGGACTCGTGTGGCTGGCGCGGCAGGCCGACGGCCCCCGCGGACCCGCCGCCAAGTTTCTCTCTCCGTCCGAACTCGAACGATTGTGGGAGGTGTCCGCCTGTCGCGAGGGAGACGTGGTGCTTTTGGTGGCCGACGTGCGCGCCACGGCGCTTTCTGTATTGGGCAGGCTTCGAACTCAGATCGGCCGGTCCCAGGGCCTGGCGGCGTCCGGTGCGTGGCGCTTCCTCTGGGTGCGCGAGTTCCCGTTGTTCGAGTTCAATCCCGAGCGCGGTGGCTACGATGCCATGCACAACATCGTCTCAGCGCCGTTGGCGGAGGACTTCGAACTGTTGGATGAAGGGTTCACGAGCGCGCTCGCACTCGGCCATCCCGATCATCCCTGGTCCCGCATGCGGGCGCAGCAGTACGACCTGGTACTCAACGGGTCAGAACTGGCCTCCGGCGGAATCCGCAACAATCAGCGACCGGTGCAGCAGAAGGTCCTCAACGTGCTGGGCATCGACGACCACCGCGCCGAACGCATGTTCGGTTTTCTTCTTGAAGCGCTCGAGTTCGGGGCCCCGCCCCACGGCGGCATCGCCCTCGGACTCGACCGGCTGGTCGCACTCATCTCCGGCACCGATTCCATCCGCGAAGTCATAGCCTTTCCGAAAACCGCTCAGGCTCAGTCGCTTATGGACGGCTCCCCCACCTTTCTGGAGCCCGAACAGCTGGCCGAACTAGGGCTGGTGGTTCGCGGCGGCCGCGCCGATACCTAGTATTGGCGGTAAGCCTTTGCCGGCCTGAGGCTTTCCCGTATATTGAAAGGTCCATGAGGCCGGGAGATCATTCCGGGTCACGGAGAAACCATTACGAGTCCTGAAACTCGACCATTCGAAAGCAAGATATCGCTGGCGGGGTCCGACCCCCGCCTTCTGTTCGGCCAGCACGATCATCATCTAAGGGTCATCGAGAGCCAGTTCCCTGTGGAGGTTCTGGCCCGGGGTGATCAGGTCACGATCCGGGGACCTCAGGTCGAGGTGACCCGGGTCGAGCGTCTGTTCGCAGATCTGGCCGAGCGGCTCGAGAAGGAAGGTGAGATCAGCCGGCAGTATCTCGACTACGCCATCGACATGATCAAGTCCGATGGCAAGGGTCCGCAGGCGGCGCTTCCGCCGCAGGGCCTGCTTCACACCCGCTCGCACGGGGTGATCAAAGCCAAGACCCTGGGCCAGGCTCAGTACCTCGAGGCCATTGCGCAGGAGGATCTCGTCTTTGTCATCGGGCCGGCGGGCACGGGGAAGACGTATCTGGCGGTGGCGGCGGCCCTGGGCGAACTGCGCCGTCACTCAGTGCAGCGCATCGTGCTGGTGCGACCCGCCGTGGAAGCCGGCGAATCCCTGGGGTTCTTGCCGGGCGACCTGCGCGCCAAGGTGGATCCCTATCTGCGGCCGGTGTACGACGCCCTGCACGACATGATGCCCAGCGACCGCATCCAGCAATACCTGGAGCAGGGCACGATCGAAATCGTGCCGCTCGCCTTCATGCGCGGGCGCACGCTCAACTCCGCCTTCGTCATCCTCGACGAGGCGCAAAACACCACGCGAGCCCAGATGAAGATGTTTCTCACCCGCCTGGGCATCGGGAGCCGCGCCGTGATCACGGGCGACGTGACGCAGATCGACCTGGTGAGCCGCGAACAGTCCGGACTGTTGCAGGCCCAGGAGGTGCTGTCAGGCGAGGCCGGCATTCACTTCTGCTATCTCACAGACAAGGATGTGGTGAGACACCGGCTGGTGCAGCAGATTGTGCGCGCCTACGATCGCTACGAATCCCGGGAACCGGATGAACAAGGCCACTGACAACGGGGGCCCCGCGCCCGTTCCGTTCTGGCGCAGCCACTTTCTCGGCCTGGCGCTGGCCGCTGTACTGGTGCCGGCCACGCTCCTGCTCTTTCCGCTGCGCCCGCAGATGGCGCGTGTGCTGCCCCGGGTGGGCGACGTCGCCACCGAAGACGTGCAGGCCCCCAGCACGCTGCCGATCCGGCGCACGCAGGCCGAGCTCGAATCCCTGCGTGATTCGGCTCTGCAATCCGTACCGCTCGTTCTCCGTTACGATGAGCACCGACTCGATTCCATAGGTCGCGAGCGCGAAGCCTTCTTTACGCTGCTCGAGCACGTGGGGGCGGGGCGGCGCCTCTGGGACGACCTGCTGCTTGGCTTCCCTCACGTCACGGTTCCGTCCCGGTTGCAGGACCTTCGGGCCACCGACCTCACGCGCGCCGAGGCGGCCATCGACTCGGCCTTCGGGGCGATCTATCGCTTCGGGCTGTTGCGGAACACGACCGAGTTGCCGCTCTCCGAAAACGCAACGGCCGCCATTCTGCGTGCCGAGTTCGAAACCCTGGTGAGGCGCGAGCATTTGCTCGACATCCCCGCCGCCCAGATGATTCTCAGGCGTGCATTGACGGAGGCGGTGACCGATTCGGCGATGCGTCCGGCGCTGTACGAACTGGCCCGGCAGTGGCTCGTTCCCAACCTGAGCTTCGACATGAAAGCCACGGAGCGCCGCCAGGGAATGGCGCTGGCGGCCATCCCCGAAAACAAGGGTTTGATCCTCAAGGACGAGTACATCGTGCGGGCGGGAGAGCGCATCACGCCCCGGCACCTTCAGGGCCTGGAGGCCCTGGCCTTGGCACGTCAGACGGCCTCGGGGGATGCTTCCCTGTACGAGCGCCTGTTGCCCGGTCTCGCACGCGGGCTCTTTCTCCTGGTGCTGTTCTCCGGACTCGGACTGGCCTTGGACCTGGTGCGTCCGGGCGTGTTCTCGCAGCCGCGTACGTTGTTGTGTCTGGCCACGCTGTACACCTTCGAACTGGCGATGCTCTACCTGATCCATTTCCGCTGGGATATCTCGGGATATCTGTGGCCGGTCACGGTGGCCGCGATGCTATCCACCATCCTCATGTCGGCAGGCGTGGGCCTGGTGTTCGGCGTGTTCTTGTCTCTGGCGCAGGGGGTGTTGCTGGGGTTCGACTTCGCACCCGTCCTGCTCTCGGTGATCGCCTGCACGGTCGCATGCCTCGCGGTGCGAAACGTGCGCAAACGGCACCAGTTTTATCGCCCGATCGTGGTGCTGGCCGCCACGTACGGCGTGCTCATCCTGCTTTTGGAATCCTTGCGGTTCGCCCCCACGGATCCGTTGCTATTGTGCGCCGGGTACGGAGTGCTCAACGGCGTGCTCTCGCCCGGGCTCGCCATTTTCTCGCTCTCGTTTCTCGAAAGCACATTCCGGCTCACCACCGACATCACGTTGCTCGAACTGGCCGACATGAACCATCCGCTCCTGCGCCGGCTCGCGGTGGCCGCGCCCGGAACGTATCACCATTCCATCCTGGTGGCGAATCTCTGCGAGGCGGCGGCCGAGTCGGTGGGGGCCAACCCACTTTTGGCACGTGTGGGAGCGTATTTCCACGACATCGGCAAGATGGAAAAGCCGGAGTATTTCGTGGAAAACCAGATGGGTCGCAAGAACAAGCACGAGGGGCTGGCCCCTTCCATGAGCGCGCTCATCCTCGCGGCCCACATCAAATCGGGAGCCGATCTGGCGCGCGAGGCGAAGCTCCCCGCGGTCATCATCGACTTCATCGAGCAGCACCATGGCACCACGCTCATGTCGTATTTCCACCGCAAGGCGATGGAACAGGCGGGGCACGATATTCCCGATGCGGACTTCCGCTATCCCGGCCCCAAGCCGAAGCTCAAGGAGACGGCGATTCTCATGCTCGCGGATTCTGTCGAGGCGGTGTCGCGCACGCTGGACGATCCGCGCCCCAATCGCCTCCGCAGCGCCATTCACCAGGTGGTCACCGACAAGTTCATGGCCGGCCAGCTCTCCGACTGCCCTCTGACCCTGGCCGATCTCTCGCGCATCGAAGACGCGTTCGTACACCTGCTTTTGGGAGCGTTTCACGGCCGGATCCGCTATCCCGAGCAGGTGGATGCGGACGCCCGCAAACGGGAAGCGATCCTGGGGTGAGGGTGCGTTCCTACATGGCCTCTCCCGGGCCGGCTGTTCAAGGCCGGCGTCTATCGCTTCTGGCCCGGCGGGTGCTCGCAGGCGAGGGAGGAGCCCTCGACGTGAAGATCATCTTCGCCGACGATGAGCTGGTGAGGCACCTCAATCGGCGCTATCGTCGACTCGACCGCACCACGGACGTGCTCAGCTTCAACGTGCCGGGTGTGAGTGGAGTGGTGCCGGACGGCGGAGAGATCTACCTCTCCGTTCCGCAGGCGAAACGCCAGGCCCAACGCTACCGGCATTCGCTTCATCTCGAGCTTGCGCGCCTGGTGGTGCACGGGGTGCTGCACCTGGTGGGACACGACCACAAAAAGCTCAACGAAGCACGCCGCATGAGGGCCCGCGAGCGCCACTACCTTGGACGGCTCAGATGAGTCTCGCCTGGCTCTGGCTGTTGCTGTTCGGCGTGGGACTTCTCGTGGCCCTGGTCACCGCCTTCGCCCGTAACCTCGCGTACCTCGACCGGCACGCCTACGGCGAGCTGCTTGCGAGATTCCCGGAGGATCGACGCCTGGCGGTGGTCCGGCTCACGGCCGACCCGCAGGCCCTGCAATTCGCCACCGACTCCTTTGCCGCTCTCCTGCTCGTGTGTCTTCTGGGGCTGGCGCTTCAGCTGGCCGAGCTCGCAACGGCCGCCTGGCCGGCACCTCGGCTCATGTTGCAGGTCGTCTTTGTGGGGGCCACCTGGATTGCCTTCGTGTTCGTGACCGAGGCCGTGCCGCGTTTCTCCCGCTTCGAGATCTGGCGCAACGCCTACCTCAGTGTGCCGGGGCTCGTGCGCGCCAGCTATGTGCTGTACCGGCCCCTGGTGGCGGTGGCGCTCTCGCTTCGCCGCAGTACGCCCGACCACCCGGACCCGGGGGTGGGCACGGTGGTGGAGCGGGCCCTCGAAACCCTGGCGGAAACCGCGGGGCTCGACGAGCCCATCCTCGATCGCGAAGAGGTGAGCATGATTCGCGGCGTGCTCGAGCTCGACCAGACGGAAGTGCGCGAGATCATGGTGCCGCGGGTGGACATGGTCGCGGTGCCGCACACGGCGACGCTGGCCGAAGTACGAGAGTGCGTGCGCCGTGAAGGCTATCTGCGGCTGCCCGTGTACGAAGAGGACATCGACCGCATCATCGGCGTGGTGCACGTTCAGGATCTGTATCTCCTGGCGCCGGAGGAGGAGTCCCGGACGACTCTCTCCTCCTTCATCCGAAAACCCTACGTGGTGCCGGAGTCGAAGAACGTGGCCGACCTTCTGCGCGAGCTGAGGACGGCCCGATCCCACCTGGCGATCGTGGTGGACGAGCACGGCGGAACCGCAGGCCTGGTGACCCTGGAAGACATCGTGGAAGAGGTGGTGGGAGAAATCGGCCCCACGGACGACCTGGATGAGCACCCCATTCAGCCGGCCGGATCCCACAGCTGGCGTGTCTCCGGTGTGGTGTCCCTGGCCGATCTCAACGACGCGCTCGACTTCTCTTTGCCCGACCAGGAGTTTGATACGGTGTCCGGCTTGATTTACGATCAGGTCGGGGGACTGCCCACCGAAGGGCAGATGCTGAAACATCGGGGGCTGCGCTGGATCGTTGAGAAGATGGACGGCCAGCGCATCGTCTCTGTGCGGGTGTCCCGACTGCCGGCGGGTGCGTCGGAGGCCGAAGCCATGGCGAGCCGGACCTGATTTTTGTCCCACGTCTCGTGCACAAAAAAGCTGGCCGTAGAATGGTGGTCGGGTGTACCATGGCGCAGGAGGGACGAGGGCTCTTCACACCGGGTGGGCACGGCTCACACGGACATGCACCGGAGCGAGGGTTCCGGGAACTCAGAAGGAAGAATTCGTGTCAGCCATGAAGCTTGCCGCATCCAGGCCACAGGCTCATTCTGCAATGGTGTCAACCCACCGTGATGGTGTTCTGGCCGCCATCGGCAACACGCCCCTGTGGCGCCTGGGCGCCACGCTCGAGAGCGAGGCTCAGGTCAGCCTGTGGGCCAAGTGGGAGGGCGGCAATCCGTCCGGGTCGCTGAAGGATCGCGTGGTGCAGAAAATCGTCTGCGACGCGCTGGCAACAGGTGCGCTCCATCCCGACGCCACCGTGGTGGAAGCTTCGTCGGGCAACACCGGCATCGCCATGGGGCTCATCGGACAACTCATGGGCCTGCGCATGCGTGTGTACATGCCGGAATCCAAGAGTCTGGAGCGCCGGCGACTGATGAAATACATGGGCGTGGAACTGGTGCTCACATCGGGCGACGATCCCAACAGCCATATCAAGGCGGTGGAGGCCCTCGTGGCCGCCGAGCCGAAGAAGTACTTCTATCTCAATCAGAATGGCTGCGCCGGCAACACCGAGGCGCACGCGCTGGGCACGGCCGCGGAGATCTGGACGCAGACGCAGGGCAAAGTCGATGCGGTGGTGGCGGCCCTGGGCACTTCCGGTACGCTCATGGGCCTGGCCATCGGGCTGCGCGAACGCAATCCGGGGATCGAAATCATCGGCGTGGAGCCCGAAAAACCCAAGAGCAAGATCGAGGGCTTGCTCCACGTGTCTCCCGAGTACGTGCCACCCATCTACGACCGGTCGCTTGTAACCGAGACCGTGTATGTCGATGACGAGTCGGCGGTGCGCGAAGCGCGCGCCCTGGCGCGTCGGGAAGGAATCTTCTGCGGCATTTCATCGGGCGCCACGGTGGCGGCGGCTCGCAAGCTTGCGCCGCGCTGGCGCGGCAAGTGTGTGGTGCTGGTGTTCGCCGATCGCGGCGATCGCTACCTCAGCACCGATTTGTTTGCTGACGTTTGAACCCCGCTCCAGTCCGCTCGGGGGGGATTCCCGATAACGAAGTGGCGCCCCCCGTCGGAGTTGAAACACCGTAACCCATTCTCATATGTCAATTTGGGGTAGTGTCCTCAATGACACAGCGATGGATTGCATACAAAGCGATAGCCTGAAGTATCCGCTGATTCTATCTTCTGTTTCATGTCCTCCTGGATTTCGATTCCAGTTGAAACCGTGATTAAGCAAATCAACACGGGCTCAGCGTTTTTTGCCTTAATTGTCATTTGCTTTACCTCCCTTTTGATATGGGGCCATTTGCCGGCATGGCTAGTCGTAGTCTTAGCCTTGGCCCTAGTTTCACTGATACCAATTGTCGCCCTGTTTATGGCCCTTAAGCCGGAAGTACTGCAACTCACAGGTGAACAGCAATTGGCATGGAGGGCGCAAGGGTTAGGCGATAGCCAGCGCAAGTTGCCATATTCGCATGGTGATATGACTCCAGTTGAGCAGCCCAAGGAAATAGATTACGACGATTTGAAAGCGGCCCCATAGTGGTACTCCTGATTACATACGAAGTCATGGACAAATCACGGAATCTGCTTCCGCTACACTTGAATATCAAGTCCACAGGCACCTGGTGGCACCATATAGACAATGTCTGGATCATCCAGACCAACGATTCCCCTGAGACTTGGTACAAGCGCATCGCCCCGTTTTTCACCCAGGCGGACCACGTATTTGTTACACAGATTACCAGAAATGCATTCGGCTACTTGCCACCCCAGGCATGGGAGTGGCTTCGTACTGTAAAATTTTAATGGAGGAGGTAGCGAGCGCGGTCCTAGCCTACACTACTTCAATGGTATGAAGAAGTGAAAGCACTTGGCAGTCTTCGGGTAGATTCTTTTGCCGTTACGTATGATGTAACGACACCAGACTTCGACGACGCCTTTTCGGACCTTCGTTCGAACACGTCCCATCTTACCTCCTCTCTGGGGTTCGGATGTCGAGCATCCGTTCCCCCTTGGGCGGCTCTTGGGCTACTCAAGGGGGAACGGGCTGGACTCCTAGCCTGAGATAAAAGTAAGAACAAAAAGGGCCGGCACTTTAGACGCCCACTACCTCCCGTATCCTCAGTATATGCACAAATCATCCCAAACTAAAGGGTGAGCAGTAACCCCGAGCGCCATAGCGGGCGTCCGCTTGTGTGCCCCGTGCGCCCGCTTGAAATTGTAGTCCCACAAGAACAGGCTCAAAGCGCCGATGTGGTGGGGCAAGGAACGGCTAAACCCGTTACTCAGGCGCGTGAATCGGCGTAGCCGCGTCCGCAGGGTCCAGTTGAACCGCTCAGCATGACTAGTTGTGGCCCTTGACAGGTCGGGATTCCCCCGGCGTCTGACAGGCTCAGTCTTCATGATTCCACCTGGTCGATACCCTTCGTAATACGGCGGTATGGGCCTGACGAAATGCTTCTTGATTTGGGCGAAGTTGGCCCCATCTCCAATCACCACATCAACGGCATACTCGAAACCCTTGAATTCATCCCCAATAATGTCAAAGGGGCCAAGAATGCGGTTCTTGAGAACCGAAACCAGATCAACAGCTGTAACCTTGTCTCGCAAGCCGATGGCATGGCCCACAACGGCCCTAGAGTCACGATCTAGGCCAAAGACTACGTATGTATCGCCCCAATCAGAGCCGCGCCCCTTGTGCTTAGCCACGGCCTGTTTGCAACCAGAGTATGACCAACACTCGTCAATCTCGACAGTCTGGCACTTGATGCCGGATAACCGTCTATCCATGTCCCGCGCACAAATCGGTCCAACACGCTTAAGGGTGCGGCATACTGTGTCCCTGTGGCACCCTGTGAGCCGTTCAATGCCCCGAACTGTTGCCCCCTCTAACGTCAGATCCAAAATGCGCTTCTCCTGTTCCTTACTGATCCGACACATACCCAGATTCCTTTGCTTCTGGGCGACCGGGCCGCGTATAATGCTTTGGGTTAGCTGTGCGGCTCAGTCGCACGGTTATTGCCTTGCCCGTTCCGGCGTTAGCGCGCCGGGCGGGCGTTTAATAATGGCCCCCAAACGGGGGCAGGAAGGCATGGCGGTGGCCGTGCTAAACGAAGGGTTGACAGAAGGGCTTTGAGTGCTATATTAGACACTTGAAGCCCTTTCGCTTAGCGGTGGATCGGTTTCGACTTTGAGGCCGGGTTGCACCCCGGCCTTTTTTATTCCTCATAACTTCAACATCTTCCCCGCAAGCAGATAGCCGCCGTCTTGGGCGATAATCTCGCCCCTATCCTCAAGCCGCCCAAGCGTCTGAATAATCGTGTTCCGGTTGATCTTCTTATTGAGCTTGGCCCCGACCGCCTTCTGCAATTTGGGCCAATCCAAAGGCGTGAAGGCGTCATTGAGGATGGCCTTCACCTCGGCCGCTACAAGGCCCTTGGTAAGCCTACGTTCGCCTAGAGGCTGTCCCCTTTTGCGCTTGCCCGACTCAAGCCCGGCAACCTCAGCCTCAAGAGCCTGAAGTGCGGCCTCTGCTTGCTGAAGCTCCGCCCGAAGGCGCTCCACCTTCTCGCGTGTGCTTTGAACCGCGTACCGAATTGTCTCAATGCTCATCTGGCTCATACCCTCCATGATAACAATAACTACGTTCGTGTCAAGGGGATAAAGGATAATTATCGTAACTAACGGCACCGCATACGCTTATATCAGTAATATTTCTATTTATCACCAAGGTTTGGCCCAATTTGGTGCCCGATGGACCATTTGGTAAGCCCTTACTTGACAAGGGAGAAACGTACAGGTGTGGCAAATTTGACACACATAGCTGTTGACAAATTACTTGCAGGTGTGTAGAATTACGCTATGAGCAATGCCTTTAACGCTAAACCCTTGCGGAAGAGCGCCCACATTAAGGACACTACCCAATTTGGCGTACTCTGCCTATATGGCTTGACGTAGGCCAGAAATCTATTCATCATGTTCAAAAGCAAGGAGTTGGAACACCGATTCAATGAGTTCTTCAAAATCAAAGGCCGACTTTAGGGCGGCCATTCTAAGCGCCCTGGGCGCGCAGTCGTATCGGCCGCTCAAACCAAAAGAGCTGGCCAAGTCGCTTGAGGTACCGCCGACTCAATACGCCGAATTCCGGAGGCAGCTGCGCGAAATGCTGCACGCGGGCGAGCTGATCCGGCTGAGGCGGAGTCGGGTGGCGGCCCCCGGCAAGCTCGACCTCATCCGCGGTCGGGTACATGCCCATCGTCGCGGGTTCGCATTCATCATCCCGGAGGACGGCTCGGCCGACATCTACATCGATCCGGATCACGTGAAGACCGCCATGCATGGCGACACGGTGCTTGTGCAGAAACTGTCGACCACGTTCCGAGGGAAGCCCGAAGGACGAGTCGTGCGCATCGTGACGCGCGGGCGTCCCAGTGTGGTGGGCACCTTCCAGACCGGACGTCATTTTTCCTTCGTGGTGCCCGAAGACGAGCGGCTGCCGCGCGACATCTATGTGCCTCCCACCGAAACCCTGAGCGCCCGCCCGGGGCAGATCGTGGTAGTGCACCTCTCCGACTGGGACGATCCGGCGCGCGCGCCCGAGGGGCGCGTGACCAAGGTGCTGGGATTCCCCGATGAGCCCGGCGTGGACGTGCTCACGGTCATGTTCGAGCACGCGCTCCCCATGGAGTTTCCGGCCGAGGTGGAGGCCGAGGCCGAAGCGTTCAAGCCGCGCATCCCGCGCGCCGAAGTGGCGGGCCGCGAAGACTGCCGTGCGCTTCCCGTCGTCACCATCGACCCGAAGGACGCGAAGGATCACGACGACGCGCTCTCCGTGCGCGATCTCGCGGACGGACTGTTCGAAGTGGGCGTGCACATCGCCGACGTGTCACACTTCGTGCGCCCCAACACACCGCTCGATCGCGAAGCGCTGTTGCGCGGTACGTCGGTGTACCTGGTGGACCGGGTGGTGCCGATGCTGCCTCATCACCTGTCGTCCGACCTGTGCAGCCTTACGGCGGGGAACGATCGTCTCACGCTCACCTGTTTTCTGGTGCTGGATGAACGGGCCCGCCTGAAGAGCTTCCGTGTGGCCGAAACCATCATTCGCTCGGCGGCCGACCTCACCTATGAGCAGGTGCAGGAGTACTTCGACACGGCGAAGATCGACCCTGCGCTCTCCATGCTCACGGAGCCGCTCGATCGGCTATTGAGTCTCTCGAAGCACCTCACTGAAGCGCGCATGGCCGAAGGCAGCCTCGACTTCGACCTGCCCGACTCACGCATCGAGCTGGCTCCCGACGGTTCCGTGAGCAACATCTACCAGCTGGTGCGCCTCCCTTCCCACCGGCTCGTGGAAGAATTCATGCTCCTGGCCAATCGCACCGTGGCACGCTACCTCCAGGCCTCGGGCGTACCCGTGCTCTACCGCGTCCATGACCGGCCCAATCAGGAGAAGCTGGAGGCGTTTGCCGAATTCGTAAGTACGATGGGGCTGAAATTCAACGCCGGAGAATCGCTCAGGTCGCGACACCTTCAGCAATTGCTCAAGAGCGCCGAGGGTCTCCCCGAGGAGGGCCTCATCAACGATGTCTTGCTGCGCTCCATGGCCAAGGCGGTGTACCAGCCCGATAACATAGGCCACTTCGGCCTGGCCTTCGACCGCTACGTGCACTTCACCTCGCCCATTCGACGCTATCCCGATCTCGTGGTGCATCGCGCTGTAAAGCGCAAACTGCACGGGGAGATCACGCCGGCCTGGGTGGCCGACGAGCGGGGCCGCCTGCCGGGCGTGGGTCGTCATGCCTCAGAACGCGAGCGCGTGGCCATGGAGGCGGAGCGCGATTCGGTGCGCATCAAGCAGATCGCGTTCATGGAAACACAGCTGGGGGAGACGTTCACCGGCCTGGTGTCGGGCGTGCGCAACTTCGGGTTGTTCGTGAAACTCGACCGCATTCTGGTGGAAGGGCTCATCCCCATCGGCACCCTTGGCGACGATTATTACGCGGTCGACGAGGAGCGCTACGTGGCCCGCGGGCGCTCCTCGGGACGCACGTTCAGGCTGGGCGATCCGGTGACGGTTCAGGTCGTGAGAGTAGACCCTGTATCCAAGCAGGTGGACTTTCGGCTTCTGGTGGGTGGCACCGAGCGCGCCGAATCCACGGGGCGCCGGAAACGAGTGCCGCAAAAGCAAAAGCCCAAGGTTCAGTCGCGTATGCGCCCCCCGAAGAAAAAGCGGCGATGAGCGCGCCCGTGTGGCTGGTGACGCGGCGCGACGAAGTGGCGGAGCCGTTCCGGTCGGCGGGCCAGGAGGTGCGCCAGATGCACGGCCTGCTCGATCTCCTCCGGCAGACGGGGCATCCGCGCGTGATCGCGGTGGATGCCGCCGACATCGATCTGCTCATGGGGGATGCGGCGTTCAAGGT
>Ga0105347_1000794_pt1 | contig 14502 bp, 13 predicted proteins | sample EasRivMeERMLT890_FD_89677 | JGI IMG/M metagenome (GOLD analysis project Ga0105347, IMG submission 89677) | Soil microbial communities from meander-bound floodplain in the East River, Colorado, USA - East River MetaG ERMLT890 | ecosystem: Environmental > Terrestrial > Soil > Floodplain | place... | reverse complement strand
TACGCCGGATGAGGTGGCCGTCGCGGAGATGCTTTTCACGCGCAAGGGGTGCGAGCGCGCGATCCGTTACGCCTTTGATCTGGCGCGCGGACGCGGCCGCCGGCGAAAGCTCACCCTGGTGGACAAGGCGAATGCCGTTCGCGCCATGGACATCTGGACCCGCACGTTCGCGGAGGTGGGCAGGGAATACACCGACGTGGAGCAGGACCACGCCTACATCGATGCGGCCTGCATGTGGATGGTGAAGAATCCGGAGTGGTTCGACGTGGTGGTGGTGAACAACATGTTCGGCGACATCCTCACCGATCTGGGTGCCATGGTCCAGGGCGGCATGGGCATCGCCGCCTCGGGCAACATTCACCCCGGGCAGGTGTCGATGTTCGAGCCCATCCACGGCTCGGCGCCGAAGTACAAGGGCCGCGGGGTAGCCAATCCCATCGCCGCGATCATGGCGGCGTCGATGATGCTCGATTATCTGGGCGAGGCCGATGCGGCGCAGGCCATCGAGCGGGCCGTGGCAGGGCTCCTGCAATCGGGGGCCATCCGATCGCTTGGGGCCGATTCAGGGCATTCCACCTCGGAGATCGGCGATCTCGTGGTGGAGCGGCTGCCGCAGGCGTTCGCGGTTTGCTGAGCTACCATCTGCCGGGAGTCCTGGCCTTCGTCTACTTCATTCCTCATCGTCGTCCGTCAGCATCAGGTCGAGATTCCGGACGACTGGGGCGTTCAGCTTGTCTCGGAGAAGCTGCTTCTGACGGGCGCGTTTCTTGCTCCATTCGTGGCGCGTAGCCGGATTGGGAACGAACTCGAACAACTCCCCGGGCTCACAATGCAGCGCTTCACAGAGCTTCTCGAGCATGTCGAATTTGATAGAGGCCGACCGCTCATTCTTCAGCCGACGGAGTGTGGGTACCGATAGCCCCGTTTCGTGAGCGATCCAGGTGAGGGGTAAATTGTCCTCCTGTAGCCGCAGGTGAAACAAGAGGCGGATGGGCACGACCCTAGGTGCTCCTGCGGGCCATGGCGCGTGAGATCGACATGGGCAAAAGATCGGGATTCCGCGGGCAGATTGGAATCACATCTGATCCTTGAACGTCTCGCTCGCCCGGGCCCGGACGTTTGCGCGGATAAAGTCAGGTGCGTCCAGCCATCCTTACGGGTCGCCCAAGACAGTGCCAGGACAACGGTCGTCTCGCCCCGGGAGTGCGGCTGAGGTCGGGGGACACGCTTCAGAACAGCCGGCATGCAGTAATGGACCGCTGGCAGCAACGGTCCGTTGGCAGTAACGGTCTACTGGCAGTAATGGTCCACTGGCAGTGATGGTCCATTGGCGGTGAAGGTCCACTGGCAGTAGTGGTCCATTGGCGGTAAAGGTCCACTGGCAGTAATGGTCCGCTGGCAGTAATGGTCCGCTGGCAGCGACGGCCCACAGGCTGTATGGTTGCTTTTTGCGTTTTTCGTCACACGATCACAATGGCGACGTTTCGTATCGTTTGCTGACCGCAAACGATCAGTTTTCGGCGTCCAAATTGTGATCGTTTCGATATTCGAACTGATCGGATTCGATCAATATTTGCCTGTCCGATTTTGATCGTTTGGATACCACAATTGATCGCGATCGAACATGAATTGATGGTGTGATGAAAAACGCGAAATTCAAAGATGATGGGGGGTGGCCTTCAGGAATTGATCGGGGGTCGCCTAACGCGAACATCAACGAAGATGCGGGTGGCCTTCAGGAATTGATCGGGGGTCGCCTAACACGAACATCAACGAAGATGCGGGAGGCCTTCAGGAATTGATCCGGGGTCGCGCAACGCGATCATCAACGTGGGCGCAGGCGAATGGGCATGAGCGCAGACCGACTTCACCGCAGAGGGCGTTGGGATCAACGACCGCCTGGGTACACAGCCGTCGCGAGACCGCGGGCCCAGGCCGCCTACACCTCAGATCGCGCCAGGATCAACGACCGGCCGGGCACCGAGCTGTCGCGCGAATGTGACCGCAGGCCGCCTGCACCTCAGATGGCGTCAGGATCAGCGACCAGCCGGGCGCCCAGCTGTCGCGCAACCGTAAGCAGATCGAAATAATTCGTCTGCATCGTTACTTTACCGTCAGCCACCGTCATCACAGCAATACCGGACAAGGTCACACGTTTTCCCGTGGGAGCCAGATCGAAGAAGCTGCCGTTGTGGGTGCCCGAGGCAGTCCACTGCGCGAAAATGCGATCGCCCGAAACCGCGATGTCGTCGTAGCGCACCGTGAAGTCGGGGAAGGACGCCTGCTGACCGAGAATGAACTGCTTGAGCTGCTCCAACGACGTCATGGGGGTGGGGCTGAACGGATCATTCGAGACGACGTTCTCAGCCAGCACCAGGGCCATGCTGTTGAAGTCGGGCGTGTTGCGCGCCACGGCCAGCGTGGAGCAGATGGACACGGCCTGCGCCTGCGTGAGCGCGGCGGGAGTGGATGCCGCCGGGGCTTGCGTCTGAGTGTCGGTTTGCGGCTGACACGCGGAGAACAGGACGGCGCCCAGCAGGGTCGCCGCGACAGCATGGAACTTCAGAGAATTCAACGTCTTCAATTTCGCCTCCAGCGATGCTCGTGAGTGAGCCGGGGTTCCTCCCCGACCGTGGAAGCCGCTAATTTACCGCAGGGGTGGGTGGAGGCAAGAGGGAGAAAGGCTGCAGGGCGCCTGGTGCTGTCCCCCTGGTGCGGCCCGCCCGGTCCCCTCAAAGCAAGGGCGAACAATCGCGCTCCGAAGTGCGGCCTGCCCGGTCTCCTCAAGACAAGAGCAAATGATCGCGCTCTGGCGCGGCCCGCGATGCCGCCCGCGGGCGCGTGGATCAGCTCAGCGCGCGCTTCACCGCCGCAACGGCGCGCGCCACGTCGCTCTCGTTGGTGCGCCAGTTGGAGACGCTCACGCGCATGCAGCGCTTCCCATGCCAGTCGACGCCGCGGAAGAACACCTCGCCGTCGGCCACGATGCGGTCAATCACCAGGTTAGTGCGCCGCGCGTGGTCTGCTTCGACGGCGCCGGCCCGGGTCTCGACGAACCGCACCAATCCCTGATTGAGTGTGGGCACGAACACCGCCTCCGCCCCGGGCAACTGGCCGATCTGCACCACCAGCTCCCGCGCATGGCGACAGCAGCGTTCCACCAGGTCCACCACGCCGTCCCGACCCAGCTCACGGAGGGCCGCATAGATGGCGGGTCCGCGTGCCCGGCGGGAGAATTCGGGCACGTAATCCAGCTGGTCGCGAACGTCACTCGAGTGCACCAGGTAACTTGCCGTTTGCGTCATGGAAGCCCGGTGCGAGTCGGGATGTGCGACAAACGCCAGGCCGGAATCGTACGGCACATTCAGCCACTTGTGTGCGTCGGTGGCCCACGAGTCCGCTTTCTCGACACCCCGGCTGAGGTGTCGCAAGGACGGCGCCGACTGAGCCCACAGGCCGAACGCGCCGTCCACATGCACCCAGGCTCCGTGCTCGTGCGCCAGGGGGATGAGTTGCTCGAAAAGGTCAAAGGCCCCCGTATTGATCTCGCCTGCGAGCAGATGAACGATCATGGGCTCTCCGCGACGTGCTTCCAGCTCCCGTGCCAGCGACTCACGGCGCACGCGGGTCTGCGCGTCGACCTCCAGCATCACCTTGCAGTCGGTGCCCAGGCCCAAAAGGCGCAGCGAGCGATCCATCGTGCTGTGCAATTCCGGATTGGTCAGCATGTGAACTCGCGGCGCACCCGTGAGTCCGCGCTTCTGCACATCCCAGCCCTGACGCGCCAGCACGTGATGTCGCGCCGCCGCCAGGCACGTGGTGTTTGCCATCTGGCAGCCCGTGACCAACGCGAAGCTCGAGTGACGTGGCAGGCCGAGCAGGTCAAGGAGCCACTCGCCCACCACTTCCTCCGTGATCGCCATGGCCGGCGCCACGGCGAACATGCCTGCGTTCTGGTCCCACGTGGACACCATCCATTCCGCGGCCACGGTGGAGGGAAGCGAACCTCCGATCACCCAGGCAAAGAACCGGCCCATGGTGGTTCCCAGCAATCCGCCGCTCACTCCGGCCACCAGTTCGTCGACGATCTGTTCAGGCGGCTCGCCCGTATGAGGCAGCGGCTTGCGCAGCCGGGAACGCAGGAGTTCGGCCGAGGCCGTGGCACTCACCGGCGCTGTGTCGAGGAGGTCGAGGTACGCGAGGGCGTGAGCATGCGCGCGATCCAGCGCGCGGCGATAATCGTCAGCAGGAGCCATGGCGGAAACTAACACGGCGAGCGGTGATCGTGGAGTAGAAACTGCGTTACTCGGGCCGAATACTTTGCGCGGTCAAGGTATCGCAGGCCTCGCGCCAGCCCCGCGACCCCGAACCTGTTTCAGCAAGTCGTCCGCACAATCAGCGCGGACGGAGAACGCCCGGCACTCTGCTCGCCCTTCAGCCGCAGGGTGGCACGCCGCCTTTGAACACGTAGTTCACCAGATAGATGATGTCCGCCGAATTGAGGGTGCCCGTGCAATTCACGTCTCCGGAGACTCCTGCGCACGCGGGCTGCGGCCCGCCCTTGAAAACGTGGTTCACCAGAAAGATGATGTCAGCGGAATTGATCGTGCCCGTTGAGTTCACGTCACCCCGAGCCGCGCAACCTGGCGCGAAGGTGAGTGTGCCGCTCACGTACTCGTTGGCGTCATAGGTGTCGTCGGTGGAGTCGGTGCACGCCGGTGGATTCGCGCAGTATACCGTGTCGCGCAGGCCGATGAGGTTCCCGATGGGGTCGGAAAAACTGCTGAACACCGTCTGGGCAAACACCGTCACCGACCGGTCCTGGAGCGTATCCATCACGGAGGTGGGTGCGATCCTGCGCATGGTAAACGAACAGACGCGGTAAGGAACCAGGCTCGGCGCCAAAGGCGGCGGCGTGGGTCCACCCGGCAGATTGTTGATCCCGGCAATGTTGAGAACGATGTCCGACAGTTTGGTCTCATCCTTGAAATCCCAGCCGGAGATCGCCGAGCCAGTGAAATTCAACGAGGGAAACAACACAGCCGAGTCAGGGATTTCCACCAGGTCCGGGCGATTCACGGACAGGCGGAGATTGATGGCGGCCAGTGGAATGTCAGTGGACGTGATGTACACCGCCATCGTCACGAACTCGCTGTACGGTGAGGCCACCGTGTCGACGAATTGCACGGTCACGATGCTGTCGCCCGGTCCGGCGGCCACGGGGGCGGCGCACAGGAGGCTCACACACACGGCGGCCATGCCGGTGCACACGGCGGAGCGCAGAGTCATACTCTTCAGTTGATCGGATGTCATTGAAACCGTCCTTACTATTCGAAAAACTAAAAGCACCTTGTAGATGTAGATCCGCTAGAGGACGGTGGGATCTGCAGTCTGGTCGCTCTCAATGTACTCCGGGCCGGCGTGTCCGTCAACGATTCCCGGCCCCCCTTCGCGAAACCTGCCTTGCGGCCTCCGAAGGGGTCACCCTACTCTCTGTCATGAGGCTCCCCACTCGAGAAGCTGGTCTCCAGGTATCCTGAGGGTCCTACACCTGCGCCTCCCCTACGCCCAACGGGTTATTGAACTTCTGGCCCTCCGCAGAAGCATGGTCGGGCTTCTGTCCATGGCGATTCTCGTGGGCCTGGGCGAGAAACTGGCCGAGCGGTTCCTGCCCCTCTACCTCCTGGCCCTCGGGGGAGGCACTCTGGCCGTGGGGCTGCTCAACGGCATGGACAACTTCTTAAGCGCGCTCTACTCGTATCAGGGCGGCACTCTCTCCGACCGGTGGGGACCGAGGCGGGCGTTGCGGTGGTTCAATGTCGTCTCCATGCTCGGCTACGTTATCGTCATCGCCTTTCCCACGTGGCAGGCGGTGCTGATCGGCGCTGTGTTCTTCATCTCGTGGACGGCGATTTCACTTCCGGCCATCATGGATCTGGTGTCCCGGACGCTGCCGGCGCACAAGCGCACGATGGGCGTCTCCATGCACTCCATGGTAAAACGCATTCCCATGGCGCTGGGACCGGTCATCGGTGGCATCCTGATCGGTGTGTTCGGCGAAGTGACGGGCATCCGGCTGGCGTTCGTGCTGGCGCTCGTGACGGCACTCCTGTCGCTGGTGATTCAGGAACGGTTGCTTCCGCCCGATCCGCCGCGAGCTTCGCACACCACGTCCGCGCGTGCATCCGCTGGATCGCTCCTGCCGCACCCGCTGCGCCGGCTCCTCGTGGCCGACATGCTGGTGCGCTTTTGCGAGCAGATTCCTTACGCGTTCGTGGTGATCTGGTGCGTGAGCATGAAGGGCATCTCTGCCTTCGAGTTCGGACTGCTCACCACGATTGAGATGGCCACCTCCGTACTGGTGTACATTCCCGTGGCGTACCTCGCCGATCGCGGCACCAAGAAGCCTTACGTGGTCACGACGTTTCTATTCTTCACGTTGTTTCCACTGGTGCTTCTGTTCTCGCAGTCGTTCTGGGCCATGGCCCTGGCCTTCGTGATCCGCGGCCTGAAGGAATTCGGCGAACCCACTCGCAAAGCACTCATCATGGACCTCGCGCCGGAGGATCGCAAGGCGGCAGCCTTCGGCTTGTACTATCTTATGCGCGACCTGGTGGTTTCTGTAGCCGCATTCGGCGGAGCTCTTTTGTGGGACGCCAGCGTGCTCCAGCAATGCACAGCCAGCCTGGGAATCGGCACCGCGTTTGCAGCCTGGTATGCCAGCGTGGCCTCGCCGACCTTGAATTTCGCGGTGGCATCCGCGTTCGGGCTGGCGGGTACACTATACTTTGCGGTCTTCGGCAGGGACCTGGGGCGTACCGTCCCGGCCCCGAAGCGATCCTGAGGAGGGTCCATGGAGCGCATTCTCGAACCCGAACTGATGGACGACGCCCAGCGCGCCGGCGCGTACGCCAAGGCCGACTTCGCGAAGTCGAATCAGCAGTTCGTCAATCAGCTCGTGTCGGACTTTCCCGCGCTTGCGGGCACCGCAGTGGACTTCGGCACAGGCCCCGCCGACGTCATGATCCGGCTGGCCAGAGCCAACCCGAAACTCGCCATCACCGGTGTGGACGGCTCGGAGCCCATGGTGCGCCTCGCGGAACGCGCGGTGCAGGCGGAAGGCCTGGATCGGCGCATCACCATGCTGTGTGCGCGCCTGCCCAATCTGCCTCTGCCTGATTCCTCATTCGACGCAGTGCTGTCGAAGGACCTGTTACATCACCTGCCCGATCCCGGCGTCCTGTGGGCGGAAGCCAAGCGACTTGCGAAGTCCGGCGGCGTAGTCTTCGTGATGGATCTCTTCCGTCCCGACACCCTGGGTGAAGTGAAGCAGCTGGTGCAGGAAGTCACAGGGCAGGCGGACCCCATGGTGCAGGAGGACTTCTTCAACTCCCTGTGCGCCGCATTCACGCTGGACGAAGTGAAAGCTCAGGTGGCTGCCGCAGGCATCCCCGCGACCGTGGAGCGCATAAGCGACAGGCACATGCTCGTCCGTGGGCGGGTGACTTGATTGCGCCCTGACTACGGACAGGTAAAGAGTCCGTAGTAAATCACTCTGCAATTCAGGCAGGGTGGATCCCCGCCACCCTTGAAAGCCACCGCGCCGTTTCCCAGAAACAGATAGTTCAGGTAGTGGATCACATCGGAGGCCGTCACCGTGCCCGTGCACGTCACATCGCCGTTTGCCGGACAGGGCAGAGGCGGAGGGCCGCTTCTAAAGATGTAGTTGATACAACCAATGAGATCGGCCGATGTGATAGCGCCACTTCCGTTGAAGTCACCGGAGAGCACAATGGGACAGTCCCGCCAGTAGGGCACGTGGGGGAAGCCCCACACGGGACCGGGCCCGATGTCGCCACGGGTGCCGTCAGAATCATTGTACGATGGACCGGGATCACCGGCATCGATGCCTGGCGAGCCCGGCTGTAGTGAAAAGTCGCCGACCGCCGGATCGTTGAACATGGGATCAGCTACCACATCGCCTATGCCCGCTGTGCCATTCGAATCATTGTCCCAGAAGAGATTGTATCCGACCGTGCCGATGGGTACCGAGAGGGCTTTGCCGCGCTGACCGACAAAAATGTTATTGCGCACGTCCGCACCTGAGGAGCTCACAACCAGGCCGCCTCCGTTCCCCACGAAGGCGTTGTTGCGGATGTAGGTGTACTGACTTCTGCTCTCGACCACGCTTGCGGCAAACTGATTCCCATGCACCAGATTGTGATGCATATTGAGCAGCGTCCCCACATCCACGGCTACCGCGCTGCCACTCCGGCCCCAATTGCAGAAGATTTCGCTGTGGTGGATGACCGCTCCGCCCGTCTGGATGGCACGAACGGCACCACCCTTTTGAGCGGCATTATCGTGAAGTCGACTGTAGCGGATCGTGGGCATGGACGATCCACGGCTGTACACGCCGTGACCCCCGCGACCTTCCTCTTCGTTCCGGCTGATGTCGCAATTCTGGATGATCGGCCCTGAGTTGAGGCAGTCGATCCCGGCGGCGTCTCTGGCATTGCGCACGGTGAAGCCGTCGAGAATGGCACCCGAACCTTCACCCGAGATGAAGCGCACCACGGCCACCTGAAAGAGGTGACCTTCGATTACGGTTGAATCGCGTCCCGCCAGCCCGAGCACCACAATGGCCTTACCTGCATAGTTGATGTGCTCTTTGTATAAGCCTGGCGATACGGCCACCGTGTCGGAGTTCGCCGCCGCGTCGATGGCAGATTGAATCGTTGGGTACGCGTCCGGCACCGAGAGCGTGGCGGCATGCGCCCATGTGGCCGTGACGATCAGCCAACCTGTGGCCAGTTGCTTCATGATGAAAGCCCTCCGCGGGGACATTGGGAAGACGAGGGCAATGTACCTCATCGCGGCCGACGATCAAGTGGCGAGTCCAGTTGAGAACAAGCTCAACCAGTCGTCGGGCATCGGCCAAACGTGTAGACGATGTCCCCTAACTAGAGCAGCACTCTAGCATGGATCCGGGCCGCCCTTGAACACGTAGTTCACCAGATAAATGATGTCGGAAGCCGTGATCGCACCCGAGCACTCCAAGTCTCCACTCGCCCCGTTACAGGCGGGCTCGGGGCCGGCCTTGAACACATGGTTCACCAAATAGATGATGTCGGATGAGGTAATGGTACCGCTCGAGTTGACGTCGCCACGAGCGGCCTCACATAGAAGGTTCTCCAGTATGTAGATGGAGTCTGCGTCCAAGGATGCGACCACGATGTCGAAGTCGACGTCCTCATCCAGTGTAGCGGCGGCCACTGATATGAGATAGCCCTCTACTTGAATTCGCAGGGGCAGCTGAAATGTGCCATCACCAAGATTCTCCAGGATAGAAATACTGTCGGACGCGTAACTGTCGCCGATGATCAGATCCATGTCTCCATCCAGATCAAGGTCAGCGGCTGCCACAGATTCCGGCATGATCCCAGCCGCATAGTGGACCGGCGGCGGAAACCCCGGATCGCCACCCTTCATCAGCACTGAGGCGGACTGCCCTCCTTGGTTTGCCGAAACAAGATCAACATCGCCGTCGCCATCCAGGTCTGCGCCGAGCGCATCCCTGGGGCCGTTACCCACAGGATACGAGGTGATTGCGGAGACCGAGCCTGCACCGTTGTTCTCGAAAACGGACACCGTATGGTTAGTGTTGGCTGTGAGCGCGTCCAGGTCGGTGTCGCCGTCGATATCGACAGATGCGATCCTCCAGGGAGCGGTATCCGCCGTATATTCGCCCGTCAGAAGCAATGCGCCGTCTCCGAGATTTGTGAAGATGGTGATGCGTCCCTGGCTTCCAGTCATGTCAAACCTCGCCATAGCCACATCGGGTATATCATCTCCGCTTAGGTCTGCGCATGTTACATCAAATGGGTAGTAGCCTGGAGGCAGGATGGGCTGCACGATGGCCGGCTGGAATGTGGCATTCCCATTGTTCTCGAGGGTGGCCAGACTGATACTCTCCCAATTCACTACGACTAAATCGAGGTCAAGGTCACCATCCAGGTCGCCGGCGTCGATGGATGCGGCCGATACGCCGCCACTGGCATACAACACAGCATCCTCAAAGGTACCATCTCCATTATTCCTTAATACAGCCAGGTTGAATCCCGGTGCAAAACTGGACGCAGCCAGGTCGAGATCACCATCTGCGTCCAGATCCGCGGCGATCACCGCATGGGGATTGGGTCCCGCCTTGAGGGCCACCCTCGGGGCGAACGTCGGAATCTCGGCTTGGCCGGATTCGCAAACCCAGAGGAGGCAGACGGCGAGGGGCACGAGGGAACACAGGTCGTTCTTCATGGTCTCAGTCTCTGATAGAGGTGCTATGGACAGGGTGGCCCTTGGCTGAATATAGCCTCATTTCTCCAGAATGATGTGTAAACGATGTCCCCGGAATAAACCTGAAATGCGGGGAGCCTGGGATACATACAGAACTCTCCTGGAGGCTACGTAGCCGTACCCTGGCCAACGACTACCACACCACCTTGTCGAGCCTCACGAACGACTGGCCTTTCAATTCCATCCACGGGCAGGGAGTTGTTTGACGCCTACGGGCAGCCCCAGGTAAAGGGGATGAGCGGGCAAACGTCGCAGGGCGCCGGGCCTGCCTTGAGCACGGAATTCACCAGATAGATAATGTCGGAGGTCGTCACACTTCCGGAACAGTTTACATCACCCACTCCGATGCACGGAGTCGGCTCCACACCGTCTTTCAGCACATAGCCCACCAGGTAGATGATGTCGGCGGTGTTGCGATTGCCTGACATGTTCACGTCGCCTGTGAGCGCCACTGGGCAAACCGACGCCACAGATCCGGACATCGAAAGATCATCCAGCTGAAACCATGTACCGAGGTGTGGAACCAGATTTCCGAGCGCTCCCGAAGCGTTGATGGCCACCCATGCGGATTCGGGCTGGATGTGGTAGTTGTAAACGATCGGCACCGAGAAGGCCAGGTAGGTGGAGGTTGGCATCGAAATGTCCAGGTTGCCCACGCCTACCTGGTAGATTCCGTTCAACAGCACTACAGTGATATGGACATAGTCACCGAACTGCGGACTGAGCTTGTAGAAGCCATCCAGCGCTGCCCAGCGCGTGGTGGTTGGGAAAAGCTGTCCAGAAATGCCTCCGGTAGAGAGCGCGGGGATGGCTGTATCCCCAGGGCTGCGTTCGATCACCTCTCCACGCACTGCCCAGGACCCCGAGCGTTGGTCGGATGTCTGCGTGACAGGGTCGGGGGGAAAACCAAAATTCGTAGTGAACCAGCCGACCGGCTGGCCCGAGCTCCACGACTCGAAGCCGGGATTAGGTATGGGGTTTTGCGCCATCCCCGGGTTGGCCGAAAGCGAAAGCGCAAGAAAAGTGAAGGCCGAAATTCTCCAGTTGGCCATGGGCGGACCTCCGAATGGAAGATCGCTAAATCTAAACAGTCCTCGGGTAATTGTAAAGCGTCACCTTCCCTTGTCGGGCTCGAAATGGCACCGTTTTGGGGAGAACGTCACTGAGGATGTAGATGTGCTCCAAAAGTGTAAACCGTGTGCCTTGAATGAAGTGTAAAGGATGTGCCTTGAATATACTTGAAATGCGGGGAGCCTGGGATACATATAGAACTCTGATTGAACTGGCATAGTCGTCACTCTGTCCAGGCGCCCTTTGGAGAAGGTCAGTTACGGTCACTCTTGCGCTCAAAGACCACCTCGACAGTGTCTCTTCCACCGGGCAGCCAGCTCACCTCCCGAGCAACCTCATACTTCCCGTCATGGAATCGGAAGTACGTTGCTGTGCGGCGTATCGTGCTATCCAGCGGCCCCGCCCTGATCCTCTGGTGATTCTCATGAACTACAATGACCGGAAGTTCCGAATCGTCCGTCTCGACGATGCTGGCGCCGGCGTCTCCGGAAAACACCGGATACATTTGACTGTTGGCGGAATCCATGCGCCCCAATACCCGTAGGGACGCATCCAACCCCGTAACACTGAGGACCCTTAGACCCCGAACACGTTGCCCAAAGTGACAATTCAATACTAGCTCTGGCAACCCGTCGCCTGTGATATCCGCGAACCTTTCGGTATCGCAGGCAATGGCCCCAAGCGGTTCGCAGCCGTAGTACACTGATGTGTCCGGCCCATCTGCCACCAAAGCGGCCGGAAACGCCCAAGTGTCCAATCCAACTCCGATGTGAAGCAAGGCAACCATCACAGTGGCGTCCCCGTGTGCTCCTTTGCACCGGCCCGTCTCCTCAAGTCCAATGATTATCTGTTCAGACAGGCTCCTGCCTGAGTCTTCTGGATCTTCGGTCCTGAACCTCCACAGCCAAGTGCTGTCGCACCTCTCAATGAAAGCGGCCACGTCACACAGCTTCGCGTGGAGCAACTGAGAATCGCGAGTCTTGTCGGCGGTCTGAGCGACGGCGCACTGGGCGGAGAGAAGTAGACAGAGCCGAATGGGGAACCTCGCGATGCGTTTCAACTCACGCGTCCCCTTGAGGGTGGGAAAGGCGCTTCGCCGCTGAACGGGCCATGTGTACTGATATCAGCATCGTCATATTCACTGGCGGAGGGGCAGGGATTCGAACCCTGGGACCTCTTGCAAGGTCAACGGTTTTCGAGACCGCCCCGATCAACCACTCTGGCACCCCTCCGTCAAAGCAAAAGGCGATCTACTCGATCGCCGGGCGCACCCCGAACAATGAAAAGAAGAATTCCGTCGAGGGGCGCACGAGGCGGAAAATTATGAGTCCGATCACCGCAAACAAGGCGAATTCCGGCAGGGTTCCACCCATTAGATACCACACCAGTCCGTACGCAGAGCAGGCCGCAGCCAGGTTCATCAGCACCAGGTACCTGGAGAACACGTAGGCGGTCGTGGGGACGGCCTGGCCCGGCGTCGATGTCGAGAGCGGCTTCAGCCAGATCTTCTTCAGAAACAGGGACGTCGGGATCTCCATCAACGCCACGGCGAGAAGCGCGTAGAACATGACCCGTTCCCGGGGCTGGACGCCTTCGATGTCAGCGTTTCCCAGGCGAACGAAGTAGCCGACCGCAAGCAATACCAGAGGCAATCCGAGCGAGTACGCCAGCCCCAGATACATCACCTTTATCTGAGTCTGCTGAATCTCCGTCTGGCTGGGCGCCGCAGCGCCATGCGTGGTCGATTGCGTCGTGGAGTTCAAGATGCCTCCTCCGGCTTTCGCCGCTTCTGAAAAAACGCCTTCATCAACCCCGCCGCCTCCTCCAGTCGCACGCCGTGCGTGGTGGGTACGCGGTGGTTCAGGCGCTTGTCGTTCACGATGTCGTACAGTGAACCGCAAGCGCCCGCTTTGGGATCGGGCGCTCCATATACCAGCCGTGACAACCGCGACCACACGATGGCCCCGGCGCACATGCAACACGGCTCCACAGTCACGTAGAGCGTGCAATCCGTGAGCCGCCACGAACCCAGGCTGGTGGCCGCCGCACCGATCGCCAGAATCTCGGCGTGGGCCGTGGGGTCCTGCAACTGCTCGGTCTGATTGTGTCCGCGACCAATGATCTTCCCCTGGTGCACCACCACGGCGCCCACCGGAACTTCCTCCAGGTCGAACGCCGCCTCCGCCTGTTTCAGGGCGGCGGCCATCCAGTACTCGTCGGGATCGGGAAGCGGCTCGGACATGCCCGGAGAGTACATGTGCAGGGTTCGATCAGCAACTGGTAAGGGTTTATCCACCGTTGCCGGAAATTGGAACAAGGCGCATACTAGGTCTCGATGTTGGGATGCGGTCCGGCCGATAGCAGGAAGGAACCCTGCGAGGAGTCGACCTGTATGAAGCGCGCCACTCTGATTCTGACCCTGGCCTTGATCTCGAGCACGCAACAGCCCGCGTACGCGGACTCGCTGTCGGTGATTAATTCCGCCTTCGGGACGGGCATCGAGAACCACACCGTGATCGGCGTGGACACCAGCTTCAGCCAGAAGGTCGGAAAACTGTACTTTTGGGCATTGATCGGCGACGCGAAACCCGGCGACACAGTCTACCACGTGTGGAGCATTCGCGGCTGGACGTCACAGCGCATCCGCATTCCTGTTCAGGGCTATCGCTTTCGCACACACTCCGTCAAAACCCTCGGCGACAAGATGGCGGGCCGGTGGGCGGTGCATGTGGAAGACAAAGAGGGCCGGGTGCTGGCCGCCGATTCGGTGACCGTGCACGGCAACTAGTACATAAGGCCATGCTCGACGTCCCCCGCATTCAAGAGGCTCTGAAACGTGAGAAAGTCGATGCCTGGCTGTTGTACGACTTCCGCGGCCAGAACACCCTCGCCCGGGAAGTACTGAGCACGCCCGAACACGCTATCCTCACACGCCGCTGGTTCTACTGCATTCCCGCCACCGGCGAGCCCGTGGCGCTTCAACACGTCATGGAGCCCGAAGCCGTGGCACACCTGCCCGGCAGCCGGATCGTGTATCGCAATCGCGAGACGTTTGAGGCAGGCTTGCGCAAGGCCGCC
>Ga0105347_1000789_pt1 | contig 14563 bp, 30 predicted proteins | sample EasRivMeERMLT890_FD_89677 | JGI IMG/M metagenome (GOLD analysis project Ga0105347, IMG submission 89677) | Soil microbial communities from meander-bound floodplain in the East River, Colorado, USA - East River MetaG ERMLT890 | ecosystem: Environmental > Terrestrial > Soil > Floodplain | place... | reverse complement strand
TGCCGGGGCGTCTCAAGGCAGAGGTGAAGGCGGGCAAGCGGAACATCATCGATCCCGACGTCCTCGAGACTCGACTGCGCGAGGCAGGGATGCCCGAGGCGAACATCGACGCGATCATCACCACGACCCACGAGCGCAAGGTCGCGGCGCAGAAGGCCAAGACGGCAGCGACGGCGAATCCCGCCTACAAGGCCGCGCTCGAAGCGGCGACGTCAACCTACGAGGACACACCGAGCGTCACCATCCGGCGGCGCTGAGAGGAGGAGAAGTCATGGCAGGTCCAGAGGTCCCCGAGCAAGTTCGAGCAGGAGCAGCATTCCTCGACGAGGTGATCGGTCCCGGGTGGATCGAGCAAGTGAACCTCGACACGCTCGACATCGAGTCGGGCTGCAAGTGCGTGGCCGCCCAGCTCGTCAGCGAGTTCGAGGGCGGCTACAACAACGCCTGGGAATACGCGATGTACGCGTGGGGCGTCACGACGCCCGACGATCTCGACGAGGGCATCACGACCATCGACTGCGACCGGGCGCGGGAGCTGGGCTTCCTCGCTCCGCAGCACTCGGGCATCTTGCCGAGCGCTCTCGCCCTAGAGAACGGGTGGCGCGATCTGATCGCCGGGCGCATCATCGCGAGGGCAGCGGCATGATCGCCATCTCGGTTCTCCTGAGCTGGCAGGTCATCGCTCTAGCCGTCGTGGGCTTGATCCTGTTCTACAAGGTGATGAACCTCGCCGTGGACGCTGCGACGCAGCTGTGGCGAGATGCCGACGCAGAGGGCGTCGAGGACTTGCCAGCAAACAGGGAGAGGGAGCGCTGAGATTCGTTGTCACAGGAGCACTCATCGCGGCCATCGTTGCCGCCAGCGGATTCAAGAACTCGGGTGCAGCCGAGGGCACTAAGACGGCGGGAGCTGCACGCCCCGCCGTCCCCGTCCGTCTCACCGTTCGATGTCCTGACGATCGCAGCGGGCTCGCGTTCTACCGCCAGCGGTTCTCAGCTCATCGAGCGGTCAGGGGGATCGAGACGCCGCACCCGGCCGGGCGCAAGCCGCGCAACTGCGCGGACGCTCACTACCTCGCCGAGGTCTGGCCCGAGCGATCCCTCGAAGCGCGACGGGCGACCGAGCGCTGGCTCATCGAGCGCAAGACTCTCGACGAGCAGTCGTCTTGGCAGCGGGCCATCGCCGAGGTTCAAGCGGCGTGGCCGGGCACCGCGTGGTGGATCGATAGCTGCTCTCGGACTGAGGGAGCAGGGCGAAGCGGGGAGGCACCGTGGGTGCCGAACCGTGAGGGCTCAGGGGCAGGCGGTTGGCTCCAGTTCATGGAGTCGACCTTCTGGCGAATGTTCTGGGCAGCCAAGGCCGATGCCGAGGCGCGAGGCTTCATCGTCCCGAAGTCGGCGGCGAGCTGGTACTCGCGGATCGGTCAGGCCATGGCGGGAGCCTGGGGCTTGACGAACGGACGCCGATCAGAGTGGTCGGGGTCTGGGTGCTAGACAACCGAAAGAGGAGACGGTCATGAAGCGACTAGGAGGAATCGTCGCGCTCGTCGTGCTCGCCATCGCCGGGTTCGGCTTGGCGAGCGGAGACGTGGCTGCCCTGATCGAGACGGTGGCCACCAACGAGACGCCCGAGCATCGAGTGACGATCTGCCACAAGGTGCAGGGCAACGGGAACACGGGCAACGGGTTCAACATCGAGACGGTCGACAAGGACTCGATCTCCGGGCACCCGAACGGGCATGGCGATCACGACGGCGACATCATCCCCGCGTTCGCCGCAGGCTCGACGACAGGCCCGCCGCCGAAGCAGTGGAACGCCTACCCGGGCAAGGGCGATGCCTCGCTGATCTCGACAGGCTGCGTGAGGCCGCTCGATACAACGACGTGCACGACCACCACGACCGAGACAACCACGACGACCGACACGACGACCACGACCGACACGACTGACACCGAGACCACGACGGAGACGACGACGACCACCGATACGACGCCGCCTCCTCCGCCGTGCCCAGACAACCCGGGCGGCCAGGAGCCGAACCCGCCGGGAGGTCAGGACGGCAAGCCGGGGAACGACCGCTGCAAGCAAGACCCCGAGGAGCCGCCCACGACGACGACGGAGACGACCCCGCCGACGACCCTGCCACCGCCGACGACCATCGGCGAGCCACCCGTAGTCGAGCCGCCCGTCACCGAGACGACGAGCTCGACCACGACGACGTACACCGAGACGACCGAGGAGCCGACGCCAGCAGCGCCGAAGCCTCCCCACCTCCCGACCAAGAGCTGCCACGACGCGGCGTATCACCAGGGCGGCAAGTGCGTGCGTGACTTCAAGGGCAAGCCGCACCCGGTCGTCCCGGGCAGCGGATAGGAGGAGACGATGAAGCGACTCATCACCATCGCGTTCGTGATCGCTCTGCTGGCAGCTCCCGCCACGGCGGGCGCTCAGTGGGTGAGGACGTACAGCGCCACGTTCCCCGGCTTCTGCAAGCAGCCGATCCCGAACCCGGGGCCGACCACGTACTAGTGCCAGTTCGGACGCTAATCGGCCTGAGCGGGTTCGCGGTGGCGATCCCGCTCTTGGCCGCCTGGGTCAAGGCGCGACTCTGGGACCTACAGGAGTCGAGGAGCGAGTGCGCTGGCGGTCACGATACGGGCGAGATGCTCTGGCCCGGGACTGCCCACCAGGGCGTCGTCTGTCGACGCTGCAAGATGTTCCTGCCGTGCTAGGAGGTCTGCCGTGAGCGACTGGGTTCTCCTGATCGAGGGCTTCCTCATCGGCTTCACGCTCGCCGTTCTCCTGCGCCACCGCCCGAGGCGAGGCCGCAGGCCCACTCACCCCGAGGCACGGGTCTTCGGCGCAGAGGGGTGGGTCTTCTCGGACGATGGCACGAAGGCGAGCTGGGGCGGCAAGCCCGCCAGCGGCTACTTCGACTTCTCGTCGATCTCAGTCGTCTCGCCGAACGAGAACGCGCAGGTGACCTTGGCTCCTCCGCCAGAGCGCCCATCGCTTCGCCTCGTGACCGAGCGCGAGCTGCTCGACGAGTGCACCGAGCTACCAGGCTGCACGGCCGAGCTTCACCTCTCGACCTGTCCGGCGAAGCGCAGCGCATGAACGTCAGGCCCTTCACCGACAAGCGGTGCGCCTGCCTGCCGTTTCAACAGTCATGGAAGCGGGAGACGCCGGGCTGGTGCGGAACGTGCGGGCTCCCCTTCGGCGACGGACTGAACAAGGCGCGAGAGGTGAGCGCCGAGGAATACGCGATGCTGGCAGAGGACGACGAGCCGCAGCCCGCCTAACGTCCGTTCGCCCCATGCGCTACGCTCGGCGCGTCGTGAGCCATTGGACAGTCCGAAAGCGCCATGCCTGAGCGCGAGAAGGATCCCGAGACTGGGAGGTTCGTCTCGAAGCTGACTCCCGAGGTGCGCGGGCTCATCATCGACGCCCTGCGAGCAGGAGCCCCGCCCGAGGTCGCCTGCGCCTACGCGGGCGTCGTGCGGCAGACCTACTACAACTGGATGGAGCGAGGTCGAGCTGCCATCTCGGGGGCGAACGGCGACCTTCCCGAGGTGCTGGCCAAGGACGAGTTCGCCCAGCTCGTGACCGCGGTCGACACCGCGCTCTCGCAGTTCGTCGTCGGCAACCTCACTGAGATCGGCCTACAGGGGCGTCTCGACCGACCGGGGCAATGGCAGGCGCTCGCATGGCAACTCGAGCGACGCTTCCCCGCGTACTTCGGTCGGAAGACTCGCCACGAGATCACGGGCAAGGACGGCGGGCCGATCCAGATCGAGAACGCGATCATCCTCCCGCCCGGCGCTCTCGACCGCCTGCCGCTCGAACGCAAGCTCCAGCTCGCGGAGATCCTCAGCGAGATCGAGGGCGAGATCATCGAGGCCGAGCCCCTGGCGCTAGAGGCGGGCTCGTGATGCAGCTCTCGTGCGCTCACTGCGGCGGAGAGCTGCGCCCGACCGCGATCACGGCCGCTGGTGCCACCTATGCGTGCCCATGCGGGAGAACGACGTGGACGCAGCTCGCCGAGGGCAAGCTCGACGTCGCACCGAAGGAGAAGCCGTGAACGTCGCCCTGATCCTCGTCGCCTGCATCGCGCCCATCTCGCCGTTCCTCTACGCGCTCGTGTGGGGACGCTGGTGATGCCCTTCCCGGCCGCCGCCCTCGAACGCCAGCGAGCCCGAGGGCGGATGCAGCGCCAGCTCGCGCTCGACTTCATCTCGGCCTACATCGCGCAGCACGGGTGGGCACCGACCGTCCGCGAGATCGCCGCCGCCCTTGAGGTCGACGTCTCGACCGCCCACGTCCACATCCGCAACCTCGCCGAGACGGGCGCGATCGTGAAGGGCGGCGGGCCTCGCATGATCCGAGTCAACGCCGGCGGCTCGATCCGCGTGCCATGACAAGCCGCCCACTTCCCTAAGCTGCCGCTCGATGTCTCTGCAACACAAGCGTGAGTTCTCCGATGGGGCGTGGCGCTACGTCGTTGAGGAGGAGTCGGGCGAGTCGTTCGGATCCGAGTTGGCCTACGCGGAGCTAGACGAAGATGTCACGCTCGTCAGCGGCAGCGAGGCCGCTCCGACCGAGGTGTTGTCGGCAGGGCCGGTCACCTTCGACGGCGAGACCCGAGTGTGCATCGAGTTCTACTGCTTCCTGTTTGTCGGCGGCTCTGGCACGACCATCCTCAATCTCTGGGACGACACCGCGACTGATCTCGGGCGCATCGCCTTCATCGGCGCGAACACCTTGGCTCCGTGTCTGGTGCGAAGGTTCCTGACCCCGGACGCTGGCGAGCACACCTATCGCATCCGTGGCTGGACAAGCTCCGGTGGCAACGGCCAGGTCGCCGCTGGCGGTTCTGCGGTGCCCGCCTACGTGCGCATCACAACGGTGGACAGCGCCTAGCATCGCGTGCCCGTGACCCGTCGCGTGACTCGCCGCAAGACGCTCTCCTCGCTCTACTCGGACAACGTCGTGCGCGAGAGCGCCGAGCCCCAGAAGCTCAAGTGCGGCCACTCGACCAAGGCTCACCCGCTGGCGGTCATCGGCGAGCGGCGTCTCTGGCTCTGCCCCGAGGGCTGCGACGGCTTGCAGGAGCGAGCCCACCAGAGAGCGCGATGAGTCCGAACTCCGATCACCTACTGGTCGCCTGCGAGGCATCGGCTTGGCAGGGCGAGAATGGGCGCTGCCGGTGGTGCAACCGAGAGTGCGAGGGGCGACGGTCGCGCTGGTGCACCGACGCCTGTTACGCGGCTTTCGCTAACAACCACTTCTGGGGTCCCGCCAGCCATGCAGCGAAGACCCGCGATGGGTTCAAGTGCATCCGCGAGGACTGCACGAACCTCCGGGGCCTGTCGACGCATCACATCGTTCCGCTCTCGACGCTGACCATCGAGGTCTACGGCGAGACCCGGAAGGTCAAGCACTCCGATGGCGGCTGCTGGCATCACCTCGACGGCCTTGAGTCGCTCTGTGAGCTGCACCACTGGGAAGCGCATCGCCGTCTCGAAGTCCGTGACCCCGACCAGCTCATGCTCCTGTGAGCGAGCTGACCAGCGAGGAGCGCGGCACCCTGCGGATCGTCGCCGCCTATCAGGAGCGCCATCACGGGCTCCGCATCTGGGCGGGCAGGGAGGGCACGACCGAGGCCGAGCTTGAGGGGCTCGTCGCAGAGGGGATGCTCGACCGCGTCCGCGACGAGAACGGCTATCGCTGGTGGTACGGCATCACCAAGGCGGGCGAGCGGGCCATCGCGTGACGACGACTCTGGGAGAGCTACGGGCGGAGCTTGGCTCCTCCATCGAGCGGGACCGCGAGGGCGAGACCCTGGCGGCCGAGGCCGAGCGCCTGTCGGGATCGCTCAGGGCGTTCATCCCCGCCGTCTGGCCTCACGCCTCGATGCCCCGCCCCTATGTCAAGACCTGGCACGTCGACACTATCGCCGAGCACTACCAGGCAGCGATGGAGCGCGAGATCACCCGCCTGCTCATCACGATCCAGCCCGGCGCTCTCAAGTCGTCGATCTTCTCGGTCTTCGGCCCGGCGTGGTGGTGGACGCGCAAGCCCGCCGAGCGCATCCTGTCGAGCTCCTACAAGGATCGCCTCGCCGAGCGCGACACGCGCTACTCGCGCAACGTGATCGAGACGCGCTGGTATCAAGCCCGCTGGGGCGAGACCTTCCGCCTGGCCCGAGACGAGAACCTCAAGACCCGCTACTCGAACGACCAGGGCGGCCACCGCATCGCCCTGCACGTCGGCGGCGGCACCGGAGAGCGCGGCGGCGTCTTGCAGCTCGACGATCCCCACAACGCGCAGGACGCTCGATCAGAGGAGAAGACGAAGCTGGAAGGGGCGGTCGAGTGGTGGGGCAATACGTGGGCGTCTCGCCTTGACGATCTCGACGACGACCCCGGCGTCATGCTCGTCATCGGGCAGCGCATCGACGAGACCGATCTGATCGGGCACCTCCTCGAAGTCGGCGGCTGGCATCACCTCTGCCTGCCAACCGAGTACGAGGTCGGGCATCCGCTCATCGTCGGGGGCTCCTACCCCGAGACGGTCGAGCTGGCATCGGGCCGCGAGATCCTCGGAGATCCGAGAACCGAGCCCGGCGATCTGCTCATGCCCGCCGTGCAGACCCCGGCGATGCTCACGGCGAAGCGCCGCTCGGACGGCATCACCGCCCACGTCTATGCGGGGCAGTACCAGCAGCGCCCAGCTCCCCGCGAGGGCAAGCTGCTCAAGCGGGCCGACTGGCGCTACTACGACCCCGAGCTGTCGTTCTATCGGCGGGCCTCCGAGTTCGGTCCCGAGGAGGTCAAGGAGCTGGCGAGCCGCTTCGGCGAGTTCGACTACATCGGGCACTTCTGGGACACGAGCGTGAAGGACACCGAGCACTCCGACTTTGCCTCCGGGGGCGTCTGGGGCGTCTCGGGAGCGATGCGCTACCTCCTGCGGCTCTACCACGAGCGGGCAGCTCTCAACGCGACCATCGAGGGCATGAAGGAGCTGAGCGTCTGGGCGCACTCGCTCTGGCCCGACCTCGGCCACTTCATCGTCGTCGAGAACTCGGCGAACGGCCCGGACGCGGTGAAGCGCCTGCGGAAGTCGGTCACGGGCCTCACGCTCTCGAACGCGGTCGGCACGAAGTGGGCGCGAGCGGGAGCTGCCGAGCCCGCGCTCGTCGGGCACAACTGTCTGCTGCCGGGGTGGCCGAACGAGGCGGGCGACTCCTACGACGAGACGACGCCGATGGACGTTCAGGAGTTCGTCGAGGAGCTGGCGGTCTTCAACTCGGGCTCTCACGACGACCAAGTCGACATGTGGTCGAGCATGGTCAACTGGACGGAGGGGCGCATGGGCGAGGCCGAGATGAGCGTGCCCGAGGGCCAGGTCCAGCCCGAGCGCTTCCTCACCAGCCAGGCGGTCACCGATCCGAGGGCGACCCGCCTGCGCCCCGCCATCCGGGGCTGAGCGCTAGGCTCCCGCCGTGTCTCAGTCGCAGGTTCACACGGGCACCGTGACGATGGGCATCACGCCGATCATCGTGCGCCCGAGGTTCGGGATCAGCCAGGGCACCGAGGTTCACGTCGGCCGCATCTCCGTGGGCGGGACGACCATCACCGTCGTCGGGCAGCCCGCCTAGATGCCGGGCCAGTCGAACATCACGCTTGGCCGCGAGGTCGAGCTGTATGAGCGGGTGCGCCTGAGCGATCCGACCAACGCCGTCCTGCGGGCGGTCGTGCTGGCATCGCCCTGTGAGTCGCTCGCGATCATGCGAACCTACGACACCCTCGCTGCCCTGCTGGCGGCGAACCCCGAGGTCACGAACGGCGACTACGCGAGGATCGAGCTCGACAACGCCGACCTCGCAGCTCCGGTCGTCGACGACACGAACAATGTCATCCCGCTCGTGCTGCCACTCCTCGAGTGGAACGCGGGCGGCGGGCCGGACGCGGGCGATGCGTGGGACTATCTGGTGATCTGTTACGACTCGGACTCGACGGGCGGCACCGACTCGGCGATCCTGCCGATGACGTTCCATGAGATGCGCGTCGAGGGCGTCGCGGTCGTGCCGAACGGATCGCCCATCGTCTACGACCTGACCGACGGGTTCGTGACGGCTCGCCAGTATCCGTAGGGCCGTCTACGGTTGAGCCGTGCGGCTCTGGTATCTGATCCGCGACCGAGACGAGCAGGGCGGCCCCATCGGTCGCCTCGCCGAGGTGATCGAGCTGGAGAACGGCATGGCAGTCGTCGCGTGGCTCCCTCAGCACACCGGACGCGAGGCGAGCGTCGAGACCTTCGAGAGCATCTCCGAGGCGCTGCGGGCTCATGCTCGCACCCTGCACACATGGCTCGAACCCGCTCTCGCTCAGGCCTCCTGACGGATCGCCGAGACCTTCACTAGAATCCCGCACCACACTTCGACTCAAGGAGGGCACCATGACCAAGGCACGCCGCATCTCGCAGTCCGGGCCAGACCCCGAGGCGTTCTGCAAGCAGTGCGCGAAGGCCGCCGAGACAGCCGAAGAGGAGGGCGTGAAGGCCGCCTACGAGGTCGTCACGGCATCGAGCGGCACCGAGCATCTCGTGAACGCGGGCGAGACCGACACGCTCTGCGGGCGCGACGCATCCGACTGGTGATCGTCGGTGTCGAGCTGGTCAAGCGGGACCGCGACTCGTTCGACGAGTGGTGGCCCGCTCATCTCGCAGAGCTGGCGCAGCTCGTCGACAAGCTCTACCTGCGGATCGATCCCGAGAGCTGGGCGAAGGTCACGGCGATGGTCGCCCAGCTCCTCCCGGCAGGCTTCGAGGCGCACCTCGCACCTCAGGACACCAAGCAGTTCGGGCGCTTCCAAGAGGATCATGAGCGGCAAGCTCTACTCGCCTGGGCGCATGACCAGGGGGCGGACTGGGTGACGTGCTTCGATGCCGACGAGGTGCTTGAGCCCGGGGGCGGAGCTGCCATGCGCTCGATGCTCCTCGCCCGCCCGATGCGCCGCCATCGTCTCGTGCGGGTGATCCTGACCTACTGCTCGCACCATCGCCCGGGCTGGGTTCTGCCTCGCGGCGGGTTCAAGCCGTGGCGGGCCTTCCGCCTCGACAAGCGCACGGCGACCTACCGCTATCAGTCCGACGAGGACGGGCTGCACTGCGGCTCGGTCCCGCAGCCTGGCGTCGGCTCGGTCACGGTGCCCGATCTCCGGGTGATCCACTACCACGCGGCGAACTGCGCCGAGTACATGGACGAGCGGCGGTTCTACTCGAACACGACCCACGTCGACGACCATGGCGGGATCGACTTCCTCTACCGCTGCGACCGCTTCGGCGACGAGGCCGAGGCGCTGCCGATGGAGCAGGAGCTGACGGGCGCTCAGGAGCGGCTCTCCCGGGTGGCCGGGGCGCAGGGCCTAATCCGGTGAGCCTTCACGCTCCCTGGCCGGGAGAGCGCGTCACAGTGCGCCTCACGCGGGATTCTGCCGCTGCCCTGCACGCCATCGCGGAGAGCTATGCCGCCGATGACGCGCTAGCGGGCACCGAGATCGGCAAGTCGCTCGACAACGCGATCCAGCCCCTGCGCGACGTCTTGACCCACGAGGAGTGCGTCGATGCGACCGAGGCGCTGCGCGGGCTCTGGTCGACGTGAGCCGCCGACAACAGATGCGGATGCCAGGGCGGCACGACGCGCCGCTCGAACCCCTTGAGATGAACGAGGCCGACGTGCTCGCGTTCGGCGAGCAGATCCACTCGGGGTTCAAGGGGCAGGCGATGTGGCGACCCGTGGGCGACCCGCCGAAGCACGAGGAGCTGGTGATCATGCTCCACCCCGACGCGGTGAACTATCTGCCGCCCGGCGTCTACGTGATCCAGGCAGGCAACCGCTACCACGCGCTCGGGCCAGACGGCAAGGGCGGCACCTCGTGGGGAGTCAAGCTCGTGCTCGGCCGCGATCTCGACTCCTCGCTGAACCCGATCATCCGGGGCGGCGTGAAGCAGGAGACGACCCTCTGGACATCTCAACCGGAAGGAGACCAGGCATGAGCTTCGAGGCACCCGTCACCGGAGGCCCGTATGCGACCGTGATCGACGTCGGCGCGTTCAGGGGTGAGTTCGCCCTGTCGAGCTTGAGGGCGTGGCACCAGGCGAAGGTGATCTCCTTCGAGCCGCTCGAACCCGAGCCCCGCAAGGCGACCCGCGCCTATGCCCGGCGCTGGAAGTGGTACGCCGTCGCCCTGGGCGCGAACCCTGGCCGGGTGACCATGCACCGCAACGAGTTCATCCCGTCGTCGTCGATCCTGCCGATGGCGGAGCTCCACCGCGAGGCCTTCCCGTACACGCGCAAGACCGAGCCCGTGAAGGTCGGGCAGGCGATGCTCGACGAGTTCCTCGAGGAGATCGTCTCCCCGGCGCTGCTCAAGATCGACGTCCAGGGCTACGAGCTGGAAGTGCTCAAGGGGGCGACCGAGGTGCTCACGATGTGCGATGCGGTGATCGCCGAGGTAAACCACGAGGAGCTGTACGCCGGGGCGGCGACGCCGAAGGAGATGAGCGAGTTCGTCGAGGCGGCGGGCTTCAAGTGGGAGCGCACCCTCGATGAGCTGCGGCACCCCGCCCGCGAGAGCATGCTCTTGCAGTCCGACGAGCTGTGGGTCAGGGCATGAAGCGCTGGCAGTGGTGGCTCGTCTACGCCTGGATCGTTGTCGTCGGGATCCTCATCGGCTACTTCGTCATCCCCTTCCACCACGACGACCCGGTTCTCGTCCCGTGATCGACGAGGGCTGCGACACGAACCCGATCACCGACTGGGAGGACTTCTCGCAGTCGGGCGAGCAGGCGATCATCCTCGCCGCCGTCGAAGGGCTCCCGGTCGGGCGCTTCCTCGACATCGGAGCTGGCGACGGGCGCACCTTCTCGAACACGGTCGCCCTGGCGTCGCGGGGATGGCAGGGCGTCTGCGTCGAGCCCGCCGCCTGGGCGTTCGCCAAGCTCGCCGACCTCTACCGCGAGAACACCTCGATCCAGTGCTGCCAGGCGATCGTGACCGCCGATCAGTCGGGGCTCATGACGTGGCTCTACTCGAAGGACGACCACCTCTCGACGGTCGAGCCGAGGGAGGCTCAGAAGTGGGCGAGACAGGTGCCGTTCCAGAGACTGATCGCCGCCGCCGTCTCGGTCGACCACCTCCTCGACTGGTTCGAGGGTCGCTTCTCGGTCGTGAGCATCGACACCGAAGGGCGCACCAACGAGATCGTCAAGGCCTACTCCCGGCACCCCGCATGGGAGTCCGTCGAGGTGATCTGCTTCGAGCGCGAGAAGGAGCGCCGCGCCGGGGCGCTGACCCTGACCGGAGACTTCGAGCTGATCGGCGAGACGGCCAACAACGTCATCTACGGGCGCAAGCGATGAAGGCCAACAAGACCAAGCGCGTGCAGCTCACCCGCCCGGCGCCCTCGGTCGTGGTCGCGGTGCCCACGATCCACGAGCGCGGCGATGCCTGGCGCGAGGCCGCCGAGCGCTTCGCCCGGCACACGTGCCAGCCCGTCGAGATCGTTCCCTCCTGGGCAGAGGGAGGCTGGGCGGCAGGGCTGAACGAGGTCGCCGCTCTCGTTCGAGATGACCCGCCGGACGTGTTCTGCTGCTCCTCCGACGACATGTACCCCGAGAACGACAACTGGCTCCCGCCGCTGCTCTCGGCGCTGAACGCGGGGGCCTATCCCGCGCCCACGGTGATCGATCCCCGCTGGACGAACTACGGCGGGCACAAGCGGGCCGTGCCCGATGGGACGCCCTCGCGGATGTCGACCTTCCCGGTGCTGCACGGCGGCTGGCTCGATGCCGTCTTCCCGCTGCCCGACGATCTCAGCTACTACGCCGACAATCTGATCGCGGTCAAGCTCATGCTGGCGGGCATCGAGTGCGTGGCGGTGCCGTCGTCGAGGATCGTTCACACCCACGATCCCCGAGGCCGAGGGTTCGGTCTGGGCTCCGAGCAGAAGGCGATGATGGCCCACTCGCGGCGCTACTCGGCAGCTCTCGAAGAGCTGGGCGTGAACCGTCGTCGCCTGCACACGAACCTGCGCGGGGCGTACTGGCAGTGAGCGCTTTGCTCTCGCCGAGGGCTTCACTAGAATCCCGCGCCATGCATCCCGAGGAGATCCGCTTCCGCCGAGACGGTCCCTGCGAGGCCGTGATCTGTGCGCCCATGTGGCTGACCGTCCGCGAGATCGTCGAGGAGGCGAACGCGAACGCGCCGACGATGGTGCGCTGGCGCGTCCGCGAGGCGACCGGAGATCAGAACCCGAGGGAGTGCCCGCACGACCGCTGGCGAATCCACTATGAGCTGTCCTGCTGAGAGGAGAGTCATGGCCAAGCATCCCGACCACGTTCAGGAGCTGCTCGACGATCTGACCGAGGAGGTGCGCGAGAAGACGGGCCGCGACGATCTCACGGTCGACTACGACTACGGCGAGGGCAAGACCCGCGAGCAGGAGGCTGCCGACTCGGCGGCGATGCTCGGGCTCGTCTTCGTCGTCGTGACGGGCATGCTCGTCTTCATGGCCCTCGTCGCCATCGTCCTGCTGGTATGAGTACCCGCGTGATCGTCGTGCTGCTGACCCTGAGCTGGACTCTGGCGGCCATCACGATCTGGATGACCGGAGCCCACGTCGAGCGCTCGCATCGCTTCGACGACTGCACCTACGTCGCGAACCTCAGCCCGCGCCCCTTCTGGGCATGCCCTGCGGAGAGCGATCCTCCCGCCAGGCCGACCGAAACCGAGCCAGGGAGCACGGCATGAGCCGCGAGGGCGGGAGAGCGCCGGAGAACCGCGAGAACCGCCGCTCCTTCAAGCATGAGATCGCCGCCAGGCTCGATGCCCTGCGTCTCGGCCCGTTCGACGTCCTCGTTCTCCATCTGCCCCGCGACGTGATCGAGAACCGCGAGTGGATGGCCGAGGCCCAGCAGGGGGCGGTCGAGGTCATGGAAGCGGCGCAGCGCCCGGTCGTCCTGCTGCCCGAGGGCACCAAGCTCACCGCCGAGGACGTCACCCCGTTCCTGCGCGAGATGGGCTTCAACGTTCCCGAGCGCAAGACGGGTCGGAAGCTCGTGCTGCCCGACCGCGAGCTGATACTCCCCGACGAGTGATCCCCGAGCCCTACGTCTTCGTCCTGCTCGCGCTCATCGCGGCGCGGGTCTGGAAGCTCATCGGCGACGACCGCATCCTCGACCGTCCTCGAGACTGGGTGCTCGAACGGATCAAGGACGACGAGCGGGCGGTCTACTGGGGCGACTTCATCGTCTGCCCGTGGTGCGCCGGGTTCTGGGTGTCTGGCCTCGTCTACGGCTTCTGGATGGCGACCCTCGGCAAGCTCCCCGACAGCATCGAGGAGGGGTTCGTGGGCATCGGCGTGTGGTTCGCGATCTCGGCGCTGGTCGGTCTGTTCGGCCTCGGCGTCGAGGTGCTGCAGAAGCTCACCAAGTAGACGAGCGTCGTCCTCGGCCTTTACCATCCTGCGGAATCGACCCAGGAGGGGCAAGGTGGCGGGATGTGGATCGTGCGGGCAGAGCTTGGAGCAGCGCCGGGCAGAGCGTCAGGAACGCAAGGCGCGACTCGCCGAGGCCGCAGAGATTCGCCGACAGCGTCGCGTGGCTGCCGAGCAGCAGCGAGTAGCTGAACGTCAGGCCGCACGCGAGAGTCGCCAGTGAGCACGGCTGTCGAGCGGCGGCGCAAGCCGTCTGCCGGGATCGAGATCAGCACTCCATCGGGCAAGGTCGGCAACGCGCTCACGGCATCCGCTGCCCGAGTGGGCTCGATGCCCATCCCGAACCGCGGGGTCAAGGTGCCGCAGTGGCAGCTCGACGCCCTGGCCTACTACGACCAGATCGGCGCGGTGCGCTACGCCGCTCAGTTCTGGGCGCGGGGCCTCACGAAGATCCGCTTCTTCGTCGGCGAGAAGGACGAGAAGGGCGAGATCACCGAGTCCGAGGACGAGCAGGCCATCGCCCTGTTCGAGCGCATCCAGGACCCGATGGGCGGCATGGTGCAGATCACCGCCGCCTACGGGCAGCTCCGCTTCCTCACGGGCGAGTGCTACCTCGTCTGGACTCCTGAGACCGAGGACGAGCCCGAGAAGTGGGAGGTCGTCTCGGCGCTTGAGATGCGGAAGAACTCGAAGAAGCGAGGGCGCGAGACGTGGAGTCGCATCTATGCGCCGGGGCTCACCCCCGAGGAGCTGGTCGAGGCTCCCGATGATGACTTCGAGCCGGTATCGAACGAGGTCATCGTCTATCGCCTCTGGAAGCGGCACCCGGCCTACTCGATGATGGCCGACGCGCCCATGCGCTCGGTGCTCGCCGACTGCGAGGAGATCGTGCGCTGCACCCACACGATCAACGCGAGGCTCATCTCGCGGCTCTCAGGCCCGGGCATCTTCGCGATCCCGCAGTCGTGGAAGATGAAGTCGACCGCGCAGGTCGCCAGCCAGGAGGGCAAGCCCGTCGAGGATCCCTTCCAGACCCGCATCACGAAGGCGATGGTCACGGCGAT
>Ga0105347_1000788_pt1 | contig 14568 bp, 15 predicted proteins | sample EasRivMeERMLT890_FD_89677 | JGI IMG/M metagenome (GOLD analysis project Ga0105347, IMG submission 89677) | Soil microbial communities from meander-bound floodplain in the East River, Colorado, USA - East River MetaG ERMLT890 | ecosystem: Environmental > Terrestrial > Soil > Floodplain | place... | reverse complement strand
TGTGATTCTGCCGGTCTAGCGCTGCGCGCGTATCAAGCTTCATCAAGGCGCCGACCACCGGCACAGCGCGCGACGCGTCGATGACGTGGATCGTTTCATGCTTGTACGCCGGCGCGATTTTGACCCCCGTGTGGCGTTTGCTGGTGGTCGCGCCGCCGATAAGCAGCGGCAGCTTCAGGCCGCGCCGGTCCATCTCGCCGGCGACGTGGACCATTTCGTCAAGCGACGGCGTGATCAGTCCGCTGAGACCTATGATGTCGGCTTTCTCTTGCATGGCGGTTTCGATGATCTTGTCTGCCGGCACCATCACGCCCAGGTCGATCACGTCGTAATTATTGCAACTGAGCACGACGCCGACGATGTTCTTGCCGATATCGTGCACGTCGCCCTTCACCGTGGCGAAAACTAATTTAGTTCGTTTGCTGACGTCCTGAGCCGCTTTTTTCTCCGCTTCGAGAAACGGCGTCAAGTACGCAACGGCCTTTTTCATCACGCGCGCGCTCTTGACCACCTGGGGCAAGAACATCTTTCCCGAACCGAACAAATCGCCGACCACGTTCATGCCGTCCATCAGCGGCCCTTCGATCACCGCCAGAGGTTTACCGTACTTTAGCCGCGCCTCCTCGACGTCTTGATCGATGAAATCGGTGATGCCCTTAACCAGTGCATGGGAGAGTCGCTCTTCGACAGCGCCCGAGCGCCAGCCGTCGTCCTTAACCACCGTTTTATCGGTTTTTTTGACCGTTTCCGCGAAAGTAACCAGCCGCTCGGTCGCGTCGGGCCGGCGATTGAGCAGCACGTCCTCGACCAGTTCGAGCAAGTCCCGGGGAATCTGCTCATAGACAGAGAGCATGCCGGGATTGACGATGCCCATGTCCATGCCGGCCTTGATGGCGTGGTATAAGAAAGCAGAATGCATCGCTTCGCGCACAGCGTTGTTACCACGAAATGAAAACGAAATATTGCTCACGCCGCCGCTGACTTTCGCCAGCGGTAGCTTCTGTTTGATCCAGCGTGTCGCTTCGATAAAGTTGACGGCGTAGCAGTTGTGCTCTTCGATTCCCGTGCCAACGGTGAGAATGTTCGGGTCAAAGATAATATCCTGCGGTGGAAAACCCACTTGCTCGGTGAGAATTTTGTAGGCGCGGGCGCACACCTCGATTTTTCTCTCGTAGGTATCGGCCTGGCCGATCTCGTCGAAGGCCATAACGATAACCGCTGCGCCGTAGCGGCGCACGAGTCTCGCTTGAGCAATAAACTTTTCTTCGCCCTCTTTGAGGCTGATGGAGTTGACGATGCTCTTGCCCTGCAAGCACTTGAGCCCCGCTTCGATGATCTCCCATTTCGAGCTGTCGACCATCACCGGCACGCGGGCGATTTCCGACTCTCCGGCGATGAGCCTTAGGAATTTCTCCATCGCCGCCTTTGAGTCGAGCATGCCCTCGTCCATATTGACGTCGATGATCTGCGCGCCGCCTTCGGCCTGCTGACGCGCCACGCTCACCGCCTTTTCATAGTCGTCGGCGAGAATGAGCTTGGCGAACACGGGCGAGCCCGTCACGTTGGTGCGTTCACCGATGTTGACGAAATTGGACTCGGGTCTGACCGTAACACTTTCGAGGCCGCTCAGGCGCAAATAAGGCTCGACTGGGGGCACGCGCCTCGGCGTTTTCCCTTGGACAGCAGCCGCCAACGCCGCGATATGCGCCGGCGTCGTGCCGCAGCAGCCGCCGACGATATTGAGCCAGCCGTTATCCACCCACTCGCGCAACTGCGGCGCCAAAGACTCGGGCGTTTCCGGAAAGCCGGTCGGCAAGAGTGGATCGGGAAGGCCCGCGTTGGGATGGCAACTGACATAGATCGGCGCGATCTGCGCCAACTCGTCGATCAGCGGGCGCATTTCTTTCGGGCCCAACGCGCAGTTCATGCCCACGCTCAAAAGCGGCACATGGGAAATGGAATTCCAAAAGGCTTCGACGGTCTGCCCGGTGACGCCGCGGTTGCTGCCGGGCTGAATGAACGTCACCGACGCCATCAGCGGCACTTGCATCTTGCGCTCGTCGAAGAGCTTCAAGATCGCGAAGAACGCCGCCTTCGAGTTGAGCGTGTCGAAAATGGTCTCGACCAGCAACAAGTCGGCGCCGCCATCGATCAAGCCGCGCGCCTGGTCATAGTAGGCCTGAACCAGTTCGTCATAGGTCACGCCGCGGGTCGCCGCGCTATGCACGTCGGTGGAGATCGAGCAGGTCCGGTTGGTTGGGCCGATGGCGCCGGCGACAAAGCAGCTTCGCAAAGGATCTTTCGCCTTTACAAGAGCCACCGCCCTCTTGGCGGCCTTCGCTCCAGCGAGGTTCAAATCGTAGGCGTGCGCCTCCAGTTTGTAGTCGGCCATCGAGACCGAAGTTGAGTTAAACGTATTGGTCTCGACAATATCCGCGCCGGCTTCGAGATACTGCGCATGGATACCGGTAATCAAATCCGGCTGCGTTATGCACAGCACGTCGTTGCATCCCTTGAGGTCGTGAGAATGAGCGGCGAACTCCGCGCCGCGAAACGCCTTCTCGTCGAGCTGGTGCGCCTGGATCATAGTGCCCATCGCGCCGTCAAGGATCATTAGCCGTTGCGTTAAGATTTCGCGTAGCTCTTGTTCCAGATCGGTCATCAGTGCCTTTTCTTTCTTTTTCTCGCTGTGGTCATTGGCAAGCTGGCGCGCGCGACAAAAATTTCCACCGGCCGGTTGCCGTTGCGCACCATTTTCTCACCGGCAAAAGAGCCGGTCAAATCATAATCCACCAACTCCGCGCCGGCGTCGTGAAACCATTTTTCAATGGCCGCGCGGTCGAAGCCCAGCCATTGGTGCGCCATCTGCTCGCGCATCCACTGCTGCTTGTGCTCGACTACATCGACCAGAATCACCGAGCCGCCGGGCCGGGTAATGCAGCATAGTCCGGCGATAGCAAGCCCCGGGTCAGGTAGAAAGTGCAGCACCATGACGCAAAATGCCGCGTCCACGCTGCGCGACGGCAAGGGCAGCCTGAGAGCGTCGCCGCGACGGAACTCGACGTTGTGGAGCTGCCGCTCTTTAGCGACGCTTCGTGCTCGCCTCAACATTTCCTGGGAAAGATCCACGCCCACAACCCTTCGGGCAAATCGCGCGAACTCGAAGGTCAAGCTTCCGGTGCCGCAGCCGACGTCAGCCAGGACAAGATTACGCGGCAACAATTTTTCGATGGCCAGGGAAGTTACCCGATCGTCGAAATAGCTTTTGCGAATGCGCTCCCAGTCGCCGGCCACCGATTCAAAATAGCTTTGGGAGCGATGCATCCGGCGGCGGCGGCAATCTGCCAGACGCGCTCGGTCCGCTTTGGCCTCCGGCAATTCGGCTAACCGTGCTTGCAACGACTTGAAAAGCTCCCCTGCGGGCTCGGGCATGTTTTGGCGGACGCAAAAATAGACACTGGTTCCTTCCTTGCGGTCTTGCACGAAGCCCGCTTCGCGGAGAATGGCAAGATTGCGGGACACCGAAGACTGCACGGACTCAACGACCTCCTGCACCTCTCCCACGGTCAGCTCTTCCTCTGCCACCGCCGCCAGCACGCGCAGTCGCAGGGGATCGGCCAGGGCTTTAAAGGTGCGAACAAAGTCCATGTTTGAGACCTAAGCAGTTATCACAATATATAGATATTTAGATGAATAGGCAACCGGGTCGCAGCCGGGGCGAGTCGGGTGGCTTCGACCCTTTAGCGGCAGCCAATGTAACTCAGCTGTCGGTCCACCGCAGAGTTGAATACGGCGAGGAGATTGTCGTGGGGACGGAGCTGGGCCGGATCCCGATCTCGGGAGGCAAACAAGTCGATCACATGGTGGACCGCTTCTATGGTGGAGTAAAAATCGGCGCGGGGCTGCCGCCGAATCCGAAAAGCAGAAGGGGAAGGCGGATCGAAGCAGACATGCGGCAGGCCTTGTAAGTTTCGACTCAAACGGACCATCTTGCGCGCCGTCTTCCAGGTACCATCAACGACGAAGACGTTCAGTTCAAGCCCGGCCGGAACCAGGGCCGTCCGCTCGCGAGGCGTTACCCGGGAAAGATTGGTCGCCCCGGGTCCAGGGTACAGTACCACCGAAAACAAGCCGGGTTGTTGAATGATTCGATTGGCATCCTGATCGTCGGAAAAGTCGACGCCTCTAATGCCGAACGAGTTCCGAATGCATAGACAGACCATCCTGCCGGTGCCAAAACGGTGCCTGGCTTCCTTCGGGTGGGTCAAGATAACGAAACGAGGCCTCGACTCAAAGGGTTTAACGATGGAGCAATAGCAGTCAACCGACGGCCGGCGGCAGCGACAACACCTGCCCCGCGGCAACCTCCCAATCGTACGTACGCTCTCGAAACTCGTTCTAGCCTCTTGCCTTTGAAATGTTCAACAGAACGACTTTAAGAAAATTTAGCGCGCCAAGACGCCAAGGACGCAAAGTAAGATAATTATTTCTCCGAACCTTGGCGCCCTTGCGTCTTTGCTCGAGTCACCGGTGTTTCCGATTGCAGTGTTCCGAATTGGTTCATAAATTTCAAATATGTTTGGCTAGCTTTCCTTCTGAGCCAGCAGCCCGGCAAGAAAGGCATTCTCCCCCGATCGCACAACGCGTCCCTCTCGGTAGTAGACCACCCGAAAATCACCAAATAACTCCAAAAGCTCATTATGACCTAGAAGATAGTCGGGGTTTTTTGGATGGCCGACGGCCTGTTGATCGATTAAATAGGTCTCAAAGATCACCCATCCGCCGGGCTTGAGCGTCGTTTTGATTTGCGGCACCAGCGATCGTTGCAGGTAGTTGAAATTCGCCACTAGATCGTAGCGCACCGGGGGAAGTTCGATCGCTTCGAGGTCCGCTTGTTGCCAGGCGATCGACAAGGACCTTGCTTCCGCGCACCGCTGCGCCTCTGCCAAGGCGACCGGGGAGATATCGATCCCAAGCACGTCAAAGCCTTGCTCCGCCAAAAAAATTGCATTCCGTCCCTTGCCCGTGGCAAGGTCCAAGGCTTTCCCCCGGGGTATGGGCCAATGGTCGTTCTGCAATGTTTCTTTCAGAAAGCTCGAGGGCTCTTGATTCGCCCGCCCCGCGGCGTGCTGGCGATCCCATCTTTCCCGATCATCCCTGGCCGTCATCTTTTCCCAATAACCGGTTTGCGGAGCGTTAGCGACTGGCTAAATCGTTTGCGCCAGGGTCAAGACGGTGACTTCCCTGGCGCCGGCACGGATCAATACGCGGCTGCACTCATTGACGGTGGCTCCTGAGGTATAGACATCGTCCACCAGCAGTACGCTGTTCTTTTTCAGCGATTTCTTGGGATCCGTCTCGAACGCTCCTCGGACGTTTTTCCTGCGCTCGTCTTCGGTAAGCTGTGTCTGGGGAGGCGTCTCTCTGCTGCGATAGAGCACAAAAGGATCGATTGGCACGTCGTATTTGCGGCTCACCTGCCTTGCCAGCAATAACGACTGATTGAATCCGCGCCAACGTAGTCGCTTCGGATGAAGGGGAACGGGAATAATCAAGTCAACTTGGCATCCCGCCAAGAATTCCTCACAGCCCTCCGTCATGAGCCGCCCCAAGGGTTTGCCGAGAGACACTTTCCGGCCATATTTGAACTTTTGAATGACCTGTCGCAATGGATGTTCGCGAATGTCGTCTCTCGGATAACAGCCCCAGGCCCGGGCGCGGACAAAATACGCAGAGCGTGCCAGACAGACACCGCAAAGATGGTCGTCTCCACTGGCGTCCAAAAACGGACGGCCACAGACGTGACATAAGGGATGACCCACGAGCCGGATCTTGGGCCAACACGCGCCGCAAAAGTATTCAGCGTCGCGCCCATGGAGTCTGCCGCCGCAGGCACGGCAACTCGGCGGGTAAAGCCAGTCAACCAGCCAGTCCAGCCGATCGGTTAGCGTTGGGCGTAGAGCCGGATGCATAAAATCACAGCGACTCTAATACACGCTGAAACCATTGTGCGAATGAAGCAATCAAACGCCACTCTAGCGACGTTAAGAATCGACGATCAGCGAGTGACCGGTCATCTCGGGAGGTTGGGGCAGACCGAGGATCTGCAGCACCGTCGGCGCCACGTCGATGGCGGTTCCTTCGTTAAGCCGGCACTTTGTCCGCTCCTCGTCGACCAATATCACCGGCACGCGATTGATCGTGTGGGCCGTATGCGGCATCCCTGTGTCGTAGTCGATCAGTTGCTCGATGTTGCCGTGGTCGGCGGTAATGATAAGGCGACCCTTCTTGCTGATCGCTGCGTCGACGACTTTGCCGATGCACTCGTCGATCACCTCGCAGGCGCGCACCGCCGCTTCGAAATTTCCAGTGTGGCCCACCATATCGGCATTGGCATAGTTGGCGATGACCAGGCCGACGTCCTGTTCGCGCAGGTATTTTACCAGCGCTTCGGTGACCTGACGAGCGCTCATCTCGGGCTTGAGATCGTAGGTGCGGACGTCTTTGGGAGAGGGAATTAAAATACGCTCTTCACCGGGAAACTCGCTCTCCTCCCCGCCGTTGAAGAAATAGGTCACATGGGCGTATTTCTCGGTTTCTGCAATGCGCAACTGCCGGATGCCCGCCTGACTGGCGAGTTCCCCGAGAATTTTTTTGATTTCCCTCGGAGGATAAGCCACCGGCGCTTTAAAGGTCTCGTCGTACTGAGTCATCGTCGTGTAGGTGACCAGGTTGGGGCGTTTGCCACGAGGAAATTCTTTGAACTCTGCTTCGGTGAGCGCGCGGGTCAATTGCCGGGCGCGGTCGGCGCGAAAATTGAAAAAAATCACGCCATCACCGTTTCCAATCAGACCTTCCGGCATCGTGCCGTTAATAACCGTGGGAAGAACAAATTCGTCCGTAACTTTGTCTTTGTAACTGTTGCGAATGGCATCCAGCGCCGAATCGGCCTTGTTACCGACGCCCTCGGTGAGACAGACATAGGCCTTCTCGGTCCTATCCCAGCGCTTGTCGCGATCCATGGCATAGTATCGCCCGCTTACCGTCGCGATCCTAACCTCCGGATAGGCCTTCAGCTTCTCATTGAGGTCGAGCATGAACTGCTCGCCGCTGTTTGGCGGCGTGTCCCGACCGTCCAGGAAGAGATGGAGATAAACGGTGCCGACCTTTTCGCGTCGCGCCATCTCAATCAACGCTTCCATGTGGCGCTGATGACTGTGCACGCCACCGTCTCCCAGTAGACCCATAAGATGAAGCCGGCCGCCCCTATCCCTCGTTTTCCTTAGAGCGTCGATGAGAATCTTGTTGCTATAAAAACCGCCCTCCTCGATGTCTTTGTGAATAAGCGTGAGATCCTGGTAGACGATACGACCGGCGCCGAGAATCATGTGGCCCACTTCGGAATTGCCCATCTGTCCTGCCGGCAAACCGACGTCCAGCCCGGACATGGAAAGACTCGCAGTCGGATACCGCCGCAGCAAAGCATCCATGTGGGGCATCGATGCGTTTGCAATCGCATTGCCTTCTTTCCTTGGATTGATTCCGAATCCGTCCAGGATCACCAGGATCACGGGTTGCGTCATGGCCGAGGATTATTCCTTTCTCTTCGACTCGCCCGCTCACAGCCGGACTTCATTGGCCGGGAAAAGGCCGGCAGCATTCCGCTACGGGCGCTGCTCGGCAGCGATTTGAAACTGCTCCACCAAAGTTGAATAGGGTTCAGGCAGCCGGACTCGCGGTGCGTCCGCCCAAAGGCCGTCCAGATCGTAAAACGCCCGCACCGGCTGATAAAAGATATGGACGATAACATCGGCGAAATCCATCAGCACCCAGTGGGCCCGGCTGGTGCCCTCGATGGAAAGCGGCGCTACCCCTGCTTGGCGCGCACTTTCCTCAACGCCCTGCGCGATACTCTGTACCTGCCGATCTGAGCGGCCGGAACAAACGATGAAATAATCGGCGATGGAAGTCAGCTCCCGAACTTCCATCAATACCAGATCGCAGGCCTTTTTCTCCAGCGCGGCGCTGACGAGCAGGAGGGCCTTTTCCGAAGAGCTTTGCGTCGCCAAGTTGTCTATGTTCCCTCTTTTCGGGCCTGATATAGACCCTTTGCCTTGATGTAATCCTCGACCTTCGCGGGGACCAAATAACGGATGGACTTCCCCTCTCCAACTCTCGCGCGAATGTCGGACGCCGATACCGCGAAATCCGTGAGCTGCAGAAAATGCAAGGCGGTCTTGCCGCTCCGATGGCGATAAACTTTCTCTTTAAAATCATAACAAAAGAGTTTTTGCACGGCAACGGAAGTGCCACCCAACAGATGCGCCTTGCGGCTTCCCGGCCGCGAGGTGACAATAAAGTTGCAGAGCGGGAACAGCTGTTGGAAATCTTTCCAAGAGTCGATCTCGTGAAACGCGTCTAAACCGAGGATAAAAAAATAGCAGTCCTTGCCCCGATTTCTCGCCGTCAAGGTGCGCAGGGTATCGATGGAATAGGAAACTCCGGGGCGTCTGATCTCCACCGTTGAAACCGAAAATCGGGGGTTTTCCGCCACGGCGAGGCGGACCATGGCCAGACGATCACGGGCTGAAGTAGTCGTCTGGCCGCGCTTGTGAGGCGGTTTCGAAGTGGGAATAAAGATGATCCGGTCCAAAGAAAATGCTTCGCTGACTTCCTCGGCGCTGCGAAGATGGCCCCAGTGGATCGGATCGAAGGTGCCGCCGAATAGACCGATCCTCATGGAGTGTTAATTATTTTCTTCTGCAGACCGCTCAAACAGGTCCCAGATGCGAGGCCCACGAAGATTGGCCGGGCTAGAACGTCACCGCAGGAACTAGGAGGATTGATCTTCGAACGCTTTTCGAACTCGAAACCCGAAACTCGAAACTCGAAACTGACGAGAGGCGGGTGGGTTTTTCTGAGGGGAGTCGTCATTCCCGAATCTGCCCATCCCCCAACACAACAAACTTGGTCGTCGTCAGTTCCTCCAGCCCCATGGGACCGAAAGCATGGATCTTGCTCGTGCTGATGCCGATCTCGGCACCGAGGCCCAACTCGCCGCCGTCATTAAACCGGGTCGACGCGTTGACCAGGACGGCGGACGAATTTACGCGATCGATGAATTCTCTCGAGCGCTGGTAGTTGTTCGTTACGATGGTCTCGGTATGCGCCGAACCGTAGCGCTCGATATGGTCGATGGCTTCATTCATGTCCCGGACGACGCGCACCGAGAGAATCAAATCCAGGTATTCCGTCGTCCAATCCGTTTCCGTCGCCTTTTTGATTCCGGGAATCAAGGCGCAGGTTTTTTCACAGCCGCGGATTTCAACCCCCGCGGCCTGATACTTGGCAATCATGGGCGGCAGGAATGGCGCTGCGACCCCCTCGTGCACCAGCAAGGTCTCCATGGCGTTGCACACCGAGGGCCGCTGCACTTTGGCATTCAGGCAGATCCGCTCCGCCATTCCCAGCGATGCCTCGTCGTCCACGTACACGTGGCACACCCCTTTGTAATGCTTGATCACCGGGATACGCGAATGAGCCACCACGGCGCGAATCAACTCTTCGCCGCCGCGTGGAATAATCAGATCAATGTATTCCTCCAGTTGGAGCAGTTCCTGGACCAAGGCATGATCCTTCGACCGGACGATTTGAATCGCATCCTGGGGCACCCGCGTTTCAGCACAAGCCTCTCTCAAGATCTGGCCGATGGCCTGGTTCGAGAAATGCGCCTCGCTGCCGCCCCGAAGAATGACCGCATTGCCGGACTTGAGGCAGAGCGCGGCGGCATCCGCCGTAACGTTGGGCCGCGCTTCATAGATCATACCGATGACGCCCAGAGGGATGCGCATCTTGCCGACTTGAAGACCATTGGGACGGCGCCACATTTAAACGATCTCGTGAACCGGGTCCGGCAAAGCTGCCACGTCTCTCAGCCCGCGGGCCATGGCCCGGACGCGGTCCGAATCAAGCGCAATCCGGTCAAGCACGGCGTTCGAGATGCTCGCCTTGCGGGCACCCTCGAGATCCTTCTCATTCTCCTTCACCAGGAAGTCGCACCGGGTTTCAAGCCGCTCCGCCATCAGGCGCAGAGCACGGTTCTTCTCCTCAGCAGACAACGAAGCCAGCTCCCGCGCCGCAGCTTTCGCCTGTTTACCGAGCCGGATCGCCTCGTCTCCCAAAGATTTTTGCTCAGCCGACATCTTCAGCTCACAACAACACGAGATCGTCGCGATGAATAACTTCGTCGTAGGCCTTGTAGCCCAACACCTTTTCAATCTTGCTTGTATGCAATCCCTTGATCCGATTCAACTCCTGGGAACTGTAATTGATCAATCCGCGGGCGAACTCCCGCCCTGCCAGGTCCAGACAGCGAACGCACTCGCCGACCCCGAAGGAGCCGTGCACTTCCTTGAGGCCCGAAGGTAATAAACTCTTTTTCTTTTGCACGAGCGCTTCATGGGCTCCCAAATCCACAACCAGCTCTCCTGCCGGCTTCAGATTGTACGCGATCCAATGCTTGCGGGTGGTCAATCGGTTCTGCTCCGGCAGGACCAGCGTGCCGATTTCCTCCTTCGGGTTGAATACGGTTGTGATGGAACCCCGGATAAGTCCGCTCGCAATGACCGTCGGGATCCCCGCGGCCGCCGCTTCTTCCGCGGCACTGACCTTCGTCGCGATGCCTCCGGTGCCGAACGGACTGCGGCTCTCATCGACGATCAATTCTCTAATTTCTTTCACAGCTTCGATCAGTGGGATGAGGCGCGCATCCCCATACTTGCGCGGGTCGCGATCATAAACGCCCTCGACGTCGCTCAGAATGACCAGCAGATCGGCGCCGAGGAGAGTGGCCACCAGAGCGGAAAGATGGTCGTTGTCGCCAAACTTCATTTCCTCGACGGCTACGGTGTCGTTTTCGTTGACGATGGGGATGATCGAAGACTCCAGCAAGACCTGAAAAGTATTCTTCGCGTTGATGTAGCGCTGGCGATTGGCCAAATCTTCGTGGGTGAGCAAGACTTGAGCAACGCTTTTGTCGAACCGGGAGAAATATCTCTCGTAGACGGCCATCAGTTTGATTTGGCCCACCGCTGCGAGCGCCTGCTTCTCAGGGATGGTCTTCGGCCTCTCTTTGCGGCCGAGCCGGGTCATCCCTGCCGCCACTGCGCCTGAGCTGACGACCACTACTTCTTTGCCCTGATCGTGGAGCGCGGCGAGATCACCTACCAACCCCTTGAGTCTCGTCTCTTCAATGCCGGCGGGCGACGACAAAATTTGGCTGCCGATCTTGACGACCACGCGGCGCGCCTGGCGCAGGATCTGTTTCTTATAGTCCAGTTGACTCACGAGCCGTCCCGTCTTGTTGCTTGATCTCTGCTAATCTCGTGCCGATGAACTGCACTAGCGCGCGCACCCCCTCGGTAGTCGCTGCGGAGATCGTCCAGAGCGGCCGGGAGACCTTGGGCAGCTTTCTTGTGAGAAGTTCGGCGTTGGCTTTTCCCGCCGGCAAGTCGATCTTGTTGGCCACCACGATCTGCGGCTTGTTTCCCAGCTCCGGATCGAAAAGCTCGAGTTCCCGATTGATGCTCTTCCATGCCGCCAGCGGATCCTTTTCGTCGATGTTTGATGCATCCAGCAGATGAATCAACAAACTGGTGCGCGTCACATGCCGTAGAAACTTGTGCCCGAGGCCATGTCCTTCGTGCGCTCCTTCGATGAGTCCCGGAATATCCGCCACGACAAAACTTTTGCCGTCGTCGTAGCCTACCACCCCCAAGTTGGGCACCAAGGTCGTAAACGGATAGTCGGCGATCTTTGGCCGTACGGCCGAGATCGCCGCGATCAAAGTCGACTTGCCGGCATTCGGCAAACCGATAATGCCCACGTCCGCTAGTAGTCTAAGTTCGATCTGTAGCTCCCGGTCCTCCCCCGGTTCACCGGGTTGGGCAAAACGCGGGCTTCGATGAGTCGATGAAACGAAGTGCGCATTGCCCTTGCCGCCTCTCCCGCCGGCAACCACAACGACTTGTTGACCTGCTTCAGTTAGATCCCCTACCCATTCACCGGTGCCGGCATCTCGAATGATAGTTCCGACTGGGACTTTGATGATCCGGTCCTCGCCGGTTTTTCCGTGCTGATCTTTGCCCAATCCATGCCCGCCCCGCCCTGCTTTGTACTGTTTCTGGTAGCGCAGGTCGAGGAGGGTCGTGAGCTGCGGATCGGCGAGAGCGACAACGTCGCCACCCTTTCCCCCATTGCCGCCATTGGGACGTCCTCGAGGAACAAACTTCTCCCGGCGAAAACTTACACAACCGCGGCCGCCGTCGCCGGCCATAACGCGAATTTTCACTTCATCGATAAACTTCATTGGCAAACCGGGGGCTCCATCATTGCCTGTCTCCGGGCAAAAAAAAAGCCCCGAAGGGGCTTTCCGCTGCGCCGGTCGATGCCTGGCTAGGCAGGCATCACATTAACCCGCTTTCGTTCCTTATCGAGACGGTCGTAACGGACAGTCCCGTCGACCTTGGCGAACAGGGTGAAGTCCCGACCCATGCCGACGTTCTTCCCGGGGTGAATGCGCGTGCCCACTTGTCGCACAATGATGTTGCCGGCCCGCACGTTCTCTCCGCCGAACACCTTTACCCCGCGTCTTTGACCTTGACTGTCGCGCCCGTTGCGGGAACTCCCTCCGGCCTTCTTATGAGCCATCGCATTACTCCTTAGATTTACGCTTCGATTTCGGTGATTTTCAGAGTCGTTTGATACTGGCGATGACCGCGCTGACGGCTGTAGCTTTTGCGCCTTTTCTTCTTAAAGACGACTATCTTCTTCGCTCGAGCCTGACTTACGATCTCGCCCGTCACCTTCGCGTTCTCGACCAGCGGCGAGCCAATCTTTACCTCACCGTTACCGCCGACAAACAGGACATCCGCCAAGGTTACTTTCTCGCCGACTGCCCCAGTGAGCTTTTCAACTTTGACGAGGTCTCCCTCGGAGACACGGTATTGTTTACCCCCGGTTCTAATAACGGCGTACTTCATGAACATTCTTTTCCCGAAGCAATTTTTCTAAATGAAAAACCCGCCAAAGTCAATAAAGCTTTAAGTTTTTTGCAATCTTAGCGACCCCCCGAGCAGCTGAACGGTAATCGTTGTATTCGGGCTTGACAAACACGCTTGAAAGAATATATATCGTATAACGATACTATCGTGTAGCGATATATATGTCTAAGCCAGTAATCCAACCGAATTTCAAAGCGATGGCGGAACTACGCTACCAAATCCGCCGCTTTCTCCGTTTCAGCGAAAATGCCGCGCGACAGGCCGGCATCGAACCGCAACAGCACCAGCTACTTCTGGCCGTCAGGGGTCTCCCCCACGGGCTCAAACCAACCGTTGGGGTGTTAGCGGAGAGGATGCAGCTCCAGCATCACAGCACGGTGGAGCTCATCGATCGTCTCGTCGAACGGGGTCTTTTGTTCCGGCTGAGGTCTACTGACGACAAGCGACAAGTCCTCGTCAAGCTGACTCGCGACGGCGAGGAGTTTCTCCAGGGACTTTCCCTGCACCACCTTCAGGAGCTTCAAGCGGCGGGCCCGCGATTCGTCAAGGTACTGCAAAGCCTCCTCGAGGAGTCCGGCTCGGGTGACGAGAAAGTCGACGTTGATCATCTTAATTCAAAGACAGCAACTTAATCCACGAAAGGATACGAGCCATGGCTGATCAAAATAGCACTGCTGAAGAACTGCTTCTCGACGTCCGGGTTGCCGAAGCGACACCGCTCTACAAGTTTTACCTCAACCACGAGAAGAAGATTCTCGGCGCAGCTGGGGTATTTACATTCCTGCTTCTATGGGAGCTGGTGGGGAATACACTTCAGCTGATCAATCCCATGTTTATGAGCGCGCCCTCCCTCATTTTTCGCGCCGCGGTTCAGATGTTTGGCTCCGGCGAGATCTACAACGATCTTTACGTTAGCGGCGTCGAGCTTTTCTGGGGCTATTTTCTTTCCGCCGCTGTCGCTGTCCCCTTTGGGATCATGGTCGGCTGGTACAAAAAGATGAGTTATATTTTCGACCCGTTCATCAACGCGATGAACGCAACTCCCCGAGTTGCTTTGCTCCCATTGGTGATCATCTGGTTGGGAATCGGAATACTCTCGAAGGTCGGCATCATCTTTCTCGGCGCGGTCTTTCCCATAATGATCAATACGCGCGACGGGGTAAAGACCACACCCTATAACTTGCTGACGGCGGCCAGAAGCTTTGGCGCCTCGGAGTGGATGCTCTTCAAGACCGTCGTGCTCCCCTCGACCATCCCTTTTATTCTTACCGGTCTCAGGCTGGGGCTTGGAAGGGCGATTGTGGGCGTTATGGTCGGAGAACTCTATGCTGCTACCGCCGGGATTGGTTTTATGATCACGGTGGCCGGCGCCACTTTTCAGACCGACAAGGTCTTTGTCGGCGTGCTCGTTTTCGCGGTCACTGGAATGATGGGCATGGAGTTGCTGACGAGGATAGAAAGTCGGTTTAGCAAATGGCGCCCCAAAGTGGGGGCAACCGAATAGGCA
>Ga0105347_1000787_pt1 | contig 14569 bp, 16 predicted proteins | sample EasRivMeERMLT890_FD_89677 | JGI IMG/M metagenome (GOLD analysis project Ga0105347, IMG submission 89677) | Soil microbial communities from meander-bound floodplain in the East River, Colorado, USA - East River MetaG ERMLT890 | ecosystem: Environmental > Terrestrial > Soil > Floodplain | place... | reverse complement strand
GTTATTTTCTATAGACTAAGAACGTGACTTGATTTTCCTCTGCCATTTCGTACTGGCACCGCTCTTGCGGAATTCCCGGTTGAGGACAAGATTGTGGAAAATCTCCACACACAAAATGACAGCCGGTCATGGCGCTTTCAAGATGGGCTCGTAGCTGCCATGATGGACCCTGGTTTTTATCCGAAGCCACCGGCAGAAATAGCCCATAAAGAAACGCATATCTCTCATGTCTTTCTCGCCGGCGATCTTGTCTACAAAATCAAGAAAGCGGTGCGGTTTTCGTTTCTCGATTATTCGACCCTCGGTCGGAGATATCATTTCCTCAACGAAGAGCTGCGGCTGAATCGACGGTTGGCGCCGTCGGTCTACCTGGCGGTCATGCCGATCACCTTGGATGGGGCGAGATGGCATCTTGGCGGAGACGGGCCCCCCGTCGAGTACGCTTTGGTCATGCGGCGGCTGCCCGAACGGCGCATGCTGCCGTTTCTTCTGGAAACCGACCAGGTGACACCCGAGATGATGGGCAACCTGGCGGAGATTCTTGCGAGATTTCATGGGCAAGCCGAGCGCATCAAGTTGGCGGACGCTTCCGGCTATCCCAAGGCGGTGGCGCAGCAATGGAATGACAATTTCCGCGAGCTTGAGCCTTTGGAGGGAACTCTTATCGACACCGAAACTGTTGAGGCGCTCAAGGGTTTCGGCGCGCGCTTTATCGACCGCCACCAGGATCTACTGACGGAACGAGCGTGCGGCGGCTGGATCCGGGACGTTCACGGTGATCTTCACTGCGAGCATGTTTGCTTTGCGCCGGAGGGGATTGAGATCTTCGATTGCATCGAGTTCAGCCCCGCAATTCGTCGCTGCGATCTGGCGTCGGAAATGGCATTTCTTTTGATGGATCTTGAGGTCCGGGGCGGCGGAGTTGCGGTCAAACCCCTGTTAACTCGTTACCGCGAGTTGCTGAATGATGCGCAGATGCCGGTGTTGTTGCCGTTCTATCAATGCTACCGGGCCGTGGTGCGCGCCAAAGTTCACAGGCTTCGCGCCGGGGGAATCAACCCAGAGGCTGCGCGCTATTTTCATTTTGCCGCACGCTTTACCTGGGACTCCATGAAGCCTTTCGTCCTGATGATCTGCGGCTTGACGGGGAGCGGCAAGTCCACCCTCGCGCGCGAGTTGGGCGAGCGATTGGGCATGCCGGTGATCAATTCGGACGCGGTCCGAAAAGGGATGGCGGAGCGATCTGGCCGCCAAGTCGTGCCGTTCAACGCGGGAATTTACGATCGGACCATGACGCAGAAGACGTACGCCAAAATGGCGCGGGAAGCGGAGAAAACAATCCTCAACGGGAGCGGAGCTATTTTAGACGCTACCTTCGGCCAAAAAGTGCATCGCGGGAAGATCATCCGCCTGGCCGAGAAGCATCGAGTTCCCTTGTTCCTGATCCACTGTGTCGCGCCTGACGAGACGACACGAAAACGACTTGCTGAAAGAGCGCTTGCGGGAAAAGATATTTCCGACGGCCGCTGGGAGATCTACCTGCAGCAGTCAGCCGCTTACCAAGCGATCGATGAGATTCTTCCACGCCATCGCCTCGAATTGAACACGGAGTCGACCCCGGAAGAGCTCGCTCGCGTGAGTGAAAGGTTTCTGCGCTCCCGTGGCATGCCGGGCTCGTCTTTAGCCTAAGTATTCCAGCGAGTAACCTTTGCGACGGTAATACTTCTTCAGTTCTTCAAAGCCAAACAGCAGGAGTGTGCCGTGAAAGGCGAAGAGATAAACATGCCAAGGGACCGGGGCAAAGAAATAAATCCTGGATAACGGCGTGTAGAAGAATAAATAGCAGAGCAGTAGCCCGAAGAGGATACCCAGATCGATGAGCGGGTTCGAAATGAAATTAAACATCACGTAGTGCCGCTCCAAAGATCGTGCGAGCCAAGCAGCGAAAGGTATGATGACCGGCCGCTCGAGTTGGACGAGCATTTGCGCGATCGCCATCCAGATCAGCCTGAGCGGGAGGAGCAAGAGGCTTGCTGTAAGCGCAAATACGGCGCGCAGGACGTCGAATTCAGTGGCGCCTCTGACGTGATAGTCGATCCTTACGCGATGGGTGTAGCGCGGCGGACGCCAGCGGGCGATGGCTTCCAGGGCCTCGCGGCGGCGGAGTGGGTTGAGAAAGTTTCGTGAGAAGAGAGAGCTTTTCCAGGAGCGTTTGCACAGGACATTGGCGATCTGGGTGGTGACCGTCGGGAAGAAATAGGCGGTCAGCGTCTGCAGGTACGCTTGTGAGGCCTGCTGGAATCTGAAACCTTCGGGAGATGGCGGCATGGAGGAAGCCCCCAGCCCGGGACGCCATGCACCTAGGACCCAGCCCATATAAAAATACGTGGCGTAACAACTGAGCGCCAGGAGCGTGCCCTGGACGAAGTAAGAGCGAAGAACAAAATTAAGCGAGAGCAGTTTTTCATCCCGCTGCCGCGGGGGTCGCTCCATGATTCCCTCTTCGGGAGGCTCGATCCCGAGGCCCATAGCCGGGATCAAATCGGTTCCCACATCGACCGCCAGCACACCCATGACCGTCATGGCGAGTGGTATGTCCGGGAATAAGACCCAAAGAATGAATGGGTACATCTCTTGAGGGTTGCTGTTCAGGACGTAGGCGGCAAAACGTTTGATGTTATCGAATATGGCTCGCCCTTCTTCGATGGCGGCGACAATGGAACTGAAGTTGTCGTCGGTCAGAATCATGTGGGCGGCTTCCTTGGCGACATCGTTGCCGCGCAGGCCCATCGCAATGCCGATATCGGCCTTCTTTAATGCCGGCGCATCGTTGACCCCATCGCCGGTGACGGCGACGATTTCGCCCATCGCTTTCAACAGCGAAACGATGCGCAATTTATGCTCAGGTGCCACACGGGCGAAGATCGTTTCGCCCCGGACCAGAATACTGCGCAGTTCGTCATCGTGCATTTCCGAAACTTGTGCGCCAGTCAATGCTTGAAGCGGAGAGCTATGACCCAGGCCGATTTGTTGACCGATGCTGGCGGCGGTCAAAGCGTAGTCCCCGGTGATCATGATCACGCGGATGCCTGCAGTGTGACAGGCACGGATGGCCTCCGGGACTTCGGGGCGTAACGGATCGGACAAAGCTGCAAGGCCCAAAAAAATGAGCTGGTCTTCGATCTGCTCGGCGCTGTAGGGAGTGCCTTGCAACTCTCCGCCGTCCCGGTAGGCAAAGGCCAGGACACGGAGACCGCGGCTCGCGATGGAGTCGTTCTCTTGTTTGATCCGTCTGCGATCATCTTCTGTAAGCAAGCGCACTTCGTTTGCCCGTAAGATCCGATCGCAACGTTGCAGTGTTTCCAGCGGTGCCCCTTTTACGTACACGATCGGTTGGTCGCGTCGATCGCGCTTGACGACCACACTCATCCGTTTACGAATCGACTCAAAGGGATTGAGATGCAGTCGCAGATGAGTCCCCCGTATTCCCGCTTTCTCGGCCAAGCAAACCAGCGCTCCCTCGGTGGGGTCGCCGATCACGCGGTAGTCGGCGCCGCTCTTTTCTAGTTTCGCGTTGTTACAGATGAAGGCGCATTCGAGCAAACGAAGCAACGTCGTCCAGCGCGAGATGCTTTCAAGAGAGAGCGCTTCTCCGCTTGTTGTGAAGCTTCCTTCCGGCTGGTAACCCGCACCCGACACATTGATGAGTTGCCCTTCGACGGCCAGTTCCGTCACCATCATCAAATTCTGCGTCAGCGTTCCGGTCTTGTCACAGCAGATGACCGTGGTACAGCCCAGAGTTTCAACGGCAGGCAGGTTCTTCACCAGAGCGTGGCGTTTCGCCATGCGCTGGACGCCCATAGCCAGCGATAAAGTCACGGTGGGCAGAAGCCCTTCGGGAACGTTGGCAACAAAGAGCCCGATGCAAAAAACGAAGGCTTCCAGAAAACTCAGTCCTGCGACAAGCCAACCCAAGAGTAGGAAGATCAAGCCAAGACTGCCGGCAAGAGCCGCGATGGCATATACCGTTGTGCGCAGCTGGCTCTGCAAAGGACTTTCTTCAATTCGAATCTGCTGGGTCAAGTTGGCGATTTTGCCGATCTCAGAGTTCATCCCGGTGCCAAAGACCACCGCGCGAGCGCGGCCGCGCACCAGCGAAGTCCCGGCAAAGACAACATTGGGAAGTTCGATCCATAGAAATTTACCGGAGATTAAGACCGGTTGGTCGGATTTGTAGCGGTGTGCGGGCGTGGCTTCGCCGGTGAGTGACGAGTTGTCTACTTCGACTTCGAATGCCTCCAGCAAACGCGCGTCCGCCGGCACGAAATCGCCTTCTTCCAGAACCATCACGTCTCCGGGCACAAGATTCCGGGCTTCTATTTCGCTCAGTTTGCCGTCGCGAATGACCCGACATCCCTGCGCGATTAACTGCTGCAACATTTCCAGGGCGCGATCGGATTTGTATTCTTGCAGAAAAGCAAAAAGGCCGTTGACGAGCACGACCGTCAAAATCGCGAAGCCGAGCTGCGGTAGGTCCACTCCCGGGATGAAACAAAGCAAGGCTGCGATCCAGAGGAGCACGGCAAAGAAGCTAAAGAGGTTCCTGATGAGTTTGACATACCAGGGAATCCGGTAGGCTTGTCTTAAGACATTGGGTCCGTACCGCACCAGACGCGCGGCTGCCTCTTCTCGTGTCAGACCCTGGGTGAGATCGCTTTGCAGTTCAAAGGCGATCTGCTCCTGAGTAAGATTGATGTAGGTCGGGAGGGCTGATTGTTGCTCCGCAACCGCCACCACTTTAAGCACCCGGGCGGGGTCTCGCTGGGCCAGGAGTTCGTTGCGTATCGCCGGTAAGAGTGAGCAAACCCGTTGCAGGAGTTGCAGATGTTGAGCCGGTTGTTCGGCCGGCGTAACCAGGAGCAGCACGATTTTGATCACATGGTTGTTGAAGGTTATTCCTTCTCGGGAAAGGCCCAGGATCAGTTCCGGTCCTGGAAGATTGTCAACGCGCAAATGAGGAATCGCGATGCCGTCGCCGATGTAACTGAAACGCTCCTCGTCACGCTGGATGGTTTTGTTACGCAATTGTCCGGGCAGACCGGGGATCGCGGAATGTTTACAGAGGGTGTCGATAACCTGAGAGAATTCGCCCTGGAGGCCGAAAACGATCTTGCTGGGCTGAAGCAGTTCGGCGATCACGACTATCGCCTCGAAGGAGGGTGTCGATAAAGCAGGCGACCTTGCAGTGAACGGCTGGCGCACTGGAGCGAGGCGGCAAACACGATCAAAAGAAAAATGCCGATCGGGCCCAGCGGCGGCTGGCCCGTGGCTTGGCCGACGATCATGAGGCAAGCGAGCAGGGCCAAATGCTTCGCGAGCTTTGTCAAAAACAGCGCGGTTAGGTGAGCGCGGGGAAGTTGAGGTGGGAAGTTATGAGCAATGTGAAAGGCGCGGTTGTCGCGGAAGTCGCGTGCCATGGCCAAACTCCATCAGCTTACTCCCGCCGCCTCATCAGATATCCGCGATCTTCTGAAGCCCGTCGCCCCAATCTTCCACCTTGAAATCCTGCAGAGCGAGAACGATCGGCTCCTTCTCTTCGATAGAGATCATCCGTTGTTTGTATTGCAACAGAAAAGATATCTTGAGTAGCAGTGAATCGTCGCGAACCTCCAGAAGCGTCACCTTTTCTTCGAGGTAAGAATATTCCTTGTTGCGGAGAATCTCCTTCACCCGATCTCTGGTTATCAATTCTTTAGCGCCCAAAAACCCGCCCATAGCTCCTCCTGGTTGTTGTCCTCCGAACCCGTTGGTCGCCGGGAGTTTCATCCCAGCCCTTCCACGTAACGTAGGATATCCGTCGTCGTGACCAGGCCCACCAAGGCTCCGGCGCTCACCACCGGCACGCAGCCGATTCGCTTGTCCGCCATGAGATGGGCCGTTTCCTTTATCGGCGTCTCCGGGTTGACCGTAATGACTTTCTTTTTCATCACGTCTTTGATCAACACGCTCTTCAGCAGCGCTGACTTCCGTTTCTGCTTGAGGCCGAAAATCTCCGTGGCGGCGGCTCCCATCAAATCGCGCTCGCTGAGGAGACCCACCAAACGACCGTCGTCTACCACCGGAATGTGTCGAATCCGTCCCAGCGAAATCACATCATTGGCCAAATCCAAAGTATCTTCCGGCTTAAGCGTCACCGGAGCCCCCATCATGATCTCTCGGACAATGCCTTGCTTGCCGTTTTTCATGATCCTTCCTCCTTTTCCTAGTCTTCCTGCAGCCGGTTAAGAAAGCAGCGCAGCACATCCACATAGGTAACGATCCCCACCAGCCCCTCGGCGTCGTCCACCACGGGGATACCGCCGACCTTTTGTTCGATCAACAGCTCCACCGCCTCCTGCAGCTCGTCGTCTGCGGCGAGCGTGATGGGTTCCGTGGTCATGACCTCCTGGACCTCGGTATTGAGGGCTCTTTCTCTTGCCACGGGATTCTCCAAAAGCGAGCCGCTGAGAAAAGAACGAATGTCCCGATCCGTGACGATGCCCACCAATTCCTTGGCCTCCACCACAGGGAGCTGACGGATTTTGTTGGCGTTCATGAGCTCATCGGCCTGACTGATGGTTTCCGAGGAGGTCACCGTTAGAGGATCTTTCGTCATCACGTCTGCTACCTTCATCCAACTATATCTCCCGATTCGTGCTTCGATTGCCATTGTCAACCTCCTGCTACCACCGCTTGATTGTGCAGGGTCCGTGCCAAAAACCGACTGAAAACTACCGTTGTTAATCCATGATTTTGCGAACGAGCGGGAATTAGTTTTCGCACGGATGAGAAAAGATCGGAGGAAATCACCAACAATGAAAAAAGATTTTGCGTCAACCAACGTGGTTGCGAGTGGGACGGTTTGTGCTTCCAACTATTCTTGATTTAAAAGGCGAAAGGAGATTTGCTCGCGCGGCAAGACGCCAAGTTCGGAGTAATGCGGAGGGTTGGCCGTGGCGATGCTAAATTGCGAATCACGTGAATTTATCGGCCTGATGCCGATAGACGAAGTAATAAACCAGGGCTACCATGACGCCGCCTCCGGCGACGTTGCCTAAAGTTACCGGCAACAGATTGGAGGAGAGTCCAATCCAGGAAAGATTTTCTGCGCCGTCCACCGGGATGCGATCTTTTAGTAATATGCCCAAAGGGATGAAGTACATGTTGGCGATGCTGTGCTCGAAGCCGGCGGCGACGAACGCCGATATCGGAAAAATGACGGCAAGGATTTTGTCCCCTACGCTGCGCGCCGCCATCGCCAACCAGATAGCCAGGCAAACCAAAATATTGCACAGAATTCCTTTAAAGAAGGCTTCCGGAAAAGAAAGCGCGACTTTAGCCACAGCAATTTTGACGGCGTTGGTGCCGACGGCGCCGTTCGCCAGTTGCCAATGCCCAGACAGGAAAACCAGCAACACCAGACCCATCGAGCCCAGGAAGTTTGCTAGATAAACGATTACCCAATTCTTGAGCAATTCACCCGTGGTAATGCGGTAACTCGCCCACGCCATCACCAATAGATTGTTTCCGGTAAACAATTCTGCTCCGGCGACGACGACTAGGATCAATCCCAGCGAGAATGTCACGCCGCCAAGAAGCCGGCTCGCGGCGAAGCCAAGGCTCAGGTCACTGGTGACTACAGTGAAATAGAGCGCGCCCAGGCCGATGAAGCCGCCGGCCAGAACTCCCAGCACCACTACGGTCAATAGCGGCAAGCGGGCTTTGGTCACTCCAAGGGTTTCTACACGGACGGCGATTTCCTTAGGTGAGTATGCGTCGAAGCCGAAGAGTTCCGCCATAAAGCAGCTCTCAGATTGATCCGACGCCAAACCGATGCGTGGCTTCAAGGATTGGGATGTTGTTGGGTCGCGCATCATGCATCACGCAAGCCGAGCAAAGATCAACGTTATGGGGTAATCGGCTATTGTTGTAATGTCGCAATGTACTCGGCGATCAGTTTGGCCTTGAGCAGTGTGGTAAGCTCGGGGTACTTCGCGTCGTCGGCTTCTTTTCGGAAGATCTCTCCCCACACGGGCATGTTGCGATCGCCGTGGCCGCGAATCGCGCGGCGGCCGTCAATGGCCGACATGACTCTATCGGTCGGATAAATTCCTTTGTTATTTTTCCTTAGCAAAATCAGGTTCGGTACCTTGACTTTGAGATCGCGGGCAACCGGTCCGTTCCCGCGCCCGTCTACGCCGTGGCATGAACTGCAGTATTGCGCGTAAAGTTGCTTGCCATGGTTCGTTTCCGCCGCTCCGGCTCCGCTTCCAGCCCCTAAATAAACCAATAGAACAAGTCCGAAAATAATTGGGATTGGTCTCACAGCTCTCCCTGGTTATCGGAATATATCTCGGTCGTACCCTTATCACGCAAATAGAGTGCCCTACAAATGACAACAAAATCTCAGGTTTATTTTGAGGGTTTGTCTCGTGGTTATCATTCCTGAGAGCAGGAAACCGGATTTTTCTCACAACCGCGAAAAGGTGGGAGAATAGAACTTCGAATCCATAAAAATGTCTCGGGGGATTTAACCCTGGAGTGGAAAAGGTTTTGGCATCGAAACTGCTCCTCTCAATCGGTGACAGCTATGAGAGGTGAAGCATGGCCGACGAAAAGGATCGATTTGGCGAGACCATGAAGCTAGTGGAGCGCGCCAAGGAAGATATTTACTTTGCTGAAAGAGACCGTGAGCTGATCGAAAAGCTCAAGCAGGAACTGAAGAAAGTCGAGAAAGGGTCACCGGAAGTTCGCTGTCCCAAATGCCCTGGCCACCTGGAGACCTACACGTTTCAGGGATTTGTCCTGGATCGCTGTCAAAACTGCGGCGGGGTCTGGATGGATAAAGGAGAGCTCGAAGGAATAATCAGAACTGCTACTCGAGGTCCATTGGGTTATTGGGTAGATAAACTCATAGCGAAAGAAGAGGTAGAAGCCAAACGATGAGAGCTAAAAAATACAATACAGCCTATAAGAAGAGAGTTCTGGAGAGGGACACTTATCTTCCCCTCCGATCCCCCAAGGGAATCATCCAGTGCGCAGGTTGTGGAGCGTTCTACTATCGGCGTCACTGGGCACTGAAGCCGCCTAGTGGATTTACCTATCCAGTCCATGTCCATCCAGTCTACTGCCCGGCTTGCAGAAAGATCCGTGACCGTTTCCCTGGCAGTGAACTGCAGCTGTTGGGTGTTGAAGATGGGGAGCGGAGGGAGATCGTCAGGATCCTGCGGAACGAGGAGGAGCGCGCACGGGAAAAAAATCCGCTCGAGAGGATCATGGGCTTGCAGGAGGAAGAGGGCAACTGGAAGGTGGAGACGACCACGGAAAAGCTTGCGCAAAGACTTGGGCGTTCGATCAAAAAAGCGAGAGGCGGCAACATCGTCTACAAGTGGGGTCATAACAATAAGTTTGTCAGAGTGGTATGGGAAAAAAGAGCGGAGTAGGCGGAAACCGGCGCCGCGCAAACGGCGGCGGTCGACCGGTCGTTACGCCTACGTGGATTTGAACGGCTTGATAGAGTTCAGTTATTGCACTTTAGCTGCGTAAGCCCCGCTGGGTTATTTTTTGAATTCACTCCCCCCAATTAATCCGAAATCTAATATCCAAAAGTAGCCAAGCAGTCGGACCAAGTATCCAGCTCTCCGCTGCCGACGGTGATTCAGGATTTGCTGCCAGTGATCTTGTAGCCGTTACGATGCACTAAATATTCGAGCACGAACTTCTTGATTCCTCCAAAATATCCTGCCGCTGCTTATCAAGATTGAGAACGGCGCGATGATAAGCAGTCGTTTTTTCACGATATACGCCACCTCGGTTGATGGTCCGCAGTTTGCTCAGTTGTTTTTCATAACCCTGGATTTTCGGTTTTCACTGCTAGAAATTCTGGGGACAGTCTTAGCCAGACTAGCCTAGGAGGAATACCATGAAAATAGGTTCACTCGTTGTAGCAGCAGTATTCGGCCTCATGATGTTGTTGGCTCGCGGCGTCGCGGCAGAGGCCGCTGAAGTGAAAGTGCTATGCGCCAGGGCGTTGGAATCGGTTATGAACGAACTCGGTCCCCGGTTCGAACGCGCAACGGGCCACCAGCTGATGATCCAGTTCGACACGGTCGGCGTGTTGAAACGCCAGATCGACGCTGGCGAGAGGTTCGAAGTCGCCATCCTCATTACGCCATTGATCGACGACCTGGTCAAAGCGGGCAAGATTGCTGCCGGCACGCGCGCAGACGTCGCCCGCTCCGGCATTGGCGTGATCGTGCGCACGGGTGCGCCCAAGCCCGACATCAATTCGGCCGACGCATTCAAGCACACGCTGCTCAACGCGAAAGCCGTCAGCTTTCAGAAGGAAGGGGCGACTGCCATTTACCTTGAGACCCTGTTTGAGCGCCTCGGAATCACCGAGCAGATGAAACCCAAGACCAAGATGCCCCCGGCCGGTCGCGGCGTCGAGTTCGTCGCTGAAGGAGAGTCCGAACTCGGTCTAATGACCATCAGCTCATTCGAGCCCGTGCCCGGTGCCGAGCTGCTCGGTCCGCTGCCAGCCGAGCTGCAGAGCTACATCGGCTACTCGGCGGGTGTCGGGACCGCCGCCAAGGAGGCGGAGGCCGGCAAGGCCCTCATCAATTTCTTGAAGGCGCCAGCGGCCGTTCCGGTGCTCAAGGCGAAAGGCATGGAGCCCTTCACTCCATAATGGCGTCTGGCCGCTCGGGGACGAGTATATGCTGTCGCAAGAACAAGGCAATTAGCCGCGGGGTTAGCGTGCTGACGAAGAAAACTTACTTACAGGAGGGATTTATACGAAGGATTTTATTGTTGGCAATCGTATTGATCGCAATCTCGATACCTGGGGGTGTGTCGGCACAGCCGGTGATCAGCTCCGAAATCGCACCACTGGGGAAATTGCGTGTTGCAACGAATGGCGGTAACCCACAGCTGGTGACGCGAACACCTGATGGAAAGATGGTTGGCGGTGTAGCCCTTGATGTGGGTCAGTTCGTCGCCGCGAAGCTCGGAGTTTCCTTTGAGGCGGTCGCGTATGCCAACGCGGACGCATACACGCAGAGCTTCGGCAAGGCAGAGTGGGACATTGCCATCGGGCCACGCACTCCGTTGGTGGCGGAGAAAGCCGAGTTCAGCCCTGATTTGATTTTGTCCGACTTGATGTACGTGGCCGCGCCCGGACGGGAGTTTGCCGACGCCGGTCAAGTTGACCGGCCTGGAGTCAAGATCGGGGTTGGAAGGAACTCTGGAGCGGACCAGTTCCTGAGCCGGACGCTTAAATCCGCCGAGCTTGTGCGACCCGGCGGCGGGGGGGTCGAGGCGCTACGTAGTGGCAAAGCAGATGTGTGGGCGGCGAACGCTAGCAATGTCCAGGGGGTCGCCGATGCGCTCCCCGGTGCAAAGGTTGTACCGGGGGCTTTCACAACGAGCGGTACACGTTGGCGCTTCCGAAAGGACGATCATCTGCGGCTCAGGCCAAACTCGCCGAGATCGTCAACGAAGCGAAAAGAACCGGCATCGTGCAAAAGGCGATCGACGAAGCAAGCTTAAGGGGCGTTCAGGTCGCGCCGAATTGATCTTGCTAGTTACGCAATACAGTATCCGCCGGCATTGGCGATGGCGCCTCGCTGACTACCAGCTGGAGAAGGGCAACGACACGCCCAGAAAATTGTCGAACTTCTCGAAGCCGCCCCGCCCTTGAACCGCGAAATCGCGGAGCTCCCATGAAATGGGCCGACCAACAGAAGAATAAAATGGTGAAGATAATGGCGGTACGAGATTCACGCTATATCACTTGGGTTTTTAAGAATTAGTGATTCTACTACTCGAGACAGTCCTTCTTTTTCTTTGGTCCCTAACGCTTATGGGGCGATTTAATACCCGAGCTTTTCGACAGTCAATAACGAGCGAGTCTTTGGCTTTTTTCAATTGTGAGACAAATGAATTTGCTTCTTTAGCAATGGTGAGAAAAACCGCCCATTTTCTCGTCTAAACCGCATGGAAGCCTCTGGCACAAGCGTTGCTCGCTTGTGGGTCATGAACACGAAAACAAAAGTCGCACGTGATTTCTGTGCGGGAATATTTTTCCTCGCTGTTTTCGCTTCTCCTTCAGTCGCCTACGAGGAGATTGCAATAAACAACGGCGCTACCATTCGGGGAAGCGTCAAAGTTGAGGGCAAGCTGCCGAAGCCGCCACCCTTGCAGATCACCAAGTTCAAGGAAGTTTGCAGAGATATCCCGAACGAAACTCTCCTTATCGGTCCGGGCCAAGGCCTACGATACGCGGTTGTGACATTAGAGGGGATTGCCAAAGGGAAGGCCGTGGAAAAAGAGGCGGTCCATGAGCTGGATAATTTAGGATGCCGGTTCGTTCCCCACGTATTGGCCTCAAGCGTTGGGCAGTTTGTAGTGTTCAAAAACTCAGATCCAATTCTGCATACGGCACACGCTCTATTCACAAGCGGGCAGCCCCAATTCAATGTCGGGCTTTATCCTGGCAAGGTGAGCCGCAAACCGTTGGTTACCCCCGGTGTGGTCAAGATTATTTGTGAAGTTCACCCCTGGATGAGCGCTTATGTTGTCGTTAGCGATCATCCTTACTATTCGGTGACGGATGTCTATGGAGAATATCTCATCAGTGACATTCCCGCCGGGAGCTATCGGCTGAAAGTGTGGCACGAGACTTTAGGTACCCAAGAAAAACCGGTCGAGGTGAAGACAGGCGGTTCTCACAATGTGGAGTTTTTCTTAAGTGCAAAACCAGGAGTAAAAAAATGACCCTACGACACGTCCGGCTATTTGCTCTTGTGCCGTTCTTGCTCGCGGCCCAAGCACAGGGCGCCGAGGTGGCGATAAAGAGCGGAATCATCAAAGGAACGATTACCGCGGCGGGAAAGCCGACCGTGGATGTGGTGGTCTCGTTGGAGGGTATCTCGGCAGAAACCGCCAAAGCCCAAATCTCCTCGACCAGACCGAAGAAGGCGGTGATGGACCAGAGGGAGATGAAATTCATTCCTCACGTTTTGCCCGTGCTGGTCGGTACCACCGTTGAATTTCCTAATCACGACACTAGCTGGCACAACGTCTACTCGAAAGGCGACGCCAAAGATTTTGATCTCGGCCTTTATCCCCCGGGAAAAACCGGAAGGACTACGTTTGATAAACCCGGAGTGGCTAGAATCCTCTGCAATGCCCATCCGAATATGGAGGCTTTCATCGTCGTGAAAGAGCATCCCTTTTTCTCCAGCGCCGACAAAGGCGGCAACTATCAACTGGATGGCGTGCCGCTAGGGAAATATCGCATTCAAGTCTGGCATCCGCAGCTCGGGACGACTGAGGCGGGAGTCGAACTGGTTCATGCGGGAGAGGTGCTGGACGTTAATTTCGATCTGAAAAAGAAATAGCGAAACAGGACAAGCTTCGACCCAGACCTTAAGGAAGGCATCAACCGAGTGCAACGCAACGACGGAGTCCTAGTTAGCGAAGTAAAAGGAGCATCTCTTCCGGGTGGCGGGCGGCGCTCCAGCCCGCGTATTGAAGCGACCGCGCCGGAATGATTCATGGCTCAAGCTAACGACAGGTGCGGTGCAGGGTTTGAAGAAAAATGGTGACTACGTCGCTGAGATCGGGACGGCTGATTTCTTCCAGGTCGTAACGCACCCGGCAATGAGGCCTGGGGAGTGAAATGAGCCTAGCCAGGTCCACGGGAGTGGCGACGATAATGCTGTCGCACGAAGCCGCGTTGATGGTCGCGCTCAGATCCTGAAGTTGCGCATTGGAATAACCCATGGCCGGAAGTGCTTTGCCGACCCAGGGGTATCGAGCAAAGATTTCGACCAGACTGCCCCGCGCGGAAAGTCTAGGATCGACGATTTCGGCGGCGCCATATCTTTGCGCCGCGATCACGCCTGAACCGTAGCCCATTTCACCGTGGGTCAGGGTAGGGCCGTCCTCAATGACGAGAACTCTCTTACCCCGCACAAGTTCAGGTTTATCCACGCTGACATTCGACCACGCCTGAATCACCGTCGCATTCGGGTTAATTTGCGCGATGTTCGCCATCACCTGTTGGACGCCGCCGACAGGGGCCGAATCGAGCTTGTTCACAACGATGACCTGCGCCCGTCTGAGATTGGTCTCTCCCGGATGATAGAGGAGTTCGTGCCCGGGCCGATGGGGATCGACGAGAACGATTTCAAGATCCGGTCTAAAGAAAGGCCAGTCGTTGTTGCCGCCATCCCACAAAATGATGTCAGCTTCTTTTTCTGCCGCATCCAGAATGCGAAGGTAATCCACACCCGCATAGACGACCACGCCTTCAGCGATATGTTGTTCATATTCCTCGCGCTCTTCGATCGTGCAGTGTTGGCGGTCGCAATCTTCCACCGAAGCGAAGCGTTGAACTGCCTGCCGGCTGAGATCGCCGTAGGGCATCGGGTGGCGGACCACCACTGGACGCAAACCCTGCGCCCGCAGGAGCGCTGAAATTCTGCGCACCACTGAATCTTTGCCGCAGCCGGTGCGAACGGCG